>ERZ869909.135-NODE-135-length-111222-cov-30.002780_pt1 | contig 111222 bp, 103 predicted proteins | sample MGYA00520892_ERZ869909 | MGnify/ENA primary metagenome ERZ869909 (study PRJEB32215, sample SAMEA104723947) | bioreactor metagenome | biome: bioreactor; feature: anaerobic bioreactor; material: water | place: China | collected 2015-03-12 ... | reverse complement strand
GTACTTTGGAGAAAGGATGTTTGACCGCATGGTTATTGCAGTTGCTCATAACTACTGGTAAGATTGCGGGGAATCATTATTTTTTTGCTAAAAGCCAAATAATCTATAACTTGTGCGTAATAAAATCTTATTAAAAAAATTGAAATGAAAAAATTAACTATTATTGCTACTGGTTTAATCTTAAGTGCATTTATGTTTTCATGCAAAAAATGTCAAGAATGTACGACAGATACATCTCAAAACATAGATGGTTTCGTACAATCCACATCTACAAAATCTGAATATTGTGGAGACTCGTACGACGAAGCCCCAACTCCAGGAACATACAACAACACTGTAGGCTCTACTACGCAAACAGTCACAATTTCTTGCGTGGATAAATAATTTGATTTTACTCCAATCAAAAGACTAATAACAATAAGCGTCTTTTGGTTGGAGTTGAAATTGTTTTCAGTGATTGGAAATGTTTTTACGCTTCCATTTCGGATTGCTGATGCTTTGTTTTTCGTCTTCTGTATAGTGAAATATCCACATACGTTTTAGAAAAATCGTAAAGAAGAATGAATAACATAGCTATAGAAATGTAGTAGAATACCGTAAATTGAAAAAGGTACGTAATGCTACCAGCGATAATACCTCCTGTCAAATATGATCCTGCGATAGATACCATTAGTTTTATTTTATCTCTAATCTCTTGTTTCTCACGATACTTTTTCATGGTAATCATGGACAAGTGAACAGCTAAATCCGTCGTTAAACCAGTTAAGTGAGTTGTTTTTACTACAAAATTTGAAATGCTGGCAGTCAAACCATTTTGAAGTCCCATAGAAAACAAAAGAAGCGCCACCAAAATTTCAGTTTCCATTAATGTTTCTTTGTAGAAAAATTGACCATAAACACCCACTATCATTAAACAGACGATTTCCAAAATCAATGGTATCGAGTGTGTCAGATAGGCTTTTTTCTTGCTCCCATGTATGATGATGTAGTTGGAAAAGAAACTCCCCGCGAAGAATAAGAAAATCCATAAAAAAACAATGACTACTTGAAACCATTTTCCTTTTGCTATTTCCTCCGCCAAAATAGCATAATGCCCTGTCACGTTAGACGTAAATGAGAAAAATAAAATTAACGATGCGACGTTGACCATTCCTGCAGTAAATGCAGTCAACATTCCTAACTTTATATTGTCACTTAAACTTCTAGTGTTACTGTATTTTCTTAACATTGTTTAATCTCGTAATTTCTCAAATTCTATTCTCACAATTCCTCGTGCATGCATGTCATTTTCAAAATGAAGTACCATTTTATCATCTGTCAATTCTTTGATTTGATAAAATTCGTGTACTCCATCACTATGCAATAGCTTTAAAATATGCCCTCTTCCTTTAAGACGCCAATTTAAGGTTTCATTTTGATTACCTTCTTTTGTTAAGAATAAATTAGCCCGTTCATCAAACGTCCATGTTTCGGATTTGTGAATGATTAAATCTTTTGTGATTTCACTTTTAATTTGTTCTTCTAAAAATCCATCCACAGTTGAATCAGTTGATTGCGGTAAATCTACCCTATCATAAGTCCATGAAATTTCTTTCCAAGTCCCCTTAAGCAGTACTTCAGGGTGCGCTACACTACCTAAAAAAGCAAATGCACTCATAACCAAACCGATTACAAATACGAAAATTAAAATATGAGAAAATTTTACGCTCATTTTAGTGTACAATTCTTATAATACAAACAAATGTAATTCAGAACTTAGTGTGTCAGATTAAAACAAAATTAGAATTAGGAGCTATAGCCACAAATATTAACAAAAATTAGTATTCAACATTATTCCACTACAGGGAGTTTAATCAACACATCAGTACCTTTTTGTTCAGAAGAAGATACTACAAGTTCGCCATTGTGAAGTTTAATGATGTTTCGGGTCAAAGGCAATCCAATTCCAAATCCTTCAAAATTAGTTGTATTAGATGCCCTGAAAAAAGGATCGTAAATAAATTGCAATTCGTCTGTCGGGATACCTATTCCCTCATCTTTAATCGCAATGATAACTTGAGATTCAGAAACATTCAATGATACTCTAATAGGTTTGTTTTGGGAATATTTGTACGAATTCAGTAAAATATTGGACAACGCAAGATGAAGCAGTTGTTCGTTTCCACTTATTCTCAATTGCTCTGGATTGTCCGGTAGCGCAGAAAAATCAATGATAATTTTATTATCAGGATGAATGCGGTTAATTGTTTGATGTACATCAAAGATTAATTGGTCAATTCGAACTTTTTCATAATTGATTGATTTCCCGTTAAATCCTGTCTGCGCGAGGTATAATAGGGCTTTTGTTTTCTTGTCCAGTTTTTCGGCTTCAAACAAAATATTTTGTATCGCTTCAACGTATTCTTCTTTAGAACGATCGCGCGTCAACGCAACGTCAGCTTCACCTATGATTGATGTTAATGGCGTTTTTAACTCATGTGATGCGTTACTAATGAAGTTGTTTTGTGTTTCAAAACTCGTTTCCAGACGGTCCAACATGTTGTTAAATGTGCGTACCAAATCACCTAGTTCGTCATCATTTTGGCCTTCTTCAATTCGGATATGTAAATTTTCAGTACCTATTTTATTTACTTTTTCGGTCAATACTTTAATTGGATTAATCAATCTTTTGGATAACCAATATGAAATTAACACGACGAACAAGGTGATAATTACCCCTGCTATAATGAGTAAATTTCGCAAATAAGCCATGTGGTGATCATAGTAATAATTTACCGCTGAAGTAACAACTAAATAATCTCGACCATCAGCCTGATAGATTATTCCATTGTAAAACACCTTATTTTTACTAAAATTACCTAATCCATGGTTGATTACGTCTTTGACAAAAACAGGATTCAACTGATAATCAATAGCTAGTTGTGTAGGATTAGTATTTGATTCGAGTGGAATGATAAGGTGTTTTTCCTCATTCAACGGTTCTAAATATTCCCCTTTAAATTCCCGAATTAAATCAGCAGAAGACTGGTGATCCAAATCAATTTTGGCCGTTGTAAACGACCTTATTTCGAGACGTTTATAGAAATCAGAGAAAGCGTATTGTGAATTAAACACGTATACAAAAACACTAAACAGCAAAATCAGCCCGAAAAAAACGGAAGCCAACATCCAAGCTATTTTAGTACGTGTTTTCATGCCTCTTCTTTTAATGCATAACCCATCCCAATAATGGTATGAATCAGTTTACGATCATTCTGTTTATCTAATTTTTTACGCAAATAGTTGACATACACATCAACGACATTTGTCCCCATATCAAAATCGACTCCCCACACCTCCTCTAAGATTTCTACTCGGGACAATACTTTCCGAGGATTCATAATAAACATTAACAATAGTCTATATTCCGTTGAAGTAAGCGTGATAATTTTGCCATTGCGCTTCACCTCTTTTGTCTCATCATTGATTTCTAAATCCGCAAAGCGAAAAACTTTGTCGTTTTTAGTTTCTATGTGTTCTGCTCGTCTGAGAATAGATTTTATGCGCGCCACAAGTTCGATAAACTTAAATGGTTTTACCAAGTAATCGTCAGCTCCCGTATTTAATCCTAAAGCTACATTTTCGGCTGTTCCTAAAGCAGTCAAAAGAATAATAGGTACATTGCTAACTTCTCGAATACTGGCGCAGACTTCGAGTCCAGACACTGTCGGCAACATGATGTCGAGCAAAATTAAATCGTATTTTTTGGATGTACTCATCTCTAAACCTAAAAGTCCATCTTGCGCTACATCTATTTCAAAACCTTCTTCTGTAAGTCCCTTTTTGACAAACGAACACACATGCGGGTCATCTTCTATTATTAATATTTTTTTCATGTGTTAGATTCCGCTTAACCGTTTAGCCAGTTCAATACATTTGTATGCCATATTGCATCGTAGTCCGATTGTGTAATTACGTTCGCCTCTAATGCTTCATCAATCACTTTACCAGGGTATGAACCGGGCACTGTTTCCATTTCACCTAAGGGATATGGGTCATCCAATCCTGCTAAAACCTGAGAAACACCTGAACGGTTGATTAATAATTTAAATGTCTCTACATCGTGTACCAATGTATCGAAGAAAATACTGGGATGTTGGTTTGACTCCCTAGGATCCAATGCTCCCTTGAATAAATCAGGACGCCCATCAAAACCTTGCAATCTACGTCCATAATTAGCTTGCCCCAACATATTGGCGTGAGCGAAACACGTGCGTATATTTGGAAAACGTTGTGCAATTCCGAGCAAGGTATACAAATGATACGTATCGGCAGTTTGTGCACACATCCAAACCAAATGAAAACGCCAAAACCTATCCTCTAAATTTATCATCTTAGGTCCATCATACGGATGAATTTCCAATGCCAAATTATAGTGATTCGCCAATTCATATATTGGATAAACGGACTCATCTGCTACAGAAACCCATTTTTCGTTTTCATTGAGGTAGTGAGTCGGAAGACATAATAGCGTTAATCCATTTTTCGTGAAATTGCGCTCAATTTCTTTCAACGCTTGGTCTATATACCTTGGTTGAACCACAAATCCAGTAGTAAATTTATCTTTATTTTCACGCTGAACCTTAGCGTTGTAATCATTTTGAAAACGAATGGCATCAAATGTATCGCGCTCATTTAACCCATTACAATATAATTGTGATAGCGAAAGAATAACTTCGTGTTGAATGTTATTTTTTTCCATCCATTCCAATTTTTCTTGTAAAAAAAAGCTTGGATCTGTAACTGGTCTACACCAATCTCCTTGGCGCATAAATTTTCTATCCGAATCAAGCCAAAATAATTTTTTATCTTTCATGAATCCCGGAATTTCTTCTGGGTATGGCAATAAGTGTCCGTGTCCGTTAATTTTCATACATAAATGTTTGTTCACTATAAAAGATTTGGTCAATTCTCTTCTACACTAATGTGAAGTGATAAATTGATTTATTCGATTTAAGTATTCCTCATATCCAATGACAGGAGGCACTCCTTTTGCACCATCATGTTCCGCTCCAGAAATTCGATGTGCCTCTTTATACACGCCGTTGTAATTTTTGTATACCACTTCACCGTGAGTGTCAATGGAAAGAAATCCGTCATTCATACCGTGAAACCATAAAAAAGGTTGCTGAATCGCTTTAATTTTATCTGCATTCGCAATTTTGGCATTCGTAAAATACGATGAAGGCAAACTCAGTCCTGTCGAGCTTTGAACCATTACCTCAGATGATGCAAACGGGCTCTCTAGTATTAACCAATTGGGTTGCAGTGCGTATGTTGCATTTGCGGCTATTTCACAAGCAGGAGCCGAACCTAATGAATATCCATAAACCGCCAATCTGTCATCCGACAACCCCTTATTTTTGAGCCATTTTAAGCCCCCGTTTACCGCATCATACATATTACGCTCTGACGGCTTTCCTGTAGACATCCCATAACCAGGATAATCAATTGATAGTACACCGTATCGATGAGCATGTCCCGCAAAGGCTAACAATTTTTGGCGATTCCAATAAAAATCCATGTGGTCCCTATTACCATGGCAGTAAAAGATTACTGTATCTGTCGATATTCTGTCGATATCTCCCACATATATAGCATACACTTCCAATTGTTCTCCTTCGGATACTATCTCAAAAGAAAAAATGGAAATAAGCTCACTGTTTACTTGATAGGTAGCTGGTAAATCAAACGGTTTTTCACCATCATAATTATCTAAATAATAAGCTTCTATGGCACTATTATTAAATAAAAAATCATCTAATCGCTTGTTACACGATGCGATAACAAAGCAAGTCAAGATACTCACCCCCAATCGAAACTTCATCTTTGTTAAATATCCCATCCTTTAGTTGAATTAGTGCGAGCTTTACCTCCGATTCTTCGTGTGACACCTAAATAAAATCCCATGGCGCCATAGTTTCCAAAAGGACTGATGTAATCCAATACGATATCTCTATTTGAGAGATACGGAGCCAACAGCTTAAGTTCTAATTGTACATCCCAAAAACCTCTTGTAAATGTGGTTCCGAAATGCGTGTTCCACAACCATTTTACATTATTTGGTTCGCCGTGAGCTTGAGTTGCATACACGTCAAACCAATTATCAAATCCAATAAAAAAATCATTTCGTCTATATTTCCCTTCTTTTTGTTTGACTGGATAATTTACGTAATAATTCATGTCCAATTGGGGGAAAAATCTAAAATTTCGTTCAAAATTATCCACCATAAAATTGGCAGTTGGTGCAATACTTACCCCCATGTTATCTGACTTGTTTTTCCACAGCCTAAAAGAAGCTCCTGCGTCAAATTGCCACACCCCAAACACGGCTGCTGTAGCGTGCCAATGACCATACACTGTAGCATAATCTGTTGCTCCATAACCATAACCAATACTGGATAGAGGGAGCGGCATTGGAGATACGCCTGGCACATTAATTACAGGTCCAAAAAGGTGTGCGTTAACTGCGTGTTCTCCATGCTCCAATGGTCTATAAAAACGTGTCGGCGCACACGAAGTAAACACCAATACTGCAATTCCAATATAGTTAACAAATTTCATTCGTATCTATTATTGAATTTCAAGACTTATTTCATTTTAATAAAAGGCGCCACTTTACCGTCCACGCGTACTAAATAATACCCGTTGTCAAACTCTTCTGTATTCAATTCAACACGTGTTTCTCCTTGTGATTCAAGTGTATGTACCAATTGACCTGACAGGTTGTAAATCTGAATAATCGCTCCATGATGATTTGAATCAAACTCAATAAACAACTTATCTTGAACAGGGTTAGGGTAAATTAAAAACGGATTGGAAGTTTGATTTTCAATTCCAAGTACATCGGGATGCCCTATTCGAATGTTGTCCAAGAAGAAGTTGTTACCCCCGTCCCCTACAAATCGAAAGCGCACCATTAAATTATTTGTCAATGCTCCACTTCCTAAGTTCGTGATGATATCACTCTTCCATTCTGCATTAGAAGCAGGGAAAAAAGGTTCGTCATTGATCGCATCTGTAACTGTTCGCAATGTATTACCTCCGTAATAAGCTTTTCGAGTTGACCACGACTCGCCACAATCATTAGAAACAGAGACTTGAAGCATGTCGTTATTCCCTGTTACTCTTCGTGCATACGCATAGTCAAATGAAATCGCAAATGCAGAAAATCCAGATGCATCTATCGGAGATGAAACGAACTCGTAATCCCATTTACCTCCTTCAAAATTGTTGATGTAAAATGAGTAACTGCTCGAAAAACCAGGTGCGGTATAATCCCAATTGATCGGCGCCCCGTTTTCTTTTACCACCCAGAATGCATCAAAATCAGGTGCATATTCAAATGTTTCCGTAAGCCCCGATAATGACCCTGTCGCATTTACCACACGAATATACGCTACTTCCTCATGATCTAGTTGGTCAGTCCCATTGCTCACCGTTAATTTTACCGCATACACTCCAGGTGTATTATAAGTCACCGTTACAATTGAATCATTTAGATTGGAAGCGACTCCACCTTCAAACTCCCACGTTCTAGATTGCACTCCATGATAGGACAAATCAAAAAACTCAACTGACTCCCCTGCGCAAACTAAACGTTTGGAGGCATCAAATTGTGCACCACACAAGTAAAAAGTTTCATCATCGGTTCCCGTATCAATTAAATTTTGTGGTTGCCATAAATTGTTTCTATTTGCAACAGTAGAATTCAAACACGCATGCATACGCGATTTTTGCCCTTCGGTAAACATTCGAGCGCAGTAAGCATAATCCATATAATTTTGTACGTTGTCCAGACTTCCACATGATTCGCCGCCAAGTGGACATGATTGCCAACCAATTGTAAGCGGTGTGTCATCTACTTCGTCATCGTGATCACAATTTGAAGCTTGCGCAACGGGCAAGTAATAATAGTTCGGAACATTGTTACCTCCCCAAATATGTTGCAAATTCAAGTAATGTCCAATTTCATGTGTCAGTACCGTTCTTCTGAAAAAATCTGAAGTTCCAATAGTTCCAATATACGTATGTTGCATTACAATACCATCCCATTGACTGATTGTATCAGCAGCAGCGGGGAGCAATGCATGCCCTGCTAATCCTGCAGCTTGATTACACACATACACATTCAAGTATTTATCTGGTGGCCATTGAATTAAACTCTTCACTTGATGATCACCAATATCAGTCAAATCAGATACTGTGCGCGTGATTCCAGAGGTACAATTACCATCAGGGTCGCGTTGAGCTAGGCGAATTTCAATTTGACAGTCAGCTGCAATCGGTTTAAATGCTGAAACGATATCTGAAGTGTCCGCATTTAACTTTCTCATCTGAATGTTTACCTGTTTCACCGCATCGTGAATTTGTGCGTCACTGATATTTCCAAGTCCATAATTGTGAATCACATGAAAAACAACTGGAATGATATACACCTGATCTTCTCTGTTCGAAGCCATTGACTTAAACATTTCCGTATCGTGCTGCAACTGAGCGTATGCACGTAGAATAGCCTCGTTGTATTCAGGATGCTCCGTAAAAATTTTCTGATGCATTTCATCTGTCGCACATTGCAAATGTTGTGACCAACTATACTCAGTCATACTGCATAAAGCAGTTAACAAAAAAGCTAAAAAATTAAACTTCATAAATCGAACTATTAAATTAATATGCCATCTAAAAAATCCTGAAAACACCTATTTTAAATTAACGCAGTCTAATCATTAAAGAAAAAGAAAAAAAACAATGCCGCGTAATCTTCGTTGACATTGTCCGTATAACCAATCGTAGAACGACTGCTATTCATTACACGTCCATTTTCTACATAACCTATTGTAGAACGGCTACCATTCATCACACGACCGTTTTCAATATACCCAATTGTACTTCGAGAACCATTCATCACACGTCCATTCTCAATATACCCAATTGTACTTCGTGAACTGTTCATCACACGACCTTTCTCAATATAGCCAATTGTACTGCGTGAGCCATTCATCACACGTCCATTTTCTATATAGCCGACAGTACTTCGGCTTCCACTCATGACACGCTGTGCGTTTAAGTTTAGATTTACAGAAATAGTTAAAACAAGTAAAACTAAATAAGTCTTCATCTTTATTTTTTTGCTAAAATACGGAAATTAATGCAACTATAAATCGGCGCCTAGTTAACTAAAAAACGAATTTGGTCAATTGATACTGATTTGTCTCCTTATCTCTTAACTTTTAATGATTTTAGTGGCTTCCCTTTCCACAATCCCACATCGGTTAATGCTGTCGAATTCTTGTCTATAACTAAAGTTGAATCACTCGCCAATTCAATCATATAATTTGTCAATCGATAATAAACATTTGAATCCACATAATTTTCATCACCCAACCACATAGCGCCCCAAATAATCCAATTTCTGTTTCCTGTATCAACTGCTTTATTAGGACTAACGGGCTCAATATGAGTTGCGTCAAAAATCCTGAATCGACGTCGAGTTGGCACTTGATGTAACCACACTTTTCGATTTTCTGGAATGTTTTTGGACTTTCGATAAGCCAATCTAGCATGCCATTTACCGACAATAAAGTCATTTTTTCCAGTAATTGCAATTAGAATCGTACTATCCGAAACGTGTTTAAACGAGTTGTGTTTAATCAGATTAAAATATGGGGGACCTGATTGAACAAGTAATAATCCATCTACTTTTTTCGTTTTCGTTTTTCCATAATGATTTGCTACATTACCAGCTACTGCACCACCAATTGAATGTCCCGCAATAATTAGTCCGCCTTGATATTCAATTTGATTCGCTTTAAAGAATACGTCTACTTCTTCAATGTTTTTGATAACACGTTTGGTGTACAGCGATGTACTTGGATACAATAACCACCATTGAAATTTTGGAAAAAGCACAGCATGACCATTGTTCAACAAATCAGTAATCCACCCGCCATAACATGCAGGATTTGAAGCACCATAACCATGCAGTAGCACAACTAACCTATCGGTTTGAACAGAATCGGGAACAAACAACCATGCTTTTGAAGCACCACTTCCAAATTCATATTTGGTAAAACTTACGGCATGTAATGATTTTGAAAAAAGGATAAACGTGAATAGAACGAGTGAAAGCGTGATTTTCATACAGGTATTAAATTATCGTGTAAACACCCATTCCGTTTCTGTGCTCATCGACTCATGGTATCGGTAGCCGTCCACATCATAACCTTTCAATTCATTTACGTCATTAATATCTTGTTCAATAACATAACGTGCCATTGCACCTCGTGCATGTTTGGCATACATCATTACAACTTTGAACTGGTCTCCTTTCAGCTCTTTAAATACAGGTGTGATAATTTGTCTATTGAGTGATTTTCTATCGACTACTTTAACGTATTCGTTGGAAGCAAGATTAAGAATCACTTCATTTTCTGCTGTTTCACTTGCTAACTGTAATGCGATTTGTTTCCCCCAATAAGCATATAGATTCTTTATTTTAGGCGATATTTCCCATTTCGTCCCCATTTCCAAACGATACGGATACATCAAATCCAATGGTTTCAATAGTCCATAAAGTCCTGAAAGAATTCGAATTTGATCTTGCGCTTTTAATATATGTGATTTAGACAAACTCATTATATCCAACCCTTTGTAGACCTCACCAGTAAACATAAACCCACATGGTTTAATTTCAACTGTCGGATTAGTTGGTTTGACCCAATTTTTATACCGATTGGCATTCAACTCAGCAAGTGCGTCACTTAAGTGCATCAATTCACCCAACTTTTTAGCCGATAATTTACTTAGTTTCTGTGCTAAGAAATCAGCTTGATCTATAAATACGGGTATGGAAAATTCAGTAACTGATACTGTTGGATTTGTATCAAGGGACTTAGCGGGTGAGAGTAAAATTTTCATGAAATAAAGATATATAATCTGGTAATATTAAAATGTAAATCCAGCATTAATCTGCAAACCAAAATTCCAAGGGTAAATCGAAGAAGTCAGGCGTTGTTGAAAACAACTTACCCCAAAGTTAACCCCAAATTTAGTTTTTGTTGTAACCCAAATACCCTGCATTGCTGAGATACCTGTAACAACATCCTTTTGTTGAAATCCATCCATGTATGTGATATCCTCCCTACCTATTGGCATCATAAGCGTAAATTTCACAAAGAAGTTTTTTCCTAAATAGCGTATACCGCTTAACCCTAATCTAAAATAACTCAAACGTACAGATTTCATTGTAGCTAGTTGTGTATCATTTAAGGTAATGTCATTCCAAATTTCAACCATTAAATCAAAAGGGATAAACCATTTGTGAGCTGAATTATAATTATAACCCATATAAGCTAAACCCAAACTATTTACAGTCATTCCATAAACACCATACGCTGTAAGGTGACTATAAAATCTTCCCGTATTTTTTTCATTGTATAGCAAATCATCGTTAACCCCTATTTCGGAAAAAGGACTTGTAAATACAGCTTCCTCAAACACATATGGTTTTTTCTCTAACTGCAACACATCCTGCTGATTGAACTCATGAAGCGCTTTATAAATAACCTGTCTAATCCTTTCTTCGTGTGTTTTAGTCGCATCTATATGGCTGCCTTCAGCATTTGTTACAGTTTGATATAAGCTGTAATAGTTTTCATTTTCACGCACTAAAAAACTAACTCGTAATTTCGCATAACCAGCTTCATACGCTAAATAAGCTTGTTCTGAAACAAATAATTCTTCAACAGCTAAAATAATTGCCCTAGTCGTTTTATCCATTGTGACCACACTATCAATATAGTTTTTGAACGACTTAGATATCCCTTCTCTTAAATAAACAGGCTGCTCAGATTCTCCAGAACCTGCATTTGTAGAGCCTATTTCACGTTTTATAGCTCGAGCATCAATAACTTCACTCACATAAAAACTATCTAACCTTAAATGTACAGGTTTACTTTTTAGCTCAATATAATGTTGCCCCATAGCAAAAGGAACAACAAAAAACATACACGAAAAAATTAAAATTTGTAGTTGTACGTAGGTTTTCGTTTTTTGAAAACCCCAATCACGATATGTATTCCAAAATATCAACTAGATATAGTGTAGTGAATGCCTGTAAAGAACGTGAAAAAAAATCAATTTTACTAATTGAGTCGCTTCTTAACATTCATAAAAGACACTCATTCTCCCCCAAAATTACACATCATGGCAGAACAGACAAACATTATAAAAACCTATCTAATGTGGATTAGAAAACTTCTTGTTTGTTAAAAATTTCTCATCCGTCAAACAAAGTAAAAATGCTTTTAGGAGCTGTTTTTCTTGCGCATCAAGTTGAACACCACCTAAGTGAGCAAACTCCATCATCGGATCAATTGTAGCACTTTGCTTAACACCTGAACTGTAGTGTTCAATCACTTCATCTAAAGTTTGAAAACGTCCATCGTGCATGTATGGAGCCGAAGCCGCAATATTTCGCAAAGTCGGTACTTTGAATCTTCCATTGTCCGCAGGGTTTCCTGTAACTGCCATTCGACCTGGGTCATCAAACACGTCATCTAATCCATTGTTGGAATAAATTTGTACTTGCATCAAAGGTCCATTATGACAATGCAAACAGTCTGCACCATTCAAACTTAAAAACAAATCATATCCAGCCCATTCCTCAATCGTTATGGAATTGTACAATTGACTTTCCGCGGGAGTCAAAGAAAGACCGTTTTGGTACTTGTACATGACATCATATTTGGACTCCGCTGATATTAATGTGCGTAAAAATTGAGCCAAGGCCTTTGTGACCTTAATCGAATCTATTCCAGATTCACCAAAAGCCTTTGCAAACATTTCGGGATACTTCGGATCAGCTCTTAATTTTTCTACAGCTTGTGTCCACGGTTGATTCATTTCTACTGGATTAGGAACAGGTTCTAACAATTGTTCTTCCAAGGTTGCCGCTCTACCGTCCCAAAAGAAAAACTGTTGCCAACCTAGGTTAATTAATGCCATCGAGTGGCGTGTGCCAACCTCTCCAGTAATACCTGTACTAAATTGATTAGGATCAGAAAATGCAACGTTTTGATGATGACAACTTGCGCAAGACATTGTGTTGTCACCACTTAACTTTTTTTCGTAAAATAAAAATCTCCCTAGTTCAACCCCTTCCACTGTCATAGGATTATCCGCAGGAATCGGCATATTGGGAAAATGAGAAGGTACTTTCAACACATACGGCGTAGGTTTAAAGTCTGATACTTTGTCCTTTCGACAAGCTACAACAAGCATAAAAGCACCAAATACAAGACCTAAAATCGAATATTTAATTGACGTGTAAGGCATTTTTAAAATTAATTATTGCTTTGTTAGTTAATTCATCACTGTCGGGCATCGAATGTGTCACGTATTCTGTTTTCAAATCAATTTCTCCTCCCACTCCATTAAAGAATTGTTCCATATTCACACGAACAGTCATCCTGTATAATTTCTCGTTCACTTTTGTCCATGTAATATCTGTCCATTCAATAGTCTTCAAGTGTTTATCCATTCCTAAATGAAATGAAAAATTAAATGGGAAATTGGTTGACCCTGGAATCGTATCGTGGCTCCCTTCAACTTTAACAAAAATATACCCTGGATTCCAACTCCAATGCATATCATTCGCATTGGTCAAATACAATGGGTCGGTCTCAGCAAACGAAATGGGATCACGATGATTCCACTCTTCAACTACACCTAAATAGCCATTGAGTGATGAAAAATTGGATGGGTCTCCTTTGACTTTAAAAATCGTAAGTCCTATTGTAGCCCAATCTAGCTTTGCAGAATTCGCTAATGTGTTGGATCCATTTGTGAGTTGTGTCAAAAAGAACTTCACCTCTCGAATTCGAATGGGGTAATCTTGTGGTGTAGTCAATACCTCATCCAATTGAAAAGGCTGACCATTGTAATAAGGAGCCAAAACAGCTTCGAGCATAATGGGTGCTTCACCAGGTTCTGGATCATTATTTTTCTTATCCTTACATGCCACAACTAGCAATAGAAATGGCAAAAGGAATATCAGTTTATAGTTATAATTCATAACTCGTAAGTTTTAATAGTATGCCGTCTCTTAAATATAACGAAAAAATCATTATAAAGTTGACTCTTCTGTCTTTTTCTTGCCTTTAAATGCGTAAACTAATCCAAATTGTGCCACATAATGTTGCCTGGCTTCTGGTCCATTACTAATTTGCATAGCTGTATTGCGTAAAAACGCATTGAACTGATATTGCTTGTAATTAACGGATAATCCCCACTGAAGTGATAAAATTGAGCCTCCAGAAAACTCATCCCACAACCCTTTAATTTCACTTTTTTCGCCCCATTCATAAAACAAGCCTGCACGGGGCATCAACATGAAATCTCCTGCTTTAATCAAACCAAAAAAGGCAAAATCTGCAGTTGCCATAGAACCAAATCGGTAATGCAATGGATTCTTGGTGTTATAGCGATACATCCCTTGCAAAGATACGCCTATGTAATTGTAACGCACCACATAAGACAAACCTCCCCAAAAATCAAATGATCCACTTCCCATTTGGTAAATTGGGTCTATCAATATATAGTCTGTCGAATCTAACCATTTCCCCGAAGGTAAATCAAATCCACCCGTGATATCAAGTCTATTGTTCCATCCTTTATCATTTAACTTAGAAATAGGACGATATGTTACTTGAAGTTGAATATCCCCAAGCCCCCAATAATCAAAGCGAGCACTTTTATTTACACCTTGATATATGTTTCGAATCGGAATGCTCATTTCTCCAAAAAAACGATCTGTAAACGCATACCTACCTCGAAGTTCATACGTGTCAAAAATTTCTTTTACTTCACTCCCAATCAAGTTTAAATGCCCCGCATGTTTAGTGTGAACCGTAGGATAACCATTGCGGTACAATGTCGTATAGTTAAACCCTATACTACTTTTTCTGTCGTTGGGAATTATTTCAAAAAAACTGCTGCAAATGTCGCAAGCAAAAGTGAATCCCGAAATCCATATACCGAATATTAAAATTAAATACCTCATTGTATAATCATATAATGAAAGCGTTTGCATTTGAAATATGCCACACGCTAAATAAACGAATTATCAGATTTGAAAATTCGTTAACAAGGAGGTCGAAAGGGAGTTCCTATTTCTGTTTGGTAAAGTATATGGTTGTATCTCACATAATTGCTTGATGTGATCTCAAAAAAATACCACTTGAAACTGGTTGGAATAATCCATGTCAAGTCTTGCTGCTCAACAACTTCTTTGGGGGCTTCTTTGTTCGATTGGTTCGCATCAGCTTGAAGAACTTTCATTACAGCACACGAACCATTACATTGTAATTCGGGCTTAGCCTTGTTTTCGCAAAATGATGCTGTAAAATCTGTATTATTGAATACATACTGATTAACCACCCATGACTCAACAATGAATCCAACCAAAAGTGGTGCAATTAAAACGACGAGAATGTATAATCGTTTTTTCACGCTACAAATTTAACTTATTTTAATTTATTACACACCAATGGCGAATGGATTCTTCAAATAAGTCTCTATATTTACCACGGTAATAAAATAGTGGTGATAGATTAAACTTTACCTTTTAAAACTTGTTATTCTAAGTATATGATCATCAGTTGTAAAATAGTTCGAATAGATGAGTAAATCCAAAGACTTAGGAATAGATAGTATTCCTGCTCTTCTTGCATCTCAATCTATTCCTGCAGCAATAGGGTTTATGGTAATGACCCTCAACATGGTTGTGGACACCATTTTTGTAGGGCAATATATTGGAAAATTAGCTATTGGCGCTATTTCGGTAGTCATGCCCATTTCATTTTTAATGTCTTCGGTAGGAATGGCAATTGGTATTGGGGGATCATCTATCGTATCACGGGCGTTTGGTGCTAAAAACACTGAAAAAGCTCAAGTCACTTTTAATAATCAAATCGCGTTAACCTTAATTTGTATTGTGACCATTTCAATTCTTGGTCTGCTTTTATACAAACCCATTCTCTCTCTTTTCGGTGCTCAAGGTGAATTAATTGCTATATCAGAAACGTACTACCTCATTACACTCATCGGGATACCTTTTTTGACACTTGCCATGATGGCAAACAACAACCTTAGGGCTGAGGGAAAACCAAGGGTTGCAATGCTTATCATGATTATACCCAGCATTGTAAACATGTTGTTGGATTATGTCTTTATTGTGCAACTGGAATTCGGTATAGAAGGCGCTGCATGGGCCACTACACTTTCGTATGTATCTACTGGATTGTTCATGATATATTACTATTTAAGCGGTCGAACTGAGTTGAAAGTGGATTTGAAAAAATTCAAACTAATCAAACCTGTTGTGGGAGAAATTGTGCGATTGGGTTCGGTGAGTGTATTTAGACAAGGTTCTATTAGTATTCTGACTATTGTGTTAAATCACAGTTTGTTTTATTATGGCTCCTTAGCTGGTATAGGTGGTGAAACAGCAATCAGTATTTACGCTATTCCAAACCGTATTGCCATGTTCGCCTTTTTCCCGTTAATTGGACTTTCACAAGGGTTTATTCCGATTGCCGGGTATAATTACGGTGCCCAATCATATGACCGAGTAAAACATGTCGTTAAACTGTCCATTACTTGGGGATTGTTGATTGCTGGATTTCTCACATTGTTACTATTGCTTGGGTCGAATTACATTCCGCGAATTTTTGCGAAAGAAGATGAAATTGATCTACTGAAATATACACCTCACGCTATTTTTGTCATTTTCATTGCAACACCTGTAGTTGTCTTTCAATTAATCGGATCAGCATATTATCAAGCCATTGGGAAAGCACTTCCTGCCTTATTTTTAGCACTGACTAAACAATTTTTCTTTCTCACTCCTTTTGTACTCATTTTTCCGTTGTTTTCTGGTTTCGAGGGAATTTGGTATGCTTTTCCTGCCGCAGACATTATGTCTGCAATTATCTGTTTCTATTTCCTTCGTATCGGAATGCGAAAACTGAAATAGTTGTGTTACTTTTTGTACTATCCTAATTCACTTTTGTAACAAAAAAATTATATTTGTTACATGAACTTACTTAACTTAATCGTACAACTAATCTTCTTCCTTTTTGGCTCAGGAGATAACACCCAATCGACACTCCATCTGAACGAGTCTACTCATTATGAAGCAATTGAATCCCATGAGGATTCCATTTCTAAAGTGCTTGATTTTACCACAATCCATTTTCCTTATTTTTCTGATGAAGATACGGTCATTCATCACTCAGGGTTCAGTTTGCGCTATGCTGAGCAACACCAACAGGCATATTGGGTAAGTTATTATTTGGATGCTTCAAGAATGGTCAGTGTAGCTAAACGGTCGGATAATTTTAGGTCGGATCCTCATATCCCGTCATTATCCGCCACAATTGCAGATTACAAAAACTCGGGTTACGATCGAGGACACTTAGCCCCAGCCGCAGACATGTCTTGGTCGGAGATTACCATGAGTGAATCGTTTTATTTCAGCAACATGAGTCCTCAAACTCCTAGTTTCAATAGAGGAATATGGAAAAAATTGGAAGAACAAGTTCGGAAATGGGTAAATGACTCTACCATCATTCACATCGCTACGGGTCCTATTCTTGAAGAAGGTCTTCCCTACATCGGTCCAAACAAAGTGAGTATTCCAACATACTACTATAAAGCAATTCTCAAACAAACGGACACAGATTTTGAAGGTATTGCATTTGTACTGAAAAACGAGTCAAGTTCGAAACCACTAACAGATTTTATCATTACCATTGACAGTTTGGAGCAATTAACTCAACTCAACTTTTTTCACACGCTACCAGATAGCATTGAAACACGTGTCGAATCAACAGTCTGTATAAGTTGTTGGTTTGGTGAATAATTTTTAGTGTTTTTTTTCTATTTTCACCCCATGAAGAATTGGAAAAAAGTCCTAGGTCCTGGAATTTTATTTGCATCTACCGCTATTGGTGTCTCGCACTTAATTCAATCTACTCAAGCTGGGGCTCAATTTGGCATGAGCTTATTATGGGCAGTTGTGCTTGCCAATATACTCAAGTTTCCATTTTTCGAATATGGCTCGCGCTATGCTTCTGTCAAAGGAGAATCCATTCTCAAAGGCTATTATGACTTGAATAAAATATGGCTGTATGCATACATGTCAGTCACGTTTATTTCCATGTTTTTTGTAACTGGTGCGGTGGGTATTGTGACGTATGGTTTTATGGAAAATTTGTTTGGATTAAATAGCTTAACGGGGATACCTCATTTTACGTTATTACTCCTTTTTGTTGTTGCTACAATTATTCTTTGGTTTGGAAAATTCAGAACACTCAATAACCTCATCAAGGCATTGGGCTTAATTTTGCTCATTACTACAGTCACTGCATTTGTTGCTGCGGCAATGGGTGGGCCACGAGGCAATGTTTCTTTATTCCCAAAATTGACTTTTGAGGCAACCGCATTTATAATTCCCTTAATGGGCTGGATGCCAACCGCAGTTGACTTATCTGCTTGGAATAGTATCTGGACCGTGGAACGCATCAAAGAATCCCAATACAAACCCACACTAAAAGAAACGTTGAGGGAATTTAATTTTGGCTATTGGACATCTGCCACGCTTGCAGTATTTTTTATGATAATGGGAGCCTTTTTAATCTACGGAACAGGCGAACGTGTACCTCAAAAACCCACGGCTTTTTCAGATTTTGTAGTCAGCATGTACACACGAACAATTGGCGACTGGACAAAATACATCATCGCATCAGCTTCATTTTCCATCATGTTTTCAACCTTCATTACCGTGTTAGATGGATACAGCAGAACAATCAGTTATGCTTTCTCACTCATCTCTACACGCGAGCTAAAACCCAACCACATGTATCGGTCGACGTTGCTACTCATTTCTGTCGGTGGATTAGCATTGATTCTTTCATTTTTGGGAGATCCTAAGGGGTTGAGTGGGATAGTCAACACAGCGACAATTATTTCATTTTTAATCGCTCCTGTAATTGCATTACTCAATTTTCGTGTGGTGCGTAAGGATGTAATTGGCGCAGAAAATGCTCCAGGAAAAATCATGCAAATTTTGAGTGTATTAGGAATCGTTTACCTCATTGGATTTTCAGTTTATTTCGTTGTTTCATTGTTTTAATTACTTCGAAAAAAAGTCGCACTTACCCCCAAACGTTCACCGCATTAAAACCTAAAATTCCGCAATTTGTCAATCTCCACGATTTCAATCATAGAACCCTTCACATTGATCCAATTGTCGGTTTTAAACTCTGACAAAATTCGAATAACAGATTCTGTAGCCGTTCCAACAATTGATGCTAATTCATCACGTGAGATGGCCATTGCAAAGCGAAAATCTGGTGATTCGCTGTATTTATCGTAAAGTCTTACTAGGGCAGTTGCTACACGTTTCCTGACGGTATCATACGCCAACTCTATCAGTTCACGTTCTTTTTCCAACACATTATTGGCTAATAATTTCATAAACGAAATCGCTACCTCACGATTTGCTAAGATCACATTGAAAAAATCTTCTTTTGAAATGAGCGCAACCTTCACTTCTTCAAGCGCAGATGCATAATCCGTATAAGGAGTATCTTGAAGCAGTTCAAAATATCCGAAATAATCTCCTTCCGAATACAATTCTGTCACGAGTTCTTTGTCGTCATCGTTGACGCGGTATGTGCGCACTTTTCCTTCAAGAATAAAATAGATGAACGTAGGAGTATCTCCTTCGCAAAAGATTTGGTCTTTGCGAGCAAACAACTTCGTGCGTGATTTCAATGCTAAATCTTTTAGCCCTTCTAACGATTGTGTTTTACGCACAAATTCACTCAAATCCGAATTTTCGGCTGCCAATTCACGTATCGCAGCACTTCGTTTTAGTCGCGTATCAATAGCATCTAACAATTCCATTTCATTAAACGGTTTTGTCAAATAATCATCTGCTCCTAGTGTCATCCCTTTGCGCAAATCTGTTTTTTCGGCTTTTGCTGAAAGAAAAATAAATGGTATACTCGCCGTTTTAGTATCTTTTGAAAGGTAGTATAACACCCCATATCCATCCAACTCTGGCATCATGATATCGCAAAGTATCAAATCAGGATGTGTGTTTTTGATCAACTCTACACCTACTCTACCATTTTCTGCCGTTACCACTTCATAATTGGCTAATTCAAGAATTTCTTGAATATTTTCACGCATTTCAGCATTATCTTCTATTACAGCAATCTTTTTCATTTCGTTCATTTTTCGCAATAATCAATCTTATCCTAAGGGTTAGTGAATTGGAATTTGTATGGTAAATACTGACCCCTCTCCAAGGTTACTTTCAAATTTTATAGTTCCATTTAACAAATCGAGGTACTTTGTGACAATGAACAACCCTAAGCCTGTTCCCTCAATGTTGGTCACATTTCCAGCTCTAAAAAATCGCGTAAACATCAATTCTTGTTCTTCTTTTGGAATTCCAATTCCGTGGTCAACTACTGCTATTGTCATTGAATCATTATCAGTCTTCCAACGTATGGTAATCTGCTCACCTTCATTCGAATACTTACTGGCATTCGACACCAAGTTAATCAAAACAGCTTTTAAGAAAAAAACATCTGATTGAATCAACGTATTCTCTCCCTCCAATACAATTTCTTGACCAGCCTTAATCGCTCCCGTCATGTCCTCTTTCAACTCCGTAATAAACGGTAAAAAGTCGAAGGAAGAGATGTGAATATCTTGTTTTCCTGATTCTAATTTTTCAAGTGACAAGAAATCATTCAATAAGTTTGTTAGATGTCCTACCGTACTTCGAATACGATCCGCATGCTTGTTAATCTTTTCAATGTCTTGTGTTTCTGCATAACGTTTTATTAAACCTGCAGAAGAGGAAACCGTTGTCAGTGGTGTTCGAAATTCATGCGAGGCCATCGAAACAAATCGCGATTTTAATTCACTCAACTGTTTCTCTTCACGTAAATTGTGTTCAAGACTTTCTGCATTTTTTCGTTGATACGTAATATTATTTTCGACCACTAAGATTCGATTTACATTTCCAGTTGAATCGAATAATAATGAAGCAGTAAGCGAATAATATTGACCGTGTTTGAAAATCTCGATTGAATCCGCAATTCCAGACGCTATCAATTTATTTAATACTGAATTTATTTCCTCTGTATACGGTGCATCACAGGTTGACAAATAATCTTTCCCGATGCAATCCGCTGGTTTTTTCCCATGTCGCTCAAGTTCGCGCCCTTCCACAAACTTGATTGTGTATTCCAAATCCAACAAATAAATAATTCCTGAGGGGTAGTTTTTGGCGATACTTTTGTACAACAATTCACTCTCAAACAATTCATGCGTTCGCTGCTCAACCAATTCCTCCAAATGTTGATTTATTTTCAACACTTCATCTTGAGCGCGTTTTCGAACAGAGATATCGGAAACCAATGCAACTACCATTGTTTCGTCACGAGCATCTTTGATGTAATTTAAACTGATTTCAACAGGAAAGACAGAATCGTCTTTGCGTTTACCCCATAAATTCATCCCCGAACCCATGTTCCTTTTTGAAGGTTTTTCGATGTACGTATCGCGTTGAGATACATGAGAATGACGAAATTGATCAGGAATAAGTACTTCTATCGTTTTGCCTATAAGTTCACCTTCTGAATACCCAAACATTTCCTCAGTTCGTGGATTGATTAGTTGGATTACTCCTCTTTTATCAACTAAAATAAGCCCTTCCAAAATGGACTCAAACACAATTTTATAGATCCCTTCCACGCAATAACTTTAGAAGGATAAAGTTAGAAAGAATTATACAATTAAGCGTATAAAAAACTGACAAAAGTCATTCTTTTAAGACGAGACTATTAAGATGATTGATGGGCACTTTCTAATAAGTCCAATACTGTTTTGACAGGAGTAAATGCATTGGAATCCGTTTCAACAAAAACAGTTAACCAATCCGCCATTCCGCCATTCCACAAACCTGGCTGTTCCGCAAATAAGATATCATGTCCCTTATAGTTTCGCTTCACAACAAAATACATTTCATCATCTTTAAATCGATTCAAATCCAATAAATTACCTTCTAAATCATATCGATCACACGCCATCAATACAGGATTAAAATGCGAACTCTTCACCATGACGTTAAATTGATCTCCACTTGAAGCAATTTGCGCTTTTTCTACAATTTGCTTGGAAATTTTCCCATTGGTTGATTTAACCCAAAAAGGTCCTCCCCCAGGTTGTCCTTCGTTGCGAACCATACCACACACGCGTCTAGGTCGGTTAATATAGGCCTTGATATCCATATCGGTCATTTCTTCTAAATCGGTAGCTTCCAATTGATAATAGCGAACCACATCAAAAAAGAGTGCTCTATTTACCACTCCATCTTTGACAATTTCCGCTAAATCCTCTTTCAGTTTCAATAACAACCCTCCTATTTTTTGATTTTCTCGGATTGAAATATGCGCATGCGATTCGTGTTGAACATTGTCAATATTTTTGATAAACACCATTTCGCTAGCTACTTCATTCAAGTTTTCCAATAAAGCCCCGTGTCCTGATGGTCTAGTAAGTGGTTTACCGGGAGATAATTCAAAAATTGTCCCATCAAGTGCGAATGCAATACTATCCGTATCTTCATTTTGTGTCGAAAACGTCGCTTCAATTTGGTAGCCAGAAATCGCACAAACTTGTTCAATCGTTTCTTTGATTTTACCTTCAAATTTCAAGTTGATGGTAAAATGTAATTTTGCTTTACCACCTCCCATTTTAGCTGCTTGTAACACTTGTTCTTGAAAAGGATTCAATATGAAATACCCATAATTATGAAACGGCACTAATCCTTTCGGTAAATCCCCCAATTCAAGTCCCTCTTTTCCGACAACGTACCTTACAAATTGGGCCAAGTCAATCTTGTTATCATTCAATTGTTGCTTGATGTCTGCATGTATTTTACGAAAAAAGGCAAAATCTTCTAAATGGTTCAAAAATCGTTCTACCTGACTTTGGTTATCCTCAGAAGGTTTTTCTAAAAAATCAAATAAAAATTGGAACATACGCGAACCAGAACCCGATGCCGGAATAAAAAAATGCGGTGTTAAATTTGCGTGGTGAAATCGTTTCAATAGCGCATTTTGCTCCTCTTCTGATAAACGCAAAATACCGTATCCTATTCGACATGGCGACACCAAATCAACTTTTGGTTGCGTACCAAAAACTTTGCTGCGTTGCACTTCAATCATTGATTCTGTTACAGTCATAACCCGATTTTGTTACGAAATAACAAAAAAATATGCTTCGTACCCACATTTTTAGTTCATTTGCAAATAAAAAGTAAGCTTGTAGTAGACTTCAAGCTTTTCAAACTGGTTATATTTACACAAAATGAAAAGACTGTCCTCTGTCATACAATATGTGTGTAACGCCAAAAAAAGACATGGTACTCACTCACCTTTCGTCTATGATTTTGCTGATAAATGTCTTTCGCTTCAAATTGACTCGCCCGACAAACACGTGATTAAAAATTACCATGCAGCACTAAAACACAATTCCCAATCCATTTCAATCACAGATTTTGGAGCTGGATCAAAAAAATTGGGAAATATTCGAAAAATAAAAGACATCTATTCATGTAGCCAGTCTGATTCGCGATACGGCAAATTGCTTTATCAACTTTGTAAACATTATGCTCCAGCTCACATTCTTGAATTAGGAACTTCGCTCGGTTTAGGAACATTGATGATGCATTTAGGAAACCCAACAGCTCAAATAGAATCAATTGAAGGATGTCCTGCAACACATCACTTTACTGCTTCCAATTTTCCAATTCAATCCGAACAAATTACGTTTGTAAACGATACGTTTGAACATTATTTCACAGGCATTCAAGCGAAACAATTTGACCTTATTTTTATCGATGGAAACCATCAAGGTGAAGCATTATTGCGCTATATCGATCAATTGCTTCCATATTCGCACAATGATACCATTTGGATACTCGATGATATTCGCTGGTCCGATGACATGTGGACGACTTGGAATACGATTATTCAAATGCCTCACTTTCACGTGTCCATTGATTTATTCAGAATGGGTATTATCGTTGAGCGAAAAGAACAGTTTAAAGAACACTTTTGGATTAAACAATAACTTAGAAATAGAACGATATGAAAATTTATACCAAAAAAGGAGATAAAGGAGAAACTTCATTAATTGGAGGTAAGCGAGTTCCGAAATACGCCTTGCGAATAGAAAGCTACGGCACTGTAGACGAACTAAATTCATACATTGGTTTGATACGTGACCAAGGCATTGATGACATACACATTCAAAACTTACTCATCATCCAGGATCGCTTGTTCACCATTGGTGCCATTCTTGCCTCTGACAGTTCTTCTAAAATGAAAATTCCACAACTCGTGGATGCTGATATTCAATTTCTAGAAGACGCTATAGATGTGATGGAGGCAGAACTTCCTCCGATGAAAAGTTTTGTATTACCAGGTGGACATTCTACAGTATCATTTTGCCATATCGCACGATGTGTTTGTCGAAGAGCTGAACGTCTTATCATTGAACTAGCTCACTCCGAATCAATAGAAGACAATACCATTGCATACATGAATAGACTAAGTGATTATCTGTTTGTGCTTTCCAGAAAACTGTCATCAGAATTAAATGCAACTGAAATACCTTGGATACCAAAAATGTAATCCATTTGAGGCACTTGTATCATGCTTATCGCAATGGGCGGAAATAATCAAGTTTCAAAAGCTAACCAATTAATTTTTAAAATAAAAGAGCGTAAATAGGGGCTTAAAAAATAAAGAATGATAAAATCTCGCAATTAAATCCAAAAAAACTTGTTTTTTATTTCAAAAAATCTATTTTTGCGCAAAAGTTAAATAAACCACTAAAGGAAGGAATATTATGTACTGGACATTAGAATTAGCATCATACCTCGAAGATGCACCATGGCCGGCGGCTAAAGACGAGTTGATTGATTTCGCTATGCGAACTGGAGCTCCCTTAGAGGTTGTTGAAAATCTTCAGGATTTAGAAGATGAAAATGAAATTTATGAAAGCATTGAGGATATTTGGCCTGATTATCCTACAAAAGAAGATTTCTTCTTCAATGAAGATGAGTATTAAAATAGCATAAACTATTTCAAAGCCTATAATTTAGCATAATTATAGGCTTTTTTTGTTTAAAAAAACACTGAAATTAGTACCTACTTTAACCATCGACTGCCATAGTGTCAGCCAATTGATTTTGGAACGATTTCTGACTTAAAAAAATAAATTAAATTGAGTATACACGAAACCAATAAATACAGTTATTTTTGGGGTTTCGCAAATTATAATAATAAAGTTTACATCATGATAGGAGGAATCTTAAAAAAGATTTTTGGAGATAAATCGGCAAAAGACCAAAAAGAATACCAACCATATATTGACCAAATCAATACTGCTTTTGAAAATCTACAACAGCTTTCAGACGATGAGTTAAGAGCAAAGACAAAAGAATTTCAATCAAAAATAAAGGTTGCTACGAGTGAATTGGATGACCAAATCATTGCACTTCGCACAAAAACAGAAGACCCTTCACTTGAAATATTAGCTAAAGAAGAATTTTTTCAGCAAATCGAAACACTTGAAACAAAAGTTAACGATAAAATAGAAGATGTACTCATTGAAATTCTTCCTGAAGCGTTTGCTGTAGTTAAAGAAACATCAAGAAGGTGGGCTACCAACAAAGAACTTGTTGTAACTGCTACCGAATTGGATAAAGAATTGGCGTCAAAGAAAGACGGCATCGTCATCGATGGTGATAAAGCAATTTGGAAAAATGCATGGACTGCAGCAGGAACTCCTGTAGAATGGAACATGGTACATTATGATGTGCAATTAATGGGTGGTGCTGTACTGCACCGAGGAAATATTGCCGAAATGCAAACTGGCGAAGGTAAAACACTCGTGGCAACACTTCCTGTATACCTCAATGCACTTGCTGGAAAAGGTGTACACCTCGTAACCGTAAACGATTATCTTGCTAAACGTGACTCTGAATGGATGGGGCCTTTATACCAATTCCACGGACTAACTGTAGACTGTATCGATAAACATCAACCTAATTCAGATGCACGACGAAAAGCCTATAACTCTGACATCACATTTGGTACAAACAATGAATTTGGATTTGACTACCTACGTGACAATATGTCAAGTGAACCCGAGCAACTAGTTCAACGCAAACATCATTATGCCATCGTCGATGAGGTCGATTCGGTATTAATTGATGACGCACGTACGCCATTAATCATTTCTGGACCTACACCTAAAGGCGATCAGCACGAATTTCACCAATTGAAGCCTCGTATTGAACGAGTGGTCGCTGAACAAAAGAAATACGTCACACAAGCGCTAGCTGAATCAAAACGTTTGTTAGCTTCCATTAATGATGGACATGAAAATGGTGATAAAAAAGAAATCAAAAAACAATTGGAAGAAGGGGGTATTATGTTGCTTCGTGCACACAGAGGATTACCCAAAAACAAAGCGTTAATTAAGTTTTTAAGTGAGCCTGGAATCAAGTCTCATCTTCAAAAAACTGAAAATTTTTACATGCAAGAACAAAACAAAAACATGCCTACTATTGACAAAGAGCTGTTTTTTGTGATTGATGAAAAAAATAATTCAATTGAATTAACTGAAAAAGGAATAGCATTACTTTCAGATGGCGAAAATAGTGACTATTACTCACTTCCTGATATCGGTACTGAAATTGCTGAAATTGAAAAACAAAATCTTTCAAAAGAAGAGATACTGGAACGAAAAGATGCACTTATCCGAGATTATTCTGTCAAATCTGAACGTATTCACAGTATAAACCAATTGCTGAAAGCCTACACACTTTTTGAAAAAGAAGTGGAGTACGTCATCATGGATGGAAAAATCAAAATTGTTGATGAACAAACAGGTCGAATTATGGAAGGACGTCGCTATTCTGACGGACTTCACCAAGCAATTGAAGCAAAAGAAAATGTAACTGTTGAAGCTGCAACGCAAACTTATGCGACAGTAACGCTTCAAAACTATTTTAGAATGTACCACAAACTATCCGGTATGACAGGTACTGCAGAAACGGAAGCGAAGGAATTCTGGGATATTTATAAATTGGATGTAGTTGTTATTCCAACAAACAGACCTATTCAACGTAAAGATGAGCATGATTTAGTCTACAAAACTGCTCGAGAAAAATACAATGCGGTAATTCTTGAAGTGGAACGACTTGTGGAACAAAAACGACCTGTTTTAGTAGGTACTACTACTGTTGAAATTTCTGAGTTACTTAGCCGTATGCTGAAAATGAAGAACATCAATCACCAAGTCCTTAACGCAAAATACCACCAAAAAGAAGCTGAAATTGTTGCTGAAGCAGGTAAACCAGGTGCTGTTACCATTGCAACAAACATGGCTGGTCGTGGAACCGATATTAAATTAGGTGAAGGTGTAAAAGAAGCTGGTGGTCTTGCTATTGTTGGAACAGAACGACATGATTCTCGTCGAGTTGATAGACAGCTTAGAGGTCGCGCTGGTCGTCAAGGAGATCCAGGTTCATCTCAATTCTTCGTATCACTTGAAGATGATTTGATGCGTAAATTCGGTTCCGAGCGTATTGCAAAAATGATGGATAGACTAGGTCTTAAAGAGGGTGAGGTTATTCAACATGGTATGATTTCTAAATCTATTGAGCGTGCGCAGAAAAAAGTAGAGGAAAATAACTTTGGTGTGCGTAAACGTCTATTGGAATACGATGATGTCATGAATGCGCAACGTAAAGCCATCTATCGCAAACGTAAAAGTGCACTGTTTGGCGATCGTTTGGACTTAGACATCGCTAACATGTTTTACGATACTGCTGAGGACATCGCGATTAATGCTATCCAGAGCAAAGACTTTAAAGCATTTGAAATTGACTTGTTCCGAACATTTAGTATCGAGGCTCCAGTTAGAGAAGAAGAATTTAAGCAGCTTGATCAACACGAACTTGTAAATAGAATTTATGATGCTGCAATGGATTATTACGACCGTAAAAATCGTAAGTTAATTGAAATGGCATTACCTGTAATTCGCCAAGTTAAAGCTCAACAAGGTGATAAATTCCAAAATGTTGCTTTCCCTATTAGCGACGGATTAAAATCAATGCAATTGGCTGTTCATATTGACGACTCTATTAAATCAGAGGGACGAACAATAATTAAGAATATTGAGAAAAATATCGTGCTTGGAATGATTGACAATGAATGGAAAGAACATCTGCGTGAAATGGATGAATTGCGTCAATCTGTGCAACAAGCGGTATACGAACAAAAAGATCCACTTCTTATTTACAAACTTGAGTCATTTAATCTATTCAAATCAATGATGAGTAGAATGAATATGGAAATCTCCGAATTCTTAATTAAAGCTCAACTTCCTGTAAATGTAGATCAAGCTCCAACTATCGAATCGACCAATCAGCAAATTGCGCAAGACAATTATGCTAAGGCACAAACAAATTCGAATATGAGTAGCTCAGAAGCTCCAAATTTTGAAGGAAGCCAAGGTTACCAACAAGCGATGCAAAACTCACACCAAAACAAACCAAAACAACAGCCTGTAGTTGTCGAACCAAAAATTGGACGAAACGACCCTTGTCCTTGTGGGAGTGGCAAGAAATACAAGCAGTGTCACGGTAAATAAACTAAAGTGATAAAAACATAAAAAAATCCCGTCAAATTAATTTGCCGGGATTTTTTTATTGCACAAAATCCAACTTCACTCTCACTCTCACTCTCCACTCTCGCTCTCATCCACCTATCCCGCCCAATTGTCTCTGTCCAAACTTCTAAAGTTAATCGCTTCGGCTAAGTGATGCGTTTGAATTTTTTCACTCGAATCCAAGTCAGCGATGGTACGCGCTACTTTTAGAATTCTGTCATACGCTCGTGCGGATAAACCTAACCGTTCCATCGCTGTCTTAAGTATTGTATTTCCAGCCTCATCAATGGTACAATAGCTTCGTAAATCAGTATTTTCCATTTGTGCATTGGCGTGAATTCCTTTCTTGTTTTTAAATCGCTGTTCTTGGACATGCCGAGCTTTAACAACACGTTCACGAATGTCTGCGCTTCGTTCAGAAGGTTGATGATAGGCAAGTTCATCAAATCCAACTGGTGTAACTTCCACATGAAGGTCGATTCGATCTAACAATGGACCTGAAATTCGATTTAAGTATTTTTGAACAATACCTGGAGCGCACACACATTCTTTCTCAGGGTGATTATAATACCCACAAGGACAAGGATTCATGGCTGCAATTAGCATAAAACCAGCAGGGTATTCTACTGTAAATTTGGCACGAGAAATTGTCACTTGCCGATCTTCAAGAGGCTGTCGCATAACCTCTAACACCGTCCGTTTGTATTCTGGTAATTCATCTAAAAAAAGCACGCCATTATGCGCCAATGAAATTTCGCCAGGTTGCGGAAAACTTCCGCCGCCAACTAATGCAACATCGGAAATTGTATGGTGTGGTTTTCGAAAAGGACGTGTAGTGATTAAGCCTCGTTCTCCATCCGTTTTTCCTGCCACACTATGAATTTTAGTTGTCTCCAATGATTCTTCGAGTGACATCGGGGGTAAAATCGTTGACAACCGCTTAGCCAACATCGACTTTCCAGCTCCTGGAGGACCTATTAGGATTACATTATGTCCACCAGCTGCCGCAATTTCAAAAGCCCTCTTGATGTTAATCTGTCCTTTTACATCACTGAAATCAACTTCATCAATATTCAGTCGATTGTAAAAAACCTCGCCCAAGTTTATACGATAAGGTTCAAAGGATGAATTACCGCTAAAAAATTCAATCACTTCCGCCAAGTTTTCCATTCCGTAAACATCTAATCCTTCAACAACAGCTGCTTCTGCACAATTTTCTTTAGGAATAATTAAACCTTTAAATCCTTCCTCTTTCGCTTTTATCGCAATGGGTAATATCCCCCTTACGGGTTTTAAATCACCGTCCAACGACAATTCGCCCAAAATAATATAGTTCCCAAGTTCATCTGCTTGTATTTGATTACTCACTGCTAAAATGCCACAAGCAATCGGCAAATCAAATACAGAGCCTTCTTTACGGATATCAGCAGGAGCCATATTTATCGTGATTTCACGACCGGGCCAGTCCAAATTATTATTTGCAAATGCAGCCTTGATGCGCTGTTGACTTTCTTTAACTGCACTATCTGGTAATCCTACTAAGTAGTAATTAACGCCCTTTCCAAGATTTACTTCAATTGTAATGGTCGTTGCGTCCACGCCAAAAACGGCGCTTCCATAGATTTTAAAAAGCATGATAGGTTATTTATTAGGTTAATGTCACAAACATAGCGACTTTACCAAATATAACCAAATTTTAATCAAAAATATATCGAAAATTTAACCAATCCTATTTAGACTGATTAACATAAGCACGGATGTATCCACTCCCTTTTTCTAGAAAAACAATTTTGCTTGCATCCCACATGTGGCGATTTTCTCCTTTGGAAAACACAATAAATCCATTTTCGTAAATGATATCCTCAAGCCAAGTATAGGTGTATTTTTTTTCAAGCGCTCCAGAAATCATTAAAACTTCTTTGCACGCACACTCCTTTATTTGATCAAAAGCAGCCTTACCTGTGTCGATTTGCTGCGCAACAACATTTGAGCTTAAGCCTAATAAGCCAAAAACTAAAATAATGACATGTACATTTTTCATGGTCGAAATACAATAATTTGAAAGCAAAATAGTAAAATTTATTGACTTAATCTAATTGGCTCTCAATATAATCGATAAGCGAGTGAATTACTTTAATGTGAATTTCTTGAGCACGATCAGCATATTTACTGTAGGGAGCACGAATCTCCACATCTACTAAATCTGCCATTTCGCCACCATCTTTTCCGGTTAAACCAACCACTTTTATTCCTTTTTTCTTCGCCGAATGAATCGCATTAATCACATTCTTAGAATTACCACTAGTTGATATCGCCAATAACACATCCCCTTTTTGTCCTAAACTTTCGACAAAACGTGAAAACACAAAATCATAACCATAATCATTTGAAACACAAGAAATGTGAGAGGAGTCTGACAAAGATATTGCAGCTAAAGGAGCACGATTTTCACGATACCTTCCTGTCATTTCTTCTGCAAAATGCATTGCATCACACATCGACCCTCCATTTCCACATGACATAATTTTACGGTCGTTTTTCACCGCAATTGACATTAAATCTCCCGCTTCCTTAATTCGCTCAAAATTAGATGGTTCATTGATAAATTTTGACAAAATATCTGCTGCTTCAGAAAAATGGTACGCAATTTGTTTATGACTCATAAAAAATGAATTTGTTCAAATGTAGTAAATTTAGAGAGCCATTTTCATAAATTGAATTATATTTGGGACACAGCTTTAATAAAGAAAACTGTAAAAAATGAGAAAAAGTCTATTTACCCTAATGCTTTTAACACTGTCATTCAGTGCTTTAGCGCAAAAAAAAGAATTGAATTGTTATGAAAAAATGGAGGCTGCGTTTAAAGAGCGTGGTGCCTATACAATAGCTGATGAGATGCATCGTAGAGTTATTGTTTCATTTTTTGAAGGTGACAATGTAATGTGTGTAAACGGTAAAGTCCGTGTTGAAAACAGCAAAATAAGTTCTATCTTTTTGCAGTTTAGTGATGCAACCTATGAGATTATGGATGTGAAATTCTATAATCAAAATAAACAAGCTCCTTCAATAAACAATGGAATTTCCGAATTGATTCTTACTGCGGATGGTCAAAAACTTAAAGTAGTGTTCATCGAACAACTTAGACCAAAAAAGAAACAGTTTCAACAAGCTACCATTCCAGACGACTTGTAGTTTAAAATTTAGATAGTATTAAAAAAGCTCCAAATAGGAGCTTTTTTGTTTTTACTGTGCTTAAAACTTTACCCTCAACTGAATTCCTATATCTGACTTTTGCGAACCTTCTATCATTTCTGGACCTGTGCCAATTGATTGCCGGTTACTGTACAAAAATACTCCATACTTGACCCAAAGATCAAAACGTTTAGCAAATGTCCACCTCAACAGGAGGTATGCTCTACTTCCTTTATAGTGATGTGCTGGAATGTAAAAAACATTAAGCATATTGTTCTCAAATGCATAAATTCTGGAATCATAACTATCCGTATCAAATAGTGCATACCGCAAGCTGATGTCAACAGGAAAGGTTTTTGACTTATAAACGATGTCTTGATATACCAGCAATCCAGACTCCTGGTTACTACTCATACGCGAAACAGTAACATATTCTATCCGCGATTTTAATGTAATGGATTCACTTGCCCTGTAAACGAAGTTCAGCCTGTAATTACGTTGCGTGATATCCTCTAATGGTTTAATTGTCCCGTCTGTGTCTCTACTATTTCGTGCTTTGCGTTGTTCTCTATACCTCCCATATAGCTCGAGTTGTTTAGATGGTTTATAGGCCAACTGCGCTAAAAACTCCATACCAGACGAAGGAGCATGAACCTGAAATCTAAGCCATGGGAACTTAAATAAATCGATATAGGTATTCAAGTTCCATTTGCGAGCTAGCTTCCAATTGACTCCTGTAAAAAAACCACTTTCATTTTGTGTGCGTGATCCTTCGCTAAAACCTTGTGCATAAAACGTGTGAAAATTTTTAGGATAATGCCGGTATAACATACTTACCGACAATTTTGGATCCAACGCTATCATTGCTCCCTGAACAAATCCAATCGCTCCAGAACCTGATCTAACAATTTCACCAAAAAGGTTTGTGTTTTTAATAACAAATGAATAATCCGCACTAATGTTATCTAACGATTTGCCTCTAAAATCGTAGCGATTATAGGGTAATTCTGGACGATTATACACTTGGTCATAACTGTGGTGAACATATGCTACACCAGCATTGAAATTTGCTGATTTATACTGGGCATAGGCTCCAATAATACGTTCTTGCAATGTGTTTTTGCGAGCTATTTCAGAATTTGTACGATGTAAACCCGTCAAATTAATTGCCGAAGCAAATTGCTCCTCCTGACTCAATGTATCCAACGCATGCTGTATTGTCGCATCCACTCCTTTGACAGAGGCGAAAGCAATTAAACTATACTTCCCTATTCCTGTTTCAATGGCTCCCCCTCGCATAAATCGTGTTTCATCAACTGATGCATACGGGCTCAATCCACGTGCATTTTTTTTAATATTTACGACGTCAGCTGTTTTGTTAAATGCGTAACCTGTCCAAAGATTTAGTCCTTGACCTATTTGTATTTGGTAATCTCCTACAGCAACTGTTTTCAGGTATTTCCCTCCTCTATAAAAGGCATGTGCCGAGTAAAAATCAAAACCTTGCTTATTTACTCCTCTAAAAAATGTTTCACCTGGGTCTTTTTCAGCAGTGACACCTACACTAATGTTTGTTCTATATGTAAAACGATAACGTGTGTAATACCTATCGGGATTCCCATGGTAAAAGCTATTACTATTTAACAGGATAGAATCTGGAACTTTAGCATACCCTTTTTTAGGTTCAATAATACGTTGATAACGCAAAAGTATTTCAGAATTACCAAATTTCAGCATCTCTTTTATTGAAACATGTAATTGGTCAAATTTATCATCTACATGAATAAAAGGGAGAACCAGTTGAATTGTCTGTAAATCCCAATATGGAATAGCTTGAATTTCATAAATACTAATCAATTTGCCATTTTTTTTTCGGTGGTTAATCAATGAAAGTATTTGAACATCGGTCAGTAAACCCAATTGTTTTAAATTTTCGCCATCGGTTTTGTTTAAATTGATTGGGTGATGAATAAAATAATAAAGCTCCTCTGTGATTTGCTCCAACACCACGTCCTCTAATTCTAAGTTTTCAGCTAAATATTCGATGCGTTGTTGAATAATTTCATTTTTTTGGTCGAACTGAGCTACACTCATTATCGAAGTTAACACACCAATCACACAGCTAAAAAAGTGCCTGCTCCAATTCATTTTTTCCAATAATACTGAAGTGACACCCCTGTTGAAAATCCAAGTATTTGCTTATACGAAGACGCTATATCTAAGTAAAGTCCTTTAAAATTATACCCCAAACCAAAACTGTATTCCAAAGGTGCTGTTGATAATCCCATTCGCAAATAAAAATCCGTTATCGGCTGATATTCAAACGCTCCTTTTAATTTCATTGGAAATAATACATCTTTCTCTACCTCCATCAACCAATCAATTTTTGGAGATATGTTATATTGAGCACCAATCCGTAATAAGGTTGCAAAGCGTTCATTTTGATAAGTTGCAAAACGTGCACGTGATATGTTGTACACACTAGCACCCAACATCCATTTTTTACTAATTTGAGCAGCAAGTCCGAATTCAGCACTTACACCATGTTTAATCCCATACTCCACAGACTGACGTACATTTAAGTAATTGAGCTGCAAACCCATTGCGATAAAATCGGAAAGTTTTAATGCATATCCAATTCCTGCCCGTGAGGTACGATAATGTTCCATTCCACTGTATTGTGCTCCTGCTGAAAGCACCCCAATCTTCAAAGGCTGAACAAGTGTCAAACCTTGATATTGTAGCTCTTTTAATTGAAATCTATTTTCATAATATGCACCTACACCTGCTGCTTCTGAAAATCCCAACATACCTGGATTGTGGTGGTATGCCCAAATATCATTAACCGATACAGAAGCGTGTGCTAAAGAAGCTGAACGTGCGCCAATTTTATAGATATCTTGCGCAAAATAGGAAAAAGTGATTAGAAAAAAGGGACATACGAAAACTCCCCTGTTAAGGTTGTTAAGGTTAAGTTTCATGAAAAAGGTTAAATAAGGTTGAAGCAAATTTATAAATAAACTTGAAAAACAAAAAAAATATTTGCTAAAAATGAACTACTTAGAACTTATGCCCAATATATTCTCCACTTTATCACATACCGATAAATGACAATACACTTTTGCTGATTCCACTAAAACTATGGGTGATAGATTTAATTTTTTATCCAACATAGTTGAAATTGCCCGAGCTAAATCAACTGAATTTCCAGACTCAAATAGCGTTCCCAATTCGCCCTGTTTAAGTATTTCGGGACTACCTCCTGCATTACTCGCTACAACTGGAGTACCTGAAGCGATCGCTTCGACAGTTACCATACCAAATGTTTCAGCCTTTGTTGCCATAACCAACATGTCAATTGCCTTATAAAATGTTTCTACATCATTCCTAAAAGGCAAGATTGAAATATGACTGTTTAAGCTTGAATTTGCGATTCGGTGTACTAATTCTTTAGTATAGGATTCGGCTTCTCCCTTTGTTGATTCACCAAGAAAACAGAGGTGTAAATTAGGGTTATTCAATTTTTCAAAAGCGTCTAATAACACTAACTGACCTTTCTGTGGATCAAAACGACCTATTAATCCAATACAAATTTTATCTGTGGGTAAATTTAAACGAGTTCGACATAAAGATTGAGGGATTTGTGTCTGAAAAATAGCTAGCTCCACACCAGAAGGTATTACCTTAATCTTGTGTTTATCAAATCGTGTCATTGTTCGAACTTGTTCGGCTAAATAATGTAGAGGACATGACCACAAATCAAGGTAAGAAAAGCGAATCGTGTGTAGTAAATTACGCTTTTTTACCCCCAATTGCATTTCCATAAAATAAGATAAATGAATCGCTTGTTTCGATTTTCGTTTTGCAATGACTGCAACGCTCATATCAGCTGTGCTCCGAATAATCAAATGCGTTACATTTAATTCATCCAACTGTTTTGCTATTGTTTTTCCTGCTTTAAAGTCGTAGTATTTTTTATGTGGAGGAATGGTCACAACTTCTAAATTCGCCGATTTGGCCATCGTGAATAGTGGTGAATCTTGCTGACATAACATGAGTACAGCATGACCGCGTTGCGCCATCCAACGTGCATTTTTAAGTTGGTTCATCTCTAATCCTCCCCAACTCACTGAACCACACAAATATGCTATTTTAACCGTCATTTATCTAATAGGTTGTTGAGTACGTTCAAGCATCTGCTCCATCAATTGTTGAAAACGAAATTAAGAAAAACTTACAAGCTAGCTCCATGTATTCGTAAAATGAACTTTTAATGGCATTAATATCGAAAATATAATCCGCTAATTAACCTGTGAGCCATATGTCGTTCGAGTGTTTTTTGTGAAACAACACTAATTTCAACAATAGATTAAGTTATATTTGCACCATGCAAGAAGGATTAATTATACCATGTAGGGGACATGTTCCAACATTGGGTTCAGATTGTTGGATTGCGCCTAATGCAACTATTGTAGGTGATTTTGAATGTGGAAACCAATGTTCATTTTGGTTTAACGCAGTTGTCCGTGGCGATGTCAATAGTATTCGATTTGGAAATAATGTCAATGTACAAGATGGCGCTGTGATTCACTGCACATTTGAAAAAACGAAAACAATTATTGGGAACAATGTGTCAATCGGACATAATGCGCTAGTACATGGATGTACAGTCGAAGACAATGTCTTAATCGGAATGGGTGCAATTGTAATGGATAATTGCTACATCGAAGAGGGAAGTATCATTGCCGCTGGTGCAGTATTAACTGAAAATACACATGTAAAAGCAGGGAGCTTATATGCTGGTGTTCCAGCCAAATTCATTAAAGAAGTGGATGAGCGATTACGAAAAGGAGAAATTGAGCGAATTGCACAGAACTACGTCAAATATTCTGGTTGGTTTAAAGGCTAATTTTTTGCGCTTGAATTGGCTTTCCTAAAAACAATGCCGCTTTTTCATTAAAATCCTCTGGTGACTCGGTCGTGTAATAAGTTGTTTCGCCAGATTTAGAAAGCTTTTCTTCCATCCACTCATGACGAATGAGGTAATCTCTCAAACTTAAACCCACAATTTCCCCCTGTGGAATAATTTGTATCGAAGCGTCAACAAACTCTTCGATAACAGGCTTCACCAGTGGATAATGCGTACATGCTAGCAATAAGGTGTCAATGGCATCATTTTGTCGCAGTAAATCCATCACATCATCACGAATAATCATTTTACCCGGTATGGATTCGTGCATGTTATTTTCAATTAACGGAACCCAAAGTGGACAAGCTTTTTGAACTAAATTTACTTCAGGGAAAAATTTGGCAAGCTCAATCCCATACGAATTTGACTTAATCGTGCCAATAGTCCCCAATATACCAATGTTTGAACTACTCGTGTATTTACCTATGACTTCGGTTGTAGGTCTAATGACACCCAATACACGTTTATCGCTTCCAATTTTAGGTAAATCATTTTGTTGAATCGTGCGAAGTGCTTTAGCTGAAGCTGTATTACAAGCGAGTATGATTAAATCACAATCTAATTCTACTAATTTTTTGACAGCTTGTAAAGTAAAATTGTACACCACTTCGAATGAGCGATTTCCATATGGTGTTCGAGCATTGTCTCCCAAATAAATGTATTCGTATTGCGGTAAAATTCGTTGCAATTCACCTAAAACAGTTAATCCACCATATCCCGAATCAAATACACCTATTTTTTTTAACGTCGTCATTCAATCGAAGGTACAAAAAAAGGTCTCCGAAAATCAGAGACCTTTTAAAAAATTATTTTAGCATTACGGTTTTTTAACCTCAGCTTCTTTTTCAAGTCTTAATAATTCTACCATTACTTCACTTGTGATGTCATCACCACTAGCGTATAATGTAGAAGATAAATCGAATACATAATTCAATTTTTTGCGGTCAGAAACTATTTTCACAGCTTCTTGTACACGCCTTAAAATTGGATCATTGTAGCGTTGTTGAAGAATTTGTAAATCTTGCTCTAAAGTTGATTGACGCTCTTGATAAGCTTGCTCTTTTGCTTGAATTTTTTTAGCTTTCATTTCAAGCATCAACGGTGATTCGCCATTCTTTTGAGCCGTTTCATACTCTTGATACAATTTACGCAATTGGTTTTCTAACTCATCCAATTCAGCCATTCCTTCTTTTTGGAAAGCTTGAATTTCTTTAATTGCTTGTTTACGCGAAGGCATTGTATCAAGCAACTGTTGTGAGTTAACGTGTGCAATCTTAGTTTGAGCGTTTACACTTGATGCTCCGATTACCAGCATTAGGATAAAAAATAACTTTTTCATTTTTTCTTTCTTTGGTTTTTATTCTACTTATTTAGTTGAAATCCCGAGTTCTTTTAACACCCGTTCACTCAAATCAAACTTTGAATCTGCGAAGATAAGGTTTGATTGGTTTGCTTTGTCAAATACAAAGCTATAATTTCCTTTTGAAGCAATTTTTTCTAAGGCATCATATATTTGATCTTGTATTGGTTTAATTAATTCCTGTCTTTTTTGAAACAATTCACCCCCCACACCAAAATATCCGCGCTGTAATTGCATAATTTCTTGTTCAAGCTCTTTTATTTCCTCCTTTCTCTTTTCTTTCACCTCATCAGGAAGTAGCACCTCCTCACGAGCAAAAGCATCTTTACGTTTTTGCAACACCTCGTATCTATCGTCGATGTCTTTTTGCCAACGCTCAGAGAATTTATTTAATTTTTCTTTGTTCTCTGCATACTCTGGCATACTTTCCAAAATAAACTTTGAATCGATGTAAGCATATTTTTGAGCTACTGTTACAAAAGCAATGCCAAAAATAAAAAATCCGAATAAAAGAATCTTATTTATGTTCATAATCACTAAATTATAATTCACCTAAATTCATTCCAATCGTAAAGTGGAATTGTCCTTTGAATCCTTTTTGAATCACTTCTCCATTATGCGTGCCAAATCCTTTGGAGTGAGAATCCAATCTATCAAATCCAAAACCGTAATCTAATCCGAGCATACCGAACATTGGTAAGAAAATACGTACCCCTATTCCTGCTGCGCGTTTCACATTAAACGGATTAAATCGATCAAAATTTGTGTAGGTATTCCCTGCTTCCAAAAATCCTAGGACATAGAATGTCGCACTTGGGTTAAGCGAAATTGGGTATCTTAATTCTAAGGTATATTTTGCCACAATTGGATCTCCCATTTGCGAAGACACATCTTGATCACCATATCCACGCAACGCTATAATTTCACGTCCATCCATTTGTCCAATTCCTGTTAAACCACTACCTCCTACATAGTATCGTTCAAATGGTGAGATACCTTTGTTCTGTGTATATGCCCCCATAATTCCATATCCAAATCGAGGCATTAAAACCAATTTTTTATCTTTTGTAAGTGGGAAATAAAACTCTCCTGTTAATTTAATTTTGTAAAACTCAGTATACTTAACACGCTCTTGATCTGTTAATGTACTGTAATCATCTATACCATCAAAGAAGGAATAAGGCAAGGTTGCTTTGGCACTAAATGACAATTTAGAACCTTCTTTCGGATAGATTGGATTGTCAATAGAATTTCTACTTAACATATACTTATAAGCAATGTTATTCGAGTATCCATTAGCAATCGCTAAGAATTGGGTAAATCCACCCGCAGATCCTTGATTAGCAGCCGAACGCACATCATAATACTGGTATGATATTTCATGATACGCTGTAAAATAATCATCTGGCCATTTTAATCGTCTACCAAAACCAACACCGACACCTGTAATTGAGACCCCAGAATAACCCGGGTCGTTTCGTTTGAAGTTATTACCAAATTGAGAATGTGTCAACCATGTTGAAAGTGAATTTGGCTTTTTACCTCCTAACCACGGTTCAGTAAACGATAAATTGTATGCCTGGAAGAAACGTCCGTTTGTTTGAGCCCTTAACGCTAATTGTTGCCCATCTCCAGAAGGTAATGGCTGCCACGCATTTTTCTTAAAGAAATTGCGCATGGAGAAATTGTTAAACGATAATCCAACAGTACCTATGATTCGACGTGCACCATAACCACCCGAAAGTTCAATTTGATCCGATGATTTTTCTTCTACTGTATATTCAATATCCACCGTTCCATCTTGGGGGTTAGGAATTGGATTTACTTGAAAAGCTTCGGGATTAAAATACCCCAACTGAGACAATTCACGTTGTGTTCGAATAATGTCATTTCGATTAAACAAATCTCCTGGTTTTGTTCGAATTTCACGACGAATCACATGTTCATTTGTCTTGGTATTGCCGCGAATGATGATGTTCCGTACACGCGCTTCTTTCCCTTCAACTATTCGCATTTGATAATTAATGTGATTATCATCTGTAATACTCATTTCAACAGGTGTGAGGTTAAAAAACAGATAACCTCTATCCATGTATAGTGACGAAACATCTCGCCCATCTTCACTCATAAACAAACGTTGTTCAAGCATGGCTTTATTGAATGGGTCACCCTTTTTAATTCCTAGAATAGTATCCAAGTACCCCGATCTAAATTTCGTGTTCCCAACCCATTCAATATCTCCAAAATAATACTTTCCTCCTTCTTCCACATAGATGTCGATACCAATGTTTCGGTTGTTATTTAAATACACCGTATCTTTTACAATACGTGCATCTCTAAATCCAAACTCATTATACTTGTTTAACACGTTGTTTTTGTCGCGTTTATAAGCTGTTGAGTTAAATTTAGAATTTTTAAACAAACGCCAAATTGCTTTGGTTTTAGTATCTTTCATCGAACGTCTCAGCTTATTCGCTTTCACCGATTCATTGCCGTAGAAGTTAATTTCGTTGATGCGTACTTTATTACCTTTATCCACATCAATAAAGAAATATTCGGAGTTATTGATGAGCGTATCTTGTTTTCTGATGACGTTTACACTTGCTTTATAATATCCTTTTTCAACATAAAAAGCACGTACTTTAAACGCTGTTTTCTTAACTAAATTTTCCGATATCGTTTTGCCAGAATACAAGTCAATTTCAGGTCGAATTTTATCGGCTTCTTTCTTGGTTACGTTATCACTAAAGCTAAAATAGGATAATTTAGGTCTTGTTTGCAGCTGTATTTTAAGGTAAATGATATCTCCTACAATTTTCTCCGCATAAATCTGCACATCTGCGAACAAATCTTCTGCCCATAAATTTTGAATAGCTTTCGATATTTTTTCTCCTGGAATAAGAATGCGGTCACCTTGGCGTAATCCAGAAATAGCTTTTAACGCTTGCGGGTCAAAATTATCTGCGCCGTCAATTTGAATTGGGCCAATTTCATATTCTTGCGGCTTCATGAAGTCTTGAGATACTGACTCGAAGTTCAATACGAATACACTTAATAAAAGTAGAATATAGTGTCTTAAGTTCATTCAGTTATTTTAATTGTTCAGACACCATTCCAAAGCGTCTTTCTCTATTTTGGTAGTCCAATATTGATTGATAAAAATCTTCTTGTTTAAAATCAGGCCACAGCTTATCACAAAAATAAAATTCTGAGTACGCAATTTGCCAAAGTAAGAAATTACTTATGCGATGTTCACCACTTGTGCGAATTAATAGTTCAGGATCTGGAATTCCTTTAGTAGAAAGGTATTTTTCTAGAGTCAGCTCATTAATTTCATCGGGTAATAAACTCCCATTTAAAACGAGTCCTGCGATTTCTTTAATCGCATGCGTTATTTCCCATTTAGCACTGTAATTTAAGGCAAGCACTAAATTTACGGTATCATTCTGTGCTGTGGCTTGTTCTGCTTTTCGCAATTCTGCTTGGCAATCGTTTGGCAAGCCCTCCACATTACCAATGCTCATCAATCGGACACCATCTGCATTTAATGCTTCAACTTCATTCGAAATTGTTCTAACCAACAAATCCATCAAGCCATCAACTTCTTCTTGAGGTCTATTCCAATTCTCGGTCGAGAAGGCATACAAGGTAAGATATTTAACCCCTAGTTTTGCAGCTGCTTTTAAGGTTTCTCTTACAGCTTCAACCCCAATAGCATGACCAAATAAACGTTCATGGCCTTGTTGCTTAGCCCAACGACCGTTTCCATCCATAATGATGGCTACATGATTCGGAATATTTCCTTCGTTAATTTGACTCAATACACTCATTTCCCTCTTGGGTAATTCATTGGGGTTACGAAATTAACACACAAAACGTATACACACCATGAATATTATATAAATCATGTTAAAAAAAAGAGGGATATGGCGAACCAAATCCCTCTCGGTACAAATATAATAACTTTTACTCAGCTAACACAATAATCTTATTGTTCAACATTTCAACAACACCGCCTTTAATATGAACAAAAAGTTGCTTGTCACCTGATTTAGATTTTTCAATACGACCATCTACTGTATCAAGTTTCTCAATTGCGTTCACTAGATCTATTTTGATTTGACCTTCTGTTAACGCAGAGATAATTGGAGCGTGGTTGTTTAAGACTTGAAACAAACCGTCTTTACCAGGAAATTGAACAGCTTCAACCTCTCCGTTAAATACTTTTGTTTCAGGTGTGATTATTTCTAAAATCATTGTTTTTACGTATTAAAATCTTTCGATTCAAGTTTCTTTGGAATTAAACTTCCGCAAGCATTTTATCTCCTGCTTCAATTACGTCTTGAATACCACCTTTAAGGTTAAACGCTGCTTCTGGATAGCGATCTAACTCACCATCTAAAATCATGTTAAACCCTTTAATCGTATCGTTGATATCAACTAATACTCCTGGGATACCTGTAAACTGCTCGGCAACGTGGAATGGTTGAGAAAGGAAACGTTGAACACGACGAGCGCGGTGTACAATTAATTTATCCTCTTCAGACAATTCGTCCATACCAAGAATCGCAATAATATCTTGTAATTCTTTGTAACGTTGAAGTGTTTCTTTTACACGTTGTGCACATGCATAGTGCTCTTCTCCTACGATTTCAGGCGTAAGGATACGTGAAGTAGAATCCAATGGATCTACAGCTGGGTAAATACCAAGCTCTGCAATTTTACGTGACAATACTGTAGTAGCATCCAAGTGAGCAAATGTTGTTGCTGGAGCAGGGTCAGTAAGGTCATCCGCAGGTACGTATACAGCCTGAACCGAAGTAATAGATCCCGTTTTAGTTGACGTAATACGCTCCTGCATCGCACCCATCTCTGTAGCCAAAGTCGGCTGATAACCTACTGCTGAAGGCATACGACCAAGAAGTGCAGAAACCTCAGAACCTGCTTGAGTAAATCGGAAGATGTTATCCACGAAGAAAAGGATATCTTTTCCTTGTCCATCACCCTCTCCATCACGATAGTATTCAGCCAAAGTCAATCCTGAAAGTGCAACACGTGCACGTGCTCCAGGAGGCTCATTCATCTGTCCAAATACAAATGTTGCTTTAGATTCTTTCAATGCATTTTCATCTACTTTAGAAAGATCCCATCCACCTTCTTCCATCGAATGCATAAAATCGTCACCATACTTAATGATGCCAGACTCCAACATCTCTCTCAAAAGGTCATTTCCTTCACGTGTACGCTCACCAACACCAGCGAAAACTGAAAGTCCACCGTGTCCTTTAGCGATATTGTTAATTAATTCTTGAATCAATACAGTTTTTCCTACTCCTGCACCTCCGAACAAACCAATTTTACCTCCTTTTGCATAAGGCTCAATCAAGTCAATTACTTTGATACCTGTGAACAGAATTTCTGTCGCTGTAGAAAGATCTTCAAATCGAGGTGCTTCACGGTGAATAGGTAATCCATTTGAATTATCTATTTCCGAGATACCATCAATAGATTCTCCTACTACATTGAAAAGACGACCTTTAATTTGGTCTCCTATTGGCATTTTGATTGCACTACCGGTAGCAACTACTTCCATTCCACGTGTAAATCCATCAGTTGAATCCATCGAAATAGAACGAACAGTATCCTGTCCAACGTGCTGTTGAACCTCTAAAACTACTCGAGTTCCATCTTTTTTGAAAACCTCTAACGCATCGTAAATATTTGGAAGCTCAACTCCCTTTTCGAAACTAACGTCGATAACAGGTCCAATAACCTGTGCAATTTTACCTTTACTATTAGCCATTATAGTGACTGTTTTATTTTAAAAATAATAACTCTAAAAATCGGCGCAAAGATATATAATTTAATCTGTAATGGGAAAATATAGTTCATTCTTTTTCCACAATTCATTCACAACTTTTCTGCGTATTTCATCTTTTTAATTTTTTAGCGCTCAATTTTGTTACTTTTGTGCTCCAATTTTTTTGATGTGAAGGTATATAATGGACTAGAAGAAGTTTACCACATAAAAAATCCTATCTTAACGCTAGGTACGTTTGATGGTGTTCATTTAGGTCATCAAAAAATAATTCAGAATATTGTTGAAAAAGCGAAGGAGATCAACGGTGAAACAGTGCTTTTTACATTTGACCCACATCCCCGCACTGTACTTTTTCCTGAATTTCACAATTTAAAATTAATCCAAACTCAAGAAGAAAAATTAGCCAAATTGAAGCGTTGTGGTATTGAGCATGTAATTGTTTACCCATTCAGCAAAGACTTTTCGCGTACACCTGCTACTGAATTTGTACGTGATTATTTGGTTAGTAAAATTAACGTCCACACAATTGTCATTGGTTACGATCATCAGTTTGGGAAAAACCGTGAGGGTAGCTTGGAACATTTAATGGAACTTTCCACTGTCTATGCTTTTGACGTTATTGAAATTCCTGCTCAAGAAGTAGATGAGGTAAATGTGAGTTCTACAAAAATTAGAAATGCACTCGAAAAAGGTGATGTGTATGCAGCAAATACATTTTTAGGCGAACCTTTTCAGTTGAACGGAATTGTAGTTAAAGGCCAAGGAATTGGTAAATCGATAGGCTTTCCCACTGCAAACTTAGCGGTACAAAATAGCTTAAAAATGATTCCGAAAAATGGTGTATATGCCATTAGAGTTTGTGTAAATAACGTGGTTTTGTTTGGAATGATGAATATTGGTATTCGCCCTACAGTTTCAGAGGATGCGCAACAAACGATTGAAATTCATATATTTGATTTTAATGACGACTTGTACAATCAATCGTTAATGGTCGAAGTAATACAATTTTTACGTGAAGAACACCGTTTTAATTCTGTAGACGAATTAATAACACAATTGAAAAAAGATGAAATCGTTGCTCGCACTTTATTGGAGTCTGTTTCTAGCAAGCTGTACGCTCTTTAGTCAAAACAAATTTGTTTTCAAGCCAAATTTGGAATGGCAAACTATTGAAGAAGCACGAAAAACGCATCCAGACAGTGTGTACCATCTTACGTTAGAAAAATCAAAGCTCCATACATTACCTACTGAGATTTTCAAGTACAAAAACCTACAATCATTATCGGTTCGTGGAATGAAATTAGTGGAACTACCCGATGAAATCAGCGTATTTGAACAGCTTACTTTCTTAGATATAAGCAAAAATAAATTTGAATCTTTCCCTGAACAGATTTGTAATTTGTTGAAACTGGAAACAATCGTAGCCCACAAAAACTCATTCGACTATTTACCCTATCAAATTAGTAATTTGGTACACTTAAAGCATATTGATCTTTGGGAAACACCTGTGATCGATTTCCCTCAATCAATGGAAAGCATGCCTGCATTAATCTACATAGATTTGCAAGGAGTAAATATTAATCACGAACGTCAAGACGAGATAAAAAAACGCTTCCCTCATGTGAAGTTTGAATTAGATCCTCCGTGTAATTGCTTTCATTAAGCTTTTCTATACTCCCGCATTACACTTGTTTTGTCATCCGCTCATTATTCACAAAATAAATCTGTGCAATCTTTTCCCTTTAGATTATTTATTGCTATATTGTGAGACCAATACTAACAACTATGAAAAAACAAAACCATAAATTCATTCTTTTTTGGGAGAGAACGCGTCGCGTAAATAAATGGAGATTTTTATTTCCAGTAGGAATATTCCTAGGAATAATCTTGTTTGTTGCTTCTCAATTTCTAAAAATTGAAGAACAGGAATTTTTGTATTTCTTAATCGAATTCTTTGTCGCACTTTCTATTGGCGTATTTCTATTTGCGCGATTAATTTGGTTTTACAATGAAAAAAAATTCATAAAGACATTGAGAAAGATAAACTCTCCGTTATCAATTTGACGTGCTGGTAATCGTCAACTGAAAATAAAGTGAGAACGGTCTCGTATAAGATTAGTTGCGTGGTTTAAGTAACTAATTTAGCAAATAAAAACCGAATGGACAATCCGCTATAATTTTCGTAAGTAGACTAGAACCAAGTAATTAATTTTATACATTGTTGGCAATAGTATTTTATTCCGTTTTTATAAATTCAATTTTTTCGTCCATTGAATCGCTTTTCGCTCGAACTATAATTTTATTCCCGTTCGTTTCTAAAATTTCCACAAATATTTTCTTTCCGATTACGCTACTAATATCTTTTGGGTGATTTAGAATCTTTTCATAAGTCATTACATATTCGCAATCAGATTTCCATTCTATTTTCGTGTATATTTCAACTCCTGTTTCCGAATTGATTTCTATTTGCAGATTATCAATCCGCACTATTTTTTCAGGTCGATTTTGTTCTGCGTAAACAAATTTTCCAGTTTTAAAATCTTCACATTTTTTTTCTTGAGCGCAACTATTCAAAGTCAGATTTAGAATTAATACTAAAATTAGGTTTTTCATATTTCCTTTTTTGTATTCGAAATCAGTTTTTTTCCTTTCGTTATCCATAAAATTGGTCCAATAATTCCAATCATTGAAGTCAAAATCCAAGTTGTTTTATCTCCTTTAAATTCTTTTGTCAAAATCAAAAATATTGCTTTAAAACTCGTAAAGACTGACCAAAAACAAATTATAATGAATATTAGTATTAAAATCGGATGCATTTCGTTTCTATATTATTGCCAACTAAATTATCGGTTTACCATGTGTGCTGCGACAGCAGGAAAACAATTGTATAACGCATTACCTAAATGTTCTTCTAGCTCAATTGAATCAATTGCTTTTCGCATACACTTTAACCATTCTTCTTTTGCGCGTTGATCAATGGCGTGTGGCAAATGCCTCATTCTCATCTTAGGAACTCCATATTTTTCAGTATACCGCATTGGCCCACCTAAAAATTGAGTCAAAAAACAATATTGCTTATCTTTAATTGTAATAAAATCCCCTTTAAACAATGGAGATAAAATTTCGTTTTGTTGCACCAGTGAATAAAATGTTTCAACTAACAAACGTAGTTTTTCATCGCCAATTTTATCGTATAAAGTTACCGTTTGATCGTGGTTCATGTGGTAAATTTACCAATTTTTAATTCAATCTATTTCATACTCGAATTATGAACTGGTATAATTGTTGTCAAATAAAGCAATAACACTACACAATTAAGTTAACTAAAAAAACAAACATCCTTTTAGATGTAACCTATCCTACACTTTTATAAACTTTTGATATCATTTAACTTGAGTAACGATAGGTCTTGGCATGCAAATTTTATAAAAAATAGTAAGTGGTTGTAAGAATGTGATATAAACTGAAAATTGTTATTAATTTTATCCGGTGAAAATTAGACTGTGGACATATTGGAATACGTTGATAGGAATACTTTTTATGCAAGTATTGTTCTCCTATGGGCATTGTCAATCAGACATCGTTATTCCTACTACCATTGCCAATCAAGGAACTTTCAAACACAAATTAATCCAAAAAAGGGGAAATCATAATTTTCTAGAAAAATATAAAGTATTTGAAAATCATAACGAAACAAACTCGGTTTGGCTATCCTATATCGCACCCTTTGATGGCGAGTTTAATATTATCGCTGACGCTGGTTCAAATCAACTTGTTTTTGCTGTATTTGGTACCAGTATCAATAACGCTTCGAGTAATGTCATCAATGGTAAAGCCGAAATATTGCGTGTGCTTGTTGAACCAAAACCTGGTTCAGTAGGATTGGTGAAAGGCAGTGAAGTTGCCAGTTCTAATAAGCTATACCCGTTGAAACTGGAAAAAGGGAAAGAAATATTAATCTACTTAAACACGACTAACACTTCCGTGCGTGATGTCAGTGTTAAAATATGGCAAGAAGTAGAGTTGAATGAAGAAGAAGATTTGAAGTTAGAATCGAAAGTGATGGACTTGCGACACAATGATTTCTTAAACTTACTGCATATTAAAGTGAGGGATGCTGAAACAGGACTGCCGCTTGTCGCGTCTGTGAATATCTCAGGAATGAAAGGAATTAGCAACTACTATGTCGCATCCGACCTGTTTTTTGATGTAGAAAAATCAAAGAAAATTGAAGTAAAATGCGATGCATCAGGTTATTTTTTCTTTTTTAAAGAATTTCAAGTGAATGATGATGTGGACAATGAAATCATCGTTTTGTTAGAACCACTGAGTGAGGGAAAGAAACTCGGGCTTCCTGAAATTCAATTTGAAATGGGAACCTCTAATCCAACTGGGAATGCGGTTCAATTGATGGAACGACTGGCTGATTTTCTACTATCTAATCCAAATGTGCGAATCGAAATTCAAGGACACGTAAATGAAACAGGGGACAACTCTCACGCTGCAAAGAAGATTTCGGAAGCAAGAGCTAAAAGAGTCTATAACTTCTTGGTTGAAAAAGGCGTTGAAAAATTCAGATTAGATTACAAAGGTTATGGCAATACTGAAATGATATATCCTATGCCAAAAAACCATTATGAAGAACAAGCTAACAGAAGAGTAGAGATTAAAATTTTGTAGCCCGATATCTCAATCCTTTGTGTAATTTCGCAATATGATTTACATCTTACATATTGAAACAAGTACCAAAGTTTGCTCCGTTGCACTATCGTTAAATGGACAACTTGTTCAATATCAAACTATAGTTGCAGACGGGTTTGTTCACAGTGAAAAGCTGAATGGTCTAATTGAACAAGTAGTAAATGATGCCGAAATCGAATTCAAACAGCTGAATGCTATTTCAGTGTCTGGTGGACCAGGAAGTTACACAGGTTTGCGAATTGGTGTATCGACAGCTAAAGGCTTATGCTATGCGTTAAATATCCCATTGATAGCCATCGACTCAATTGAATGTATTGTGAGATGGGCTAAATCAAATTTCCCCAACTACTCAGGGCTGTATTGCGGCATGATTGACGCAAGAAGAATGGAAGTGTTTAGTGCGATTTATTCTGCTAACTTAACACTTGTAAAGCCTCTTTCTGCCGATGAATTAGATGAAAATAGCTACTCCAAATATACAGAATCAAATCAAATTTTACTTTGTGGTGATGGCGCTTTAAAATTGAACGAATTATGGGCTAATCGCACACAATTTGTGTTTTCTGAAATACTTTCTGACGCACGAGGTCAAGTAGAACAAGCGTTCTATTTATACAAAACAGCACAGTTTGTTGATACTGCGTATTATGAGCCCTATTATCTGAAAGATTTTATAGCAGGAACAAAAAAAGGGTAACCTGAAGCTACCCTTTTTCTATAAAAATATGTTCGGTAATGCATTGAAACATTACACTTTCATGATACCCACTTCTTTCAGGTCAATTAACTCATCAATCTTAGTTACGTAAGCATTGGTAATATCTTGAATTTTGGTTTCACCAACTTTAACAATATCTTCCGCTAAACCATCATTTTTAAGATCTTTCAGCATATCCATGGCATCTTTTCGATTGTTTCGAATAGCTACTTTAGCATTTTCACCTTCTCCTTTTGCTTTCTTTACAAACTCTTTTCTTCGTTCTTCAGTAAGCGGTGGTACATTGATAATTATCATCTCGCCGTTATTCTGAGGAGCCAATCCTAAATTTGAATTGATAATTCCGCGAGCAACCTCTTCTAACATATTACGCTCCCAAGGTTGAACAGTAATTGTTCGTGCATCCATGGTATTCACGTTTGCGATTTGAGCTAAAGGAGTTGCAGCACCATAGTAATCAACAGTTACGCTATCAAGCATCGAAGGAGTAGCTTTTCCTGCTCTAATTTTTTCTAGTTCCGTTTTTAGATGTGCAATTGATTTTTCATTTGCATTTTTAAACTCATCCATTACGAATTGAACTTCTTCCGTCATAGTTTTATATAGTTTGAAAAAAGATAATAATTTGCTCTAAATATACACAAAGGAAATAAAAAGAATTTGAATTCTTAGCCTTTAACGATAGTTCCTATTTTTTCACCCTCAATCAAACGCTTGAGATTTCCATTTGTATTCATATCAAACACAATGATAGGTAAATCATTTTCTTTGCACAACGTAAAAGCAGTCATGTCCATCACGTTCAATCCTTTTTCGTATACCTCGTCAAAGGAAATTGTATCGTACTTTACAGCAGACGCATCTTTTTCTGGGTCAGCTGTGTAAATGCCATCCACTCGTGTTCCTTTTAGAATTACATCTGCATTAATTTCTATCGCTCTAAGCGATGCCGCAGAATCAGTAGTAAAATATGGATTACCAGTACCTGCGCCAAAAATTACAACCCTGCCTTTTTCAAGATGTCTAACTGCACGACGTCTTACAAATGGTTCTGCGATTTCCTTCATTTCGATAGCCGATTGCAGTCTAGTTTTTAACCCTTTGGATTCAAGAGATGCTTGCAACGCCATACTATTAATCATGGTTGCTAACATTCCCATATAGTCACCATGCGTTCTATCCATTCCACCTTGCTCAGCCTGGACTCCTCTAAAAATATTACCCCCACCAATTACGATAGCGATTTCTACTCCCATGTCATGAGCTTCTTTGATTTGACTAGCAAATTCAGCAAGACGATTGTTGTCTATACCAAATTGCTTATCTCCCATCAGGGATTCTCCGCTTAACTTTAAAAGAATTCTTTTATACTTCACGATGTAATTATTTGGCAAAAAAAAGAGAGAAACTAGTTTCTCTCTTTTTTAAATTTTATTGAATTAGCTAAGTGCTACTCGCTTAAAGTCTACCACTGTCAATCCGCTTTCAGATTGATTAAGGAATTGCTCCACAGTTAATTTATTATCTCTAACAAATGGTTGGCTAAGCAACGTGTTTTCTTTAAAGAATTTACCTAGACGTCCTTCAGCAATTTTCTCAGCCATGTCAGCTGGTTTACCTTCTTGGATAGCCAATTCTTTTCCGATTTCGATTTCACGTTGAATAGTATTTGCATCAACACCATCTTTATTCAATGCGATTGGATTCATAGCAGCAACTTGCATTGCAACTTGTTTACCAGCATCCGATGCTACATCACCATCTTTATTCAACCCTACTAAAGTAGCCAATTGATTTCCAGGGTGGTTGTATGCAACAACGCTTTCAGAACGAACAACTTCGTACTTCGAAAGGTCAAGTTTTTCACCGATTACACCAATTTGCTCTACAATTTTTTCAGCGATAGTCAATTTATCGTCATACTTCAATGCTGTTAATTCTTCTACCGAAGCAGGAAGATTAGCAGTTGCAATATCAACAATTGATTGAACAAAAGCTTGGAAATCGCTGTTTTTAGCTACGAAATCTGTTTCACAGTTTAGTGCTAAAATCACACCAGCTTTTCCGTCTGCTGTAGCTTGAGCAAAAACAAGTCCTTCTCTAGCATCGTTATCTCCACGTTTAGCAGCGATTTTTTGACCTTTTTTACGAAGGATGTCAATTGCTTGCTCCATATCTCCATCCGCTTCAACAAGAGCTTTTTTGCAGTCCATCATTCCTGCTCCTGTTTTTTTGCGTAACTCGTTTACTTGTGCAGCTGTAATTGCCATTTTATTAAACTTAAATTAATTATTTATCTTCTACATTATCCTCAGCAACGTCTGCTTTTACTTTTTTAGGAGCTTTAGCTTTTTTTGCTTCAGTAGTTGTAGATTTTACTTTCTTAGCTTCTTTAGCAGGTAATACCTCATCAACTTCTACTTCAACTGCTACTACAGTTTTTTCGTCAATGATTTCAACCGCTTCATTTTCCTCATCCTTAGCAGATTTGTCCTTAGATGCTTTTCTTTCTTCCAAACCTTCAGTTACTGAAGAAATAATTACATCCATGATTTTAGCAATTGATTTTGTTGCATCATCATTTGCTGGGATTGGGAAATCAACTACGCGTGGGTCTGAATTTGTATCAACCATTGCGAAAGTTGGAATATTTAGACGTTTTGCTTCTTTTACAGTAATTGATTCTTTCAATACATCAACTACAAAAATTGCAGCAGGAAGACGCGTCATATCTGCGATAGAACCAAAGTTTTTCTCTAGTTTCTCACGCTGACGAGTTTTAAATAAACGCTCTCGTTTACTTAGTGTTTCCCATGTTCCATCCGTCTTCATTTTATCAATCGAAGTCATCTTACGAATTGATTTACGAGTTGTAGCAAAATTGGTAAGCATACCGCCTGTCCAACGTTCTACTACGAAAGGCATATTTACAGATTTAGCTCGTTCTGAAATAATTTCTTTTGCTTGCTTTTTAGTAGCAACGAAAAGGATTTTCTTTCCGCTTTTAGCAATTTGTTTTACTGCAGCACTTGCTTGCTCAAGATGAGCAATTGTCTTATTTAAATCAATGATGTGTATACCTTTCTTCTCAGCGAAGATGTATGGAGCCATATTTGGGTTCCACTTTCTCTTAAGGTGACCAAAGTGTACACCTGAATCGAGTAATTCTTGAAAATCTACTTTTGACATTTTTTTATTTTTTCTTGTTTACCTTCTTTTTTAGTTCAGTATACTCGGAGATGTAACATTCCGAATAACTTAGATACTAAACAATCGCCAAAAAAGGAATTAACGTTTACTAAATTGAAATTTCTTACGTGCTTTAGGTTGCCCTGGTTTTTTACGCTCCACCATTCGAGGATCACGTGTCATTAACCCTTCTGCTTTAAGAAGCGGTTTGAACTCAGGATCTAATTCTACTAAAGCTCGAGATATTCCTAAACGAATTGCTTCGGCTTGTCCATTAAATCCACCACCATCAACATTTACAGTTACATCATACTGATCTACTGTGCTTGTCAAAATAAATGGTTGTTGGATTTTCGCATGAAGCACATCGATTGGAAAGAACTCTTTGTAGTCTTTCTTATTCACAGTTACTTTACCCGTACCTTTTGAAAGATACACACGAGCAACTGCTGATTTTCTTCTTCCTAACGCGTTGATTACGTCCATATCGTTATTTAATTGAATCCAAATTAATTACTTGAGGCTTTTGAGCTTCATGTTTGTGCTCAGAACCCACATATACTTTTAAATTAGTATACAATGTTCTTCCAAGTCGGTTTTTTGGTAACATACCTTTAACTGCCTTTTCTACTAGGCGTTCTGGATGCTTAGCCATTACCTCTTTGGCAAGGAGTGTACGCTGTCCACCAGGATATCCTGTGTGGCGAATGTACTCTTTCGTATCAAGTTTTGTACCTGATAGAGCAACTTTTTCAGCGTTGATGACAATAACATTGTCACCGCAGTCAACGTGTGGCGTGAAGTTGGCTTTGTGTTTACCACGAATCAACTTTGCCACTTTAGAAGCCAAACGCCCTAGCGTTTGACCTTCTGCATCTACAATAACCCACTGCTTATCAGCAGTTTCTGAGTTAGCAGATAGCGTTCTGTAACTTAGTGTATTCACGTCATTAACTTTTTTAAATAAGACTATATCCCCAATTTGGGGTCGCAAAGATAAGACGTTTAATTTTTATTAACAACATTCTTGTGAAAAAAACCTCATTCATTTAACTAGAATAAAAAATCAGTGGAGGTGTTTCAATGCTTCTCGTTTACTTAATCCATCCAACTCTAATTTCACAACCATTTGATTTACCCATTCTTTATTTGTCTTTGCGTATTCTCTCAAAGCCCAACCTATGGCCTTCTGAATAAAAAAATCTTTCTGATCTTTCAACAAGTTAATCGTATTATATAACAACGTTGTGTCAGTATTATCTTTGTATTTTAGCTGGAATAGTATCGCCGTGCGTTGCAACCATAAATGATTGGATTGAATCCATTTAGAAGCGTAATGAATTTGCAACTCTTTTCTATTCATCAACAATGTCCCGATGATTTTTGTCGCTAGTAAATCAACTGTATCCCACCAACTTTTGCACATAATCAAGTTCTCTACAGAAGGGATGTCTTCAATTGTCAATTTTTTCTGCATCTTCACCAGTATGTCAATTGCTGCAAGCTGAAATTCGCGCTCTTCTTTTTGAAACAATTCTGTGGCAATGTGAATTGGTGAGTAACTAGCGATTACCTGCTGATGTGTTTTTAACCAATCGGCTTGAATTTTTCGACGAGGCGTAGATTGAATTCCAAAAAAGGTAAATTGATTCCGCATGTAACGGCTCATTTCTTCTGCCTTTTGAGTATCCCTATTTTTTATGAACGCTTTTTCAAGTTCCAAAACTATTTGCTCCAACATGTGTTATTTGTATTGTATAAGACATGATAAATGTATCAAAATTCGTCTAATAATAGTAATATTGTAACGTACTTCTTCACCTTGTAGGGGTAATTTAATCGTATAAATATATTGAAATGAAAATCGGAGATAAAATACCACACTTTGTTTTACCAGACAGCAACGGAATTGAACACAAAATCTCAGACTATATTGGCAAACGCATTGTAATCTATTTTTACCCAAAAGATGATACCCCTGGATGTACTAAAGAGGCATGTTCGTTTCGAGATGCATACGAAGATTTTACAGAATTAGGTTGCGAAGTAATTGGTATTAGCGGGGATAGTGTCGAATCTCATAAAGCGTTCAAGGAAAAACATAAACTCCCATTTTTACTATTGGCAGACAGCGAAAATGTAGTTCGAAAAATGTTCAATGTCCCCAAAAATTTATTTGGACTTATACCTGGTCGTGTTACCTATATTGTTGATGAAAATGGAATTGTAGTTCATGTTTTTGAATCGCTGTTTAACGCCGAGAAACACATTGATGAAGCTAAACGTATCATCCAAAGTCTAGCAAAATAAACTACATGATTGCACGAATTATTGGCTCAGGTATCGCAGGAATTTCAACCGCAATTCGCCTTGCAAACAAAGGGTATGAAGTTCATGTTTATGAAGCGAATTCCTACCCAGGTGGAAAACTTACGGTTGTGGAACAAAAAGGCTATCGATTTGACGCAGGGCCTTCACTCTTTACGATGCCTCAGTATGTCGATGAATTGTTTATCCTAAGTGGCAAAAATCCTAAAGACTATTTTTCGTATCAAAAATGGCCTACTGCATGTCACTATTTTTTTGAAGATGGTACTTTTTTACCGTTTTCATCGGATATCAACGAATTATGTCGCACTATTGAACATGTGCTAAAAGTAGATTCTAAACCACTTAGACAGCACTTTAAACGTAGTGAATTTATATATCGTAAAACTCATGTTCCTTTTTTAGAGCGCTCTTTACATAAAATCGGTAATCATTTTTCGAAAGAAACTTTTCAAGCCATTTGTGCCATACCAAAATTAGGTTTATTCACCTCTATGAATAAACTGAATGAAGCGAAATTGAATCATCCAAAATTAGTTCAGATTTTTAATCGTTTTGCTACCTATAATGGTTCTAACCCCTATCAAGCACCTGGAATTTTACACGTTATCCCTTTTTTAGAGCATGGATATGGCACATTTTTTCCAAATGGTGGCATGCACGCGATTACAAATTCGTTGGTGCAATTAGCAAATGACTTAGGTGTTCAATTTCATTTTAATCAACAAGTAGATGAGATTTTAGTGAATCATAAAAAGGTAAGCGGAATCAAAGTCAACAACGAGCTACTAGAAGCTGATTTAGTAGTGTGTAATGCGGATATCAAACCCACTTATACCCATTTGCTTCCTAAATCCAAAAAACCTAAACGAATTCTTACGCAAGAACGATCGAGTAGTGCAATGATATTTTATTGGGGAATTAAAAAACAATTCCCTCAGCTAGATTTACACAATATTTTTTTCTCAGACAATTACAAAGCCGAATTCGACACCATTTTCCATCACAACACCCTATCTTCCGACCCTACTATTTATGTACATATTAGTTCGAAGGCATCACAATCAGATGCCCCAGCAGGTTGTGAAAATTGGTTTGTCATGATTAATGTACCTTCTAATAATGGTCAAAATTGGGATGAATTAAGGCTGATGGCTCGAAAACTATGTTTGACAAAACTGTCTCGCATTCTTCAAACGGATATTGAAAGCTTAATTGAAACAGAAGACTACTTGGATCCTGTTTTGATAGAACAAAAAACCTCATCTGCTGGAGGAGCACTGTATGGCACCAGTTCCAACAACCGTATGGCGGCTTTTTTTAGACACCCCAATTTTAGTAGTGTAAATGGATTGTATTTTGTTGGTGGAAGCGTACATCCTGGAGGAGGAATTCCCTTGTGTTTACTGTCTGCTAAAATAGTAGCGGATCTTTTGGATTGATTAGCAATATATCTTAAAACTTTCCGTTATGGTTTAAAATTTAAACTTGTAACTTATGCGTTTAGTAACTAAATCTCTTGTTATTGGATTCTTGTCAATTTCACATGTCATCTCATTTGGTCAAAATAGTGAAAAGCATAAATCTGTGAGTGTTACCGATATTTCGATAAATGCGGGACCTGTTTTTGGAACAAATCATGCTTGGAATACGCAAGATTTTATCAAGCTGGCTCCCAATTCGAGATTGGCAAACGATGACTTGACAGGTTATAGTGCAAGCAATTATGGCATGTATAGTTATGGCCCAATGATTGGTCCTAGCACAGCTTCTCAAGTAAGTTTACAGTTAGGCTTGAGTTTTAAGAAAAAAGATGGTTCTGCGATGAAAGGTAGTCCACTACTTCGATTAGGGTTGAATTATCGCTCGGAATCATTGTTTAATGGGTATCTTGGTCGTACTGATCGTTTTGCGTATGATACTTTAATTTCAAATGCTACAGGTAATGCTCACTATGTGGATTCTGTTTATTCGTACTCCTATGACATGCGGTATTTTGTTCAGCAATTACATGTTGATGCATCCTTAGTTTACAGAACAAACAAAGAAAAAAGAGCTAGTTTTTATGGGGGTATTGGCATGATGTTAGGTTTGGGAGTTAATCCAACAACAGAAATCAGCTACCATTCGAGTAAGTATACGGAAATAATTAATAATTCTAATCAATATACATACGGATCTTATGTTGGTGGTTATGGAACAAGTGAACATGAAATGGAGAAAACACGTAATAACATTGCGTTTAGTGGATCATTATACGTGCCACTCGGAGTGGACTTGAAGTTTTCAACTAAAAATGAGTTTTGGAAACGTGTTCACTGGACGTTTGAGTTGCGTCCTTCTGTAAACTTCTTCCATTCTCCTGAAATAGGTATGTTGACTTCATTCTCTTCGTATCATGGAATTGGAATGCGATTTAATCTAAAATAGGAAACAGAAGGGACTCTTTTTCGAGTGAAAATGATTATAAATCCTAGTGTTATATTAGTAAAGGAGGTGTTATAAGCACCTCCTTTTTTAAAATTCTATTTATACGATTCAATGATTTCGGTTAATCGAATAAACTCTTCGACACCTAATCGTTCAGGTCGAAGGTCAAAAATAGGGTCAGTGGTTTCTCCGCCATTCAACATTGATTTTAACGAATTTCGAAGGGTTTTGCGACGTTGATTGAAAGCGGTTTTTACGACACGCTTAAACAGGTTTTCATCACAAGAGAGTTTTTCTCGCTTGTTTCGAACCAGTTGAATCACACCAGATTTTACTTTAGGTGGTGGATTAAAGACATGTTCATCTACCGTAAAACAGTAGCGAATATCATAGAACGCTTGTAAAAAAACACTTAGTATTCCGTATGCTTTTGAACCTGGTGGCTCTGCAATGCGTTCGGCTACTTCCTTTTGAAACATGCCAACAACTTCAGGAATTTGATCTCTGTAGTCGATTACCCGAAAAAGTATTTGTGACGAGATATTATATGGAAAATTTCCAGCTATAGCAAACGGTTCTTCTCCCATATATTTAGTTAAATCTTCGGATAAAAAATCAGCTTCAATGATGCGTCCATCAAGATCTGGAAAGTGCTGATTAAGGTACTCGATAGACTCTGTGTCAATATCCATAACATACGTTGTGAACTCGTCCTTTCTTGCGAGTAAAAACGTAGTCAAAGCTCCCATGCCGGGCCCAATTTCCAATACTTTATTATACTGAGTTGTCTGTGATAATGTATCTGCAATATCTTTACAAATCCCTTTGTCATTGAGAAAATGTTGACCTAAATGTTTTTTGGCTTTAACTGTCATTCGACAAAGATAGCTATAAGTTAAACTAAAATCTATTTCGATCGACCTAAGGCATATTCAATTTGCTCAATCAACTCTCCTTCATCGTTATAATATTTGAATACCCCATGATGAAGGTTTTCATGAAATGTTCCTTGTTCTATCAACACTCCATTTTCATTATAAAGCTCAAATTGACCATGATTTTTCCCATTTACCATTTCCCGCATTTGCTTCAACTGCCCACCTGGATAGAATACTTTACAAACACCCGTATAAGGGATATTTCGATCTGATTCATAAAAATGATTATATGCCACATCAAGATGAAGTCGCTCGCAATCAATATAATCTAACTCAGATTTACCATCCTTACAACCACTCAAAACAATTAGCAAAAAAACTCCCAAATAATAGTGTATACAATTATGCATACCCCAAATTTACAATTTTTTTAAAACTAAAAATCGTTATCCAGTCGCATTTTGCAACTAGTTTGATGCAAAGTTCACACATTTTTTAGTGATCCATTCCTCCAGGTCTGCAACATGCAGGTAGTTTCATCACACTTTCTGGATTTGCGTTTACATCATCTGCATCATATCCTAATTCAGAAATAATTTTTTTTATTTCATCGATAGAAATTTTAGCCGTGTTGTATTTTATACTGAGTTGCTTCGATTCCACATCTAACTCTGCAAACAAAATGCCTTTAACATAATTTAATTTTGATTCAATTTTTTCTTTACACATTCCACATTCTGCCGATGTTTGAATCACAACTTGTGGTTTTTTCTCTTGTGCTAATCCTATATTGGTCATTACCAAAAGGCACATTACTAATAACTGTTTCATACGTTTTGTTTTTTATCGTTTTATTTTATACCTAACTCCTGCATAGATGTTAACTCCTGTAATTGGTGCATAAACCCTAGTTGCATCAAAATAATTGCCAAAAGGATCTTCTGCGCCAACTATTGCATTACGTTGAATATGATTTGTTAAGTTTTCTCCTCCTATATAAAAATCCCATTTTTTAAATACATGTGTAATTTGAGCATTAACTATTCCAAATACATCAGATTGGTCTGGGAAATCCGAATGATACTCATGAGGCACGTGATTTAGACGCATCATTCCCATAACTGTTCCTGTCACATCAAACTCCCAACGCTTATTACGTGTGATATAGCCAATATTCAACATACCTCTGTGCATAGGTACCATCATACGCTGTTGAAAGACACCACCAAATCTAGCTTTTACATCAGTAAGTTTATAAATCATTTTCATATCTAAGCCTTTTGCTAGTTCATAATTCAGTTCTACTTGCAGCGTATTGGAATATGAAGTACCTTGTAAATTATAAAATTCTACAGTATAAGGATCTTCCAAATCCATAATAAGTTGACTGGTAAATCGCGTGTGATAATAATCGACCGTCAGCCCTGCTATTCTATCCAAAAAATTAAACCCTTGAGTAATTGACCCTCCAATGTTCCACGATATTTCAGGTTCCAAATTGGCGTTATATACCCATAATCGATTAGTCGCCATCATAAATACATTATCTGCAATATAATTGGGGACTCGCCATCCTCTTCCTGCTGTAAATCTTAAATCCGTTTTAGGTGTAAGGCTCCATTTCGTATGTACTCTAGGAGCTGGTTGAAAACCAAAAAGATTATGATAATCACCTCTAAATCCAACTACTGAGGTAAATCGCTGTCCTGAATACGTGTACTCGGCAAAAGCCCCAGGTACAATTTCCAAACGATTGAACTGAATTTGATTGAATTGTTCATTCATATTCACATATACCATACTCGCTCCAGCTTTTATTTTATGGTTTGTGTTACCAATTATATCTGAATAGATACCATTAAAGTAGAATCTATTCTCCTGCCCCACATAATTTTGGTTTCCAAATGTGGTGTTTAACTCATACCACTTCGCATTATAAATTAATCCAATTGATCCAAACTTTCTTTTCTTTAAAAAGAATCCTGTTTTAAGGTACACTTCGAGGTTTTGGTTGAGAATATCTACCCCAAACTTTTCGTTTTCAGGTTGAGGCGAGAAGCCTATTTGTCCACCGTATTTTTGATCATAATTACCCGACAACATGAGCTTCATTTCGAAACGTTTTCCGTTGTAACTCCATCTATTTAAAACACTTGCCGTTTGACTCAGTGGAATATCTCTAAACCCATCATTGTTATTATCAATTTCGGCAAACATACCTGACCCATGCACAAACCATGCGGTTGACCATTTCTTTTTTTCATTTAAGAAATGTCCACCGTGAAAATTTGCTTCAGCTCTCCCAAACCAATTTCCGTATGCATTAAAATAAAATTTCTCAGCTGTTTCAGCCTTTTTCAGTTCCACATTAATCAAACCTGCCATCGACTCGTAACCGTTGACAACACTTCCTGTTCCCTTTATAATCTGTATGGACTCTACCCATGTCCCTGGTATCGATGTTAACCCAAATGTGTTCGACAATCCCCTAAAGACAGGTGTGTTCTCAAGTTGAACTTGCGTATACACCCCATCTAACCCCATCATTTGTATCCTTCTGGCTCCTGAAACGGCATCTGTAAAATTAACGTCGACTGACGCATTTGTTTCAAACGATTCTGAAATATTGCAACACGCTGCTTTACGTAGTTCTCCTTCATTCATTTGTTCAATATGCAAAGTCTCCATTCGCAATATACCAGTAGGTCTCTTTTGACCTTCTGCAAGAATTTCATTTAAATAAAGTGAAGAATAAAGGGTTACTTCCAAATTTAATGAAAGCTCATTAGCAACAATCAATGTATCCGATTTATATCCAATAAACTGTATAACTAAAGTGTCTGGCAAAGAATTGGGTATTTCCAATTCAAAACGACCCAAATCATTCGTCACAACTCCTGTTTTGGCTCTAAGAAAATAAACTTGTGCTCCAATGAGCGGTTCGTGTTGTTGGTCTGTTTCTCCATATACAACACCTTTAATTTGTCCAAATGACATGAAATGGCTGCATAAAAAAACCAGACTGAATAAACTATATTTTTTCATTACTGTGAATTATAAGAATTTAACAAAACTGCTTCAAGCAGTTTCTAAATTCTCCAAACAGCAATCTGTTGCAAAAGGGATTTGCCAAATAATTTTGGTGGATCAGAAAATAACGACGTTGGGTCGAATTTTTGTACCATAAAAATGGATACGCTATTACCAAAAGTATCTGGTAGAAGAGCTACGACTATAGGTAAAATAGAACAACATTGAATTTGCTCACTGAACGGTAGTTCCAACAACAATGTTACTTCTTCTTCCGCACAACACGAATGTGATTTTTTGCCACAACCGTCATCTTCGGACTTTTCGCAACAGGATTTACCTTGTGCTACTTCATCACATATATCGTTACCTTGAGTTAAAAAAGTGGTGGATATACCTTTGCTAGTACAATAACTTTTATACACACTAACGCCAGTAGTGCCTATCAATAGATAGCTCAGTAACAATAGAGATAATATGCCTTTTAATCTTAACACACCGTAAAGTTACAAAATAACACGGTGAAATAAAACAATGTGAGAATTTTAATACTCACAGAGCCTGTTTATCCTCAAAAATATGCTGATTTAACAATTCTGTACCATTCTGCATACTGTATAGACGTACCAAAATTGATTTTCAGTGCATTTTAAATCCGCTAGTGCATTTATGTTAAATGGGTGATGCGAAGTTAGTTCTACTGGTGAAATATCAAAATGCGCTATCCACTCTGGAACTGTTAAACTGACTTTGTTTTTTCGTTTCAAAAATGGCATTTGCAATTTAATTTTTTTCTTTAGTTCCAAAAACTTCATGGCACTTAAATTACCTGGAGCGACATTCCAATTGGGGTTATCAACTTGATTCAAATCACCCGGGAGATTTTCAAATAGCTGTTTAAACAAATTTCCATTTCGTTTATGATGGGGAGAAATAGACAATGCATATTCGAAAAAAACTTTACTGTAAAAAGGAGATAATGTCCATGAAAAATAACGATTTCGATCCTCACCTTCAACCAACCAGTTTAATCCTCTTTCTTGAATAATAAATCGTGCATATTTATTGTTCCATGAAGAATCTGGATAAGTCTGGATATAGCGCATGATATAACTTCGAATTTCTGATGCTGAAAGATTGGTGATTTTACTCACATCCTTCAGGTTAATAATGGAATTATGGATTAATAAATAAGAAATAAAGTCTTCGCTTGAGCTAAGTGTCTTGATCGGGAAAACACTCTCCAATGTTTTATCGCCTCCATCACCAGTTAACATAGTCAATTTGTGTTTACGATAATGTGCTAAAAAGGGAAGCATAAATGCCATACCCAAAAAATTCTGTCCTTCTTTAATCTCAAAAAGTTGTTCTACTTGTTCGTTTAATTTGGTGTCATTCATCGTGATGAACGAATGATTTTTAATGCCTAATTGAGTCGAAATTAAATGCGCTGATTTGACATCTTTATTATACCAATCCAAATAATTAAAAGTGTAATGAGGAATTTCTTTGTGCATTAGCTTTAAAAGCGAAGCGATTAATCGTGAATCTAACCCCCCACTTAAAGCCAATGCAGATGATGGGTAATGCTCAATCCGATTCAGTAATGATTCGGAAAGGTATTGAATCAGTAAATCAACATCCACCTCATTAGCTTGATGCGTTAAATCAAATGGAGCTCCTCTGACAATAGTAATTAATTCTTTGTTCAGATTTAATTCAATTACGGCATACGAATTACGAGGAAATTTTAAGATTGATTCATACAATGTCTGGTTATCAATTGCAAAACCGAACAATAATGTAGATGCTAAACTATATCGATTAATTGAAGGCGAAATAACTTCTACACACTGTTTAATAGAACGAGAAATCACCACTTGTTGCTCAGTAACACTATAATACAAAGGAAGTCTACCAAAATAATCATTGCCAAAAGCAATCGTTTGATCAAGCTTATTTTCGATGAACCAATTGTAGTCTCCGTCCCATTTTTGAGTTAATTGATAAAATTGTTGTACATCACCATTAGAATGAGTTACCCAATCCTCAATTTCACTTGAAAGTTGTTCATTAGATAGATTATACACACTCCCTTCAATATATATTTGGATAGCACCAAAATCAAACTTATTACTGGGATAGTTGACATCCATCTGAAATTCAAATTTCAGATGATTGCGCTGTTGATTAACTTCCAAAAATAATTTGTGATTCATGCAGAATTATCCATTTAACCTGATGTCTTCACAAAAATAATATACTTATTGAATGGCACTCCTATTATTATAGAATCTATTTAATATTTGGCTCAAGATTCACTTTGTGCTTGTAAAATAACTAAATTTGTAACTCATCATAGAATAATAAAATGAAAGTTCCAATAATGATATATGCGGAGATGACTCCCAACCCATCTACCATGAAATTTGTGGCAAACAAACACATTTTGATTTCAGGTGAATCGGCAGAATTTTTAGCGCAATCAGAAGCAAAAGGATATTCTCCATTGGCGGAAGAACTGTTTAATTTCCCTTTCGTCAAAAGTGTATTTATCGCTGCAAATTTTGTCACAATTACAAAAACGGATTCAATTGGGTGGGATTACATAACGATGGAGTTGCGTGAATTTATACGCGATTTCATTGGAGAAGGCAAAGAAGTATTGATTCGAATGCCTGAACCAAGAACACCAAGCGAGCAATCTGGAGAAAAACCGAAAAAAGAAATTCTTCCTTCTGAATACGATGATGCTATTCGCAATTTATTAGATGAATATGTAAGACCCGCGGTGGAGGGAGATGGTGGCGCTATAGATTTTAGAGGTTACGAAAATGGTACGGTAACAGTCGTTCTTAAAGGCTCTTGTGCAGGCTGCCCTAGTTCTACAGCTACACTTAAAGGTGGAATAGAAAACCTTTTAAAGCAACATTTACCTGAAGTACAGGAAGTCGTTGCGGAAAATGAATAATCGCATTTGAAACCATTTAGTAAGGGACTTTTTAAAAAAATGTCCCTTTTTTTTATGGAATAATTGTAGCCTATTCATCTATATACCAAAAAACAAAGCGTATGAAACAGTTAATGATCAGCTTCATGTTATCATTTGGTATAATGGTACAAGCACAGGAAAATTATGGTGAAATAGTAGGTAAAGTGTATGACTCGGATGGCATAAACCCAGCAATAGGGACAAGAGTGTGGATTAATACAGGAACATCTATACTTGGCGCAACTGCCGACGAAAATGGACGCTATAGAATCTCTACGGTACCGGCTGGAACTTATCAAGTTCACTTGTCATTTTTAGGCGACACTATAACCGTGGCAAATCAATTGGTTAAATCAGATTCTTACTCAAATCTACCAGATGTGACATTTAATGACAAATTAATGAAGGACATTGTGGTAATATGGAATAATGAAAATGAAATCAAAATTGACAAAGGAAATGAATGGATGATTTCGCTCACTACAAAAGATTTGAAATACAATGTCAATATTCAAAGTCCAGTAGACTTGATTTCAAGCATGAGTTCTGACATTCAAAAAAGTGATGATGGAGAGTTGTATTTTCGAGGTGCTCGAAAAGGAGAGATGATCTACCTGTTGGATGGTGTAAAGACACGCGACATTTCTAAAGTCCCTGGCGTTTCAATTGGTGGTGTGACAGTTTACACTGGTGGTATTCCTGCAAAATACGGCGACACAACGGGAGGTGTAGTCGTAATGGAAACAAAAAGTTACTTCGATTTATACCGCATGTGGAAAGCTTCACAATTTTAGCTTAAATAAGGTTAAGAAAAAGGCGCGACAATTTTTTGTCGCGCCTTTTTGTTAAGATTCTGGCATGATGTTCATTTTCTCTGCAAAATGAAAGCAGTAATCCCGTAAATCTTCTGAAATGGCTTGTTCTCCCGTAGCTTTTTCAAAAGTATCAGCCATTGTAAGTAATGTTTGATGAAAAAACACCTTCATTTCCTCCACAGACATCTCTGTTGTCCACAAATCGATTTTCATCGTATTCTTCGATCTTGGATCCCATAAAGCAAGTAACATGGCACGCGCTTCTTCTTGACTAACTTTACCGTCCTCAGCTGTCCATTTAATTTCTTGTGGGACATTGTTTTCATTCAACCCCACCTCAATTTCGATAGTCGATTTTTTCTTTATTACTTCACTCATATTTTCTAATTTGTGCTAACTAATCTATTTTATAGGTTTTCAGAATCTTTTTATAGTCTGTATGAACCAATTCTTCTACCGAAATATGTTTTGATTGATTCATAAAATTCTTTACAATTCTCCATCCCAAAAAATGTCCTAATCTTGGAGGAGCTTTATCTTCAATAGGAAGTCCTGGTGTAAAGGGACCTTCACTAAATATATTTCGCGCAATTTTCAATTCTCGTTTGAATAGAAAATTTTCATCCACCAAGTACTTCCAAAATGCAGCTTCATTGTCCAAAGCCCAGTCCAAATCATCTGGGAAATAACGCAAAATTACATCTTTTCCTTCCAGTGGTAACGTTGCTTCAACCAAGTAGTATAACTTTCCCCAAGCTATTAATTGCTCAGCTAAAGTGCCATCTTCGTCAATTTCTTCAATGTAATGCATCCCGATCCAACTTGTCATTACATCTCGAACCAAGAAACGTCTATCCATTTGATTTTTTACATATTGAAAAAATACTTGTTCTGGAAGCTCCTTAATCAGTTCATGATCGCCGCCCATGTACCGCTCTAGCCCAATCCCAATTTCTGTTGGAGATGATACAACACTATTAGAAAATGCTGAATTATACGTCACAATCTTATGTGGGATTGGCCCTCTTTCAAAATAGTGTGTTAAGTAGGAAAACCCAGTGCTAATCGCAGAAATTTCTTCAGACAAATCACTAAATTCAGTATTGAGAACTTTATTTACACGAATCATATAAGGATCCTCAATGAAATCGAGCAATCGCTCTTGAATAGTGGTATCTTCCATCCTTCCAGCTTGAATACAAGCACCCAAATAATAGGCGTACAATTCAGGAATATCTTTAGTTAATCTAAAATGAGTCTGCTGCATTAATGGAAGTGTGTTCGATTTTTCGAACTCTTGTTCAATTCGAATCACATCCAACTCAATTTTAGTACTGGGTGGCGGAATCAACAACCGATCCGTGTTGCATGAGTTTAACCCACATAAAAAAAACAGAAAGAAGGAAAACCGAAAATACATAGTTATTCTTTTTTACAAAACTAAATAAATTGAACAACGAAGATAAATTATGTGCACTATATTGCTAAAATAAATAATAGATACACAAAAACGATTTAAGTAAATCTAAAAATCACTAATATTGTAAACGATTATATGGTGTAAGATTTACATATAACGTATTAACTAGTTTGGATAAAGCAATTAAATTGAAAAAAATGAATAGATTTTTAGTGTTGATGTTGGTTGCAACTTTTTGTATAACTGGCTCATATTCACAAGATGTGGAAGACAAAGTAGTTCAAGCAGGTTTTGTATTTAATGCAGGGGTTTTAGCTACTCAATTCCGAACTGGTCAAGTTGAATCCAACGGAATTGGCGGGTCATTTGGTGTGGGAATGGGGCTTAATTATAACTTTAAACCACATGTAGCTTTTTACACAGGTTTAGAATTCAATTTTGAAAATTTTAAATATGCCCCAACTGCTGGAAATAATTTCTACTATAATTACAGCGATAAGGATATTTTATTGAACAAAAATGACCAGAGCACTGCCGATGGTGCCATGTTATTATCAGAAAGAAAGCAAAATCCTATCACACTGACAATTCCAACGATGTTGATTTTTAGAACTAATTTTATTGGATATTTTCGTTACTATGGAAAATTTGGACTCCGCACAAGTTTTGTTGTGAATCAAACAGTGACAGACAAAGGAGTCAACATCACTTACGCTGATAATTTGCCAATAGAAAACAACGCTACCTTAGAAAAAATGAAGGCGCCAAATGACTTATTGTTTATTCGTGTAGCTGGAGGAATGGCAGCAGGTGCCGAATGGAACTTCATAGGATCTACAAGCTTAATGTTTGAAGCCGGATTTTACTATATGTTTACTCCATTATTCTCAGGAAATGGTAAAGACGATAGAAATTCAAGTTCATTGTACAACGTCAATGCAGATAATTCAAGAACTTACCGATCATTCAAAGCAAGTCAGATGTTGATTGAATTTAAAGTCGGCTTACTATTCTAATTTTAGGTTTTGAATTATTTAGCAATAGAAGAACATATCGTTAATTGGCTAAAATCTTATCTCGATAAAAGTGGTTTAAGCGGTTTTATTGTTGGTATATCTGGTGGAATAGATTCTGCCGTTACGTCAACTTTATGTGCAAAAACAGGTGCTCAAGTGATGTGTCTAAACATGCCACTGAGACAACATAAAGCCGATTATGAACGAGCTCAAAATCATATTCTTCATCTGAAATCTCAATTTAACAACGTTAGTGCTTTAGAAATTGAATTGACAGATACGTTTACTTCATTTGAAAAATGCCTTCCAAATGATGTCGTCTCAGATAACCTTGCTATGGCGAACTCACGATCAAGACTCAGAATGATGACATTGTATGCAGTAGGTCAGTCAAATAAACTCTTGGTTGCTGGAACGGGTAACAAAGTAGAAGATTTCGGTGTTGGTTTTTTTACCAAATACGGTGATGGCGGCGTAGACCTATCTCCAATTGCTGATTTAATGAAAACACAGGTCTATGCACTTGGAAAACACTTAGGAATTATCCCAGAAATACTTGAAGCAAGACCAACTGATGGGCTTTGGGAAGATGGACGAAGCGACGAAGACCAAATTGGAGCTACTTATCCTGAATTAGAGTGGGCAATGCTTTTTAACGGAGATGAATCAAGCCTCTCGTCAAGGGAAAAAGAAGTACTTAACATATACCGTAAACTCAATCGAATGAACACACATAAAATGGAACCTATTCCTGTGTGCCTTATTCCCTCTATGTATTTATAAAAACAAACAACCATGCGACATTTATTATTAATCTTACCTTTTTTATCTATCGTTCAGCTATATGCTCAACACGATTATTTCGATCAATACAAACCCTTAATTTCAATAGGTGAAATGCCTGATGATTTTATTAAAATGACTTATGAAAAAGTTATTGAAGAGAATAATGTAGAAATTGAAGGACTCTCCAAAAAAGGAAGCAAAGAATTTGTTAAAGGAATTCACTACGGTATCGATGAAATATTAAAATCAGGTAAAGTTCTTTATGGTGACCCTATTACCAAATATGTTTCCAAGGTTGGGAAAAAAATTACTGACCAAAATCCAGAATTAGCCGAAATTCGTTTTTATACACTGCGTTCCAATATTGTAAATGCTTTTTCAACTAAGCAAGGAATTATTTTTGTAACCGAAGGTCTTGTAGCGCAAGTTTCTAATGAGGCACAATTGGCATTTGTCCTTGCTCATGAAATTGCGCATTACTTAAAAGATCACGTAATTCAGGGATATAAAGAAAATATTGAACTTGCAAAAAGTCGTACCAATCACGAAGCTAAAATTAAAAGTTTAAGTACTTATTCTAAAGAAAAAGAATATGAAGCTGATGGGTTTGGAGTGGAATTGTATCATGCTGCAGGTTATTCTAAAAATGAATTGATTGATGTATACGATGTATTGGCTTATTCATACCTACCTTTTGATTTGAAATCAATTCCTAAGAATTATTGGAACACTGACCATTTAGTAATTCCAGAATCATTTTTCTCAGATGAAATCCCAATTATTTCGATTGAAAAAGATTATGACGACTCCAAAAGTTCACACCCAAACATCAAATCAAGAAGTGAGCAAGTTGTTGACATCATTGATAACCTTTCAAATTGGAAAGACAATGTCTTCCTAGGATCTGAAGAAGAATTTTATCATGTGAGAAATATAGCGCGCTTTGAAACGATACGGAATGATTTGTTCAATTTCAGATACGGCGATGCACTGTATAGTATATTTTTACTGGAAGACCAGTTCCCAAATAATATTTTTCTTAACCGATGTAAAGCACAAGCATGGGCTGGACTACTTGCATTTAAAATTGAAGGACGTTATAACTCAGTGACGACATCCCCTACTCGTGTTCAGGGCGATCCATTCGTAATCCATAATTTACTAAAAAAACTTTCTAAAAAACAGCTCGTCACGACAGCTTTTAGACAGGTGGCAGATATCAAAAATGCGTTCCCTGAAGACCCCGAAATTGATGCTGTTTACCGTTACGCTATTGCTCAACTTGCAAAAGAAAAAACGTTTAAACTTTCAGAGTATTCTGAATTAAATTATGTGCAAGCTTATGACGAATTTCAACGTAGTTTAATTGAATTAACAGAAGAAATTGCGGATACCACTACCACCCAAAAAGTCGAAGAAGAAAAAGAACTGTCTAAATACGAAAAAATAAAACGTACAAAAACAGACAAAACGAAAGCATCTTCTGTAGATGAGAAATTTAATGAAAATGATTTTCATATCTATGCCCTCTCTGATGTGATCAGCAATGACGATTTTAAACGTATTTACAATGATTGTATTAACGTAATAAAAAAACAAGAAGAAGAGAACGATAAAATCAAAAACCTTAGCTATTCTGAACGCTCTCAAATTCGCAAAAAAGAACAAGAACAACAACTAATGCTGAATGTGAATGAAATCATACTGCTCGAACCTCGTGCAATGAAAGTTAAAGGAAATAGCATCGATGTAGAAAAATCTGAAAAACTTGAATTGGACTTAAGGGAAGTAGTTGAGCGTTTTAAAGGAAATAATGATGTGAGCGTTTATAAAGTGGGTTCGCTAGAGTTCAAATCTCATGGAACAAGCATGTATAACCAAAAATCTACGTTGATTAATAGTTTAACACATCTAATCGAATTTGAGAATATGGAACTATTCCCTGTTGACTTCAATTTCAACAAAGAAATTGTAAATGATTTTGGCACAGGGAAGGTTGCATTTATTTTTATTCAATCAGTCACAAATACACTAACTCCATATAATATTGTAATGTATAGTATTTTCCCTCCTACTTGGATAATTATGGGTCCACTCAAATTTATGAAAGCGTTCTATACAAACTTTGGCGTTGCTGTATTTGATATTGAACACTATAAATTTGAAGTATTTACCTCTCAAAATATTGCTGGTATAACTTCAAAATTAGAAATGGAAGCTTTGTTATACGATTTCTTACTGCAAATCAATCAAGACAAATCACAACAAAAATAATTTAACTTAAAATGGACAACATTATGAAACAGTTCACACTATATTGTCTTGCTATATTTTTTCTTTTGCCACTTGCTTCATTTAGTCAAAATAGTGGCTTTATGGGGAAGAAAAATACATTTTCCATCTCAGGAACAGGTGCGCTTAGAATTTTACCTTTTGCATTAAATGAATCAATGTATTACACTAAATTTGATGCCAATAATAACCAGTTTGAAGACAAACTAAACTTATTTAGATGGGATGTCAACACGAGTTACAAAAGATTAATCAAACGAAATGTTGCAGTAGGATTAATGGTAAACTATTCACAAATTCAAACGTCTACTTCATACATCCCTTATTCTGTTGACACATATGATCCAGACGAAGGATACTATGACTTCTTCAATATACGGAACTCTTCTACATCTGTATTCAATGTCTTTAAATTTAGACCGACAATTACATTTGCTCCAAAAAATTCCCTTTTCCCAATGGGTATCTCACATACTTTAGGGTTCGGGCCTATGGTGTTCAGCCTGAATAAATCAAAAGATTATAGATACACTTTTTCTGGAGATCAAACAATTTACAATTATGTAGCTCCAGCAAATTATTCGTATTCCTTGTGGGGAGTCGAGTTTTTGTATTCAACTACCATAAACTATCCTGTTTCTAAATGGTTATTAATCGAATTTGGATATGATTTAACATTTGGTGCTGTTTTACCTAATAATGCGAGTAGGATTAAAAACAGAAGTTATTTTGACCTAGATACAGCTGAGGGCATGGTAAACGAAGCATTTTATAACAATGACTTGCATTTGTCGTTTACAACGCGCTCATTAGTTAGTTTCTTATCTATACGTTGTGGGTTAGTTATCCCATTTTAATAAAAGAAAAATGGCTGCCCTAGGTCAAGACAGCCATTAACAGGTAGGTTAGACGCTGCTATCTTAAAATATTTATTTTTCCTGTTTGGTGTATTGATAAATTTGAATCGTATACGCAATACAGGTATACACCTTGATTTAATTTATTCAAATTTATTCTTGTTTTTTGCTCATTAATTTGAGTGCTTAGAACAAGGGTTCCACTTGTGTCAAAAACTTCAAAAAGTGTTGTATCCAGTTCATTATTATCAATGAAAAGTGTTTCAGAAACTGGGTTAGGATACACCATAACGCTTCTACCTTCATTAATTTGGTCTGAAGCACCCAATAAAAAAACTTCCGATATAACGCACTCATCTGAATCGGAAACAGTCACTGAATACCTTCCGTTTGCAGCACCTATAAGCTGTGGTTGAGTTGATGAAAAATCTATTCCTTTCCAAAAAAACTCGTAAGCGCCTACTCCACCACTTATTGATAGAATAATGTCTTTTTTACTCACTTCTGCGCGCATATTTAATGCTTCAATTTGTCCACCATCATAAATACTCCAACCAAACTTCTTTACTAAGTGATTTCTTGAATGTTCAGACAATGTGGTGTAGCTAGAAAATCCTGCATTAAAAATAACACCATGTTTTACATCTAATTTAGACCAACTATTCAATAATGCATCATAATGACAATGCGACAATCCTGCATCAGTAAACATGTTTGAAAAATGCTTTACTTTACTCACGTTCCACTCAGCCAGGTTTTGATTAAACGAATCTGCACCTGCAAACATAAATGACATAGTTGACACGTTACTTACATCCCATTTTCCAATAGGCTGATTGAACAAATTCGCATGGTGAAACAGATGACTCATATCTGTTACACTTCCTACATTCCAATCAGAAATATCTTGGTTAAATGAATAAGCTCTATAAAACATTGCGCTCATATCTTTTACACTGCTCACATCCCACCCGCTTATGTCACCATCAAAAAGTAGCGCTCCTCGAAACATTTGCTTAAATGAACTAACTTCTTCTAAAATTGGTTGGTCGTGAGCATTATATCTTAGGTTAATACACTCATAAAAACTATTTTCAAAACTTCTCCATTTTATATCCCCCCATTGTTCAATTGAAATCAATTTATGATTATCTCTTAATTCATTAGAGGGGAAGAATAATTGCGGAAATTCACCTGTAATTTCAAGTTTATAAATCCCTGGTTTTGGAAATGTAATCGTATGATTGCCTTTCACATCAACTTCAGTCCCTTTAATTGTGTCATTTTCTACATTTGACCAATTAATCGTATATAAATAACCTTTCCCTTTTGTGTATATTTCAACCTGATTGTTATTTGAAAATCCACTATTATCACTTTTCCACATTGTTACGAATGGCTTATTTGCGTAAATGTTAATAGAAACAAAAAATAACATGAACACAACAACCAATTTAATCATCATTCTATTCATAATTCTTTTATAATTAATCTTAATAATTCTCATTTCACATCGTTGTTTACATTACAAATTAAACGCATAATTAATTGCAAAACAAGTATTTAACAAAAAGTATATTCGGTATTAAAGCAGGAATTATCGGACTAATTTTTATCATAATAGGCTTTTAAACAGAATTATCGGAATAGGTAATTGAAAATCGAGTTTTTGATGAAAAGAAAAAATACAAAAGTTACCCAAAAAAATTAAGTTGATATGTGTTATTGGGATATCACTACCTCAGAAATTTCGTTGATTTTATTGATTGACCCAAGTGGTTTTGAATACGAATAAAATATAGTCCTTTCGAAAAATTGTGAGTTTGAATTAAATACTTATTCTCAAAAATACTAGAGGTAAATATTAACTTACCCGAAACATCATAAATCAATATCATATTACCAGTCACAAAGCTGTCTTCATCCATTTCTACTAATATTTCGTCTGAACTTAGGTGAACGATAGAAATTTTACTTCCTTCGTTCAAGTTGTTTTCATGAGTAGTAAGTGAGATATTGTTTAGTGATTTAAAACAGTTTACCCTCCCATAAAACACTTCATGATTATAGCCTGACAAGCCGCTATAATTAGTGTACTCATAAGTCGTGGGTTTAATTCTATCCGTCCCATTTTGAATCGCTTGTTTAAGTTCCAAAGAAGTTAATCCTTGATTTTTACTTAATAATATAGCGGCAATCCCTGAAACAATAGGAGCCGAAAAAGAGGAGCCCGTCCATGCCCCATTCGATTGTACGGGAAAACCAAGTGGATCTTTAGTCCATGCTGAAAATATTCTAGTTCCAGGTGCAACTACATTATATCTCGCAATATACTTACCATCCTCTAACGACGGAATTAGATAATTACTTCCCTTCACAGCTGATGAAGCGCTCCAACCCCAAGATAGAAAATTTGAATAACTCGCCCTAAAATCATTCGGGTCTGTAGCTCCAACACCAAATACAATTGTATCTGCTGCTGGAAAGTGTCTCACACTCTTGTCCCCATTACCAACAGAACCAATAATTATAGTTCCTAATCCATTTCGCCCTTTTAAGTAGGCATTTTGTAATTCTTCTGACAATAATGAATTTGAAGATGAAGCTTGAGAATCGTTGTATCCAAAACTAATATTTATAATATCTGCTTCCTCTTCAATAGCTTTTTGTATCGCTTGGACAACTTGTAATAGATCTCCATTAATTAACAATGGGATTATTTTAGAATGGTAAGCAACACCAACTGCACTGTATGTGCCTCCACCATTAGCATTTGCAGCAATAATACTACTAACAGCCATACCATGACCTGAAATAGTACTTGCATTCGAATCCCAAAATGATGAAAAATGTGATGTGGCAGGTGAATTAATTAAATTCCATCCTTTTAGAAATTGGCCTTGCAGATCTGGATGTGTATAATCAAATCCTCCAAAATCAATTACTGCTATTTTAACTCCTTCTCCATGAAAACCTTCATTCCAACATTCACATATTTTAGCATCAGCACCATCTATTCCTTTTTCTGCTTGATTCGTTATTGATTTTCCGCTATTATGAATATGCCATAAATTATCTGGCACATTTGTTTGCTGAAAATTGGTCCACTCAGCAACTTGATCACATGAACTAGGTTTAAACAATTTCATGTCAGGTGCACACCATTTTACAGACATACTCGTTCGAGCTATTTTCTGACATATCTGAAATGTATTTTCTGATATAGAATTAATTTTGAATCCGTACGTCCAATTCGCTTTCGGTAAATTTTGACTGGGTTTGTGGTAAATATCTAAATGATAAACTGACATGAATCTATCTAACTCTGAATCAGATATATTATTATCAAAAAAATTAACTAGAATAATATCATTTGTAAGTACGTACTCATTTGCCTTGTGGTCATTTACTGTCAGTATATTTTTTGTCACTACTGATGTAAAGAAGTTCACATTTTCTGATAGTTTTAATTTTTCAATCTCAACTTTTCGTTCTTCAAGTGTTGATTTTGGAGTAAATTTTATAGCAGTAAATGATTGTTGAGAAAGAACAAATTTATCAATTTCATCAACTAGCGAATTGCGTCGTAAATCATCAATTGAAGTTTCTTGACTCCCCTTGAACTTAAGAGCTATCATGTCTTGCTGAATATACCACCAATTTTTACTTCCATCAGGGTTGTAGAAAAAAATACTGTCTGAGAAAGCAATTACATTAAAACTAATTAAAGACAATATAATGATATAACTTAACCTAATTCTCATAACTCAATATTTAAATCCTACAGAAAAAACTACAAATCAAATATAATCTGTAAACAGTTAATAAACAACCATTTAAGCATAAGTATATTTGGCTATAATAATGGAATGAAAGGTGCTGGTTTAAGAATTAAAGGCTCTATTTACACATTAACGGTAAACATAAAAATTTGAGTCCAAAATGGTGAGTGGAATATGCCCATATTCTACCCAAAAATCAGCATAATAAACTCCTGATGGTTCATGATTTTCACAAAAAACGCTGCCTCATAAATGAAACAGCGCCTCAAAAAGCGATATAAATCTTGTTATTTTGAAATAGAAAATTTATTGAGTTGAATCAAATTGTTATTCTCAATAATTGAATACAAAAATACTCCACTTGACATTTTAGAAATATCAATAGTCGATTTAACAGCATCTACATTCGTTTCGCTAACTTTCTTTCCGTTCAAATCAGTAATAATGATAGTTGCTGAAGTCATACGGTCAAACTCAAAATTTAATTCATTTTCAGCGGGTACTGGATAAACTTTAATTGTTCCAGAAGTTGCGTATTGGTTTACCTCTAAAACTTCTTCAAATTCATCAGAAATACCATCTTGGTTAAACAAACTTTGATCAGGTACGCAAAAGTTCAACAAATTAGAATTCGATTCAAATATATCCCTTGCTGCTTCTATAGAAGTATACCAATACGGTTTTATCTTAAATCCATACGTCCAATTTGTACTATCTAATTCATCACTAGGAGCATGATATAATGTGATGTGATTTGCTTCCATAAACGAATTAAGAGTTGATGCAGATAAAACACCATCAACAAAATTAATCAGTATTATGTCATTGGTAACCACATACTCCTTTGCATGGAAATTATTTCTAGTATGGTAATTTTTAGTAATTACCCATGATTCAAATTCGATATTTTTTAACTCTTTAATATAAGTAACCTCGTTGATACGATCATCTATTTCTGAACCGGAATTAAATTTAATCAAAACTTGAGATCGATAATGATTTGCATTATGTTCTACAGATGAAATAATCGATGGTGTTAAATGGTTGAAATTACCTAAAGAAACTCCATTACTCAACCTAAATGCTGCCACATCCTTTTGAACGTACCACCAATTTTTACTTCCATCGGAATTGTAATAGAATAAACTATCCATTAAAAATCTTTCCTGAGCCTCTAACTTTATAAAAGAAAGCATGAGTAAACTAAAAGCTAATATTTTCTTCATCTAAACTAATTTTCAAATTGAATAGACTGCTGAACAGAAAAAATTCAATTTATTTCAGTCAAATATATAACTATAATTAATTGCAAAACAAGTATTTAACAAAAAAGAATTATCGGTATTAAACCAAGAATTATCGGTTAAATAAATCGGAATTAAGGGAGTGAATTTCGGAATATTCGGCAATAAAACGTTTTATGCCTCTGGAGCAAGACGAAGAACAATACCGTCAATTTCATCAGCTAGATGAATCTGACACCCAAGGCGCGAATTGTCTTTCACGAAGAAAGCTTGATCCAACATGTCCAATTCACTATCACTTTGTTCAGGTAGTTCGGTGTCGGATTCCAAGTAACACTGACAAGTAGCACACATCGCCATTCCACCACAAGCACCTTCTACTGGAAGTTCATAAGCCTTGCAAAGCTCCATGATATTCATATTCATGTCCGTTGGCCCTTCTAAATCATGTGAAACTCCTTCTCTGTCAATAATGGTTACTTTTATTGTATTGTTCATGGAATTAAAATTTCGGCAAATATAATTGAATAAATGCAAAAGCCACTCATCTATTGACAAGTGGCTTTCTATATATCGTCGGCCATATTATCCGAAGCTAGTCGGGAAATAGGATACCGATTTAAAATGCGAAGGTAAGCAATATTACATCATACCCGGCATTCCACCTGGCATTCCGCCTCCCATACCACCAGCACCAGATTCTTCTGGCTCTTCAGCTATAACGCATTCTGTCGTCAACAACATTCCAGCGATAGAAGATGCATTTTCGATTGCAATACGTGTAACTTTCGTTGGGTCAATTACGCCTGAAGCGAAAAGGTTTTCGAATACTTCTGTACGCGCATTGTATCCAAAATCGTCTTTTCCTTCACGTACTTTTTGAACTACAACAGCGCCTTCTCCACCTGCATTGGCTACGATTTGACGCAATGGCTCTTCAATTGCACGCTTTACAATCGCAATTCCTGTAGTTTCATCTTCATTGATTCCAGTTAATCCTTCGAGTACCTCAATTGCACGAATCAACGCTACGCCACCACCAGGAACGATTCCTTCTTCAACTGCGGCTCTTGTTGCAGCAAGTGCATCATCTACACGGTCTTTTTTCTCCTTCATTTCAATCTCTGAAGCAGCACCAATGTATAACACCGCTACACCTCCAGCTAATTTAGCCAAACGCTCTTGCAATTTTTCTTTATCGTAATCCGATGTAGTTGATTCAATTTGAGCACGAATTTGAGAAACACGTGAAGCGATATCTTCCTTCTTACCACTTCCGTTTACAATCGTCGTGTTATCTTTATCAATTTCGATTTTTTCAGCAGAACCTAACAAATCTAATGTAGCATTCTCTAATTTCAAGCCTCTTTCTTCCGAAATAACTTGTCCTCCTGTTAAGATAGCGATATCTTCTAACATTGCTTTACGTCGATCACCAAAACCAGGTGCTTTAACAGCCGCAATTTTCAATGAACCTCTGATTCGGTTAACCACTAATGTAGCTAATGCTTCGCTATCGACATCTTCAGCGATAATCAACAATGGACGTCCCGACTGAACTGCTGGTTCTAATACCGGAAGTAATTCACGCATGTTCGAAATTTTCTTATCTGTAATCAAGACATACGGATTTTCTAATTCGGCAATCATTTTATCAGTATTGGTCACAAAATAAGGAGATAAATAACCACGGTCAAACTGCATTCCTTCTACCGTTTTCACTTCAGTTTCCGTTCCTTTTGCTTCTTCTACCGTAATTACCCCATCGTTACCAACTACTTTCATTGCTTCAGCAATCAACGAGCCAATAGCGTCATCGTTATTTGCTGATATCGAAGCAACTTGTTTTATTTGATCGTTATCGGAACAGCTTTTTGAGATTTCTTTCAATTTCTCTACTACAGCAATTACTGCTTTGTCCATTCCTCTTTTTAAATCCATTGGATTCGCTCCAGACGCCACATTTTTCAACCCAGCAGTAATCATTGCTTGAGCTAATACTGTGGCTGTAGTTGTTCCATCTCCAGCAATATCAGCTGTTTTAGAAGCAACCTCTTTCACCATTTGAGCTCCAAGGTTTTCAATTACATCTTTTAGTACTACCTCTTTTGCAACTGTTACACCGTCTTTGGTTACGTGAGGTGCGCCAAATTTTTTATCAATAACTACGTTACGTCCCTTAGGTCCTAATGTAACTTTTACCGCATCTGCCAACGCATCTACACCTCTTTTCAGCTTATCTCTAGCTTCAACGTTAAATAAAATTTCCTTTGCCATTTTTCTTAATTTTTTAAAAAATTATCCTTCAACTATTCCGTAAATATCAGACTCACGCATAATTAAATACGTCATGCCATCTAGTTTAATTTCTGTACCTGAATACTGACCATAAATCACAGAATCACCAACTTTAACAGTCATTGGCTCGTCTATTTTTCCTGGTCCAGCAGCTACAATTTTTCCTTTCAATGGCTTTTCTTTTGCTGTGTCTGGAATAATAATTCCACTTGCTGTTTTTTCTTCAGCCGGAGCTGGCTCCACCAATACTCTATCGGCTAATGGCTTTAATAATGTTGACATAACTTTTTAAATTTTATTAAACTAAATTTAAGTTTGATACTCACTTTGCGACCAAATTTATGCCAATTCGAAAAAAGGTAAGTTTTGGCAGATTATCGCACAAAAAAATGTCAGCATGACTGACATACTGACATTCAAATAAGGTGTACAAAAAAGACTATTGTGGTGTTTCTGTCGTAGTTGGATTTGCATCTTGCGAAGGTGCTACAGGATTCCCTCCACTATTCATCATTACCATTACGAATGTAATCACAGCAATTGCTCCAGCTAACGTCCACGTTGCTTTTTCAATAAAATCGTTTGCTCTTTTAACTCCCCCCAATTGACTAGGTGCACCAAAGTTTGATGACAGCCCGCCTCCTTTTGGGTTTTGAACTAATACCACTATTATCAATAGGATACTTGCCAAGATAATTAATAACGTTAATAGTACTTCCATGTTTATTTATTATTAAGCTTTTCTTTTAATTCTGAAATTTGAGTTGCAAAGAAACTCTTTTTTTCTGGATTTTTCAAAATTAATTGTTCATAAATTAAAATTGCTTTAGGATAATTCCCTTGAAAGGTCAAAATTTTGGCTAAAGTTTCACTAACCGGCAGTTTTGACTCATTTAAACTCTCTTTAGCATTGCGAACAGGCGAATAAAATTCTTTTTTAGGTCTTGATATGCTGGGTTCTGATGCGATGAAACTATCCAAGATTTTGTTCACTTGATCTTTTTTAACATCCTCCTCTTTCTCCACAACATCTTCTTCGATACGTCCATCACTCCCCGTTCCTTTCCTCAACCACGATGTAAATGTCAATTTATCATCAAGTTGTAAACTATGCGTAATATCTGGGGTTATACTATCCTCAGACAAGCCCTGTGACTCGTATTTTGGTTCTTCGACTTCTTCTTGTGCTACATTTTGTATCGCTACATCTGGATTCAACTCAAAGATAGCGTGTACAGCTGTCGTTAAAATTTCTTCCTCTAACTCATCATGAGTAGATACTTCTGGTATAATTTCGAGAGATACATCAACCGATTCTTCCTCGATGTATTCGGGAACAAATTCGACGCCGGATTGCTTATCATTTGTTTCAGGTTCTATTTCGGGAGATTCGCTAGATTCTTCCTTCACATTTTCCTCCACTACTACTTCTTCCACTTCATGTTCAATAACCTGTTCCTCAAGTTCACTTGGAGGTGTTTCGATGTATGTAGATTCAAAACTGTTAGACTCCATGGTATATACCAATTGAAATAGTGTTTCTCTATCCGATACACTACTTGCATAACGATGCAACTCATCTTCTAATTGAACCGATTGCCCTACGGCTAAACTTTTTAAATATAACAGGTGAAACGCACCGCAATAGGGGTATTTTTGACACAACTCATGTAATGCATCCGATTGATCAAACTGAACAGTTGAAGAATCCTTTATTATCGTTGCCAGTTGAGTCAAATTCATTACCAATCCGATTGAAGTTGATTTAAAATATCTTGCAGAATTTGCTCATTAATTTCTTCAAGCAGCTGTGATTCTACTGAATTAAAATCTTGGTCACTTTGATAATCGGCAAAACGTCGTGGTCTTACAGTGAAACTTTTTTCAGGGTCGAGATTGTTTTCGACTTCCACTTTCATCCCAATCGTTAATCTTGTTAATGCAGCCTGGCTATCACTCTGAATAGAAACAGGAGTAATGTTGTATTCGATTATCTCACCTGAAAAAATCAAACTCACACCTAGCTCGTCATCTTTCACTAATTTCAATTTGGTATTACCCAAAATTCCATCTTTTAAAAATTCGGTAAAATTAAGCGGGTAATTAATGGGGGCATTTGGAGCTGATAATTCAAAATTGATAACCGCAAACGTTTTCAAGTTAGCATCCAATGATTGATCTTTGAACCCAATACTTGTAGGGTAGCAACTGTGCAACAAATAAGGTAAAATAAATAACATTAAGTAGTTCTTCATCGCAACTAATTTAGATCATATTCTTTAATTTTTCGATATAACGTTCGTTCGGAAATACCTAATTCTAATGCCGCATACTTTCGTTTACCTCTATGTTTTTCAAGCGCTTTAGCGATTAATTCTTTTTCCCTGTCTTCCAAAGATAGTGATTCTTCGACTTCTTCATGTTCTTCCACATCTTCCACGTCATTTGAATACACATCATTATTTTCTGTTATCTCAGCTGAAAAAGAAGGATTACTCCCTGTTTGTAGCATTCTTGATTCATCTAGTGGAGAAATCGTATGATATAATTTATTCAGAACAGCAGCTTGGTCTTTATTCAAATTCAATTCACTATTCCCCTGAGCCAACTCGTAGACTAATTTTTTTAGCTCATTCAAGTCCTTTTTCATATCAAACAGAAACTTGTACATCAATTCTCTTTCGGAGAAATCATCGCTTCCAGCTCCACCTATCGATAAAGGCAATGATTCTTGTTCTTTGGGAATATAAGTAAGTAGTTTCTGCATGTCAATCTCTCTTTCCCCTTCAATTACAGAGATTTGCTCAACCAAGTTTTTAAGTTGTCTAATGTTGCCAGGCCAAGAATAACTTTCAAGCACCTTAATTGCATCATCCGTTAAGCGAATTGGGGGCATTCTGTACTTTTCTCCAAAATCACTAGCAAACTTTCGAAACAACAAATGTACATCCTCTTTCCTTTCTCTAAGCGCTGGAAGTTGAATTGGAACAGTACTCAAACGATACAACAAGTCTTCTCGAAACTTTCCTTTTCGGATAGCCTGCATCATGTTTTCATTGGTCGCTGCCACTACACGCACATTTGTTTTTAATGGTTTAGATGACCCGACACGTATATATTCTCCCGTCTCCAACACACGAAGTAATCTAACTTGTGTCTGCATAGGAAGTTCCGCCACTTCATCCAAAAAAATAGTACCCCCGTCAGCTACTTCAAAATATCCTTTTCGAGTACCCGCAGCACCTGTAAACGAGCCTTTTTCATGGCCAAAAAGTTCCGAGTCGATTGTCCCTTCAGGAATTGCACCACAATTCACTGCGATATACTCACCATGTTTGCGTGAACTTAATTGGTGAATAACTTGAGGTATAATTTCTTTTCCTGTACCACTTTCACCCGTTACTAGCACGGAAATATCCGTTGGGGCAACCTGTATTGCTACTTCCAACGCACGATTTAAACCAGGATGATTTCCAATTACTCCAAATCGTTGTTTAACTTGTTGCACATTCATGTAACAGAACTTTTAGTCCAATTTTTCAATTACTTCACCACGCATTGTTGCTGCAGTGCATGACACCACTTTAACAAGGGCGTAATCACCTTTTTTCAAATTTCCTTTGGGGAAAATAATAACTGAATTTTGTGAATTTCGTCCAAACATTTCTTCATCAGAACGTTTTGAAAGCCCTTCTACTAATACTTCAAAAACCTCGCCTATTCCTTTTTGGTGATGTAACAGCGAATTTGCTTGCTGCAAATCAATAACCTCCGTTAAACGACGTTGTTTTATTTCTTCTGGTACATCGTCTTCAAACTTTCGTTCTGCCAGTGTTTTAGGACGTTCAGAATACTTAAACATGTATGCATATTCGTATTTCACATACTCCATCAACGACAATGTATCTTGATGGTCTTCTTCTGTTTCAGAACAAAATCCAGTAATAATATCGGTCGAAATTGTACACGCTGGCATATATTTTCGAATCGCATCAATACGACCGATGTACCATTCGCGTGTATACCCACGATTCATTTTTTCTAAGATCCGTGAGCTCCCAGATTGAACGGGTAAATGAATATATTCACAGATGTTGTGATACTTTGCCATAGTTTGCAACACCTCATCCGTCATATCTTTGGGATGAGAAGTCGAAAAACGTACACGAAGCTTAGGATTAACCAATGCCACCATCTCAAGCAATTGAGCAAAATTGACTGTGGGCTGTACTGGGTTTTCAACTTCACCTTTTTTAGTTAAATTCCATCGGTAAGAATCCACGTTTTGACCCAAAAGGGTCACTTCTCGATAGCCTTTTTCAAACAGTTCTGTTGCTTCTTCTACAATAGATAATGGATCACGTGATCGTTCTCTACCTCTTGTAAACGGGACTACACAAAACGAACACATGTTGTCACACCCACGCATGATGCTAATGAATGCTGTAACACCATTTTGATCAAGGCGAACCGGACTAATGTCTGCGTACGTTTCTTCTCTTGACAAAAGCACATTGACAGCTTTTTGACCGCCACCAACCTCAGCTATCAAGTTAGGTAAATCTCTATAGGCATCTGGCCCTGCAACCAAATCAACTAGTTTTTCTTCCTCTAGCAAATTCGTTTTAAGACGCTCAGCCATGCACCCTAATATTCCAACAATTAGAGACGGTTTATTTTCTTTTCGCTTTTTAAATTCAGTTAATCTGTTTCGAACACGTTGTTCTGCATTTTCTCGAATAGAACATGTATTTAACAAAACAACATCAGCTTCGTCTTCATTTCGAGTGGTCGTATATCCTTCTTTGATTAAGACAGATGCCACAATCTCACTGTCAGAAAAATTCATTTGACAACCGTAACTCTCCAAAAACAATTTCTTCCCATTACTACTCAAAGGGGCATCAAGCTGCATTGCCTCCCCTTGTCGTTCTTCCAAAATTGTCTTATCTCCTAATAGTGATGTATTACTCATTTCTTATAACTAAATGGATGCAAATTTACACATAAACTTTGGTGTGTCAAAATGGCAGGGTTGATTTTTGGTGAATTAATAGGAATGTGTTAAATTCGCCAACAATACTGAAAGTGAATACCTAATACATGATACACATTTGATGTTTTTTGGATGGAAAATACTATGTTTCAATAATTTTAAGACAACCAAATGATTTTAGTGTCGTCTAGAAGATGTAAATTTAAATTAGTGTAACACTACTTTATATTATTTAATTATGAAAAAACTTCTTTTATTAGCTGCAATTTCACTCGGAATACAGCTTGCAAATAGCCAAACAATCAACCACAATCACGAGGTTAGTAATACTCATTCTCACCACCATATCACACCTGCTGAATTTAAGGCTTTTGTGGAGAAATCCAATGTTGGGAAGATTACGGATGCGATTAGCCGCGAAATTAGTTTTTTCAAAATTTCTGATGACATGAAGCTTAATCTTTACAGACAAAGCGACCAAAATAGCATCAACTTTATTAATGACCAAAAAGCCATTTTTGCGAAACAATTGGCAAAAGATTTAAAAAATAAAAAAATCACAACTCTTGATCAAGTAAAGACCAAGTACATCGAATGGATTTCTCAATTGCAAAAAGACATTGAAAAAATCCCTATGAATCAGCCGAATGAAAATGAAAACTCTCCATTGAAATCCAGAGAAATCAATGGCCCTTGTGTCAACATGGATTTTGAAGAAGGAACGTTGAATGGTTGGGAATTACTTTTGGGTAAACAACCTGGTAATGCACCATACGGAGTTAATGGGATAAACCCCGTAGGCCCTGGTGCTCAACACTCCATTATGAATGGGGGTAATGACCCTGTAGTTGCAGCTATTCCTAGAGTTAACCCAGATGGCGGTCAATATTCAGCTCGTCTTGGAAATGGAAACAGTAGTAATTCTGATGTAGCGATATTACGCCAAACTTATTTAGTTGATGCCAACAATGGTCTTTTCACATATAGTTATGCGGTAATTGTAGAAGAACCAGGGCATTCGTTAAATGAACAACCTTATTTTGTAATACGAATGTATGACCAAGCGGGGAACGATATTCCTTGCGGAAGTTATAGTGTCCAATCTACAGCTAGCAACCCTGATTTCGTGACCGCACCAAATAGTGTGCTATATCAAAATTGGAAAACAGCTTTTGCCCCACTAACTGGCTATATTGGTCAAAACGTTACCATAGAATTTAGAGTAGCCGACTGTTCACAAAATGGACATTGGGGTTATGCTTATGTCGATGCATCATGTAGTCCGTTTGAAATTATCACATCAACGGGTGAACCATTTATTTGTGATGGAGACCCATTAACTTTGACAGCACCTGCTGGAGCGAATTCTTATTTGTGGAATACTGGAGAAACAACGCAATCGATAACAGTAACTACTGGAGGCTTATATGAAGTGGAAATGATTCCTATAACAGGTGCCGCCTGTTCTATATCTGCTTCAATAATGGTGAGTGATGCACCTTACCCTGTGGCAGATTTTAATTTCATGCCAAGTACTGTATGTCAAGGTGAGGCTATTAACTTCACCGATAACTCTACAATAAGTTCAGGTATAGTTGAGTTTTGGAGGTGGGATTTTGGAGATGGTGTAGTTACTCAATCCGCAAATGGTCCTATAACTGATGAAGATTTCACATCTGGCACGTATGAAAATCCTACCCATAATTTTCAATCTTCGGGTAATGTAAATGTTACATTAACCATTACTTCAGATGCAGGTTGTGCCAATTCGGTTACAAAACCTGTTACTATATTACCTGCTCCTAATATCTCTGCTGGTCCAGATTTAAATCTGTGTCCTGGTGATTCATTTACTCCACAAGGGCAAGGAGGAGTTAGTTATACATGGGATAATGGACTAATTAACGGCACTCCTAGTGTTATCGGAAACAACACAACCACATTTACTGTAACGGGAGTGGATGCAGGAGGTTGTTCTGCGACTGATCAAATGACTGTAAATGTAGATGTGGTTAGTCTTCCAGACGCTGGTCCAGATCAAACAATTTGTACTGGTGAATCCGTAATACTGTCTGGTAGCGGTGCGCCTAGTTATACATGGGACAATGGTGTGCAAGATGGCGTATCTTTTGTGCCAACTCAAACAACTACATATACAGTGTCTTACTCCTCTCCTAACGGTTGCGTTGCTACTGACCAAGTTACTGTAACACTTACCCCTCTTCCATTGATTGACGGTGGTAATGATGTAAATGTGTGTGTTGGCCAAACAGTCGTTTTAACAGCAACTGGAGGAGCATCATATGTATGGGATAATGGAATTTCAAACGGCATCCCTTTTAACCAAGATATGGGAACTGTAGTTTATACTGTAACTGGTGTAGGTTCAAATGGATGTGAAAACACAGATCAAGTATCAGTAACAGTAAATGATATGCCGTCACCTAGTTTTACTATAGCTAATAATATAGGTTGCGCGCCACTTACACCAATTTTCACCAATACAACTCCTGGAAATGGAAATACCTGTTTATGGAATTTTGGTAATGGTTTAACTTCATCGGTGTGTAATACAGATGTTACCTCGGTATATACAACCTCTGGTTGTCATGACGTAAGCTTAACGATTACTTCGCAATTTGGCTGTGTATCTACTTATACTGAAAGTAATGCTGTATGTGTATTGTCTTACCCAGTTGCAGACTTTACGGTTACACCTACAATAATGTCCTCAATTGACCCAGTTGCAGATTTTGATAACAACTCATCTAATGCAGTTTCATACGAATGGGATTTTGGTGATGGATCTGGGATTAATACTTCTACTAATCCTTCACATGTTTTTGAAGAAACAGGAGCGATTACTGTAATGCTTGTCGCTACTAGCCCTGATGGGTGTAAAGACACTACTTATCAAACTGTTATTATCAATGAAGAATTAATTGTATATGTTCCCAATGCGTTTACACCTGACAATGATGATTATAATGAGGTATTTCTACCTATTATTCACTCAGGTTTTGATCCAATGACATATCACCTCATTATATTCAATCGTTGGGGAGAAGTTATGTTTGAATCATACGACCACACCGTAGGATGGAGAGGTACATACGGAGGTAATATCGTGCAAGATGGAACTTATATTTGGCGAATTACATTAAAACGAAATGGAGTTGATAAACGCGAAGTCTTTAATGGTCATGTAACCATTATCAGATAATTTTTTGAGTGAGTTATCACGCAGATTGGACTTATTATTTTAAGCAATTCTCTCCGAAGTTTGGAATTAGAAATAATTTCAACTTATTTTGCAGAAATTCTGAGATTATTCGAATTTCAGATAAAGAAAGATTTGAACGTCAAATATGAGCAAGAACTTAGTTATTGTTGAGTCACCTGCAAAGGCGAAAACCATTGAGAATTATTTAGGAAAAGATTTTATTGTTAAATCAAGCTACGGACACGTAAGAGACCTTTCAGGGAAAGGGTTGGCCGTTGATATTGAAAATAATTTTGAACCTCAATACGAAATTTCATCGGATAAAAAGTCAGTTGTAGCTGAATTGAAAAAATTAGCTAAGTCTGCCGAAACGGTATGGCTAGCAACCGATGAAGACCGCGAAGGAGAAGCAATATCATGGCATTTATATGAAACGCTTGGATTAAAGAAAGAAAATACCAAGCGCATCGCTTTTAATGAAATAACAAAATCTGCCATTATTCGAGCAATCGAAAATCCTAGAGATATTAACCTTAAGCTGGTAGATGCGCAACAAGCACGTAGAATATTAGACCGATTGGTGGGATTTGAGCTGTCTCCTGTTCTTTGGAAAAAAGTTAAACCTTCGTTATCTGCTGGACGTGTTCAGTCGGTAGCTGTTCGACTGATAGTAGAAAAAGAACGCGAAATTCAACAATTCTCGAGTGAATATTTTTATAAAATACAAGGTGAATTTAGCAAAGGAAAAGAAACGATAAAAGCAGATTTAATGCATAACCTCGGTACTATCGAGGATGCAGAAATGTTTCTTGAATCGTGTAAGGGAATTGATTTTGAAGTATTGGATGTGCAAACAAAACCAGCTTCTAAAAAATCAGCTGCTCCATTCACCACTAGTACGCTCCAACAAGAAGCTTCATTAAAACTTGGCTTTTCTGTTACACGAACCATGCAAGTAGCTCAACGATTGTATGAAGCGGGATTAATTACATACATGCGTACAGATAGTGTCAATTTATCTGATGACGCGATGAATGCAGCAAAAAACACCATTACAAATAACTTTGGCGCCAATTATAGTCAACCGCAAAAATACACTACCAAAAGCGCTGGAGCTCAAGAAGCTCACGAAGCAATTCGCCCAACAGACTTTAATCTTTCGGAGGTTGATGTCGAAAGGGATCAAAGTCGTTTATATGATTTAATTTGGAAACGTGCAATCGCTTCGCAAATGGCGGATGCAAAATTGGAGCGAACTACAATTAAAATCGGAAACGAAAAACTTTCGGATATCTTTCAAGCCAAAGGAGAAGTTATCTTGTTTGATGGATTCTTAAAAGTTTACCTTGAATCCAAAATTGATGAAGATGAAGACGAAGAAACTTCGGGACTATTGCCAAAGGTTGAAAGTGGAGAATCACTTATGCCAAAACAAATTACCGCTACGCAACGTTTCTCTAGACCTCCTTCAAGATATGTAGAGGCTTCGTTAGTTAAAAAGCTGGAAGAGCTTGGTATCGGAAGACCTTCAACATACGCACCAACAATATCAACAATACAAAAAAGAGGATACGTAGAAAAACTTGAGCGCGAAGGCGAAGTACGTGCCTACACCGTTCTTAAACTTTCCGGAAATCAAATTGATAAAGTATCCCAAACCGAAACAACTGGTAAAGAAAAAAATAAGCTTTCTCCTACTGATATAGGTATCGTTGTCAATGATTTTCTTGTAGAACATTTTGACAAAGTAATGAACTACAACTTTACCGCTGATGTCGAAAAACAATTTGATGACATTGCTCAAGGACTTGTTGAGTGGACATCAATGCTCAAAAAATTCTATCAGCCATTTCATGAAAATGTCGAAAATACATTAGCGCATTCAGAACGTGCTACAGGTGAACGCTCCCTTGGTATACATCCTGATAGTGGAAAGCCAATTATTGCACGTATAGGTCGCTTTGGTCCCATGATTCAAATTGGAGATAGCGAAGATGAAGAAAAACCAGTTTTCGCATCGCTTCCTGCTAATCAAAGTATTAACACCATCACGCTTGAAGAAGCCTTAGAATTATTTAAACTCCCCCGCATTGTAGGTCAGTTTGAAGGAAAAGATATGAAAGTAAATCGTGGTCGATTTGGTCCTTATGTACAACATGCTGGAGCCTTCACTTCACTTGGAAAAGAGGATGACCCGATGACAATTACTGCCGAAAGAGCAATAGAACTTATTGAAACCAAACGAGCTACTGATGCTGCAAAGCTGATTAAATCCTTTACAGAAGATCCTGAAATGCAATTGCTAAATGGTCGCTATGGTGCCTATCTGAAAATTGGGAAAAATAACTTTAAACTCCCGAAAGATGTTACACCTGAAAACCTTAGTTACGAAGAGTGTATAACCATTAGCCAAAACCAACCCGAAAGTAAACGTGGTGGAAAACCAAAAGCGAAGGCGAAGGCGAAAGCTCCTGCAAAGAAAAAAAAGTAATAACAGACTCCTTTTATGAATGACATCTCTATATATTTCGAACCTGTTTCAATAGAAGGAGTAGTGTTTGAAGAAGGAAGCTTAGGTGAATCGAATTCGATATACACCAATTCATTTCCAGAATTAAAGAAAGGAGATATCGCTTTTTTTTATGTGCCCGAATACCGAGGTGTGATTTCAGAAAAAGAACTAAAAGGTAAGCGTGATTCTTTTCGTTATCATTTTGCAAACCTTTATCCTTCATTTAATTGGAAAAAAAATATCGCCGATTTAGGCAACATTAAACCAGGAAAAACAATTGAAGACACTTATTTTGCGGTATCCAATGTAGTAGCAGAATTAGTGAAACACGAAGTTGTTCCAATTATTATTGGAGGAGGGCAAGATCTTACGTATGCACAATTTAAAGGGTATGAAAAGCTCGAGCAAACCGTTAACTTAGTCAGTATCGACAATCAATTTGATTTAGGATTGCCCGAAAAAACAATCACCTCAACGGGTTATTTAAGCCACATCATACTTCATCAGCCTAGTTTTTTATTCAACTACAGCAATATTGGGTATCAATCCTATTTTATCAAGCCTTCAGAACTTGAATTATTTGAAAGCATGTATTTTGATGCGTGTCGATTAGGCGCCTTTAACCAGGATTTTAAAATTGCTGAGCCCTTAATTCGAAACTGTGACATATTAAGTTTTGACCTATTGGCAATACGCACAAGTGATTTTTATTCAATATGGAATAATTCCCCAAACGGATTTTACGGTGAACAGGCTTGTCAAATTGCCCGATATGCTGGATTAAGTGACAAACTCACTTCGTTTGGGCTTTACAATTTACTTCCTGAAGCAAACAGCCATGCAAGTGCCGATCATCTCGTTGCACAAATCATTTGGCATTTAATTGAAGGAATTAACAATCGTAAAAAAGATTTCCCTGTTGGCAACAAATCAGGATATTCCAAATATAGAGTAACCATACAAGAGTTTAAAGACGAAATCGTATTTTATAAAAGTGACCGTTCTGAAAGATGGTGGATGGAAGTTCCTTACCCTCCTAAATCAGGCTCTCGCTTTGAACGCCATCATATGGTTCCTTGTAACTATGAAGATTATATCACTGCTTCTCAAAACGAAATTCCTGATCTTTGGTGGAAAACTTATCAAAAACTTGTGTAATCAAAAAAAATACATTCACAAAATACTGTGGAAAACTTCAATATTTTTCTAAAAAATCTTTTTTGTAAAGAATTTTGCTTATTTTAGTCGCCATATTAGGTAAAAAAAGCATACCGAATTTGCAACATTTTTAACCTAACAATGTAAAGTCTATGAAGAAAAAAATACTATTGCTGTCAGTGTTTTCGCTGGCTTTGACGAGTGGAGTGTTAGCTCAACAAGATAGAGCGATGACACATTCCATGTACGACAAACTATCAGTTAACCCAGGTTCGACTGGTTCTGAAGATGGCATTTGTGGCACATTGTTATACAGAAACCAATGGGATAAATTCAATGGAGCACCTAACTCTGTTGTGTTTAATGTAGAAGCAAATCTTGATCGTTGGGTAAAAAATAGTGGGGTTGGTATTGCATTTTACCATGACGCAATCGGTTTTAATCGCCAGAATAACCTTTTGCTTAATTATGCGTATCATTTTGAGATTCCTAACGCGGGGTCTTTAGGTGTGGGTATCGGACTAGGGATGGTAAATTTTTCAACTGCACCATCATGGGTTCCACCAGAAACTATGAACGATATTATTTTACCAAACGCATATTCTGGAACCAATTTCGATATGAATCTTGGTTTATACTGGAAAGGGAATAAAAACTATTATGCTGGTATTTCAACAACACACCTGTCACAGTCAATTCTTACAGATCCAAATTTAAATAATATAAATTTCAATACAGCTCGCCACTATTATTTAATGGGAGGTTATCGATTTACGGAATTATTTGGAGCTAGCAGAGAGTTTGATTTAGATTTAAATACATTAATGCGTACGGAGTTCAGAAAATTCTCTGCAGATATCACAGCACGTGTGTTTTGGCAAAATAAGTTATACGGAGGTTTAGGTTATCGTACTGGAGAATCCGTTCTTTTGTTATTAGGTGCTTCACTTCAAATGTCAACTGCAACTCAATTATCCATTGGATATGCATACGACATTACAACTGCTAAATACATTAATCCGTCTTGGGGTACACATGAAATTATGTTGCGATTCTGCTACATAGTTCCTCCACCACCAATTACAAAAAGCGCACATCCACGCTGGCTGTAAAAAACTTTTAACAAAATTTGTAACCAAATAAGTACAAATTCCGTTATAACATAGAAATTGATCCTGTAGAAAAAGTTAGTGTTGATTCGGAATTTAAATTGAGGTAGAATGAAAAAACTATTGTTGTTAGGTATAGTAGGAGTGTTTCTTTACTCGTGTTCAACACGAACAGGACACTTAATTGGAGTGCAGGGAAGAAGACCTTATGTTCCTGAAATCCCACTCGGTATGGTTTATGTACCTTCTGGATCTTTCCAAATGGGTCAAAATGATCAAGATGTGCCATTCTTGCATCAAACTCGAACCAAAACAGTTTCGATTCAAGCGTTCTATATGGATCAAACTGAGATTACAAACAACGAATATCGTCAGTTTGTATACTGGGTTCGTGACTCAATTGCTCGTGAAAAAATTTACGAGACATTTGAAGATGACAAAGAAGCGGGTACATGGATTAATTATACGAAAGAGTATTTTGATGAGGGAGCGTTAGAATACGTGGAATATGATGCGTCTGACCGAGCAATCAACCGTGAAGTATTTCACCTGAATTGGGATAGAAGATTAGATTATTCTGATCCAGATATTGTTCCAATTTTGGCGGATATGTACTATCCAACTAACGAGCGTTTCTACAAAAGACGTGAAATTGACACGCGTAAATTGAAATTCAGATATTATTGGATTGACTTACGTGAAGCAGCTCGAAGAGGTCGCGTTGAAATCACGCCAAATGGGTACGATAAGGACGGAAACAAAATTGCGGACGAACACCGTGAATTAAACACACCTCCTCATCCATTTACGGAAGAGCCTCAAGGTGAAGATTTAGATTTTGGTTGGTTCAATAAAATTGGTCAAAACAACGCCATTCGTGGACATGCTAACCGTCAACGTTTCATTATAAACGAAGTTATCAATGTGTATCCAGATACATTGTGTTGGGTGAGAGACTTTACATACTCATTCCACGATCCTATGACGAACATGTATTTCTGGCATCCAGCTTACGACAACTATCCAGTTGTAGGAGTTACTTGGGTTCAAGCTAGAGCGTTCAGTGTATGGAGAACACAATTGTTAAACAACTGGTTAATTGAAATGGGAGATTTATATGTAAATGACTTCCGTTTACCAACAGAAGCTGAATGGGAAAGAGCTGCACGTGGTGACTTAGATCAATCACAATACCCTTGGGGAGGCCCTTACATTCGTAACGCATCAGGATGTTTCCTTGGTAACTTCAAACCAATGCGTGGACGTTACTTTGATGACGGTGGTTTCCACACAGTAAAAGCATATTCTTACAATCCAAACGGATGGGGACTTTACTGTATGGCTGGTAACGTTGCAGAGTGGTGTGAAACGGCTTACGATGAGTCAATGTATGAATTCTCTCATGACTTGAACACAGAATACCGATACGATGCGATGGACTGGGATCCACCGGCAATGAAACGTAAAGTTATTCGTGGAGGTTCTTGGAAAGATATTGGATACTATATGCAAACTGGAACAAGAACATACGAATATCAAGATACAGCAAAATCTTATGTTGGATTCCGTAACGTAATGACGCACCTTGGACGAGGTGGACGTGACTTCACGAAAGAAGGTGGTGAAGAAATGCGAAGCGATATTCAGCTTAAATAATATGTAACAAATCAAAAACCAAATAGTTAATTTTTAAAAACCAAAAAAGCAAGAAAACTATGAAACCAGGAAGTAAAGCGTGGAAAGCCTTTATGGCGAAATTGTATGGATTCGGTGCAGCAATCGTAATTATTGGAGCGATGTTTAAAATCATGCACTGGCCAGGAGCTGGACCGATGCTTGTAATCGGACTATCAACAGAAGCAGTAATCTTTATCTTCTCGGCATTTGAGCCGATTCACGAAGATCCAGACTGGACGTTGGTTTACCCAGAGTTAGCATTAGGTCATGACGAAGATTTTGATCACGATGCATTACCAGCTCGTGGTGGTAAAGGATCTATCACTGATGAACTAGACAAAATGCTAGAAGAAGCAAAAATTGACGGTGCATTGTTAGAACGTCTTGGAGATGGAATGCGTACATTAGGTGAAAATGCAGCTCAATTAAAAGGAGTAACAAGTGCAGCAGCAGCTACAGATTCTTATGTAGACAGCTTAGCAAGTGCGTCTGACCAAGTGAAAAAATTATCACAGTCTTATGAGCGTGCGTCTGAATCATTAATGGGATTAACATCTTCTACTGAAGAAGGGCAATCATTTGGTGAGCAAATGCAAAAAGTTTCTAAAAACTTATCTGCGCTTAACAATGTGTACGAGTTACAATTAAAAGGTTCTTCGCAACACTTAGAAGCTACAGAGAAATTCCATGCTCAAGTAACCGACATGATGCAAAATCTTTCTGCATCAGTTGAAGATACGAAGTTGTACAAAGAAAATATGGCGATGTTGAGTAAGAACTTAACTAGTCTTAACCAAGTATATGGTAATATGTTGAAAGCCATGACTGTTACACGCGACTAATTTCAATTTGAAATTCGTTGTTACAGTTGTAATAATGCATTAACTAATTAAAAAATCAGAAAAAGTTAATTAATCATGGCAGGAGGAAAAGAAACCCCAAGACAGAAGATGATCGGTATGATGTACCTTGTACTTACCGCACTTCTGGCGCTTAACGTATCGAAGGAGATAATCGCTGCTTTCGTAACTATTAATGATAAGCTTGATCAAAGTGGAGCTGTAATTAATAACACGAATCTGGGATTATACGGAGAATTTGATAAAAAGAAAGCTGCACTTGTTGCAACAAAAGGTGATATGTCAATATTCAACCTTTGGAGTGGCAAGGCAATGGATATGAAAAAAGAAACAGCTAAAATTGTTGGTTACATTCTTTCAGAAAGTAACGAAATGATTAAAATGGCTGAAGGTGGACAGGATTGGGTTGCAAACAAAGATGAGGATGGAAACATCACTGAATTGCGTTCACTTCTTGATATTAGTGCAATGGATAATTATGATATACCTACTAATTTATTTATTGGTGGTAACCCACAGCAACCAATTGCTAGAGGTACAGATATCAGAAAAAACATTCACGAATATCGTGACAAAGTAGCTGTAATGATGGCTGAATATAAGCAAGGGGATAAAAAATGGACGTTTACACCTCCAAATGATCTTTCTGGCTTGAATGACGCTTTGAAGACAGCAAACCCTTTGGATACAACAAAAATTGCACAGTTTTACCGTAGTATGACGCTACCAGAAAAGCTGACTGTAAAGGATGGTGGTAAAACAAAAGAAATGCCTTGGCCTTCTGTAATGTTTGACCATGCTCCGATTGTAGCAGCGGCTGCAATGTTTACTGCATTAAAAGTTGATATTAAAAATGGTGAATCAATTGCAGCTGAGTTTATGCTTGGGAAAATTGATGCCCCTTCATTTAATTTTAACAAAATTGAACCTCTTGCTTTCGCAAGAACTGGATATATCAATCAAGGTGATTCATTAAATCTTAGCGTAATGATTGCTGCTTATGATTCAAATGAAGTATCTAAAATTAAGTATGGTATTAACTCTACTGATCCAGGGACTTGGACACAAACAGAAGGAGTAATTGGCTTAAAAGGGTCTACACCTGGTGAGTATAAAGTAAATGGAGTAATCGGAGTAAAAGAACGCGGTGAAACTACATGGAAACCTTGGGAATTTAGATACACTGTTGGAAAACCAACTGGAGCTGTATCATTACCTGAAATGAATGTACTTTATCGTGGATACCAAAACAAGGTAACTGGTGCAGCTTCTGGTTTCCCATCTTACAAATTAGTAGGTGGTGGTAACGTTACTCTTTCTAAAGGTTCTGGCGATACGTACATTGCAAGTCCAGGTGCTGGTAGAGAAGCAACTATTATTATCCAAGGTATTTCAGAAGATGGTACTTCTGCTAAATTGGGTGACTTCAAATTCCGTGTAATGAACATGCCAAAACCAAATATCTATTTAGGTGGTTTGGAAGATGGTCAAGAAGCGGCTGCAGCAACTGTTAAAGCTCAAACAAGACTATTTGCGAAATATGGTCCAGAGATTCCTCTAGAAGCAAACTTTACCATCAAATCATGGGAAGTTAACGTTACTGGAGCTCCTAGACCAGCAAGCGGAACTGGTAGCGCGCTTTCAGGAGACGCGTTGTCACTTATCAAACAGGCACGACCAGGTAACACTATAACAATTATGTGTACTGTAGTTGGCCCTGATGGTAAAGGACGTAAGTCTGGTGCTAGCTTCAAGGTTAGATAATTAAAATTTATGCGTATGAAAAGTTTAATTGCAAGTGTAGTAGTGTCAGTAATGACTGGTAGCATGATGTTTGCGCAAGTAGACATCAACGGAGGGCCGATTAATAACCCTTCACCAAACGTTATTGACGGGGTTTACATTCAACAGCACATCCCAACAAAGAAAATGATCCCTTACGAGCACGTAAGAGAGGCGGATGTGATTTGGTCGAATCGTGTGTGGAGAGCAATTGACATGCGCGAAAAAATTAATCATCCAATTTATTTTCCGTTTGATGAATACGACCCAAATAACAATTGGGTGCGTCATGCAACAAGATGGAGTTTATGGACAGTAATTAAAACACATGTTCTAAATGGTGATTTAACGGTGTATTCACCTTATAATCCGATGGACTTTAACATCAAGGATGGTGATTCATTTAAATATCCTATTTTACCTCCTCCAGGAAGAAACTATTACAATGACAGTATATTCAGAGATCAGTTGTTCTATTATTTAGGAACACTGGGGCCAGAATCTGACATTGCTTTAGTGGATCAATATGGAGAAGATTCAGTAGGTCTTGATGGGAATTATGTATATCCTCCTCGTGATACGAACTGGGTGATGTCTAAAGACATTGTACAGTATCGTGTGAAAGAAGACTGGTTCTTTGATAAAGAGCGCTCAGTATTGGATGTACGTATCTTAGGTCTTTGTCCTGTAACGTACGAAAAAGACGATGCAACAGGATCTATCTCAGGAATGAAAGAACTGTTCTGGTTGTATTTTCCACAGTGTCGTTTTGTGTTCAACAACTATTTTGTGTTCAACACACACAATGATGCACAATGGTTCTCGTTTGACGACTTATTTTGGAAAAGACAATTTAGCAGTACCGTCTACAAAGAGAGTAATGTGTATGACAGAAAAATTGAAGCCTACAAAACGGGTTCTGATGCACTTTACGAATCACAACGCATTACAGAAAATATGCGCATGATAGAACATGATGTTTGGGACTTCTAATAAGTCCTAAAAAATACTCAAACCCTGGCGATATCGTCAGGGTTTTTTTGTGACATATCATCAATAAAAATTGTAACACCTTACGCATATCACGTTCTTAAAATTAGAACAATAAAATACAGCGTATGAAAGGATGGGCGATAATTACACTGTTTCTTCTAACAACAGAAACAATAAACTGTCAAATAAGAGGCCCAATTGGCATTTCTGAAAATGGAGTCCCAGATGGAACACCTTTAAAAGTAGACATACCAACCAAAAGAATGATTCCTTATGATCACGTAAGAGAAGCAGATGTAATTTGGTCGAATCGTGTGTGGAGAGCAATTGACATGCGCGAAAAAATTAATCATCCAATTTATTATCCATTTGATGAATACGATCCTAACAATAATTGGATAAGAAATTCGACAAGATGGAGTTTGTTTACCATAATTAAAACACATGTTCTAAATGGTGATTTAACGGTCTATTCTCCCTACAATCCAATGGATTTTAACATCAAGGATGGTGATTCATTTAAATATCCTATTATTCCTTCTCCAGGTAAAAATTATTATAACGATAGTATCTACCAAGACCAACTATTTTACTACTTAGGTGCACTAGGTCCAGAATCAGATATTGTGCTAGTCACGATAGACGGAGATGATTCGACTGATATAAACGGCGAATATGTATACCCCCCTCGTGATACAAACTGGGTAATGTCTAAGGATATTATTCAATATCGTGTGAAAGAAGACTGGTTCTTTGATAAAGAACGCTCAGTATTGGATGTACGTATCTTAGGTCTTTGTCCTGTAACGTACGAAAAAGACGATGCAACAGGATCTATCTCAGGAATGAAAGAACTGTTCTGGTTGTATTTTCCACAGTGTCGTTTTGTGTTCAACAACTATTTTGTGTTCAACACACACAATGATGCACAATGGTTCTCGTTTGACGACTTATTTTGGAAAAGACAATTTAGCAGTACCGTCTACAAAGAGAGTAATGTGTATGACAGAAAAATTGAAGCCTACAAAACGGGTTCTGATGCACTTTACGAATCACAACGCATTACAGAAAATATGCGCATGATAGAACATGATGTTTGGGACTTCTAATAAGTCCTAAAAAATACTCAAACCCTGGCAATATCGTCAGGGTTTTTTTGTGACATAGTGTTACTTTTTACAAATGTCGAATTCCACTGTTAGAACCAAAAAAACAAAAATCATGGCAGGAGGAAAAGAAACACCAAGACAAAAGATGATCGGAATGATGTATCTTGTGCTTACCGCATTACTCGCTTTAAATGTGTCAAAAGAAATTATTGAAGCATTTGTAGCAATAGACAATAATGTACAGGAAGCAAATCAAGCTGTTCGAAAAAAAGGAAACTTTTCATTCGAATCCCTAAAAGAGATTGTGGAAGACAAAACGGATTACAACAGAGCAATTACAGCTAAGGAATGGTATGAAATTGCTCAAAAAATTCGACAACTTACCGATGAAAACGTTCGATATATTGATGAATTAAAGATTGAACTTTTAGAAGTGTGCGGAGAAGATCTCTCTAAAGTAGTCACCAACAAACAATCTATCCCCATGCAGATAGATTTAGCTGAAGTAGTCGCAAAAGACCAATATGACGATCCCATGCGCATCTTAATTGGGAAGGAGACTGACCTAAAAAATCCAACAGGAAAAGGGATGGAAGTATGGAAAAGAAGAATTGAGTTTAGAAATAAAATTACCGAACTATTAGGGAATTACAAAAGTCCAGATGGTAAAATACACTACAAATTCGACGCAAATAACCCTACTCAACGTGCGCAATGCAACCCCGAAGATTCGACTATCATTCGACAATTATTTGAGCAACTTACTAAAAAAGAATATCGAAAATTGCACGATATGGATAATGTGCATTGGGTAGGAGCCACATTCGATCATGCGCCAATTGTTGCAGCTATTGCGCAATTATCTTCTGTTCAAACCGAATTGTTGAACGCCGAAGCAGAAGCACTCGCCCACATTCGTTCAAAAGTTGGTGGTGGAGAATACTCGTTCAATAAAATAATGGCGCTTGCTTATGGAAACCAATATGTAAATCCTGGGGATTCAATTAAAATGGAAGTCTTAATGGCTGCTTTTGATTCGCACAAAACTCCAATTGTTACATATGTCCATCCCTATAGTGGAGAAAAAATTACACTCACATCCAAGCAATACAAAGAGGGAAAAGGAATGTTTACGTTTAAACCTAACAAAAGTGGTAAAGACACTTTAAAAGGAACCATCAGCATTCAAAACAAAAATGGGCAATGGAAAAATGAAGAATGGTATATGCCTTTTACAGTAGGCTCACCAGCTGGAGCTATCTCACAACCAGAATTTCAAGTCTTGTACAGGGATTATGACAATCAACTTATAGGTGCAGTTTCAGGATATCCAAATTACAAATTGATAGCTAAGTCTAATGTAACACTCACTCAAACTTCAAAAGGGTATATTGCCAGACCTAGTAGCGGACAACTAGCCGAAATAGCAATCGTTGGTGTCACAGAAGATGGTACAACTACCCAAATTGGAAGCTACAATTATAAAATTCGAAAACTTCCAAAACCACTCGTCTTTTTAGGCGGAATTGAAAATGGATCAACCGTTACTAAGCAAGTGATTGCGGCACAACGAAAAATATTTACCCGTTACGATGAATCAATTCCATTAACAGCCACATTTACACCTGTAACCTATCGAGTATCCGTTTCATCATATCCTAGAGAAATTCCTGGTACTGGTGATGTGCTCAATCAGGATGCGCTTCGTATCATTAATCAAGCGCGAAGTGGGGACAGAGTTACCATCAATGTGGAATATCGAGAACCTAGCGGTAGAATCAAAAAAGTGAATGCATTTTTCACGATACAATAATAAAGCAAATACAAAGTGAAAAACCCTGATTTAGGTCGGGGTTTTTCGTTATTTTTGCAGCGAATTTCAACACAATTATGGTAAATCTTCAGCAATTAGGTGTATTTCTTCCACAAGGATATTTATTTAAAGACGTTTCACTTCAAATTAACCCCAATGACCGTATCGGGTTAGTTGGGAAAAATGGCGCAGGAAAATCAACCTTGATGAAGCTGATTGCGGGGTGGAACAAACCCTCTGAAGGTGGAATTCATAAACCAAAAGATTTAACCGTTGGCTTCCTAACTCAAGACATCGAAATTGATTCCAATCAATCTGTATTTGATTTTCTAAAGTTTTCAAATGTAAATTTGAATGAAATTCGAAGTCGACTAGATGAAATCAATCATCAACTAGTTACACGTACAGATTATGAAAGCGGAAGTTACTTATCAATGCTTGATGAGTTAAATGAATTGAATGATCGATTCAAGCACTTAGATGGATGGCAATGGGAAGAAAAAATTACATCTGCATTACAGGGACTTGGTTTCAGTGACGAAGATTTGACTCGCGCGTTAAATACATTTTCGGGAGGTTGGAAAATGCGCGCAGAATTAGCCCGAATCCTAGTCAACAACCCAGGTGTTTTATTGTTAGATGAACCTACAAACCACTTGGATATCGTTTCGATTGCGTGGTTAGAGGAATACCTTAAAACATTTCCCGGAGCTATTGTAGTCATTTCACACGACAGATTGTTCTTAGATAACGTAACAAAACGTACCCTTGAAATTTCAAATGGTGGCGTATTAGACTTCCCCCACCCCTATTCTAAGTACAAAGAAGTTCGTTCAGAAGAAATTGAACGTATGAAGTCGGCTCAAAAATCGCAAGAAAAAGAAATCAAACGAACGGAAGAGCTGATTGATAAATACCGTGCAAAAGCATCCAAAGCTGCATTTGCGCAAGGTTTAATAAAAAAATTAGAACGCACCGAACGTATAGTGGTTGAATCGGATGCCGTAGCTAAAATGAAAATACGTTTTCCCTTGAGCGTTCAACCTGGTAAATGGGTACTCGAATTAGACAAAGTAGGTAAATCTTACGAAGGTAAAACCATATTAAAAGATATTTCCATCACTATTGGACGAGGTGAAAAAATTGCCTTATTAGGGCCTAATGGCGTGGGTAAATCGACTCTCCTTAAACGGATAATGAGTACAATTGATGGAGAAGGTACTGTTAATGAAGGTCACAATGTAAACATTACGTATTTTGCACAAAATCAAGCAGAAAGCTTAGATAAAAATAAAACCGTTTTGCAAACAGTAGATGACATTGCTGTAGGGGAAATTCGAAAAGACTTAAGAAGTATTCTAGGTGCATTTTTATTCAGTGGTGAAGATTGTGACAAACAAGTTGGTGTATTGTCTGGGGGAGAACGCACCCGCCTAGCCCTGTGCATGCTTCTCCTTAGTCCTTCAAATGTGTTAATATTGGATGAACCAACAAACCATCTCGACATTCAAAGTAAGGAAGTGTTAAAAGATGCATTAAAAAATTATGAAGGCACCTTCATTGTTGTATCGCATGACCGTGAGTTCTTAAATGGTTTGACAAATAGAATATGGGATATTCAAGATAAAACACTCAAAATTCATCATTTTGACGTCAAGGAGTATCTGCAACACAAAATGATCAAACAGGATATTAAGCCACAAAAAACAGTAGAAGAAGAAAAAAGTGAAATTATAGAAAAGCCAGCCAAAAGTTTTGACGAACAAAAAGAACTTAAACGCAGAAAAACGAAGCTGCAAAATACCATACAAAAGTCAGAAATTCGAATAGCTGATCTCGAAAAAGAGATTGCGTGCTTAAACGAAAAAATGTCTGAAATGGACTACACCAATACAGAAGAAACGGAGAAAAGTCTCACGCATTTCAATACCAAAAAATCCGAACTTGACCAAGTTATGATTGAATGGGAAAAAGCCATGGAAGAACTTTCTGAAATTGAACAGTAACAATTCAATCAAAATTGTAATATTGAATCAATTCAACTATATTCGAACGAATAACCCGCTAATGGATGTTTGACGATTTAGATATATGGAAATTTTTAGCTGGACTTGGAATCTTCATGTTCGGAATGTTTTTGTTGGAAGAATCTATCAAACTACTTTCTGGAAAAGCATTTAAACGATTTATCCGAACCAGCACAAAAGGACCAGTACGCTCGATATTTACTGGGATGTTTTCTACCGCTATTCTTCAAAGCAGTTCTGCCGTTTCATTAATGACATTAGCTTTTGTAGGCGCGGGAGTTATGACCATGAAAAATGCCATCGGTGTGATTATGGGGACGAATTTAGGTACCACATTTACTGGTTGGATTGTAGCTACAATAGGTTTCAAATTGAACATTGAAGGGATTGCATTACCCTTAATCGGTATCGGAGGATTGGGACTAATCTTTTTCAGTAAATCACCAAAATATTCAGGATTTTCAAAATTATTCGTTGGTCTAGGCTTCTTGTTCATGGGACTGGATTACATGAAAGTTGCTTTAGAAGATTTTGCATCTACCATCGATTTGGCAAGTCTCCCTCATTATGGACTATGGTTTTATATCATCCTTGGAATATTATTAACTGGTCTAATGCAATCCAGTTCAGCCACACTCGCAATTGTACTTACAGCTTTAGACTCTGGAATTATTTTATTTGATGAAGGTGCGGCTATGGTAATCGGGGCAAATGTTGGAACGACCATTACTGTGCTGCTTGGTGTAATTGGTGGAGTTGCCATCAAAAAACAAGTCGCCTTTAGTCACGTGATTTTTAATGTAGGAACTGGAGTTGTCGCTATTTTATTCCTTCCTGTATTTATAAGAGTTATCGACTACCTACACCCTGAGGGAAGTAGTAATGTAATTGATATTGCAATATTTCATACCATATTTAATCTACTTGGTGTTATTCTTTTTTTCCCCTTCATTGGGTATATGGCTACTATTTTGGTCAAATGGTTTCCAGAAAGACACACCGCAGTTACTCGATTCATCAACAACGTATCATTTGACCTCCCCGAAGCTGGTATAAAAGCATTGCATAATGAAACTGGTTTTTTACTCCAAAAAACGATCCGTTTTGGTGAATCATTATTATCCGCCGAAAAAATAGGAAAAAAACTCCCCGAAGAACGTTTAGAAGATTTGAAAATTCTTCAATCAGCAATATCGGTATATGGTTCAAATATTCGACATGGTGAACTTGAAACTGAGGATAAAGCTAAAATTCATCAAACGATGTCTGTGTCAATACAGCTGAGTCAAGTTGCGAAAACACTATGGGCTATTCACACAGAAATTGAAGAATTAAGTAATAGTTCAACCCAAGGGGCTACCGATATATTTGAAAAAATTCGCCAACAAAATATTTCATTTTGGTCTGTGCTTCAAAATTTAATTGAACAAGAAGAAATTCACGAATTATCGATTAGTAATCTAGCCCATGAAATTGAATTAAATTACGAGCAGCTTATCAATTTAGTAGCGACAGAACTTGATCAACGAAAAATTGCCGATAAACACGCATCTTGGTTAATGCTGGTAAACGGTTTATTAACTCAAACCAATCGTCAACTTCTTCACAATTTAGAAGTTTGGAGAAAACAACTGTAGTCGTTATTCGTTAATTTCATTTCTCATACGATTGCGGAGATAGTACACACCAATAAAATATACAAAGTCTTTAAATCCATTGTCGTAGTTTTCTATTAAAAAACTACCAAAAAACAATATGATAAATAATAAAAGTGTCAATGAAAATGCGAGTTCCATTACCTTATCATTCACATCCTGCTTCGTTAATTTTTGAAAAAGACTCATGCAAAATAACAAACCTGCGCCAAGCTCAATAAGCATGATAAGGGCAAAACTTACCTCAATTCCAAAAGGGATTTTCCCAATGATACTTTGCTCGAAAAGATTGTGAAACCATTGCGGTGGAAAATCCCCCAATGCTTTGTGTACACCAGGAATAAGCGTTAAAAAAATCAATAACACACATACCAAAAAACGCTCACGAACTACGGTATGTAAAATTTTTTGTTTCATTAAAATAACATGTTTTATTCTAGTCACGAGGACTTAAAATATCCTTGAATTGATTCAAAATTACAAAACTTTTCCCCGCATAAACTCCAATTAAACTATTTTATATAAAAAACTGTTAATCAATTATATAATTATTTGCAAACGAATAATATTCGAATACAAATGTTTAATATACGGATATTATTATGAGCAGCATTCAACTTTGCCTCAACAAAACAATTGTCACACAGTTAAAACAAATTCACATGAACAATTTTGTAAACAAAGTAACTATTACAGGTAACATTAGCACAGAACCACACATCATACATTTTGGAGATGGTAAAAAAATTGCACGATTCCAATTTGCTACACACGAAGTATATCCATCAAAAAATGGGATAAAACAAACCATTACAAGTTGGCATTCCGTATTTGCATGGGGAAAACTAGCCGCAACTATTGAGCAGGCTGCACGTAAAGGAGTTAAACTTGCAATTGAAGGGATGCTTGTCAATCGTCCATTTGAGACGCCAGAGGGCGAAAAACGATACAAGACCGAAATTCGTGCAAGTAAAATTCAAATATTAAACACCTAACCTACACATAACAAAAGGGTCGTTGTTTCGAAATGATTGAAATAAACGACCCTTTTTTCGTTTCAACTAGTTACTTGTAAACCGAATACATGTGAGTTGTAACATTTCCCACTGCATCTTTAGCTACTAACTTTAACTCAAGTTTTCCAGAAGGCAAATCTTTTACTGCCGTAAAAAGCTGTTTTATTTTAGGTTCGTATTCTAACAACACATACGTACCATTGACATAAAGACCATAATACTTCAATCCAGATAAATCATCCGATACAGACCATGTCAACAGCGGTTTTGATGTGATAGTGGCTCCGTTCACAAAATTAGTATTGCGCACAAGCGGCGCTATTGTATCTACAGCGACTTTAAACGTTCCCAGTTCTTTAACATCTGCTGTTATCCAATCTCCAACAATTTTACCTCCAAACGAGGTATTCTCTTTTACAATAACAGCTTTTTCGACATTAGTAATATGAGGAGGTAGCTGGAGAGATAACGTGTAATAACCATCAAGTGGTGTATGTTCTTTTCCGAAAGTAAACGTATGATTTTCATACTGCACTATTTTTTCAGTTGGTTCATAAAGTAAATAATCACGAAACAATACGTGATAATGTTGCCCTTTGAATTCGTAAATACTGTCTGGATACATAAACGTTTTGTGATACTGATCAAAAGGAGTGTTTTCAACCCTCAAATCTCCTTTAGCTACTTCCAAATCGAATTGGAGCACACTTGTGTTCTGCTTAATGTCATTGGTTGCATAGGCAAACTGATACGTATTTCCAGGGTAAAGTCCCAAAACTCCATTTCCCGAAATTGGGTAAATAGGCAATTTGTTATGAGGAGTTCGAAAATATTTTTCGTAACCCAGTTTTTTGAACTTAAATTCCTCATAATCCTTATGCGTATTGATTTGTCGGTTTACATTAAAATCTAACATTTTCATCTGCTGACGATAGGTTGTATCGCCATTTACACACAAATGTCCCTCATAAATTCCACAGACATTCTGAGCTGCATCATAACGATCAATAACACGAACAGCAATACCTACTCCCCCATTTTCTGAACAAAAATGAGCGGGTACCGTTGTCTTATTTCCCGATATTACATAGCCCGTAGCAGATTTTGTGGTTAAAATTGTCTTTTCTTTTCCTGGAATGCGATAACCATATTTGCTTACCGCATAAAGCTTAATGGCGCGAATTTCTGGAGCTTTACTGTCTGCGATATCAAAAAAATCAAACAATAGTGGATTCAATGGATTTTCTGTACGGGTGTCTCTAATTTCAAAATGAAGATGAGGCGCAGTAGATCCTCCCGTATTTCCAGAAATAGCAATTACATCTCCTTTACGCACAATTAATTTCGACGGAGTTGGGAATAATTCGACCTCATAAAATGATGCACTCAATTGTTCCGCTAGTACATACTCGTATATTTCACCATAAAAGTTTTGACAATGTGCATAGACACTTGTAATACCGAGTTCGGGGTGAGTAATATATATCGCTTTACCATAACCAAATGGAGAGACTTTAATACGAGAGACATATCCGTCAGCTATTGCATACAGCCGATATCCTTCTTGACCGTTTGTTTTAATGTCTATTCCCGTATGAAAATGATTCGATCTTAATTCACCAAAATTTGCTGCCAATACAATTGGTATTCCTACAGGAGAATGAAAATCGAAGTCAAATTTATATTGAGCATGCGATTGGAAAAAGAATAAACATATAAGAATCCAACAATACTTGTACATACTATACTAGAAAATTAAAAATAGAGCGATTTACATTAATTCCATTACCTCTTATTGACAAAGATAATCAAAGTCTCTCCTCCCCTTTTTCCTCTGATAACAGCTTATGAAAAATGCAATGTGTATATCTCACAAAATTTTTCTTTTTAAAAAATTTGAAAATCATCCACACTATGTTACTTTTGTACAAAGGCAAATTTAAATGGAAGAGTTAAGTGCGCTTATTCAACAAGTAACTGAAAAATCTAAATTGATAAAAATCAATTTGATTGAAAAAACGAATTTAGTAGAACAGCTACAGGTTGAAATAGGTACTTTACGTTCTGAAAAAGCCGAGTTTGAGCAACGAGTTAATGATTTAGAGAGAGAGCTAGCTCAAGCGAAAACGATAGGTCATTCAAATGAACAAAAAGTTGATTTAAATGATCGAATCGATGAATTGGTGAGGGAAATTGATGAATGTATTCATCATCTTAAACAATAATAATGGCGAAACTGTCAATAAAAGTAGTTGTTGCTGGACGTTCTTACCCTTTAATGGTTGAAGAAACTGAAAAGGATAACGTTGAAGCTTCTGCGGCTGATATCAATCGTAGAATAAAACATCTGCAAGACAATTATGCTGTTAAGGATATGCAAGACCTATTGGCAATGACGGCTCTTCAATTAGCGTCAAAACCAACAGGTTCGAATAACGCATCATCTGCTAAAATCGATCTTTCAGCACATAAAAATGCGTTGAAAGAACTTTTGAATGAATTAGAAAAGTAGATTTAAACGTTTTATACCACACCAATGTTACTATACCTTTGAGGTATATGCATTGGTGTTTTTTTTTAATAAATAGTACAAACAGATGGATCCGATAATAGGAGTAGTAGTCGGAGTTGTAGGAGGTTCGGTAATTACCGTTGTTCTGCTCAACACACTACTTAAAAAGAAGCGAAGCCAAATTTTAGAAGAGGCTGAAAAACAAGGAGAAACACTCAAGAAAGATAAATTGCTTCAAGCTAAGGAGAAGTTTCTTCAATTAAAAGAAGAACATGAAACTTCGATGAAAGATCGTGAACGTAAGTTTCAATCACTTGAAGATAAAGCCAGAGCAAAAGAAAATTCGTTATCGCAGAAAATAGAAAATGTTACGCGAAAAGAAAAAGAATTAGACACGTTAAAAGCAGATTTAGAAGAGCAATTAACTATTGCTAATGTAAAAAAATCAGAACTTGAAAAATTACAAAGCAAGCGTGTTTCTGAACTTTCTAAAATATCCAACCTCTCACCTGAAGATGCAAAGAGTCAATTGATGGAAGCATTAAAAGATGAAGCGCGTACTGGTGCAATGGAATATATCAAAGATATTACGGACGAGGCTAAATTAAACGCAAATCGTGAAGCTAGAAAAATTGTTATTCAATCTATTCAGCGTGTAGCAACCGAACAAGCTATCGAGAACTCTGTATCCGTATTTAATATTGATAGTGATGAAGTGAAAGGTCGAATTATTGGTAGAGAAGGTCGAAATATTCGTGCTTTAGAAGCTGCTACAGGGGTAGAAATCGTAGTAGATGATACGCCAGAAGCAATAATCCTATCGTGTTTTGACCCAGTAAGAAGAGAAATTGCACGACTTGCATTGCACCAACTGGTTTCGGATGGTCGTATCCACCCTGCTCGAATTGAAGAAGTGGTTTCGAAAACTAAAAAATCATTGGAAGATGAGATTGTAGAAACAGGTCGTAGAACATGTATTGATCTTGGAATACACGGTTTGCACCCAGAACTTACACGTGCAGTAGGACGAATGAAATACCGTTCTTCTTATGGACAGAACTTACTACAACACTCTAGAGAAGTAGCTAACTTATGTGCTATTATGGCCGCCGAACTAGGGTTGAATGTTAAATTAGCGAAACGTGCAGGTCTGTTACATGATATAGGTAAAGTTCCAGATGAAGAACCAGAACTACCACACGCTATTTTGGGTATGAAGTGGGCTGAAAAACATGGCGAAAAAGCAGATGTTTGTAATGCCATTGGTGCACACCACGACGAAATTGAAATGACCACTTTAATCGCTCCAATTGTTCAAGTATGTGATGCCATTTCTGGTGCACGACCTGGAGCGAGAAGAGAAATGGTTGAATCGTATATTAAACGTATTAAAGATCTTGAAAATTTAGCCTTATCGTATGAAGGTGTTTCAAAAGCCTACGCTATTCAAGCAGGACGCGAATTACGTGTATTGGTAGAAAGTGAAAAAGTATCGGATCAACGTGCGGACGAATTATCATTTGCTATTTCACAACAAATACAAGAAGAAATGACTTATCCAGGTCAAGTAAAAGTAACCTTGATTCGTGAGAAAAGAGCTGTTACTTATGCTAAGTAAAAATAAAAAATAATATTACAAAAAATGCTCATGGATTTCCATGGGCATTTTTTTATCGTATAGTATTGAAGACACTTATAATTCCCTTTATTTTAGTTTCAAAAAAATACATTTGATAAAATAGTACTTAAGTTAAAAAGATTCGCTCATTTGCTTTTTTTAAAAAAATAAACTATGTTAGTAGTCTACATATCAAATCACTAGGTAATTATACTTAGGTTGAATTTAATGTAAAGCACATTACTACTATGAAACTTCTACTTACAATATGCTGTAGTACTTTTTTGTTTTGGACTTCAACAGTGAATTCCCAAGAACCAAATCTCAAACATACCTATAAATGGTATTTTGGTTATGGCGCAGGGTTGGATTTTAGTAGTGGAGAACCGGCGCCTCTGACGGATGGGAAGTTAATGACTGGTGAGGCATCTTTTGTTGCTAACGACGATGATGGAAACTTGTTATTTTATGGACACCATGATACAATATGGAATAAGAATCATGAAGTGATGGTAGGTGGTGTAAATTATGGTATTACCCAATCAGTTACACAACTTCAGTGTGTTAAACAACCGGGAAGTACATCCATTTATTATCTGTTTCATATTCGTTGGGTGTCTCCTTACTGGAATATTTATTATTCTATCATAGATTTAAATCAAGATAATGGGTTGGGTGCTTTAGTTTCTTCAGATTTATTACTTCAAAACTCCAGCCAGGGTATAGGCGCAGTGTTGCATTGTAACGGAGAACATGTATGGATTTCAGGAAAAATACTGGGGTCTAAGAATCTAACAAGTTGGCTGTTGACAGAAACCGGATTAGAGTTAACTCCTATTGTTTCAAATGATGTGGTGCAAATTTCCTACATGGAAAATACTAGTGTTGTTATTATTTTTTCTCCTGATGGAACTAAAGCAGCCGTCACCTACTTATCAGGAAGCGGAACAGGAGCCTGGGGAGAAAGTAGTTTTGAGTTGTATGAATTTGATAATTGTACAGGTCTGTTTTCTAATGCGATTAACATCTCTCATTCCTGTATACAAGGCATAAATTTTTCTCCAGATAATACCAAGTTGTATGCTGGCTCAGTTTTGGACTGTATCAGCTTTGGCAATGCACAAAATAATGAGTTTGTACAATATGATATTTCCGTTTTTGATGAAACCACTATTCTTAATTCAAAATATGTTATTTCGGCAGGTGGTCATACTGCTGTAATGGATATGCGCAATGCACCTAACGGCAGAATGTATGTCTGTGACATAGACACTACCAGAGAAGATTATGGCTTTTATAAGTTAGGTGTGGTTAACCATCCCAATAGATCTGGAGTATTGTGTAATTATTTACCCGACACTATCGACTTAGGTGGTTATCTTTTACCTAATGGTTTTTGTGACCAATGTCATATAGCTGGACTTCCACACTTTTTACCACATTATTTTAATGGTTTAGAATCTACTGCTTCTCTTGATAAACATGTTCAACAAGAAGATATACACCTTTACCCCAACCCAACAATAGATCTAATAAACATAACACATACTTATAATGAAAATATGCAGTACCGCATCATAGACCTTCAGGGAAAAATCTATCAATCGGGTACTTATCACACTAAGACAACACAACTAAATGTACAACACTTACCTCAAGGTATGTATTTTATACAATTAGAATCAACAACCAACCATAATATATTCACTTTTAAAATTTCAAAATTATGAAACGAAAACTATTATTTGTAACAGCAAGTATAGCACTTCTTTTTTCAGAAGCAGAGCTATACGCACAAAACGGTGCAGGGATGAATTATACTAATCCTCTTCAAAATGGCTATTCAAGACTCCGTCAGGAAACAGGGGGTGGGATTTTAAACCCACTGCTTCAAAACCTATCGAATGAAAAGGCTATAGGTTTGTATCAGAGTGCGATTTTACCCAACTCCATGCTTGAAATCAACAACACGCCAAGCCATACTCCCTATCCGCACCCCAACTTTGCCTTGGGAGAGTTGTTTAGAACCGTTGGCGTTCAAGACCAAACCAACCATTGGCGGTTTATTACCGGAATTTCGGAAAAGTTTCAAGTGTTTACAACCCTTAATGCAGCAGTTGCTAATGGGCAACGAATAAGTGATCAAAATGTGACGCTACAAGCTACCCAACG
>ERZ869909.134-NODE-134-length-111457-cov-7.522841_pt1 | contig 111457 bp, 119 predicted proteins | sample MGYA00520892_ERZ869909 | MGnify/ENA primary metagenome ERZ869909 (study PRJEB32215, sample SAMEA104723947) | bioreactor metagenome | biome: bioreactor; feature: anaerobic bioreactor; material: water | place: China | collected 2015-03-12 ... | reverse complement strand
CGAGCGTCCTCGCGAGCCGGGAGCACACGCGAGAATCCGCGGCTCGCGAGGACGCTCGCCCTCCCGGGGTACTCCCTCTCCCCCTGGGAGAGGGCAGGGGTGAGGGGGAGCAACGCGTCGATGTCCCGCACACCCTCTCGCTCTACGCAGCCCCTCGCGCTACCGCAACTTCTCGAGGAAGCGCTCGTACCCGAGGTTGTGCACCTGCTGGAGGATCCAGGCCTGGCGGCGGCGCATGGTCTCGTTCGGGGCGGCCGGGTTGCGCGCGAGGGGATTGGGCAGGGCGGAGGCGAGCAGGGCCGCCTCGGGCGCGGTGAGTTCGGCGGCGGATTTGCCGTAATACACCTGCGCTGCCCGCTCGATGCCGTAGATTCCATCGCCCCACTCAGCGATATTGAGGTACACCTCCAGGATGCGCTCCTTGCCCCAGTAGAACTCGATGAGCGCGGTGAAGTAGGCCTCGACGCCCTTGCGCCCGAACGAGCGTGTGTGGAACAGGAAGGCGTTCTTCGCCGTCTGCTGGCTGATGGTGCTCGCGCCACGCAGGGATTGACCCTCGCGATAGGCATTGACCGCCGCCTGCAACTCGCGCATGTCGAATCCGCGATGGTCGGGAAAGCGCTGGTCCTCCGCCGCCAACACCGCCACCTGCGCAATCGGGGCGATGGCATCCAACGATACCCATTGCCGGTCGATGACGAAGCGGCCGTCCTGGCCGCCGAGGGCGCGCTGCCACATCAGGGGCGTGATGGGCGGGTCGATGTAGCGGTACGCGATCACCCATGCATTCGAGAGCAGCAGAAAGGCCAGGAGCAGCCCCGCGGAAACCTTGGCCAAGCGCACGCCCCATACGCGCACGCGGCCCCAATCAACCGTGATCAATGCCTTGCGCCTGGGCGGGCTCGGGGCCGAGGGATGGGCCTTGCGCTTCGCCGCGGCCTTCTTTTTTGCGCGTGGCTTGGCTTTTGCCTTCGCTTTTGCCTTGGCGGGAACGCTCTCGGCGCCGTCGGCCGCCTTCGGCTTCCGGCGTCGGGGACGCCTGGGCTTCGGCATGTCATCGGAAGATTGTCGTTTGGGTGGCACGATGCGTCGGGGCCTGCGGGGTATAGGGGAATGGTTGCGCCGGTGCGCGCTTGCTTCACGCGCCGATCTGGGCGATAGTATGCAATGCCCATGCGCCTGATTCACACCGCCAATATTTTGCTCGATCGCTCCTACGCCGGCATCCCCTTGCCGTCCACCGTGGCGAATACCTGCCGTGCACGCCGCCGCGAGGTTCTGGAGAACATCATCCAACGCGCGGCGAGTTGGCCGGCCGATGCCGTGCTCATCGCCGGAAACCTGTTCGAGCACGACCGCGTTACACCGGAAACGCTCACTTTTTTGCGGCAAACCCTCGCCGGGGCCGGCGTGCCGGTCCTGATTGCGCCGGGACCCCGCGATCCTTTTGCCCACGACTCGCCCTACGCCCGCATGCCATGGCCGGACAACGCCGTCGTGTTCGATGCGCCCTCGTGGCGCAGCGTGACGCTCGACGACGCCTCGCTCACGGTGCACGGCTTCGCGGCGGTGAGCATGGCGACGCCGCCGGCCCTTCCGCCCCTCGCGCCCAGCGCCGACGGACGCCGTCACATTGCCCTGGCCTATGGATGGTCCGCTCCGGGGGACGAGGCCTTGCCGCCGCACCCCTTGGGTGGTGCGGTGGGGTATGCCGCACTCGGCAAGACCGCGCAAGCCCGCGTCATACCCTCCTTTCCCGTTCATGCCGCGGCATCGCCCGAGCCCACCGGCTTTGAGGATGAAGGCGCAGGCGCCTATCTGGAAATCGAGTGGACGGACGACGAAGTCATCGTAACCCCGGTGGAGTGCGGCCGGACTTCGTTTCTCCGTTGGGCCATCGACACCGCCACCACGCCCGCCTGGGCGGACCTCGAGCAAGCCTTGCTCGCGCGGACGGAGGCGGACGCCGAGACCGTGCTGGAGGTGGTGCTGACGGGCCCGATGCCCGTGGCGTGGCAGGAAGGCCTGTCGGAGGCCCGCGAAACGCTGCGCGAGCGCGTGTTGCACCTGCGTTGGCTGGATGACACCGAGCCGGCGGAGGATTGGGAGGCGCGCGCGGCGGAAGACAGCGTTGCAGGCGACTTTTTCCGCGAGATCAACCAGGCGCTCGCCGATGCCGAGGGTCCGCAGGCGGCACAATTGCGCCGGGCGCGTGCACACGGCTGGGGGGCAATTGAGGGCACTCCGCTTCCGCCCCGGTTGCCCGTGGCGAATCCACCAGGAGACGAGGACCCATCAGGAGACGACGAGGCCTAGCGGGGCGTCAGTTCGAGCCGGGCGGGCCTTGTGACGGCACGCGCGCCTGCGCCGCGATGAGAGCGGACTTGAGGTCGGCGAGGGTGGGAAAAACCTTCTCCGGGTGCTCGAACCAGCCCTCGAGCCAGTCGATCACGGTCCAGACCACCTCCCTGCGCCATCGCTCCACCGGCCGGGCCAATTCCTCGCGAAGGAACTGCACATCTCGCAGGAGGGTGCGGCGCGCCTCGCCATCCAAGGGCGAAAAGTCCGCCTCCTCCACGATCCGCTCCATCAGCGAAGGAATGCGCGAGGCGTGTTCCTCAACCGTGTCCGGATGTGGGGGAAAGCGCAGGTCAAACTCGACCCGCTTCTCGACGAGGTCCACCCCGCCCGGCGCGATACGGCAGGCATCGAACATGTTGGGCACATAGCCGTGCTTCACCTCGATCAGGCCCGCATCGTGCAGATAACAGGCATTGACGAAGAGCGCGTCCCGGGGAATGGTGCCGTCCTCAAGCAACTCGTCTGGCAGACAAAGGGCCAGCGGGTTTTCCTCGTAATGGCCATACAGGACCTGAAGAATGCGCCGCCGGATGCTCTTGGGGTGCGGATGTTTCATGTGGGCAGTATACCAGCCATCGTGTTTGTTTGCAGATGCCCACCCTGAACTCGGTAGTATGGGGCAGCTACCGCATTGCATCGTTCTGCGGGGTGTATGGACCGAACATAAATGCAATTCTGGCCCGGCATGCCCATCTGGCCCGGCATACCAAGCAGGCGGGTTGCGCCGGCACCAAATTGCGCCGGCACCGGATTTCGCCGGCACAATGTACAGGAAAATAACTCATGCCCAAATTCCGCATTGAACCGCTTCGACGAAACTCATCCGTGTGGGCGCCTATCGTGGCAATGCTCAGCTGCGTTCATGCTGCCCATGCGCAATTGGAATTCGATTGGGTGCGAACCCCGAGTGGATTCGGGACGAGCCATGGCCACGCCATCGCCGTGGACAACTCGGGCAATGTGTACACCGCCGGCACATTCAACAACACAGTCGATTTCGACCCGGGACCCGCCAGTCGCAACCTGACCGCCGTGGCGGGACAGGACATCTTCGTGCAGAAGCTGGACCCGGCCGGCAATCTCATCTGGGCGGAAGCGTTCGGGGGGGCGGGCAACGCCGAGGCGCGGGGCATCGCCGTAGACGCCTCGGGGAATGTTCACATCACGGGGCTCTTCACCGAGACGATTGACTTTCCGATTGGGGGAAGCCCGAACGAGTTGACCGCTTCCGCGCTGCAGGACATTTTCGTCGCGAAGCTGAACAGCAACGGTGTACCTGTCTGGGCACGCGCGATGGGGGGCTCGGGCATAGACGAAGGCTATGGAATTGCCGTGGATGCCACGGGCAATGTCTACACCACCGGCCGGTTCAGCGGGTCGGTGGACTTCGACCCCGGCTTGGGGCAATTTCTCCTGCAAGGCAGCGGCAACGCGAGTATTTTCGTGCAGAAACTCAACAACAATGGCGATTTCGTCTGGGCACGGGCCTTTCGAAGCACGGGGAATGACCAAGGGCTTGCGATCGCCGTGGACAGCCAAGGCAACCCCCACATTGCCGGGCAATTCGAGAACACTGTCGATTTTGACCCAACACCCTCGGAGTTCGAGCTGACCTCGGCGGGCGCGCGGGACATTTTCGTGCTGAAGCTGGACCCGGATGGTAACCTTGTCTGGGCTCGGGCGATGGGTGGGGATTCCGCCGATATTGCCCGCGCCATTGCAGTGGACAACGCGGGCAATGTGTACACCACCGGTTTTTTCAACGGTACGGCCGACTTCAATCCCGGTCAGGCGAGCTTCGAACTCGAATCGGATGGCCTCACGGATGCATTCGTGTCCAAGTTGAATAGCGATGGCAATTTCGTCTGGGCGCGTGCATTCAATGGACCCAGCACCGTCAACGGGAATGGAATTGCCGTTGACGATTTTGGATACATCTACACAACCGGGCACTTCCAGGGAACCGTGGATTTCGACCCGGGCGCGCCTCAATTCCCGCTGACAACCGCCTCGACCGACGACACTTTTGTGTCCGTTCTTGATGACAACGGCAACTTCGTGTGGGCGGGCAGCCTCAGCGGTGCGAGCACGAACCGGGGCCATGGTATCGCCCTGGATTCTGCGGACAATGCGCTGATCACGGGATTTTTCCTCGGCACGGCGGACTTTGATCCCGGGCCGGGCTCGGAGCAGATCGCCGCCACTTCGGCGCAGTCGTTCTATGTGCTGAAATTGGGGCCGGAGAGCACGGTTCCCGTCTCGTTGTTTGGACGCGTTACGCGGATTGATGATGGTACCGCTATCGGCTGCGCAGTCGTGGAACTCACGCCCCCAGTGGGCAGCCCCATCGTGGCCGTGACCGACGCCAATGGCGAGTACTTCTTCGAGTCGCTTCCAGACGGCACCTATGGCACCCGGGTCTTGGCACCGGGCTTTGAGACACCCGCCTCCTTCCCCGTAACGCTATCGGGAACCGGTCCGCAGAGCCAAGAATTCACCCTGTTTCCTCGTGCGGCGGGCCCGTTCGTGACGGGCCGGGTGACGGACGCCGACACGGGGCAAGCGCTCGTCGGGGTGCGCGTGCGCCTCTTTGTGAACGGCAACTTCGCCGCCCAGAGCTACACCTGCGCGAGCGGCCGGTACGAGATCCCCTTGATGACGGGCAAGCAAGGGGACGAGGTGGACATTGAGCTGGAATTCTCGCTGCCCAACTACGAGACCGAGACCGTCTCGCAAACCGTCGACCCCGGCGAAGGGGTGGAGATCGACGAGCAGCTCGAGAAAAGCGTGCTTGGCACGGCGGCGCTCGTGGGCCTTGTGCTGAATGCCGCCGGCAGCCAGCCCGTGCCCGGTGCGCAAGTAACGCTGCGCGGCCCCATCAACACCTCGCAGGAGACGGATAGTCAGGGGGTGTATACAATCGACACCCTGCTCGATGGCAGCTACACCGTCACCGCGAGTGCCCCGGGTTTTGGCGGGCAAAGCCGCCAGCGTTCCGTAGCCCCGGGCGCGGTCGTTGAAGTCCGCTTCAATTTGACTGCATTGGACACCGAAGCGCCCGGCACGCCCGGCGACATCAACGGAGACGGGGTCGTCAACGCCGTGGATGTGCAGTTGGTCATCAACGCCGCACTGGGAATCGAGGGCGAGTTCAACGCGGACATCAACGGCGATGGCGTCGTAAACGCGGTGGATGTGCAATTGGTCATCAACGCTGCGCTGGGAATCCAGATATAGGGCAGATACGGGCGCAATCGTCTCCGCAAGTGGGGCGACCCAATGGCGGCGCGAATTGCGATGCTTATTGGGCTACTCCGCGCCCCGACCGGCGAAGACGACCCGCCATTCGGTCTCGCTGTCTCGGGCGGGCCACTCGAGCGTGACGACCTCGCCGTTTCGTGTGGTGGTTGCGGGCGCGCCACCGGCCTCGGCTGCGGCGACCTGAAATCCGTCGGGCACCAGCAGGTGCAAACGCCCCGTACCTGCCCGAGAGCGCCCCGCGAGGGTTGCGGATTCCTCGTTCCAACTCGAGGGCAGGGGATGGACCGCGCCCATGGCAAAGTGGGTTGGATCGGCCAGCAGCACCGGTCGCTCGAGACGCGAGCGGAACAGCATCAGGCGGCATGCGCCGGGTGGGACCTCAATGTTCAGCGCTCCAAGGGCGTTGCCGTGGTAACGCTCCTCCCGGAAGTCATACACGGCGTAGGGGCTGTTGGCGTTCATGCCGAGCGAGCCGAGGGCGAGCGAAAAGGAACGGCTTTCCGATGGATTCCAGTTGAACAAACCCACGAGATGGGCATCCCCCTCCAAACTCGGCAACGGCGTGTGCCACACCGTCGGCGCATCGTGCACAAAGCCATCCGCCGGTCGAGCCGGCCGCTCCAAGGAGGGCACAAGCCGGTCCATCGCGGCCTGCCACTGAGGGTCACTCTCATCCCCGTCTATCGCCACCACCGGCGCTCCGGTGATCGCACAAAACGAGTACCAGGCAAGGCGGCTGTGGTCGGCCATGGGGGCGCTCATGCCGGAGAGGGACTCCGCCACGAGGATGGGGCGTACAAGGTAAGGAGTGTAATGAAAGCTTGCCCCAAGCCATGCTACTGCATCCACGATTCCCATGCTTCCCTGAGGCGGATCCCACGAAGCAGCAATCCTGCGCTCGGGAGCAACAAATGGGAATTGTCGACCGACCAACGGCACGATTCCACGGCCGATCCTCGATTCATGCAGCTGTTGCAGGGATGTTGTGGTAAACCATTGATTCCATGGCTGTGTTTCGCTGCGTAAAGTATTATTGGCTCTGGCAAACGCGTTTCCGTATCGGTTCAAGCCGGAAACGGCGTCTGATTCCGTAATGGCGATGTAAAGTGCATTTGACTCGATCCGGCCGCCCGGGGGCACCTCCACGGGCGGGTCAAACACGGTCACCGCCCGGAAACGACGGAAGCCCTCCCCGTCCGCATCCGACGCCTCGATGTACGAGGCTCCGGCGTCGTCCGTGAGGAATCCAGCGATGACGGAGCGGCCCGTAGTCGGGTTGAGAATGGCGAGACTCCAGCCGCTGTGGCCTTTGCCACGCTGCAGGCCCGGCGCCGCGTCCATGGGTACCGTGAGGGAGTCGAACGGCCGCATGATGCTCTCGGCCGTGCCCGGTCCCAGCCATAGCGCACCCGATGCCGGCGTCCCGATGACCCAGGGCATGAGGCGGCTGACGGTGACCGTCCGCCGCGAGACATTGGTGTAGGCGCACTGCACGGTGATGAAGGGCTGCGTCGGGTAGGTGCGGATGACCCACTCGCCGCCCCCCCTGCTGTAGAACATGCCCTGCCCTTGGCCCAGGACATCACGCACGGGCTCTCGCGTGGTCTGGAAGCCGTCGATGGGCAGATACGATGGCCGCGCATCGCCCTCAAACCACACCGCGGGGTAGGCGTTGTCGAAGATCACTTCGCCATTGGGAAGGCGCAGGTCGATGCGGCCATTGCGCTGGATGATCAGGGCGTAACTGTCCGTGCTGATGGTACGCTGTTCCTGCGCAGGGCGGTACATGATCTGGGCATGGACGGGCGCAGCGAGAAGGAGCAGAATGAGGGCAAGGCGAGGCATGCAGAGGGACTCCCGTTTTTGGTGTACAGCCAGTACCATACCGGATGGAGGTGATCCGCTGCATGAATCCGGGCGTGGTTGTTGCAGAAGGGAGCGGCAGCGCTTGAATATGGAACAAACCACCCGATACGCATGTGCGTAAGTCGTTGTGCATCAAGGAATCTCGCTCGGCACGGGCCTTGCCCTTCCTTTATCGTACTGACATGAGAAAAGGAGGCGAAAGCCATGCGATTTGACCGATTGACCATCAAAACCCAGGAAGTGCTTTCCGAAGCGCTCGACCTGGCTTCGCGGCATCACCATGCCGAGATATCTCCCTTGCACCTGTTTGCCGCCGTATTGGCGCAGGAGCAGGGTGCCGTGGCGTCCATCCTGCAGCGCATCGGCGCGCAACCGGGTTCGTTGTTGCAGGAAACCGAGCAGCGGCTCGAGGGCCTGCCCCGTGTATCCGGCATGACGGACCAGCCCGGTCTCAGTGCCGTGTCTCGCCAGACGCTCGAGGCGAGCTGGCGCCAGGCGCAGAACCTCAAGGACGAATACCTCAGCACCGAGCACCTCTTGCTCGGCATGCTGGAGAACAAGGCCGACCCCGCGGGCGACATCCTGCGGGCGCACGGCATCACGCCGGATGCCGTGCTGAAGGCATTGCAGTCCGTGCGCGGCTCGCAACGCGTGACCGATCCCGAGGCCGAGCAGACCTACGACGCCCTGGCGAAATACAGCCGCGACCTCACGCAACTCGCCCGCGCCGGCAAGCTCGACCCCGTCATCGGGCGGGACGAGGAAATCCGTCGCGTGATCCAGGTGCTCTCCCGCCGCACGAAGAATAACCCCGTGCTCATCGGCGAGCCCGGCGTTGGCAAGACCGCCATCGTCGAGGGCCTCGCCCAGCGGATCGTCGCCGGGGATGTGCCCGAAAACCTCAAGGACAAACACCTCGCCGCGCTCGATCTCGGCGCATTGGTCGCCGGTGCGAAATATCGCGGCGAATTCGAGGAGCGTCTCAAGGCCGTCCTGCGTGAAATTCAGGATGCCGAGGGTCGTGTCGTGCTCTTTATCGACGAATTGCACACGCTGGTGGGCGCTGGCGCGGCGGAGGGGTCCATGGACGCCTCCAACATGCTCAAGCCCGCCTTGGCGCGTGGCGAGTTGCACTGCATCGGCGCGACCACGCTGAACGAGTACCGCAAGTACATCGAGAAGGACGCCGCGTTGGAGCGGCGCTTCCAGCCCGTGCTCGCGGGCGAGCCGGATGTCGAGAACACGATCGCCATTCTGCGCGGCTTGAAGGAGCGCTACGAGGTGCACCACGGCGTGCGCATCCAGGACAGCGCCCTCGTGGCGGCAGCAACGCTCAGCCATCGCTACATCAGTGATCGCTTCCTGCCGGACAAGGCCATTGACCTCGTCGACGAGGCCAGCTCGCGCTTGCGCATCGAGATCGACAGCATGCCCTACGAGATTGATGTGATTGATCGCCAGATTCGCCAGCTCGAGATCGAGCACCTCGCACTTAAGAAGGAAAAGGATGCCGCCAGCAAGGCGCGCCGCGAGGCTATCGAACAGCAGATGGCCGACTTGCGCGAGTCCATGAACGCTATGAAGGCGCAATGGCAGGCCGAGAAGGACATCATCGACGGCATTCGCGCCCTGAGTGGTGAGCTGGACGATGTGAAGCGTCAGGAGGAAATTGCCGAGCGCCAGGGCGACCTGGGCAAGGTGGCCGAGCTTCGCTATGGCCGCACGGCGGAAATCCAGAAGGAATTGGCCGCACGGCATGAGAAGCTGGCGGAAGTACAATCCGCGGGCAGTTTCCTCAACGAGGAAGTGACCGAGGAGCATGTCGCCAAGATCGTCTCCAACTGGACGGGCATCCCCGTCGACAAGATGATGGAAGGCGAGATGGAGCGGCTTGTGCACATGGAAGCCCGCCTCGCCGAGCGCGTCATCGGCCAGGAGGAAGGCGTCAAGGCCGTTTCGCAGGCCGTGCGGCGCGCCCGTGCCGGCCTCAAGGAGCCGAATCAGCCCATCGGCTCGTTCATCTTCCTCGGCCCGACGGGCGTCGGCAAAACCGAGCTGGCCCGCACGCTCGCGGAGCTGCTCTTCGACGATGAAAACAACATGGTGCGCATCGACATGTCGGAGTACATGGAGAAGCACGCCGTGAGCCGCCTGATCGGCGCGCCGCCCGGTTATGTCGGCTACGATGAGGGCGGCCAACTCACCGAGGCCGTCCGGCGTCGCCCGTACAGCGTCGTGCTGTTCGACGAGATCGAGAAAGCACACCCGGATGTGTTCAACACCCTGCTGCAATTGCTCGACGACGGCCGCCTGACCGACGGCCAGGGCCGCACGGTGGACTTCAAAAACACCGTCGTCATCATGACCTCGAACATCGGCAGCATCGTGTTCGAGCAGGCCGGTCTGTCCGAGGACGAAAAGCGCGAGGAAGTCATGCGCGCGATGCGTCAGCACTTCCGGCCGGAGTTCCTCAACCGCATCGACGACATCGTCGTGTTTCATCCGCTCAAGCGCGAGCAGATCCGGAATATCGTCGATGTGCAGCTCAAGCGGTTGGCAACGCGCCTCACCGAAAAGCGTATCCAGCTCGACCTGACCGACGCCGCCCGCGACATCCTCGCCGAGCGTGGCTACGACCCTGCCTACGGCGCGCGGCCCCTGCGCCGGGCGATTCAGCGGCTCGTGCTCGACCCCTTGGCGATGGAAATCATCGAGGGCCGCGTAAGCGACGGCGATCAAGTGCAAGCCGATGCGAACCCCGACGGCGAAGGGCTTGTGTTCAAGGTTACCGAGCATGCGGAGGAGACAAGCGCGGCGTAAGCAAAAAGGGGGACTGACCCAAGCGAGTCTTCGAGCGCGTGGTCTGTCCCCGTTTTGCGGTGCGGGTCGAACGCCTCGACCACCCGATCATGTTAGGATGCGGGCATGGATCAGAATCAACCTGGGAGGCGAGCGTCCTCGCGAGCAAAGAGCCAACGCGTGGTTCCCCCTCACCCCAGCCCTCTCCCAAAGGGAGAGGGAGTTTTGCGGTAGGGCGAGCGTACCCGCGAGCCGGGGCACGCGCGTATGTTGCGGCTCGCGGGGACGCTCGCCCGCCCCGGTTAACCGCCGGGATAAAGCTGTATGAAAACCTGCCAACATTGCCATGCCGAGTGGGACGACACAGGCAAGCGGCAGCCGGGTTTCAAGGATGCCTGCGAGCAGTGCGGGGCGTATCTGCATTGCTGCCTCAATTGCCGGTTCTACGACCCGAAGAAGCACAACCAGTGCCATATCCCGACAACGGAACTCGTATCGGACAAGCGGCATATGAATTATTGCGAGGATTTCGAGTTTCGTGGCACTCTGGCCGAGGGCGCCCCGTTGGGTGAGGCGGAGGACGCGCGGAAAACTCTGGACAACCTTTTCGGCGAGGCCGAGGACGACGCGCCGGACCTGGATTCTTTGTTCGGTGATTGATTCTAATCGTGCGTCGTGATAAGGTGCACGCGCGAAAAGACTTACACTTGCCTGGGGGTTCTATAGGCATGGCTTCACCGCGCAAACTACTCGTCGTAGACGATGAATCTGGCATTCGGCACCTGCTCACGACCGCATTTTCGGAGCGTGGGTATGAGGTCACGGCTGCCGCCAATGGCGACAAAGCCGTCGCGTTGCTCGAGGAACAAACCTTCGACGCGGTGATCACCGATCTGAAGATGCCCGGGCGCACGGGAATCGATGTGCTCCGCGCCGCGCGCGCCGCATCGCCGGATATCGCCGTGGTGGTGGTGACGGCTTATGGCGCGGTGGACTCAGCGGTCGAGGCGATGCGTTTGGGAGCGGTGGATTACATCGAGAAGCCCTTTCAGCTCGAGTTGATCGAGCGGCGCCTGGAGCGCGCCCTGAGTGAGCAGGCGTCCCGCAACGGTATCGCGCCGCCCGTGGAAAGCGCCGCGCCGGCACCGTCAGCCAAGGCCTCGGCGCCTTTGGTGGCCAAGAGCGACGCCACGAAGCAGTTGCTCAAGATGATCGACAAACTCGGCCCGAGCAACAGCTCCGTGCTCATCACCGGCCCCAGCGGAGTGGGCAAAGAGTTGGTTGCCCGGGGTATTCATCAGGCCAGTAAGCGGGTGGACAAGGCCTTCATCGCCCTCAACTGCGCGGCCTTGGCGCCGGGTGTCCTCGAGAGCGAGTTGTTCGGTCACGAGCGCGGCGCGTTTACGGGGGCCTCGGCACAGCGTATCGGCCGGTTCGAGAAAGCCCACGAGGGCACGCTCTTTTTGGACGAGGTCGGCGAGATCGATGTCGGCATCCAGACCAAGCTCCTGCGCGTACTGCAGGAAGGCGAGATCGAGCGCGTCGGCGGCACGCAGACCATCAAGGTCGATGTGCGCATCATCGCCGCGACCAACCGCGACCTGCGCCAGGCCATCGCACAAGGCTCCTTCCGTGAGGATTTTTACTACCGATTAAATGTCTTTTCCCTGCAGGTGGCGCCGCTTCGTGACCGGGTGGATGATATTCCCGCCCTGGTCGAGCACTTCCTCGAGCGATTCAATCGCGAGAGTGGCAAGCTCGTCTCGGGATTGGATGACGCCGTGACGGATCTGTTCCTGCGCTACCCGTGGCCGGGCAATGTGCGGGAACTCGAGAATGTCATGGAGCGGGCGGTGGTATTGGCCGAGGGCAGCAAGCTTACGCTGGACGATATCCCCCAGGAGATGCTGTACCAGCGAAACGACGAGCCCGGCCCGGCGGCCTTATCCCACGGCGGGGGTGGTGACGCGGGCACACTGGTCGAGCGCACGGATCAACTCGAAAGCGAGATGATCTACAACGCCTTGGAGCGATTCCGCTGGAACAAAACGAAGACGGCGGACCACCTCGGCCTCAAACGCACCACGCTTCAGTATAAAATCAAAAAATACGGCTTGGAGTAGGCGCGCCGTGCCGTCCAGCCTGGGCGTACGGTGGATTCCCTTCCTTTCCACTGCGCTGTTCTGCGCGTCCGCGCATGCGGCCGAGGCGGGAGCGCCCCTGCCGGACCCATTCGCGTTCAACGACGGCAGCCGCGTCGAGACGCCTTCCGATTGGGAGCGACGACGCGCCGAGATGATCGCCCAACTCGAGGAGCTGCATTACGGCCACGCGCCCCCGGTTCCCTCCGAGATTGCCGTGCATGAACTCCAGCAAGAGGAGCACACCTTCGGTGAAGGCAGCATTCGGGCCTTGCTTACCACGGCCGTGCTGGAGTTTGACGGTATTCGCATGCGTGTTGGGTACTGGCGGCCCCTGGAGCATGACGAGCCGGTCCCGGTCCTTCTGGCCTGCGAGCCGGTCTGGTGGCCCAACCCCTTTCGAGACCATGGAATCGCGGAGCGAATCGTGCGACGCGGCTATGCCTTCGCCGGTTTCTGGATCGACGACCTCGCCTCTTTTGAAGACCCCGGGCAACGGCCCGCGCAGGATGCCCATCCCGAATACGATTGGGGCACCGTGGCGGTGGCCGCGTGGGGGTACCGGGTCACGATGAATTGGCTGGAGAGCATCCCCGGGCTCGACGCCTCGCGGGTTGGCATATGGGGGCACTCCCGCCGGGGCAAGGCCTGCGCGTGGGCCGGGGCGCAGGATGAACGCTTTGCCGTGGTGATTCCGCATATGTCCGGGATGGGGGGGACGGCCGCGTATCGGGTTCGGAGTCCCGGCGCGCAGCGCATCGAGCAATTGCTGGAGCGATACTGGCTTCATCCCACGGTGTTTGAGCACATCGGGCGCGAGGACGCGCTTCCGTTTGACCAGCACTGGCTGCACGCATTGGTCGCCCCTCGTGCCATGTACATCCATGTGGGCCTTGGGGACGCTTGGGGAAACCCGATGGGAGAGCAGGCGGCGTGGCAAGCCGGCCGCGAGGTGTATCGCTGGCTGGGGGCACCGGAAAAGCTGGGTATCTATTTCGGCGCCTACGACCACCACGATCCGGGGCAGCCGGACGGCAGCGATTCGTGGGAGACCGCCTTGGATTTTCTCGACGCACAATTCCGTGCTGGAACGCCTGTGAAGGAGTTCAACAAGGCCCATTTTCCGCTGGAGCCCATCCCATTTCGGTGGCGTTCCCCTTAGATTCAGGCGGGAATCTTGAAATGCCCACCGCCACATGTCACCATGGTGGGTGTGTGCCAGCGGACCGCTGCCTTGAGGGCGGTTCGCGTAACTATGAAGAGAGTCGAATTCCATGAATCCCAAGATCCTCATCGGCGGTATTGTCGTCGTGGTCGTGCTGTTAGTGTTGGTTCCTTTTGTTTCCGGCGGTGGTGGCGGCACGCCGGCTTCCGCACCAGCCCAGCAGGGCGGGAATGCCACCCAGGCGCCCGCGGGAGAGCGGTCAGCTCCGGCTGCTCAGGCACCGGCACAATCGGCCCCCGCTGCGCAGCCCGGTGTGCCGAACATGACGGCGAACGACCTTCAGAACACCACCTGGCAGATTCAGGGTATCAATGTTTCGCTGCTTCCGAATGGCGTTGCCCAGGCGACGGTTCCGGGGCTTGGTCAGGTGCAGGGCACTTGGAATGTGTCGGGTAGTCAACTGAATGTTTCGGCTATGGGGCAGTCAATCACAGCCGAGATTCGTGGCCAACAACTGATCGCCAGGGGGCAACCAGTGCAACGCGTCCGCTAAGTGGGGCGGATTGAACGAGAGGGTAGGAATATGAAGTGCTCGAAGGATGTGGTTCGCCGCGGGTGGTGCATGCATACCGTGCGTATATCCGCCCTGTTTGTCGTCATCGCCGCTTTGGCTGCCTGTGGTGGCCAGCCTACGCCCCCGGCGCAGCAGGCCCCGCCGCCAACCACCGCACCGCCGCCCTCCGCCCCCCTCATGCAGCCTGCACCAGAGCCTGCCCCGACAGACGATGGCGCCGTGGTGGACGCGGAAGGCGACATTGATGCGGACGCACTTATTGGCGGCACCGAACCATCTAGTTTTGGCGAGGTGATCGGTTACGAGGACGGAGTCGTCAGTGTGCAGACGCCCAACGGTATTCGCTACATCGTCGAAGATCCGACCCCTGGCATATTGGAGCAATTGGAGCGGGACAGTGTCGCGTTTCAGGCCGGCGATGGGGACATCAGCCTTCCGGACGATTTTCCGGCAGATATCCCCCTGCCCGAGGGCGTGACCCTTTTGGCGGCCCACGGCGATGTCGACGGCGATTTTCTGTTGCAGGCCTCGACCGGGCAGTCCTTGGGAGAGCTGTCGACCCATTTCCTGCAGTCCATGTATGCCCAAGACTGGAAAATCGCCCGTCAGTCACAGGACGGTGGCAGCTACGAGCAGATCCACACCATCGTCTTCGAGAAGGAAGGCCGTCTGGCCACCGTCGTCCTGATTGCCACGAACCGGCTGCCGTATCAGCAGGTCACGGTGACCTTGAGTCGCGAGTAATTTCTCGCCAAGTACATGACCCCATCGCGATCGGAGAATCCGCATGTCCGCCGAGCGTCCGCATTTTGAGACCACGGAACGGTACTATCTCGACCCAGAACTGCAGCAGATCGTCAACATGGCCTTGGCCATGGAGAAGCCCCTGCTCCTCACCGGCGAGGCGGGCACGGGCAAGACGCAGTTGGCATTCGAGGTGGCACGCTCCCTCGGCATGGAGATGGAGATTCTCCGGGCCAAGTCAACCATCAAGGGTGAGGAAGCCTGCTACACGCAGGACACCGTGTTGCGCCTCAACGATGCCCGTTTCGGGAGCGGCGAGAGCGGACGCACGGTCGATGAGTTCTTCGACTATGTCGTCTGGGGGCCCATTGGCCGGGCCTTCCGGGCCGAGCAGCGCGTCGTGCTTTTGCTGGACGAAATCGACAAAACCGAGTCGGATGTGCAGGACAATCTGCTCGATATCCTCGAGGACTGCGAGTTTACGATCCGCGAAGTGAACCGGACCATCAAGGCCGACATTCGCCCGGCCATTTTCATCACATCGAATGCCAAGCGGGAACTTTCGGACCCATTTCTACGCCGCTGCTTCTGCCACCATATCGCCTTCCCTTCGCCCGAGCAGATGCGCGAGATCGTCAAGCTTCACTACCCGCGCACGAGCCCGCAGTTGATGGAAGCGGCCATCACGATCTTCTACGAACTGCGCGGGCGTGGGTTCGAGAAACCGCCGGCCACCAGCGAGCTGCTCAACTGGGTCGGGGCGCTCGAGCGCATGGACATGCTCCCCGATTCGGAAAATCCCCCGCTCATCGGGGTGCTGCTCAAGCGTGCGGGCGATCTCCAGCGCTTTCACTCGGGCGATCAGCCTCGCGGCGGGCGCCACGGCTACTAGCCTCTGCTAGGTTAGTGCGGTCGCCGCGGCCAACGCAATCAGCCCGATGGCCAGAAAGACCAGCCACGCGAGGTGTTTGCCGCGCGTGAATCCCGCCGTCACGATGGCCGATGCCAAGAAGGTGAGGGCCATCACCCAAGCGGCATTGCTGATGTCGAGCGCATCCGCCGCCATCAGGAACAGGAGCGCCGCAAAACCCCACCAGGCGATTGTCGTGAGGTGCCATGCAAAGCGCAGGGTCTGCTTCGTGAACGCATCCCCGCCGAACAGCTTTGGCAGGTTGTCACGACGCAGTAACCGCATCAGGATGAAGCGTTCGCCAAGGTAGGAGTGCGCGGCCCCGACGGCCAGCGCGAGGAATGCGGCCAAGTACAAGGCAATACTCATGGCTTGCTCCCCTGGTTCGGCATCCTTGATGAGACGCCCCTAGTCGATGGCCTCCGCCGGTTGGATGGGCTCGAGAAGCTCCAATCCGTCGTCGCCCAGCACGATGTCCTCGGTTGTCTCCTCCTCGAGCGCGCGGCGAATCAGGTGGGCGACATAGACCGTCACGATGATCGTCAACGCGATCCCCAAAATGGGAAACACGATGCGTGCGAGCGGCGGCGCGGCGGCGGCAATGCTCAGGTTGCCTGCAATCGAGCCCGCGTAGACATAGACGATGAAGCGCGGGAGCATCCCGACATACGACGCCCAAATGAAGGTGCCCAGCGGTACTTTCGTCAAGCCGAAGAAATAATTCAGAATATTGAAGGGGAACCCGGGCGATAGGCGCGTAAGAAAGACGATCTTCCACCCCTCGCGGCCAACGGCATTGTCGATGGCGGCGTACTTCGGGTACTGCGCAATGCGCTCGGCGACGAAGTCACGCGCAAGGAAGCGCGTGATCAGGAACGATGTGATGGCGCCCAGAGTCGCTGCGACGGAAAGCAGCGCGAAACCGGTCCAGATGCCATAGACAAATCCCGCGCCGATGCCGAGCAAGAGGGCGGGCACGAGGCACACGGTGGCGACGATGTGCAGGAGTATGAACAGGGCGTAGCCAATCGGGCCGAGGTCATGAATGTAGTTCATCACCAATGGCCACCACTCAAAAATGGGCAGAAAGTGCACCGCGAGAATGATCGTGAGCAAGGCAAGGCCTGCCGTCGCGGGCTTGCCCCACCGCTTCCGTGGCGTGGCGACGACGGCGTTCTCGCTAGGATCGGGATTCACGCCGGCTGCATCTCCTTGAACTGGTCCCAATTTCTCGCCCACGGCCCCGTGCGGATTCACGGCCTGAGCGAATATCATACCGTAAACGGGCCATTGATTGTCCGGATTCGCCTTCGCGCGGGCGGAATCCGGTATGCTACCCTTTCAGCCTGAGGACGAAATCACCCATGACTGCAAAATCACCCATGACTACAAAAAAGACCAAGAAAATGCAGGCCCGGATTCAACGGGCTTCGCTTCCGGACACGGACAGCCCGGGCACAGGCGCTTTTTATGTCCTCGCCGCCATTCCTGCCCTCGGTTTGACGCTGTTCGTGCTCGTCTTCGGTCTGTTCGGCACGACGGTGACGGCCGGACTCGACCGCGCCTGCGCCGAGGCCTCGTTCGTGGTCGGCAAGCAGATGGAAGAGCTGGGCAACCTCGAACAAGCCGTGATGCTGTACCGCCAGGCATTGGACGGCCGCTTTGAGAATCCCGAACGCCGCCTGCTCTGCCAGCGAAGCCTGGGCGAAGTCTTGTGGCAATTGCGCCGTCCCGGCGAGGCCGTCGAGGCCTTCGACACGGTGCCTGCGTATGGCTTCGATCGAGCCGGCACCTACACAGCCTTCGTCAATGCGCTCCTGCACGAGGGTGAACTCGATCGCGCGCGGGACCTTGGCCATGAATGGTTGGCAGCCGCGGAAGCCGAGTCGAACGCCCAGCTTATCGTGTGGGCGCAGTTCGCGCTGGGCCAAACCTACGATCGTCTTGGGCAGCACGAGAACGCCTTGACCGCCTACCGCGCCGCGGCGGAACTCGAGCCGGGCAGCTCGGCGGCGATCCTTGTGGCGAGCACGCTGCGAAAGCTGAACCGGCGCGACGAGGCCTTGCGCTACATCGACGCCTTGCTGGAGGACTTGCCGGAAGGACGCGCGCGGCGCGATGCCCTTTCCATTCGTGCGTCGCTCCAGAATTAGTGCTTCGGGCAGAGCAATTCGGGCGCATACCGTTACTTTAGAAATCGCGTAGGGGGGAGGCGAACACGCATGCCAGAACGATGGAAGCGCCTCGGCATCTATACCGCCTTGGCCGGGGCCATCCTTGTGGGGGCATGGCTGCGCGCCCTGCCGCTCGATGGAAGCCTGCAAATCGACGAGTTCGCCGTGTACACGCAGGCGAGCGCACCGGCATCACACCAAGTCGCGCACTCGTCGAGTCTGCCCCTTACCTTGTGGGCCAATGCGACACTACGGATCACCGACAGCGAACTCGGCCTGCGTCTGCCGTCGTTTCTCGCGGGCTGCCTGGCAATTGCGTTGATCTATGTCCTTGGTGCGGCAGCGGCCGGCCCCCTTGCCGGCGTATCGGCTGCGTGGCTGTTGGCGTTGGCCCCGTTCCACCTTCAGCACAGTCATCACGCGGGTCCGGCTGCGCTGCTGATGCTCGTTGCTTTGGTCTGGGCCGGGTTGATTCATGCCGGCGTAACGCATCGGTTTTTCGCTGCGTTTCCCGCATTGGCCTTGAGCATTCCCTTCGGATTACTCCTCAACTCGGCCGCCAACCACTACATAACCGTTTTCTTCCTCGTCGGCGTGTTCGTAGCGCTCTCCGTGGATAAGCGCAAGGGGGGCGTGGCCCGCGTCCGGATTGCCGTGACTCTCCTGGCGAGCGTGGCCGTCGGCTATGCCTTGCTGTGGTTCTTGCTTCGAATGCAGGAGTCCCATGGTGATCCTCCCGCGGCCTTCGGGATTTTGGTCTATTTCCAACACCTCGACGACATCTTTCGCCCGACGCGCAAGCCCTTCGTGCTTCTGGCGCTGTATCTGCTCTTCGGCGCGATAGGCGCGGTCAGCCTTCTACGGCGCGCTCCAGTCGTAGGCACGATCGTTGTGGGGGTGTTCCTACTCCTGCCGTTGATGCTTTCACTCTTTCGCTCAGGCTCCACGGATGGCCCCATTGCCATCAGCATGTCGTTGCCCTTGGGAATGCTCGCCGTGGGCTGCGGAATCGCCGCGCTCGCGCACGCTGCGAGCCGCCGATTCGAGCGCGGGTCGCCCCGCCGCGGCGTGGTGGTGTCGGGAGGCGTGGTGCTGATTTGCGTGCTGCTGCTTGCGCCTTCCACGATTGCCGGGGTATCGCGCCATCTTCTCGACCATCCGCGCGAGGATTGGAAGCGATTGCAGGCACATCTCACGCCCATGCTCGAGCCCGGCGCCGTGATCTACACGATTGCCAATGACAGCGAGGAGGCCTGGGCCCAAGGTGCGATCCTCCGTGACTTCTACCTGCCGCGCATGCGGCCGCACGGCGCGGCCCTCGCGCCCAGCCTGCGGGAACTCGGTGGTCCACTCGATGCCCTCACGCTTTGGGAACTCGCGGCGCAGTTTTCGGATTCGCCCATGTGGTTCATCGCGATGGATGAGCAGGCCGATGCGGCTTACTTGCTCCATGACCATGCACACCGCTATCTGCGCTTCGGCGCCCTTCAACTTTGGGAGTTCGGCGCGCCTACGATGAATCGGTTTGACCAGGCCGGGTTCGAGAACACCGCGCCCGATCCGGACCCCGCCACGCATGCCGGGGTCGTTGAGGATGGCCATGCCTATGAGGGCGCGCGGCACTTGCGTGTGCAATCGAGTGAGCTGCTCGAGACGCGCGCATTGATGCCGCTCGTGCCGGCGCTGAGAGTGGTCACGATTCCGCTTCGCAACGCCGGCTTCGAGGTTTGGCGCGATGGCCTTCCCGATGGATCGCTGCCAGATGGATGGCGGCCCGAGGGAGACGCAACGCGCTTCCGCGAGGGAATGCACCCCGAGGCGGAGTCGCGCGCGCTGCGCATCCGCTCCGGCGAGGCCCCCGTGCGTCTCGTGCAGAGGTTTGGCAGCCAACTCGCCCCCGGGCGGGATATCGCCGTGCGCGCGCGGGCCTTCGCGGAGGCGCCCGACTCGCTCTACATCGGAGTGCGCTACATGCGCGAAGGGGCCGTCGAGCGCCGCCATGTTGCGCATCCCGGCAATGGCCGCTGGCTGTCCCTCCAATTGAACGCCACCTTGCCGCCCGACTTGGACCCCGCCAGCCTTGCGGTCGAGATCACCCGTGCAGCAAACTCGGAAATACCGGGCGAGCTGGACGATATTGAGGTCGAGATCAGCGGCGTGGAGGAATCGCTCGAGCCGGGCCAACCCCATGTGCTTTCGCTCATGCTGCGGCACGAGAATCTCGTCTCCATGCTCGCGGATCACGAGTCACACGACGCGGCCGCTCTGCATTTGCTCTTCAATACGGCCGATGGCGCCGACGGTTCCGTCGAGCTGCACCGCTTTGGCGGGACACGCGACTGGCATCCCGTTCACTTCCAGATTGAACCCGGGGTGACCATCCCCGAGGGCACGCGCAACTTGACCCTGCAGGTGCATCTCTATGGCAGCGGCGTCGTGCGCGTGGACAATGTTCAGCTCGAGGTCCGTGCCGTCCCCACGCCGTTCACCGCCAGCCGCCGCCTCCCGCACGACGAGCACCTGGTGAGTCTGCAGCCGCAGCCGAGCGCTAGACGATGAGCATCGTGTCCCCGTAGGAGTAGAAACGCATCCGCTCCGCGATGGCCGCCTTGTAGGCCCTGCGCATCAGGTCGGTTCCGCCAAAGGCATACACCAACGCGAGCAGCGACGAGCGCGGCAGGTGAAAATTGGTCTGCAACGCATCGATCGCGCGATATTCGTACGGCGGGTAGATGTAGTGGTTTGTCGTGCCGGAACCGGCGTGGTAGGCCCCGTCACGCCATTGCGTCTCAAGCACACGGGTGGAGGTCGTGCCCACGGCGATGACCCGGCCGCCCGCCGCGCGAGTTTCGTTGAGTATTCGCGCGGTATCGTCGTTCACCTCGAAACTCTCGGCCTCGAGTTGGTGCTCGGCCACGAGCTCGGTCTGCACCGGCTTGAATGTGCCGTAGCCCACATGCAGCGTCAGCGTTGCACGGCGCACCCCCGCCGCGTCGAGCGCCGCGAGCACCGCATCGGTGTAGTGCAGCCCGGCCGTCGGCGCCGCCACGGCCCCCGGCTCGCGCGCGTAGACCGTCTGGTAGCGCGTGCGATCGGCGTCCTCCGGGGACTCGCGCTTCACATACGGCGGCAGCGGCACTTCGCCTGCCTCCTCGAGCATGGCGAGCACATCGGGCACATCAAACACGACGCGCCTGCGTCCGCCCGGCAGCATGTCTTCCACCCGCACGGCGATGCCGCTGGCCAGCTTGAGCGAGCGCCCCGGCTTGACGCGCGCGGACGGCCGCACGAGGGCCTCCCACACGCCGGGAGTCTCCTCGCGCAACAGAAACACCTCCGCCTTGCCGCCGGTCTCCCGATGAGCCTGCAAGCGTGCGTGGATGACCTTTGTGTCGTTCATCACCAGGCAATCGCCGGGCTGAAGATACTCGGGCAGACTGGAAAAGCCGGTGAATTCGAGCGATTGCGCCGCGCGATCAATCACCAACAGCCGCGAAGCATCGCGTTGCTCCGCGGGATGCTGGGCGATCAGATCGTGTGGCAGGTCATAGTCGAGTTCGTCGGTGCGCATCCGGTGATCGTACCACGCCGCGGTGTTCGTCGCGTATCTCCCGGGACTATGACTTGCTGCTGAGCACGAACCGGTAAAACGCTGCACCCAAGGCCGCACCCACGATCGGCGCCACCCAGAAGAGCCAGAGCTGCGTGAGGGCCCAATCGCCCACGAACAAGGCCACGCCCGTGCTGCGGGCGGGGTTCACGGAGGTATTCGTGACGGGGATGCTGATCAGGTGAATCAGCGTCAGGCCAAGGCCAATGGCGATGGGGGCGAAACCCTTCGGTGCGCGATCGTCTGTCGCACCCATGATGATCACCAGGAACGCGAGTGTCATCACGACCTCGCAGACCAAGGCGGCCAGCAGAGTGTATTGCCCCGGGGAATGCTCGCCAAAGCCGTTGGCGGCGAATCCCGCCGAGACATCAAATCCCGCCTGGCCGCTGGCAATCAGGTACAGCACTGCGCCACCCAGGGCGCCACCGATCACTTGCGCGACGATGTACGGAAGCAGTTCCGATGCGGGGAAGCGTCCGCCTGCCCACAATCCAATCGACACGGCGGGATTGAGGTGACAGCCGGAGATATGGCCAATTGCGTAGGCCATGGTCAGTACCGTCAGCCCGAAAGCGAGGGACACGCCGACCAGGCCGATGCCCACCTCCGGAAAGGCGGCGGCCAGGACCGCGCTGCCGCATCCACCCAGCACCAGCCAAAAGGTTCCGAAGCATTCCGCACCCAACCGCTGTGACATGTCCTTCATGGCACCACTCCCCTTGATCAATTGTTTTTGATCAATCGTTGCCCACACGCCCCCCGGTTGGGGCGAATCGAGTGCGGCCTCGTTCGGGATGACGAGGCGACCACGCACCACGATGCGACTAGAGTAGTCCTCTAGTGGGCAGGTTGCAACAAGAGTCGTGGGTGTCTACAGGGGTGGGCCGTCATCCGGCGCGGTGCGGTTGCGAGGCGGGCGGCCCTTGCGGTCGTCCGTCATGCTCTCGCGAATACGCAGGAATGACTGAAAGCGTTGGGACGGGATGGTGCCGGCCTCGACGGCCGCCTGCACGGCGCAATCGGGCTCGTTGGTGTGCGTGCAATCACGAAAGCGGCAGCCGTGTGCCGCCTCGCCAATCTCGGGGAAATAGAAGTCGAGCGACTCCGGCGTGATGTCCCAAAGCCCAAGTTCACGGATGCCGGGCGTGTCGATAATGCGGACGCCATCGCGCAGGGTGTACAAACGCGAGGCCGTCGTCGTGTGGCGGCCCTTTTCCGTCGCCTCGCTCACCTCCTGCGTGGCGATGTGGCGGTCCGGGTCGAGCGCATGGATAAGCGAACTCTTCCCGACGCCGCTGTGTCCGGCGAGCACGCTCACGGAGTCCGTCAGGCCCCCGCGTAACTCCTCGATGCCCTCGCCGGTGAGGCAGCAGGTCTCGAACACGGGAATGCCCAAGTCCCGGTAAATTTCCACATCCTCGGGGATTCTTTTCACCAGGTCGGTCTTGTTCACGCACAGAATCGGACGAACCCCGCCCTTTTCCGCCACGATCAGGAAGCGGTCTACCAGGCCCGGCCGAAACGCCGGCTGCCTCGTCGCGGAAACGATCACCAACTGGTCAACATTGGCCGCCAGCGTCTGCACGCGCGCCTTCATGATCGCAGGCCGGCTCAGGTACGAGTGGCGCGGGGCCACCGCCTTGATGAACCACTCGTCGCCCCGTTTCTCCGCAACGACGCGGTCGCCCGGGGCAAGGAAGGAGGTCTTGCCGTTCGTGAGGGCGTCCTCGACATTGGCGACCTGCTCAGCGCCCTCGTACTGGATGAATGCCAGCAGGCCGTAGGGCGAAACCACGGTCGCATTGGGCACGCAGGCATCGTCGAACACCTCGACGAGGTGATGCGTTTCGCCGCCTTCCTCGCGCCCGCGAAAACGCTTGCGCTCGAACACGACGGCATCGACATCGCCCTCGTTCCAGTCCTTGCGGCGGACCTTCTTGCGCCCACCGCCTTTTTTCGCGGGGCTCACGCGACGCTCCCCGGGCGTTGGGAGGAAATCCCCCCTAACCCCCCTTTACTAAAGGGGGGAACCGCGGCCGCCGTGACCTGTGGTATGGCGGTTCCACTTCGCTTGAAATCCAAACAAGGCCCGGGCTTGGGAGCCGCATGGCGGCCAACCAGGCGCCCGCATTCTCCCCCCTTTGAAAAAGGGGGGCCGGGGGGGATTTGAAACAGCGTTGGGTTGAAGTGCCGCGCCCGCCGTGACGGAGCCGCCTTCGCCATGCAAAAAAAACGCCCCCGGCATACGCGAGGGCGCAAGGGTATGCAGAATCGAACGGGGACGCGGTTAGTCATCTTCCCGCCAGTGGGCGCAGCGCGAGCCGACATAAGCCGCCACTTCGGAGATCGGGATGCGCACCTGCTCCATCGAGTCGCGATCACGAATGGTGACCGTCTCGTCTTCCTTGGTGTCGTAGTCGACGCAGACGCAGAACGGGGTGCCGATCTCATCCTGACGGCGGTATCGGCGGCCGATGGCCCCGCTTTGGTCGTACTGCGTGGTGAATTGGCGCCGCAGGGTCTTCTCGAGGTTCTGGGCGATCTCGGCCAGGCCGTCCTTCTTCACCAGCGGTAACACCGCGCATTTAATCGGTGCGATAGCCGGGGCGAACTTCATCACCACGCGCGTATCGTTCTTCTCCGGGTCCACGACTTCCTCGTGGTAGGCGTCGCACAGGATGGCCATGCAGGTGCGATCGGCGCCCGCGGAGGGCTCAATCACCGTCGGCACGAAGCGTTCCTGCGAATCCGGATCGAAGTAGGAGAGGTCCTTGCCCGATTTCGTCGAGTGGGCGTTGAGGTCGAAGGTGCCGCGATTGGCCAGGCCTTGCAACTCGCCCCAGCCAAACGGGAAGTCGTACTCGACATCCACCGTGCGCTTGGAGTAGTGCGCGAGGCTTTCCTTCGGGTGCTCGTACCAGCGCATGCGGTCCTCGGTGAGGCCGATGCGCAAAAACCACGCCCAGATTTCCTGCTGCCATTGCTCGAACCAATGCTCCTCGTCCTGCTCCTTGCAGAAGAACTCGATCTCCATCTGCTCGAACTCGCGGCTGCGGAAGATGAAGTTGCGCGGATTGACCTCGTTGCGGAAGCTCTTGCCAATCTGCGCGATACCAAACGGCACTTTCACGCGGGTCGAGGAGTAAATTTCCTTGAAATCCACGAAGATCGACTGGCAGGTCTCGGGGCGCAGGTAAGTCTCGACCGCCGTGTCCTCGCTCACGCCCATCTTCGTCTTGAGCATGCTGTTGAACGCGCGCGGCTCAGTGAGGTGCTCGCCGCCGCACTTGGGCTTCTGCGGGCAGTCCTCCGTCGTCCAGTGGTCGGCGCGGAAGCGGCGCTTGCACTCCTTGCAGTCGACCAGCATGTCGTGGAAGGCCTCGACATGGCCGCTGGCTACCCAGACATCCGGGTGCATGATGATGCTGGCGTCCAGGCCGACCATGTCATCGCGGCGCTGGACGAAGTAGTACCACCAGTTGTCCTTGATGTTCCGCTTCAGCTCGACCCCGAGCGGGCCGAAATCCCAGCAGCCGTTGATGCCGCCGTAGATGGCGCTGGACTGAAAAACAAACCCCTTGCGCTTGCAAAGACTGACGATCTTTTCCACGAGATGCTTGACTCCCCACGCGCCTGCTGCCGACCCTGATTTTCAGGGCGATCCTGCCAGCGCGAAAGTGGAAAGTGTAGCGTTTGCAGCGGGCTGGCTGCAAACGGGTCGCGCTCCATGCCAACTCTATGCCAACTGGCGGCCGGTCGAACTCATCGACAGCGTGGCGTGGTAGACGCCCTTCTCCTGCCGCAGGCGGTCGGCCATGGCCTCGATGACCGTTGCCGAGCCCCGCACCATGATCATCTCCGCGCAGGTGTGATGGTCGAGGTGGATGTGCGTCGTGGCGAGCACATGGTCGTGATGGGCGTGCTGCACCTGGGTGAGCTTGCCGCTGAGGTTGCGCGTCTCATGGTCGTAAATGATGGTGATCGTGCCCAGGGCCTCCTGGTCCGCTTTCCACTCCTCCTCCACCATCCGCGCGCGGATGAGGTCGCGAATAAACTCCGAGCGGTTCTGGTAGCCCGCCTTGGCGATGAGGTCCTCCAGCCGCTTCATCAACGGCTCCTCGATGCTGAAAGTCAGCCGTGCCACCTCGCTCATCCGCGTTTCCTCCCTTTGTGCGTGTGTTTCCAGCAGGATAGCACACGCACGCGCGGGCGCGTTGGACTCCACGCCCCCATGCGCCGTACAGTGTCCCGAATACCCACTTTCAGGAGTCCACACCTTCAGGAGTCCATTTGTGCCGATATCCGCAGTCGTATTCGCTGTTTTCTCCATGGTTTCCATGGACAATCTCGCGCTCAATCCCCAATTCGATAGTGACCTCGCGCACTGGCAAACGCACCCCCCCGAGTTACAGGACCGGATCACCTTACTGGAGCCGGGGACGCTGCGCATCGAGGTGGAAGACGACGGCGGGCCGCGGTGGCGCTCGATTGTGCAACGCCGCGAGGTCCAGCCTGGTGAGCGCTACGCCCTGCGCGCCGAGGTGCGGGCGGAGAATACCGTAGCGGATTCCATGTTCGGTATCGCCCTGCACTTCTTTGATGCGGACAACAATCGAATCGGCGATATCCCCGCGTTCGGACACTCCGGACTGACCGCGTGGACCCCCTCCATCTGCCGTGGAGAGGCGCCTCTGGGCACGGTGGCGATGGCTATTGGGATGTACACGCGGGGTGCGGGGAGCTATGAGGTGCGCGGCATGACACTCGAGCGCCTGTCAGATGCGCCGCCACCACCGGGGCCGGAGGAGATCGTCACGATTACAGTCACGGACGAGGTCAGCGTCGACGATCTGATCGGATTCGGGGCGGAGGACGACGGCTGGTTCTACAACGCCGAGAACACCAACCGCGGCGTGACGGAGGCCGACTACGAACTGCGCGAGGCGCGCATTGAATGGATGCAGCCGGACTGGATTCGCTCGTTTTTCTGGATTGCCGACTGGAATCCCTCGCTGGACTTGGAAACATTCGACTGGGACACGGACAACATGCGCAGCCAGTACCGTACGCTGGACCTGTATCAGCGAATCGGCGCGCGCGTGACGGTGTGCCACACGGAGTGGGGGGGCTCATCGGTCTGGGAACGGCCGGAAGCCTACGCGCGGGCCGTGGGCGCGTTGATGGAGCATCTGATCGTCGAGCGGGGTTACTCGTGCATCCGGGATTGGACCCTCACAAACGAGCCGAATCTCTTCTTCGTCCGGCAGGAGGAAGGGGGCTGGGAGCGCTTCGTGCTCCTGCACGAGCTGGTGGCGGCGGAGTTCGAGCGGCGCGGGCTGGACCTCAACATCGTCGGCAGTGATGACGGCGAAAGCCTGATCTGGTTCAACGAAACCGTCTCGAACGACACGCTGTACGAATTGAGCGGACTGTACGCCTCGCACGCCTACTTTGGATTTGCTTCCATGCCCTTCCTGGGCGAGTTTTATGCCGAACGGCTTGAACGGCTGCGCGCGAGAGGGAACTCAATGCCGTTCGTGATGGCTGAATACGGCTTCATGGATGAACGCACCCAGCCGCCCGCCCTCAACCCGCTCATGGAGGAGTACGCCTACGCCATGATGAACCACCGCGCCATTGTCGTCGGATTGAACGAGGGCGTGGCAGGCTTCAACATCTGGTGCATGCACGAGGTCTATTATCCCGGCTTCCAATCCCCGATGAACTTCGGCCTGTGGCACTTCGTGGACCGCGATTCGCGAGTGCGTCCGGTCTACCACAGCCTCGCCACCTTCTCGCGCCACACGGCCGCGGGCATGCGCGCCTACCGCTGCGAATCCACCCACGGCGAACAGGTGCACGCCGCGCGCGTGGGGGACACGCTGTTCTGGTTCAACGACGGCGCGCATGCCCAGCACATTCGCGTGGAGGGCATGGCGTTGTCGTCGATCCGGGCCTATACCGAGGACACCCTCGAGGGGGACCGCGAGACCGGTGCGATGCTGGAAGTCGAGGGCGGTGAATTCACCGCGCCCGCGCAGAGCTTCGGCTTCGCGGTAATTGAGTAAAGGGAGCGGCGCTGCTACTTCGCCTTGCCCCAATAATCCACCACGAGGACGCGCTCGACATGCGGCCCGACGATTGCGCGGAACACATCGTGGTCCGGGTGTGGCCCGTACACCTCGAGATCCTCAATCGACGCGAACTCGACCAACAGGACGAAGTCGTAGCCGTCGTTGCGGGTGTTGAAGTCAAGGTTGCTGCCCCACTCGATATGCTGGATCACTTCGATGTCCTCGGCCATCTGGTAGGTGGCCGCCTCGATGGTGTTGAGGATATCGACTGTCTGGGATTCCTCTTTCAAGTCGAACAGCACGATGTGGCGCAATACGCGGCCTTCGTCGGCCGCCGAGGCGCCATCCGTCCGCAAGAGCGTGGCCCCGCTTGCGCACAGCATCCCCACCAGGGCCGCCACGGCCATGGTCATCATCGTTCGCGAAATTCCCTTCATGATGCTCTCCTTCATTGTTGTCGTGTTGCCGTCTGAAATTGTCGTCAAATTGCCCCGCGCCCATGGCGAGGAACCCTAGTCTTGCTTGCTGTCCGCCACCATCTGTTGAAACTCGCCGTAGTGTGCCATCAACTGCTCGACAATCTCCGGGTGCTCCTCCGCGAGATTCGTCTGCTCGCCGGGATCGTCCGCGAGGTTATACAAATACGCGCCCTCCGGCAACGGCTCGTCGAGCGTTGGGTCCATCGGATTGCCCAGCAGTTTCCAGTCCCCTTTGCGCACGGCCCAACGGTTCGTGGGGAACTCCCAGTGAAGAACCTCGTGCGGGGAGGGGGCATCCGCACGCTGCAGCAATTCGGCGAGGCTGCGGCCGTTCAGCGCTACCTCCGGCAGCGGCACACCCGCAAGCTCCGCCAGTGTCGGGAACCAGTCGCAACTGTGGGCCATCTGATCGCGCACCGCGCCCGCCGGCAGCTTTCCCGGCCACGAGATAATCGCCGGCACGCGGATGCCGCCCTCGAACAGGCTGAACTTCGCGCCCCGGTACGGTCCCGCATAGCCCCCGCCAAAATGCGCGCGCTCCTCCACGGAATAGCCATGGTCGGATTGAAACACCACGATGGTGTTCTCCCGCAGGCCGCGGTCATCGAGTGCCGACAGCAGGCGGCCGATCTGATCGTCCGTCGTGCTCAGGAAGGCGTTGTACAGGTCGCGCGGGTACGGCACGCCCCGCTCTCGGTAGTACGCGAGCCATTCCGGCGTTCCCTGATACGGGTAATGCGGCGTGTTCAGCGCGAAATACAGGAAGAACGGTTGCTCCTCGACCCCATCGATCCATTGCAGCGCCTCATCCACCATCATCGCCGGGAAGAACTCGCCATCCCGGTAAATTTCGGTGTCGTTCTCCCACAAGTCGTGCCGGTTCGGGCCCGCCCAATAGAAGAAGTGGGAGTAGTTGTCGATGCAGCCGCCGAGATGCCCGAAGAAATAGTCAAACCCTTGCCGGTTCGGCGTGGACTCATGCTCATGCCCGAGGTGCCACTTGCCCACCAGCGCCGTGGCATAGCCCGCGCCTTGGAACAGGTCGCCCAGCGTCACTTCCGACTGCGGCAGTCCTTGTTGACCCGCGTTCGTCGGCATCCCCGCCATGGTCGGGTAGCGGCCCGTGAGCAGGCTGGCCCGGGAGGGCGAACACACCGGCGCCGCCGCATAGAACTGCGTAAACCGCACGCCTTCCGCCGCCAAGGCATCCATGTGCGGCGTCTTCAGGTCCTCGGCCCCGTAGGCCCCCATGTCCAGCGACCCTTGGTCATCCGTGAAGATGATGACCACATTCGGGCGCTCAGCCGAAGCTTCCAGCGCGGAAAACAAGGCAATGCAGGCGGCAATCAACATGGACATCAACGGCTCCCCCCTTCAGTCTGGCTTGATGTCAGGCATCATACCGGAGGGGGGTGTGAAAGGCACGAGGAGGGAGTGCGCTAAACTCCACTTGACAGACAGGTCTGTCTGTGGTAGGCTCCACACATGAACAGCAACGCAACAGCAACGGATGTTCGCCAGCGGATCTTGGAAACGGCGATGGATTTGTTCTATCGCCAGGGTTACCGGGCGACGGGCATCAATCAGGTTATCAAGGAATCCGGGGTCGCGAAGGCTTCGTTTTACGCCCATTTTCCGTCGAAAAATGACCTGTTTTACGAATATGCCCGGGAAATGGCGAGCCGGGATATCGCCATGGTACACCAGGAAGTCGACGCTCTGCCCACGGCGCGTGAGCGCTTCTTCGGGCCGTTGCGCATTCTGGTGCCGTGGTTTTCCGAGACCGGGTGGCGCGGCTGTCCATTTCAGAACATCATGCCGGAGATTCCGCCGGAGGACCAACGCGCACGCATGGTTACCCGGCAGCATAAGGTCAATTTCCGAAGCTATTTCCGAAAGTTGGCCGCCGATCTGGTGCAGGAGGAGCCCGACCTGAAGGCTCTGGATTGCGATGCGATCGCAGATGCCTACCTGATCCTCTTTGAGGGCAGTCTTGCCGCTGCCGTGGGCTACCAGGATTCGTGGCCGGTGGAATCGGCCGAGCGGGTGTTGGAGACGCTGCTGGAATGCGCAAAGAAGTAGGCCGTCTTTTTTTTTGCAGTGGGTACAGACAGACTGGTCTGTATTGTAGGTTGATCAGAATGGGAACCGAACCCGGGCCAAGGACCCGGCAAGGAGGGAACAACGCCATGTGTATGAACTGTGCAATGACAATGGACGAGACGAAGCTGGACGCGTTCGCTTCCCGCTTCATGGGCATGATGAACGATGGCATGACGATCCTGATGTGCTCGATGGGGCACCGCGCGGGCCTGTTTGATGCCATGGCGGACGGAAAGCCGCGCACGAGTGTGATTCTGGCCAAGGAGACCGGGCTTCACGAGCGCTATGTGCGCGAGTGGCTCGGGGCGATGGTGGCTGGCCGCATCGTGGAACGGGAAGCGATGACGGGCACCTACTGGTTGCCGCGGGACCACGCCGCCTCGCTGACACGCACCTCCGGCTCGATCAACCTGGCGGCCTTCACGCAATACCTGCCGCATCTCGGGGGCATGGAGGACAAGGTGCTGGCATGCTTCCGAAACGGCGGCGGCGTGCCCTACTCGGAGTATCCGCGCTTCGACGAGCCGATGTCCGAGGACAGCGGGCAGACGATCGTGCCGTACATGGTGGATACCATCGTGCCGCTGATGCCGGGCCTGCACGAGCGCTTGTCGGAAGGCATCGAGGTACTGGACATCGGCTGCGGCACGGGCATGGCCCTGATGCAGCTCGCCCGCGCCTACCCCACGAGCCGCTTCATGGGCTACGACCTGCGGCCCGAGGCGGTGGCCGAGGCGAACTGGATGGCCCGTGATGCCGGCATGGACAATCTCCACTTCGCCACGGTGGACCTGACGGACTGGCGTGAGCCGATGGCCTACGACTGGATCATGGCCTTGGATGCCATCCACGACCAGGCGAGACCGGACAAGGTGCTGCGGGCGGTGCGTGAATCCCTGCGGCCCGGCGGCACCTTCCTCATGGTGGACATTGACCTGTCCAGTGAGCCGGTGGAGAACATCGATCACCCGATGGGGGCGATGATGTACGCCATTTCCTGTATGCACTGCATGACGGTGTCGCTGGCGCAGGGCGGGGTCGGTCTCGGTGCGGCCTGGGGCGTGCAACTGGCCGAGGCCATGCTGCGCTACGCCGGTTTCCGCGAGATCGCCATCCATCGCCTCCCGCACGATACGCAGAACGCCTACTTCGTGATGCAGACCTGAGCGAATTTCAGGCAACCACAGGAGCGATACATGATGAATACGCTGCAAGCGATTCCCATTCGGCGGGAGGTGCCTGCCACCATCAATCGGCTCGCCATTGTCGTGCGCGACGACGCCTATGACCGGCTGCTGACCCCCCTCACTTTTGCGTGGGAGATGGGCCGCAAGGGCGTGCGCGTGGATGTCCTCTTCGTGCTTTGGGCCGTTCGGGTTCTCACGAAGGAAGGGGTGCGCGAGGTGACGATGTCCCCGACGCATGCCGACCGCGAGGCCTGGCTGCGCGATCGCCTCACCCGCGCGGGCGACCCGGTGAACATTCATGACTACTTGAAGCTGTTGCGGGCGACCGGCGAGGTGCGTCTGCACGCCTGCCGAGCCGCGGCGTCCACTTTCGGTGTGCGCCCGGATGATCTCCTGCCCGAGGTGGAGAGCATCATGGATCCCAGCCGGTTCCTCACGCACATCGCCATGCGCGCGGACCATGTCCAGTATTTTTAGGCGATGGCGATGCACATGCAAACGCCCCCGTCGGCCTTGAGGTCGACGGGGGCGTTTGATACCTGTGATGAGTGGAGCGGCGCTAGTTCCGCGGAAGGCGAAGCGTCGCGAGCACGGCGCGGTGGTCCGACGGATACCGATTGAATGCGATGTCCGTGAATGGGCCATCCTCCCCGAGCACGAGGCAATCCACCACCGACACGCCATTGCCCCGGGCATACACGAAGTCGATGCGATCATGAAGCTCTTCCGGGTCGTCCAGCCGCTTGATGGGAGTCCAGGTCAACCCGCGCTTGGCAACCGGGTCCGGGTGAATCTCGCGATAGGCGTCGACGAAGCCGTGCTTCTCGATCATGCGCGACACCGGCCAGTCGACCACGAATCCGCCGTTCAACTCCCGGCTTGCCTCGTCCCAATCCAAGTGGGAAGGCACATTGAAGTCGCCCATCCATACGACAGGGGTGCTGGCCGCCTCGGACTGGAGATGGTTGATCACCTCGCGCGTATCCCAGACATGCCCGTTGCCGGTGTACTCGTTCTGCAGCACTTCGTTCACGCCCATGGTGCCGTCGCGCACCAGTTCGTAGGGGCCATAGGGGCCCGCATCCAAGTGGACATTGTAGACCACCACGCGGCCTGTTCCCGGCACCTCGATTGCCACGCCGCCGCCCCGCTTGGCGGTCGAAAGGGTCTCGATGATTGGGTACCGGCTGAGAATCTGCCGCTCGTTGTCGTAGTAGGTGTAGCCTGCAGCATTCGCGAGGGCGTACATCGTGCCGTCCGACTCCTGGATGCCCACGACATCGGCGTCGGCGGCTTGAATGACCGCCACGGTGCGCTCAAAACGGGTGGAATCGGGTCCGCCACCGCCTTCCCAGATGTTGAAGCACAACACCGTCAGTGTTGGCCCGTCGTGATGCGCGGGAAGTGTCGCGCACCCACTGGCCACGGCGATTCCCATACAAATCGCGGCTAATCCGGTCCAACGAACTCGTGACATCATGCTTTCCCCCTCGTTTTGGTGGCGTTTGCTTTTGCCTTCGCCTTGGCTTTTGCTCGGGACTTGGGTTTGGGCTTGGGCTTGGGCTTGGGCTTCGTCGTGGTCTTCGCCTTCGCTTTGGCCTTGGCAGCGGCTCGCTTCTTCGGCGATGGTTTCCGTGCCGCGCTTTCCTTCGGCTTGACGGATGGCGCCGGCGGCTGCGCGGCCCGCTGCGGCGGGGCCTCCTCCAACGGCGCGGTCGGCCGCTTCTTCAATGCGTGCAGTTCCTTGTGCAACTCATCGCGCAGGGTATTGGCGCCATGGGCGAGCAAGTGCCACGAAATCGGGAAATCTTCCCCGAGGATTTCCGTCAATTCCTCCTCGGCCTGTTCCGCTTCCTCGCGCAAGCGGTCCACGACACCCTGCGCCTTCCGGATTTTCTCGCGCTGACGACGGGCCAGCTGTTCCCAGTCCTTGCCCACGGCGGCCAACAGCGTCGAGAGCAGCACATCCCCCGGCAGGCCGACGCGCCCGGCAATGCTGTTGATCAGGCCAATGGAGGTGAGCGTGGCCCCTTGGGCCCGCTTGATCGCCCCACCGGGCAATTGCAGGGCGAGCTCCTGTACCGCGCGCACGGCCTCTCCCGGCGAATTGACATTCGCCAGCGTGTCGTTCAGGAGCTTTAAAATCTGGGCGCGTGGCAACCCATAGCGCTGCGCGATTCGATCCACGATGTCGATCGAGCCCCCCACCTGGCCCGCGATGGTGTCCCGGATGCCGGCGGCGGTTCGTCGTGTGGCCTCGCGCGGGATTGCGAGACCGACGCTCACCAGCGTGGCGATGGCGCCCCGCCGGGGACGCTTTTTGGCTGCCATTGCGTGTATCCTCCCCCTGTGTTTGCTGTTCCGGGCAAGTGTACACCGTGGAACACCACTCCGACAAAGGCGCGCGGGCGGTTTTCCTCCCCGGGGATTGAATCCAAACGCCGAATTGACCGGTCAGAACACCCCAAGGAGATCCATGACCATGATCAAGAAGACCCTCAAGCGCATCCTGCAGTTCGGTGCGGCCTTTTCGGCCGTACTGGTGATCGGGCTCGTCGCCGTCAAGAGTTACGGCGATGCCAATTACTTCCGGCACCACGATGCCACCCTCCCCCTCAATGCCGAGGTTGGAGACAACGCCGTGGTGACCGAGCCGGTCAATCTGTTCGGCGTTGACATGGAGCGCAATTACCGGCGCATTCCGTTCAGCATCGAGGCGCGGCCCGGCGATCGGGTTCCCTGCGTGCTGACGCAGCCCATTGAGGTCACGGAACCCCTTCCCACCATCATTTTTGTGCACGGCGCCGGGCAGAGCAAGAGCTTCGTCGAGCGCATCTGCTCGCCATTCAATGCCTCCGGCTTCAACATGGTCTCCTTCGACCAATGGGGCCAAGGCGAGCGCGAGCATGGCGGCGGCGCGCTCGAGGCGGCCCGGTCATGGCGCGAACGGGGCTGGCGCTCGGTCCACGATACCCGGCGCATTGTGGATTATCTCCTGACCCGTGACGATGTCGACCCCGAGCGCTTGTACCTCGTCGGCGCCAGCTACGGCTCGATGGTGAGCACCCATGTGCTTGCGCAGGACAAGCGATTCGACGCAGCCATCCTGCTCGTGGGTGGCGGCGATTTCCGCATCATGGCCGACGCGCCAATCTTCAAGGAGGAGATTCCCGCACCGCTTCGTGCCGTGCTCAAGCCCGCCTTCGTCTGGGTGGGCAAGGCCTTCGACCCGATCTACAGCGCGCCCCACACCGGCCCGACCCCCATCTTGAAGCAATGCGGCTCCGCCGACCGGCTCGTCTCCCCGGAGTCGGGCGAGGCGCTGTTCGCCGCGCTGGGCGAGCCGAAGGAATTGCGTTGGTACGACATTGATCACCCGGGCTTGCGTCAAGGCGACGGACCCGAGATCATCCGCCTGCTCGATGACGGCCTTGTCTGGCTTGCCGCGCATGCCGGAATCCCCATGGACTCCGTGCACCAGGCGCAGCAAGCGCCGCAGGCGGTGATGGCGGCCACGCAAGAGCAGTAGTAGTGGACCGACAGAAATGCGGACCGACTTTGCCGACCAGCCGAAAGATTCAGGAGAGTTCATTCCATGATTAGGCGTTTCTTGCGGATAGCCGCACTTGCCTCCGTGGCGCTCGTACTCGTATTCGGCTTGGGCCTGGTTGCCCTCAAGAGTTATGGCGACGCCACCTTCTTCAAGGACCACAACGCCTTTGCGCCGCTCCACCCCGAGCTGGGCGACACCACCATCGTGACCGAGCCCGTCACCTTCTTCGGCACGGAGTTTCCCCGTAAGTTTCGGCGTTCCCCCCTCAGCATTGAGGCGCGCCCCGGCGACCGCGTTCCCTGCGTCCTCGCGCAGCCGGTTGAGTTCGAAGGCCGCCTGCCCACCATCGTCTTCGTGCACGGCTCCGGGCAGGACAAGCGCTTCGTCGAGGATATCTGCACCCCCTTCGTCGAGGCCGGCTTCGCCATGCTCTCCTTCGATCAACTCGGCCGCGGCGAGCGCCGCGATCGGGATGCGGGCATCCTGGATACCATCCGCGTCGGCTACAACCGCGGCTGGGCCGCCGTCGATGATGTCAGCCGAATCGTGGATTACCTCCTCACGCGCGATGATGTCGACCCGGACCGAATCTACTTCGTTGGCGTCAGCTACGGCGCCATGGTCGGCACGCATGTGCTCGCGCGCGACAAGCGCTTCGACGCGGGCGTGTTGATCGTGGGCGGTGGCGACTTTCGCGTGATGGCCGACGCCCCGCTGATTCGGGACAACATCCCCGGTCCCATCCATGCGGGGTTGCGTGGTGCCGCCCGCTGGCTCGGGGGGCCGTTCGACCCCATCCTGAGCGCGCCCCACACCGGCCCCGTGCCCGTTCTCATGCAGTGCGGCTCGGAAGACCGCTTGGTGTCGCCGGAATCGGGCCAGGCGCTGTTCGACGCCATGGCCGAGCCCAAGGAACTCCGCTGGTACGACATCGACCACCCCGGCCTGCGCGATGGCGATGGACCCGAGATTGGCCGCCTGCTCGATGACGGCCTCCTCTGGCTCGCGGACAAAGCGAACATCGAGCTTGCGCTCGACCAGGCCCTGCCGGGCCAATCCGCCGCCGCGGCGTTTCAGGACGCGGCGGGCATCTGACCCCGGCTATGCTGCGAGCCATGCGCACCCCCTACATCCCCCTAAATCCCCCTTCGAAGGGGGACTTTAATGGGCGAATCGTGATGTGTTTTGGCTGAAAGCGTATTCGCTTTGATGTGGCGTGGTCTCCTGACCGCGCCACTCCGGCGACCGCAGGTCTCCATCTTGTTCGCGCGGATCAAAGTACCATCGTTGGTTCACCTGGAGTGAGCCGCTCACCCTTCCTTCCCGAACCGCTTGCGGTATTCTCCGGGGCTCATGCGCTCGACGCTGCGAAAAATCCGCCCGAGGTTGCTTGCGTCGCCGACGCCCACGCGTTGGGCCACGGCGGCGAGGGGGAGCTTGGTGGTGCGCAGCAGGCCCTTGGCCTTGTCCAGCCGAAGCCGGTTCACGTACTGGCTGAACGACATGCCGAATTTGCGCTGCAAGCGGTGCGTGATCGCCGTGGGATTTTCTCCCATCGCCTCGGCCGCCTCGTTCAGCGAGACGCCCTCGGGCAATCGCTTCACCAGCCAGTCGTGCAAGGCCGCCGTCTTTGGGTCGGGCCGTGGCTGCTTCGGTTTCTTGCGTGCAATGGCCCCGAACACGCGCATTGCGGCATCGACCCACTCATCCGCACTTGCCGCTGCTTGAATGGCCTCCATGGCCTTCGGCATGCGCTCCCATGCCGTCGTCGTTTTGAGGCCCGCCCGTTCCGCGCCCTCGAGTCCAGCCGCGAGCACTGCCAGCACCCGCGCGCGCGCCACGGCCTGCTTTACCCGCACGCGGCCGCCGGATTCCGCCGCCTCTGCCCGAACAATCGCCCGCAAGCGCGCGGAATCGCCCGCGGCCATCGCCGTGGCGAGCATGTCCGCATCGTACGGGGCTGGCAGCGGTGTATTTGGCGTCCAAGCGGATGGCTTCGGCCGTTCGGCTGAGTCTTCCGCCTCCTCGGGCGCCGCCGCCGCCACGATCACCCCCAGGGCCTCCGCCGTCCATTCCGTCAAGGTGAGTGCCGTTTCGAGCGGCATTGCCGGGAAGCCGTTCAAGGGAATCGGCAGGTCGTCGCCCGGCTCGATGAGGTCGAGCGACTCCAGTCCACGGCGGATGTCGCGCTCCATGGCCGCGATTCCCTCCAGCGGGGCGACCGGGCCGGCAACGAGGCAGAAACCGGCATCCGCGCCCTTGGCCGTCATGGGTGCACAGGCGTACACGAGCCCGAGCGGGTCTAGAATGGCCTGGGGCTGGTTGCGTCGCAGCGATTCGACGCTGACCTCGGTGCGCACACGGGCCAGGGCATCAGCATAAGCCGCTTGCTCGTTCAGCCACGCCGAGGCCGGTGTGGGGGAGGGGCGCTCGACGATCACCGGGCCCTCGCGGCCTTCCGTCAACCAGCGAATGGAAATGCCCACGGGCAAGGCGCGCGCGAGGCGGTTCAGCACCGTTGTGGCCGCCTCCGAGCGTAGCGCGGCCGCCGGGGTCATGCCGCGACGGTGAACAGGCGCGTCGGCCGGTCCTGCGGCGCGACATGCAGCTCGGCGGGGTGGCCATTGAGGGCGCGCGTGGCCATGCTGACGGCCAGCTCGGGCGAGTTATTCTGCTCGCTGATGTGGACCAGCACGACCAGTTGCAGGCGGTCGTGCAGAATGCTCGAGAGGAGCGAGCAGGCGTTCTGGTTCGACAGGTGCCCCATGTTCCCGGCGATGCGCTGCTGAATGGCCGGGGGATAGCTGCTGTTCTGCAGCATCCGCGGGCAATGGTTCGATTCCAGGATCAAGGCGTGCGAGCCTTCCAGCTGCAACCGCACCAAGTTCGTCACCAGCCCGAGGTCGCAGGCGATCCCCAGCTTCGTCCCGTTCGACTCGATGCAATACCCCACCGGGTCCGCCGCGTCATGCGTCACGCTGAAGCTGCCCACGCGCACGGCGCCGATCTCAACGGATTCCCCCGCCTCGAAAGGCGTTACCGTGGGCAACACGCCCACTTTCTTGGGGAGGTTGGCCAGGGTGCCGGGCGTCATGAACACCGGCACGCCACACTGCCGTGCCAAGGTGCCCAGGCCCAGGCAGTGGTCGCCATGCTCATGCGTGACGAATACCGCATCGATATTCTCGATGGCCTCGCCGAGTGCCGCCGCCCGCAGGCGCAATTGACGCACGCTCAGGCCGCAATCGATGAGAATGCGCGTGTCTGGCGTGGAGACCAGCAGGGCGTTGCCGCTGCTGCCGGAGCCGAGTAGGCTGAACTGCATCATGTGGTAGAGGCTCCCCGTACCCCAATTTATTGTGGTATTTCGTGCACCAAGCGGCATTATACGACGCTTTTCTCCCTGCGTCAATTGACTTTTCACGCAATGTGCGGTACGCTGGCATCAGACTTGCTTCCAATGGGGGACGCAAGGGGGGACACCGCCCGCCATGATGCATATGGAACACAGACTCGCTCAGACGCAAACGCAGCGTCTCATGCTCACGCAGAAGATGCAGCAGGCCATTCAGATGCTGCAGCTCAATGCGATGGAGCTGGAGCAGTTCGTTCAACAGGAACTCGAGACCAACCCGGTCCTGGAGCAGATCATCCAGGAGCCGGATGTCGCCGATCTCCAGCCCACCCCGAAAGAATCGGCCGATGAATCCGGTCAGTTCGAGGATGGCTCCTTCGATATCGACCTCTACGCCGATCAGATGATGGATTACCGCCGCGAGGGCCAGGACCTCAGCCGCAATCCCGAGGCCGATGGACGGCGCGATTTTTACGAGCAGTCCATCACGCGCGAGGAATCGCTCTCGGCTCGTCTTTATCAGCAACTGAAACTCACCGCCCAGGACGACGAATCCTACCGCATCGCCGAGCGTATCCTCGGGGATATCGACGGCCGCGGCTACTTCAGCGGCTCGCTCGAGGAAGTGGCGCAGGAATTGGGCGTCACGATGGAGGACGCCGAGCGCGGCCTCAAGGTCATTCAATCCCTCGACCCCGTCGGCATTGGCGCGCGGGATGTGATCGAGTGCTTGTTGCTGCAGATCGCGGCGGAGTTTCCGCGCGAGCATCAGCTCAAGGAACTCGTCTCCGAGCATCTCGAGGCCCTTGAGCACCGCCAGATACCGAAAATCGCCAAGGCGATGAAGGTGACGCCCGAGCGCATCGAGGAATTGACGCATTTGCTCGCCACGCTCAACCCCTGGCCCGGCAGCGGCGGTTCCGACGGCCCGCCGCAGTATGTCGTGCCGGAGATCATCGTGGAGAAGGATGAGGACGAGGAAGAGTACCGCGTCTATCTCACCGACGAGACCTCGCCCGTGCTGAAGATTTCCGAGGACTACCGGCACATGATGAAAACCGGCAACATGCCCAAGCCGGACAAGAAATTCCTGCGCGAGAAAATGGAATCGGCCAAGTGGCTGATTCGCAATCTTGAGCAGCGCAAGCGCACCATCCTGCGCATTGCCACCGCCATCGTGGAAGTGCAGAAGGAATTCTTCGACAAGGGAACCGAGTACATCAAGCCGCTCACGCTGCAGGAAATCGCCGACAAGGTGGGCGTGCACGAGGCGACCGTCAGCCGCACCGTGCGCGGCAAATACATGCAGACGCCGCAAGGGCTGTTCGAGATGAAGTACTTTTTCTCGCCCGGTCTCAAGAAGGATGGGGGAGACGAGCAGTCCTCCAAGAGCGTGCAGACGATCATCAAGAAAATCTTCGATGAGGAAGACAAGGTCAAGCCCCTGAGCGACCAGAAGGTCGCCGACCTGCTCAAGGTTCAGGGAATTAATGTCGCCCGGCGCACGGTCACCAAGTACCGTGAGATTTTGGGCGTGCTGCCCACGAACCTGCGCCGACAGTACGCTTCCAAGTAAGCGCGCGGGAGATTGGGCCATGACGCCGCTCGCCGCCCTCACCATTGACGACATTCGCGCTGCGCTCGCCGCGCGCCACCCCGATACCGCCCCCTCCGGCACTGCTGCCCGTCACGCCGCGGTCGCGCTCATTCTCAACGAGGGCGACGACGGGCTTGAGGTGCTGTTCATGAAGCGCGCCGAGCACCCCGAGGATCCATGGAGCGGCCAGATGGCCCTGCCCGGTGGCCGGCGCGACCCAGAGGATGCTTCCCTCATCGAGGCCGCCATACGCGAAGCACGCGAAGAAGTCGGCTTGGACCTTCATCCGGATGATTGCCTCGGCCGGCTGGACGACCTCTACGGCGCCGGCCGGCTCGCCTCGTTCGACCTGAGCATCAGCCCCTTCGTGTTCTACCTGCCCGAGCGAATCGCGCTTACCCACAACTACGAAGTGGCCGCGACCGTCTGGGTGCCGCTGGCGTTTCTGGGCGACGCCACCAACATCCGCACCTACCACTTCCCACTCGACCCCATGAAGCGCGCGTTCCCCTCCTTGCCGTTTGGGGAGTACATCATCTGGGGGCTGACTTACCGCATCCTCGTTGGCTTTACGGCGCTTTTCGGCGCCAGCCTTCCGCTCGATTGGGACACCCCGCAGGAAGTGGAGTAGGCGCTCGTCCCGCCGTTCCGGCCAAGAGACAAGAGAAAAGAGAAAGGGGCAGCCCCGAAGGCTGCCCCTTTTGATTGCACTGGTTGTCGTGCGTGCCTACCTGGTCCCGTGAGTCTACTTGGCGGCGGCGTAGAACTCCGCGACCTTCGCCCAATTCACCACATTCCACCATGCCTCGATGTAGTCGGGGCGGCGGTTCTGGTAGTGCAGGTAATAGGCGTGCTCCCAGACATCGCAGCCGAGAATCGGCGTCAAGCCGAGCATCAGGGGCGAGTCCTGGTTGGCCGTGCTCGTGATCTCGAGCTTGCCGCTATTCACCACGAGCCAGGCCCAGCCGGAACCAAAGCGGTTCACGCCGGCATTGGCGAAGTTCTCGCGGAACTCGGCGAAGCTGCCGAAGGTGCTGGCAATGTCCGCGCCCAAGTCGCCACCGGGCTCGCCGCCGGCCTCGGGGCCCATGATCTGCCAGAAGAGCGAGTGGTTCGCGTGGCCGCCCGCATTGTTGATGAGCGGTTGCTTCTTGTCGGCCGGCACGGTATCGATCTCGCGCAAGAGCGCCTCGACCGGCTTCGTCGCCAAGTCCGAGCCTTCCAAGGCCGCGTTGGCCTTGGTGATGTAGGCTTGATGGTGCTTGCCGTGGTGGATGGTCATCGTCTGCGCGTCGATATGCGGCTCAAGCGCGTCAAACGCGTAGGGCAGGTCCGGCAATGAGTACGCCATGGTCTCTTTTCTCCCGTTTTTTTGATGTTTTTCCGCTATGAAGCAGCGGAGTGTCCCCATAAGGGACAGTACACCGCTGCCACCGGGATTCATTCCCGATTGGAAAGCCGCCTGCCGGCCACCCGAATACGGGCAACCGGCAGGCAGGAAACGGGAGTATAGCAAACGCGGCTAGAAGCCGGGAACCTGATACGGGTACGGGATGGTCTGCGTGAAGGTGGCCTCGTCGCCCGGGGCAAACAGGTGCAGCATCTCGTGGAAGACAATGCCGTACACATTCATCGGGAAACGGTTGCTCAGCGGCCAATTCGTGCCACCGAGATTCACGCTGCCGAGATCGCCCGAGCCACCGGTCGGCCAGCGCTCGAATTCGACATGGCCATCCATGTACAGGATGTTCGAGCCGCCCGGGGTGTGATTGAAGTGGCCGTCATCGGCGATGTTGTCCCACATGACCGGTACATCGGTCTGGGCCTGCGCGGAGCCGGCTGGGTTGTTGATGTCCGTGATCAGGAAGCGCTCAATGCCCTCGCGAAGGCGGTTGATGGTGCTGCTCTGTGCGTTGCCAAGACCCTGCGCAACGCTCCAGTTGTTGTGCACCACGCCGGGATTCCCGTAGATGCGCAGACCCTGTTCCGCCATTTCGTCGACAAAATCGTCAACCAATGCTGCGCTTTGCGTCATCTCGCGCGTGATCGCCCAGCCGGTGTAGGTGTACGGGTGGTCCGTCACCTCGCAATAGTCCACACGGCCGTTGGAGTTGACAGCCGGGTTCTCGACCCAGTTGTCACTTCCGGTGATTCCTTCGTCCCATTGCTCCAGCGCCGTGCGGCCGTCCGGGTTACTCGGGCAGATGCCGACATTGTAGTCCGTGAGGTACTCGGGGTAGAGCTGCGCTGGGTCGTAGACCTGCTCCCACGCCGTGATGTTTTGCTGGCAGTTGTAGGTCTTCATCGTCGGCCAGGACTCGCCCCGGCTCTCGTTCGAGTACATCTTGTACACGAGACCGAACTGCTTGAGGTTATTCTGGCAGCTCGCGCGGCGGGCGGCCTCACGGGCGCGGGCGAGTGCGGGGAGGAGAATGGCGGCTAGAATTCCGATAATGGCAATAACGACGAGCAATTCAATGAGGGTGAAGCCGCGCTGCGGGCTTCGATGGGGTAACTTCATGGGAAAACCTCCTGCAATTGGGTGCTGAGTTCGTGGTGCCTGAACTTGTGGTGCCGTTGTAAACTAGCTGCAACCGTGTCGCAACTAAAGTGAACGCAAGATAACTTTTTTGATCTCGATTGTCAACCCCCGACCAAAACTTGAAGCCCAGCGGGGCAAGCGGGTACCATTTCGCACCCTATGACCCCTAACCCTCGCCGTTGGTTACGGCCGGAGCGAACCATGGCCCAGCCCGAAATTATCATGTATAGCGCCCAAATGTGCGGCGATTGTCAGGAATTGAAGCGCTTCTTCGATGCCAACGGCGTCGTGTACGAGAATCGCGATATCCGCGAGAACCCGGAATTCGGCCGCGAGTTGGAGGAAAAGACCGGCAAACTCGGCGTGCCCTACCTCATCGTGGATGGGGAATGGAAGCGCGGGTATCAGGTCGGTGAGCCGTTCAGCGAGGACTACGCGCGACAATTGGTCGGCCTGTAGCTAGCGGGCCCGCGATGCGCGTCCTGCTGAGCCTCGGCAGCAACCGGGGTGACCGGATGGCCTTCCTGCGGGATGCCATCGAGCGGATGACGCGGCACGAGGCCATTGAAGTGACGGCGGTATCAGGATTGTACGAGACGGAGCCAGTCGGTGTGACGGGGCAAGACGCCTACCTGAACCTGGCGGTGTCGATAGAGACGGCGATGGCGCCCCGGAAGTTGTTGGAGGCGTTGAAGTCGATCGAGCAGGCCGTGGGCCGGACCCCGGGCGAACGCTGGGGGCCCCGCGAGATCGACTTGGACATTATTTTGTGCGAGGACCGTGTTATTGAGGAGGAAGGGTTGCGCGTGCCGCATCCCTCCTTCCGGGAACGCCGGTTTGTATTGGCGCCGCTCATGGAGTTGGCGCCGGAAGCAGTAGACCCCGTGTCCGGGCGTACGGTGGCCGACCTGGCCAACGACGCCACGGTACAAGGCACGGTGGAACGAGTAGCAATAGCCCTCTGAACCGCTCCGCTTGGAGCCCACAGGGACCGGGACGGGATCGTCTACGGTTCAGAAAGGTGTCGGAAGGCTCGAATCCTGTCACCTCGACCGTTCCAAGTCCTTTACGCGCGCCACTTATGGCGCGCTTGCAAGGCGGCATGTTTCGGGCGGTGACAACAGAATGACAACACGGTCTGCTTTGAGGGTGTTTCGGTGGCGTCAATTTACAAGAGGGCATCAGGCTACTGGTACATCAAGTTCAAGGCGGACGGCCGATGGATCTACCGCTCGCTGGGGGTGAAGACCAGGCGGGCCGCGGAACAGGCCAAGCGAAACTTCCTCGCCAGCGAGTTTGCCCCGTCGCCGGATGAGCAGATCACATGGGACCGCCTGTGGCCCTTGTACGACCGATGGGCTCGCGCGCACCTGTCCCGAAGAACTATCGAGACGCGACTGTGGGCGATTGGCTCCTGGCGACGACACTCAACAAAGAACCAGCCCGCCACTGTGACGCTTCAGGATGTCGAAGCCTTCAAAACGGCCATGCTCGAGGCCGGGCGCACCCCAAACACGGTGAATTGCGCTCTGAGGGGCATGCAGGCGTTCCTCTCACGGTGTCAGAAGCAAGGGTGGTATGACGGCCCCAATCCATGGGCGCAAACTGAGCAGGTCCGAGTCACCCGACGGCTGCCCGTCTGGCTCGACGGTGACGACATGGGGCGCGTGCTCACCGTGGCCGAGGAACACGGGCGCGAAGCTCACCTGCTATTTGCCCTGGGCATTTTCGCAGGCATGCGCAAGCAAGAGATTACAGACGCCAGATGGGATTGGATAGACTGGGCCCGATCCACGATCGCGATACAAGGGAAGGGCTCTAAGCGCCGGGTTGTACCCCTTCACCAGCGGCTACGGGAAATACTGCAGCTATACAGGCAGGAGTCAGGCTGGATCGTCGCCCCTCATTGCCAGCCTGGGCGCGACCGATATCGATACGACCCCGTGAAGCTGTTCCGGGCTGTCGCCAACGCGGCGGGCGTGCCCCACATCACACCCCATGTGCTCAGGCACACATTCGCCTCGCAACTCGTGTCCGCCGGCGTCGACCTGTTCAAGGTGCAGAAGTGGCTGGGCCATTCATCCCCCGTAACCACGCAGATCTACGCGCACCTGCGAGAGGCCGACGACGACATCAACCGGTTCTAACAAAGCACAAGATGTTGTGCTTCCAGGAGCTGAGCAAAGCACAAGCGGTTGTGGTTTTGGGGTGCCGGTCTCTCCCGGCCGTCACACCACTATGCAGGTGTCGCGACCAAATGGCGCTTCACCGCGCCTGGGGTTCGAATATGAGGGAGGGCCAGGTTGGTTCCTGGAGCGCACGGGAGCAACCCCGTGGCCGGATCCCCCTCCCTGCTTGTACTCTATACGGCCGTTGCCTTAGTGTCAAGACGCGTAACCAAGAAGGAGGTCAGAAATGCAAGCACGCTTCATTGTTCCCCCGTCTCCCCAAAGCCTCGCCAAACTTCGCAGGCGCATAGCCTTCCTAGAGTTGGACTACAATCTAGGATCCACGAAGAGACACTTCACGGAACTAGCCGAACAGTTCGACCGGGCTTCCAAGGCTGCCGACACCATGCAGCAATGCGCAAAATTACTGGAGCCGCGGCGGTAGCACGCGCTTTGCCCAACCGCGCGCGAATGATGCGTTCTCGGGCCGGGCCGCGATGACGGCTCGATAGTGGCGCCACCTCTCCCCCGCGATCGCCCCGATGACGGATTCCTCGTAGCGGCCGGCCAGGGCGTTGATGCGCGTGACGGACTTCGGGCCCATCCAGCCGTCTTCCTCGAGCGGCTCGTAGCGGAGACCGTGAATCAGGCAGTTGCACGCGCGCTGGATGATGAGGCCCCCGGTACGAAAGGTGTGGTTCACATGCAGGTCGAAGGCGGTCACGCGCAGGCCGGCATGCTGGATGCGGTCGAACGGCCGCGCCCGCCAGATTTCCTCGAAGTAGAACCGCCGGGCCCTCGCTAGGGCTTCTGCTTTGTCGCCTCGCGTGTAGGCTTCCATGATGTGGGTGTACCAGGTCGGCCAGCTTGCACTCGCCACGCCGTAGATGGTCTTGCCGCCTGCATCATGCGGATGATTGCTGAATCCGCCCTCGAGTTCCAGCGCATGGTCGAAAGCAATGCGGAACTGAGCTGTCTCACCTTGCATTTTTCTTGCTCCTAGCGGTCAAGTGTGGATTCAAGTCTGCTTAGCACGCGGGTTGCGCGCTCGACGAACACGGTGTTCTTCTCGACTACCCGCCTCGTCTCTCCCACCTCTTCGACCAGGATGTTGTGAATCCGATCCTCAAGGTGCGAGATCCGCTGGGATTGAGTCACGAAGCCCCAGAAGAACACAGCGACGAAGCATGTGAGCAGAACGGCGATGAAGCCCTTTTCCCGCGCGCTGGTAACAATAGTGTCGATCACTTGCTTGCTAGTCACGAAAACGCTCTCCTGTTCTTGCCACGAACCCACTAGTTGAGTACCAGGCGCTCGCTGAGGCAGATGATTATGTCCAGGCTAGACATGGCCTACTCGCTCCTTTTGGCGTAGAAGCGAAGCGCCTCGGTGTCGTAGTTCGCCCAAGCCTCGATGACGCTCGTCTCGATCCCGTGCATCATTTCGGGCGGGATAGGCTCGTGCTGGTAAACCTGCATCGCTTGAAACAGTCTGTTGTACGCGGTGAAGACGACGAACCGTGCGGGCCACAGCGGGCTATCATGCGCTGCGTATTCGATCCGCTCGTTGGCTGGTGCATTGGGAATCTCGAAACGGTGACCCGCGTAGAACGAGCCTCCCATGAGCCCGAGTACCGCGAGGAGTTTAATGCTGTCCATGCCCACTACCCTCTTTGGTCCTATTTACTGGTTTCCATTGGTGAAGAGCTTGAAGTTCTTGAAGGTAAACCATCCTGTGCCCTGCGGGCTTGAATGCAGGTTTAGCCAAACTGTTTGCGGCGTGAAATTGGCCGGGAATGTGATGATGACCCGATGAATGCGATCGCCAGCAGAATTGAAGACTGTGCTCCATCGGTTGGAACATGCCTCGTTCAAAATAACTGATGGTGGCCCGGAAACATGCCGGTTCCAATTCATATTCGGAAATAGCACATTGGGCAGGTTCGCGGAAAAGTTCTGCGAGGAAGTCGATACATAGAAGAAGTTGGAAGTCTGCGTTCCATTTTCGTAGGTCAATTCCCCGTAGAAGATGGCGCGGCTGTTCCCCACAAAAAACGATGTGCTGAACAGGTGCCCTGGGGTTTCATCCTCTACCGTCACGGGCCCGTTGAGGTTCGCGATCTCGCGCCTGCACAGCCCCAGGCCATCCACGATATCCGTGGTGATGCTGTTGTTGGTCAGCTTCAAATTCGTGTTCGTGTGGATGTTGCCGTTCACATCGAGCTGGTAGTCGAGCGCTGCCCCGTTGATGCCCACCCTGCCGTCAGAACCCCTAATAAACAAAGTTGAGGCGCTCGGCACAGTGCGGACCACGAAAGACCGGTTGGCTCGGCTGTCGTTCATGATCGTGGTTGCGCGAACGGTTATGGCGCGCGTGTTCTGAAAATAGGTGTGAAGCTCATTCTCGACGCGAGCCATCCGCGTGCCATCTGCGGTTCCGCTCGCGGGTAGGAACTCGATGTTCTTGGTGTCATCAATGCTCAAATGGTCATTGAATCGTGACTGCCCGACAACCCGCAATCCCGACGCGGGGGCCGTGGCGGCATCGTTCGCGCCCACGACCAGGCTGTTGTACACCGCGAACCCCGTCGTGCCCTGAAACCGCGCTATCCGGTCGCCACTGGCAGCCTCGATGTACAGCGACACGCTCGACCCCACCCGCAAGTCGCGCACATTGATCCGGTTCCCCCCGACATTGATCGTGTTGTTCACATCGATTTGCTTCGATGAAACGATCTCGAATCGATCAGTGCTGGAGTTGTACCGCATGAAAATCGTGAGCGCATTGCCGAACAGGATGCGCTTGTCGTCGGCGAGGAATACTTCGCCGGGCTCGCCCAGGCCCGGGATGACCGCCCGTATTTCGTCGATCAGCCCCTGCGCCTCTTTGACTGGCCCTTCGAGCTCATCCACGGTGATTTGCGCCGTTGCCCAGTCGGAGGCCAGGCCATTCGCGGCCACATAGCGCACGCGGAGCCTGTACTGGATGCCCTCCTGGGCGTCGAAGATGTAGGCGACATTGCCGCTTGCATCGATGCTGGGGCCCTGGTGCATGTCCGGGTTGCTCAGGAAATCACGGAACGCCCGCTGAATGTCGATGGCCGTCGGCGCCCCCGGCTGGCCCATCAGCTCGAGGAACGAAGCAATGAGCGCCTCGTACAGCACGGTATCCGACCATTGGATTTCAATGGTTTCCGGGTGCGACGCCACCCCCACGGTCGGAGGGGTCAAAATCACCGCAATGCGCTGCAGGAGAATGCTGTCGGCGTTGCGATAGGTCTGTGTCTCGACGCGCAGGATGACGGGCATCGGCGGCGGCAAGGGGTTCTGTGGCGGTGGCAGCGTAATGAACGGGGATCGAGGCGGGACCGGGTCCAAGTCGGCCGTCAACAGCTCCGGGGCCAGCGGAACCGCGCGAATGCGGGCGCTCTGGTCTTCCCTGGGCTCAATCTCTGTGACCAGCAGCTCGACGGTCTCCTGGCTGGCTTCACCCCAGAGGGCAAGGTCGCCCACGGCCGGTGTCGCGCTCGAGCCCGGGTTGATGGGTGTTACGAACTCAACGGTGTGCTGGATGCCCTCATCGAACACCAGGGTACCCACATGGCTGCTGCCGTCCGCGGCACGAATACGCAGGCCGTAGGAGACGCCGTCCTGCATTTCCACAGGCTCATCGAGCGTGATCTCGGTGACATGCCCGCTGCCATTGAGATCAACGGCCTTTATCCGACCAGAGCCCAGACCGAACAGCGGAGCATCGTGCGTGACCCGGATGCGATCGCCACGGCGGCAGGCGATGTGCTCGAAGTCGGCGAAGAAGGTGAAGGTCTCAGGGCGCAGCTCACGGGCGTTGAGCCAGTAGCGGCCATCCTTGTGCGCCTGCCAGCGTGATGTGGTGCCAGGGGCCTCGACGGTCTCGAACTTTGTGGCCGTCTGCGTGTCTTCGACGGACCCGTCCAGAGAATAGCCTGGTGCATAGATGATTTCTTCGTCGGGCTGGTATTCGGCTTCCGCGTTCGCGAACCGTACCCGTACCGCGTGCACCTCGTCGAAAAAGGCCCGGTCCCACTCGAACCCCCAACTGTTGCGCGCTCCAAAGTGCTGCGTGAGCGGCGGCGAAATCTCGTCACGCACGACCGAGTACAGGCCGTCACGGTAGGAGAATGACGCGCGCCCCGATGCCGCAATGGCCCGCAGCGTGTCGAACACCGTGCTGGGGTTGCTGAGGATCAAGTCGCAGTGGCGGCCCTGCTGTACGACCTCATCCTCGAAGTTCTTGAATTCCTCGGCGTCTGCGTCGGCCGCCCACTGCGCGAGCACTGGCAGGTCGATATCCTCATCATCGAGGGGGCGGCGGTTGATCCGGCCGTTGCGGAGCACATCGGCGTAGGCCCATGCGGGGTTGCGAGTTGGCTGCACGACCCATTCGGAGCCTGTCCAGACCGGTAGCTCGGATTCCGCGAGCACAGAGACCTGGTCAAGGGCGCCGGAGATCTGATCCGTGGCCTCCACCTTCAGCGCGAGAATTGCGAGTTGGTCAAGACCCTTGATGGGGTCTTCGTGCTTCAGACTGCGCAGCACGCTCCAGTCCAGGCGGTCTCGGAACTGCGCGCCGGTCCGGTCATTGTTGCGCCGGCGGATGCGGACCTGATAGCGGCCGCGATCGACAGGCCAGGTATGGTTCACCCGGTGCACCCCACTCTTGAGCGAGGTCTCCGTCGTGATCCCCGTAGCGTCGTGAAGCTCGAAGAGGTCACTGGAGGCGGGATTCTCGTGAAACGCCCGGTCAAGCGTGGCTGTGCGAGTCGAGCCGACATACGAGACAATTCGCCTGGTCTGGCCTACGCCATCGCCGGAAACGATGACGATCACCATCTCGTTATATGCGTCGTCTTCGTCCGAAGCAGCGCCATCCAGCACGACGCTCGTCGAACTGGGCACGCTATCGAGCTCGCCCTCGTGTTCAGGTGGACGAAAGCCCGCGGCCTCGTGGCGGCCCTGGCTCACCAGCCAGAAGCGGATCCATACGGGATGGTCGCTCAGCTCACGGAGCCTGCCCTCCTGGATTTCTCGCTGGACCTCGATGAGCGCGGCGAACATGGGGGAGAAGTCGAGCAGGGAGTCGATGTAGTCCCGCACGGCCGCGTTTGCTGCGCCATAGGCCCCGTCTACCCAGTTGCCCAGGTCCGGGTCCAGGAAGCCAAAGCCGATTACATCCAGAATTTCAATGAGGTCGTCGATCCGCTGCTGCCGTGCGGGCAACAGGGTGTTGTAGAGTCCGCGCGCGCGAAGTGCCTGCAGGCGGCCCAGCACGCCCACGGTGTTGTTGAAGACACGGCGAATGATGCTGATCGGGAAGGTCTCGGTGTTCGACCCCTCCGCGGGAAAGACGATCTCGAAATTATCGCGTAGGTTCTCGAGGCGATCGAGGAAGCGATCGAGGAGCTGAAAGGCTCTGTCGTTGTCCATGCCCTGGGCCGACATGCGGGCGAAGCTGTCCACACCAATGACGGGCCACCAATGATCGGACCCGCGCTGTGCCTGCCCTTCGTCCAGCTCATCTTGAATGGGGCGGTATTGGATCTGGTACTGCACGCTCAGGGGCGCGCCCTGCTCCGTGTCGTGGCGCAGGCCGTTGGGGAAAAGCAGGTCGACGCTTATCTCGTCGATGTCGGGCTCGGTGACCGACGATTCCCAACCATCGGTCTGCCAGTTGTTTGGCCCAGGCAGGTTGACATTGAGGTCGGTCTCGAACACTTGGTTGGGGTAAAGGCTCGTGCGTGTCCGGTCGCCTGGTCGGCCCTCGATGAGCTCGTACTGCACATTGCGGTAGCGGCTGACATTGCGCTCGATGCGGAACTCCGTACCAACACCAGGCAGCGGGGCATCCCAAGGCGCTTGGACATGCGCGGTGCGCTGGCCGAAGGTGACTACATAGTCGGAGATCGCCCGGCGCTGCTCATTCTCGGTCCCGGGATTGATGATCAGCAGGTCGCCGACATACTCGTAGTCTTGGTCAGCGGCGCTTTCATCCAGCATTACGATGCCCGCTTCACCCCCCTGAGCTACGCCCTCGTGGACCAGGTCATACTGGTGGATGGGGGTGCCGCCAATCTGGATGTCGCTCAGCTTCAGGGGGCCATGGCCGACGACCAACAACAAGCTGAGGTACTGCTTATCGCCCTCAACCTGCCGCCACGGCGCGGCCGCCAGATCGGGAAAGGTGCGCACGCGGCCAAAGATCTTGGTTACAGGCTCGTACGGCCGCCACCGGTTGCGCGAGCCGGTCAGGGAGTGCCCCCCGGTCTGATCGAGGGTCATCGGAGACGGCGGCACCAGCACATTGGCCGCCAGGACTCCACCTACGCCAATGACGCCACCGACAATCGCCCCGACAGGCCCGCCGATGAGGAAGGATGCCGCGAGGCCGCCGAACTGTGAAACGGTCCCTATCAGGAGGCGCGTGGTACTGTCCGGGATTCCGGTGTCCTGCATTCTCACCCGGTAGCTGAGCAACATGCCTGGCTTCGGCTTGATGCAGTGAAAGAAGTTCGAGTAGACACGGCATCCACCCAGCTCGACCTCGATGAGCGGCCAGCAGACCTTGGGAAGCCCGACGCGCTCGAGTATCTCGGCGATGGTCAGGCCCGCTGGCACATTCTCGACGGTCAGATCGCTGCGCAGCGGGTGGGGCTGGCCGGACACATGGATGATGTCAGACAAAGCGAAACACCCCGCTGACGCGTCTGCGCCACGCAACCCCCGTGTATCGCTCGACACACACGCCCTTGCCGCGCGCGGCGTGGATCATTCGCTCGGCATCGATGACGACCCCAGTGTGCCCAGGAACGCCCAAAACGGACAGTGCCAGCACATCCCCTGCCTGTCGGCTGGAAAATGGCACCTCGCGCCATTCTGGGCGTCTGCCGATGCGCTCAGCGATAACCAGCACGAGCCCATAGCAGTCCAGACCGGTGCCCGGGTCGCGGCCATCCTCGACATAAGGCACGCCTATGAGGTCGTCAAAGTCCGTCATCGCTGAAAGCCCGCCGGGAAATGGCCAGGGTCGTACAAGGGGCCCGGATACCCCTCATTGCGCACATCGTGTCCGAACAGGTCGATCACCACGGATTCGAGCCCGCTGTTTCGAGCATTACGGGCCTCAAACTTGAAGGGGCCATACATGACCGTGTTGGGCTCACTGGCGAGAATCACAGACATGCGCACCAGCGGTGGAGGGCCGTTGAAGGCTCGAAGGATGCGGATGATATTCCACTCTTCCGGGGGCTCGCCGAACGCGAACCAATGTGCGCTGTCGAGCGTCAGCCGCGCGCGGGGCAATCCGTCGGCACTGTCGATCGGGGCCGCCAACCGAAACGCCATTGGCTGGTACTGGTGGCCCATGTGCGTGACCGGCTCCGTGTTGTTCACGAAGCGAAACTCGTGCTCGGTGGAAATGCGCAGCAGGGTGTACACCGCCTCCCCCGTCTCCTGGGCAAACATGGCTGCGCGAGCACTGGCGGAAAGCGTCATGGAAGGATCTCCAAGTCCAGCATCGCTGACCACCATTGTTCATCCGTGTCGCCGGGTAGCTCGAGGGCGAACTCGGGCACGGTACGAAAGCGCATGGTCACCTGCGTGCCGTTGATAGGGTCGTCCCATGTGAATGTCCTGGCGCCCAGGGCGAGGTCTGCATCGAACCATGCCTCGAACAGCTTGTACTCGGCGCCGGGCCACTGGACGGGCACACGGACAAATGTGCTGGCCGCCGAGAACCTGCGCCGCGCCTTGCCGGGTCCGCTGTCCATGGCGGTACGAATGACGGCGTCCTGACGCTGTCGGCGAATCCCGACGAGCTGCGCGAGGCGAACCCCCGTTGGCCATGCCACAGGCACAGTCATCGGGAAATACCCCGGCGTCGCACCCCATAGCTGCGGTTCAGCGAGTCATCGAATTGACCCTCGTCGATGCCCCGGCGAACCTCGTCGCGGACGATTAGGCGCACGACCTGGCTACCGTCCGGTCCCTGCATCTCCTGCCGCTCGATTTCCGCGCCCCTGGCCCGCTGGTCAATCACTTCCACCTTCACCTGGGTGCCGCCGGCGGCCTTCAGGCCAAGGTCCCCGCCGGGCAGCCTGGTCAACGGGAAGATGGCCTCGGGGCCCGCCTCACCGGCCAAGCCCATGCCTTTGGCCATCGGGAAGATCGTCGGCCGGTCGATGAGCCCCCCTTTGGCGAATGGAATAACATTGCCGCCATCGAACACCGCGCCCTGGGCAAACGCGCCACGGATGGCCGCGTTGATGGGCTCGACGATGAGGTTCTGCATGCCAATTCGCGTGAGGTCTTCCAGGATGCTCTCGACGAAGTCCTTGAAGGCGAACTCCCCGGTCTTCAGTGCATCGATCATCGTGTCGACGAATCGGCGGCCCCACTCATCCAGCGAGCGGTCCAGGTCGTCGAGCATCTTGTCAAAGGTGGACTGCGTTTTCTCGGTCTCGGAACGGATAAGACCGAGCGTGTCAGCGACCGCCATAAGGCCGTGCATCGCGAAATCCATCCACTGCCCGCTGGCCGCCGATGCCGCTGCTTGCATGATGCGGCTCGAGGCCTGCGCAGCCTGCGCCGCTTGCCTGAAGTTGGGGCCGAGGCGCGCCAGCCCGAAAGCGATGCCGTCCATGTCCCGCGCCAACGATCGAAGCCCCTCGGCCCGCGCGAGCCGGTCTTGCTGCCTGGCCAACTCTTCGAAAGTATCGCCGATGACCTCCTTCAGCGTCGGGATTTCGTCGGCCAGCTGGCGCACCATGGCCAGGGCGTTGTCTCCCAACTGGTGCCAGAGAGCGGTTCCAAGCAGGTGAGCCGTGTCGTCGTCAATCTGACCGGCTTGGACGGCTTCACGCAGGTAGCCCTCGAGGGCGCCCAGGTCCGCCCGGATGCGTTCGAAGTCCTCTTGGCCAACGAGGCGCTGGAAGATCCCCTCACCCGCTGCGAGGGCATCTTGCTCGAACATACGGTTCATCGCATCCATGACAGCAGCGGCCATCTGCGGGCTTGCCTGCTCAATGCCCTCAATGATCATCAGAGACGCATCGGAGCCAAGATTCCGCATCTGATCCGCAATGCCCGCAGCGAACCGCTCAAAGGCGTCGTCGTACACCTGCATGGCCGCCATAAGTTCGGGCAGCTGGCCGCGCACCTGGTCAAGAATTTGATGGCCCGGGAACAGGCTTTCGTAGAACCCTTGGATCCGCTCCGCACGGGCGTCGTCGAACACCTCGGCGACCACAGCATCGATCAGCCTCACATGCCCGATGACGCGATCGACCTCCGATATCGTCATGTCACGAAGCCGGTCAGCCAAATGCCCGCCCAAGGCCGAGCGCGCTGTGTCGTCCATGCGCCCAACAGCCGCCAACTCGCGCAGGTTTTCTTGGAGGGTCAGCACCAAGTCACTGACAGGAAACAGTTGACGCAGAAGGCGCTCACCTGCCAAGGCCAGATCATTCACTCCGCCCGCGGCGATTCCAGCCCCACGACCCATACCCTCGAAAGAGGCCTGCGAGGCGTTGGCCTGCCTGCGCAGTTCGTCGAGTGCACTCGAGTCGAAGTCAAAGTCAATACGCATCCTGTCCAGCGTCAAGTGTATCGCCAGCATCGTGGTATCGGTCGCTATGCGGAGGGCCGTGAGGAACATGCCTATGTTTCGCAGAATTCTTGACAGGCTCTTCGTGGTTTCGTTCAGCACGAATTCGAACACTTTGACCACGGCATTTCCGAGCCACTCCGCGATGCCATTGGCGACCTCAGCCGACGCTCTCGGGAGCAAAGCGATCTGCTCGATGAACCCCACAACGAACAACCGAGTGTTCTCCAGCGACACCCGAAGGCTGTCGGACAAGGCGGCCGTACCCATTCGCAAGGCGAGATCTATCTGAAGTACCGAGCGCGTGATTTCGTCGCGGTACAACACCCATGCTGCCGCGCCAGCAATAATGAGAGCTGTGAGGCCAGCGATCGCGGCGGTGACTGCGATCATCTTGATTGACACCACGGCAATCGCACCGGCCAAAGCGCCGCCGACTAAGGTTGTGAACACCCCCAACCCCAAGAGCAGAGGCCCAATGGCGGCGGCCATCGCCAAAAACGCGGCGACGCCCAGTAGAACAGCCCTGGGGAGATCAGAGATCCGCTCCGAAAGCAGTTGAAGCATCCCTATGGCCGGACTCAGCCCGCGCGCAAAATCCTTGAGCATTTCGGTAAGTACACCGCCAACAGGCTTGAGGGCCAATGAAACTTGGTTGAAAATGACCCGCACCGTGTCGCCGAAAGTGAGGGTTTCGGCCGCCATCCGTGCGAGGGCACCCTGGCTTTCTTCCAGCTCAGCAACGAAGGCGTCGATCTCAAACAGGCCAGCCCGAATGTCGGCGGCCACCTTGCCGCCCACACGAGAGCCAAACGCCTCTGCAGCAATGGCCACTGCCTGCAGTTGGGTTGGGGCCAGACGAATACGCTCGAGCAGGTCCTCGAAACCCGCCTGGGCGTCGGCGAGACCCTCTTGTGCCATTCGAGTGAGAACGATGTTCAGGCTTCCAAGCAACTCTTGCGGCAGTGCGCCGGCCTGCTCGAAGCGGGAGAAAAGTGCCATTGCCCGCTGCCATTGGAATCCCATTTCCTCGAAAGCCGGGCCCGCCTCGAGTACATACTGCAGCAGCTTGTCGACTTCGATCCCGGTGCGTTGACTCGCGACAGTGGCCATGTCCAGGAGCGCAGGTATCTCGCGCAACTCCAGCTCGAGGGCGTTGTAGAGCTGGCCAATCTGCCGCGCTGTAGACGCCGCCTGCAGATCATGGACGCGCACGAAGTCGAGCGTGTCGCGAGTGAGCACTGCCAATGCTTCGCCACTCACCTCCAGCCGTGTGTTCAGCTCTCCAATGACTGAGGCCACATCCCGTGACGCATTGGGCAGGGCACGGAAGACGCGTTGGTATACCTGCTCGAATTCCAGCATTTGCTCAGTGGTAGCGCCGGTGGCACGCCGGATGGTCACCATCGCGTTCTCATGCTGCACACTCGCTGCAGTGATGGCTGCGGTGGCAGCTGCGATCGGCGCCGTGACGGACTTGGTAAGTACCGCGCCTGTCTGCGTCATCTGGCGGCCGACCTGTTGCGCCTGCTGGCCAATTCGACGCAGGTTGTCGGTCATGCGGCCCATGTCCTGCTGGGCTTGGCGTACAGGTGCATTCCACTTGGACAGATCGAGGGTCATCTGACCTGTAATGCCGCCTACATTGAATGATCCGCCCATGGCCTAGACTCTCCTTCTTGCCGCCTGATATCAGTCCCGCGCGCTACGAATCGGAGGGCGGATATTCCCAACCAGCATGGCGGCCCGCACCCCTCGATTCGGAATGTGGACCCATAAATCCCCGCCCTCGACTTCGTCGACCGAGAATGTGCGCAAGGCATCATTCACGCTGGCCTCAAGCGTCACATCGGTCAGCTTCAAGGCGCACTGCGAAACCGAGCGCAAGGCCTGGACGCGGACGCGGCCGACCAGCCCATCCGCCGGCACGGCCTTGCCTCTGTGGTGAATGACGACGCTCTTGCGGTTGGGCTCGTGCGAGAACGCCTCTACCGTGTGGGTCATGCCGTCCACGACGGGCGCGGTCTCATCGTGGATGGCCATTTCAGACGGCACGACGAAGGTGAACACTGAGCGACGGATGTTGGGATATCCATCGCTCCCGGGATGCAGGTACAGCTGGAGGGTCATCACATCGCCAACTGGTACTTCCACCATACCCACACCCGGCTTCGGGGCTATCGCCACAATCGCCGCGCCGCCTGAAACGGGGTCATTCATGGACGGGCTCGGGCTCAACGGCGCTCACCCCTTGGCGGCGCAGCTCCCCGTACACGCGCAAGGCCTCGTCGTACACGGGCTGAGCCTCTTCGACCAAGGCCTGCCATCGCTTGCGAGCCTGTTCGATCCGGGCGTCGTCGCCGCTGACTTGGGCTCGCTCGTATGCCTCAACCGATTGCTCGATCCTTTGCAAGATGTCGTCGTAGCGGATTGACACTTCGTCGTAATACTCGATCAGCCTGTCGACCGTCTCGAAGAACTCGCGGGCGCTACCCGCGTTGCACCCGGTCGCGCTGACGGCCATGGCCACCGGCACGAGCATGAGCGCCATCACGGGCAGGACGCGCTCAAGGGCACTATCAAAGCCCTTCGATGCTTGCTGGATGTTGTGTCCGAGACCTCCATGCTTCCCGGCGTCCCCCAGGACCCGCAGCACGGCAAGCAGGACAGGAAGCCCCACGCCCATAAGCCCCTGCGTGGTCAGCTCCATTTCGTCGGTCGGAAGCGCCACCAGCGCCGCGTTCACAACCACGAGCGAGCCGCCCAGCATCTTTACAGCCTTCTTGAGCGTCTTGCCAATCTCGAACTTCCTGCCATCTTGGTATCGCATGGTCTCTCTCCTGTGGTTACACCTTTCGCGCGGGGAACATGGCCCGCAGGCTGTCTCGGTTTCGCTTGATGCGCGCCCTGTATTCCTCTGGCGTCAACATCTGCTCGGTCAACTGCTCCATCAGCTGCGCCCTGGGCTGATCCTCCATGTGCGGCACCGAGGCTGCGAGGATCAACTCGTGCATCCTTATGGCCTGCGCCCTGCGAGCTTCCTCACGCCAGAAAAGGAACTGCCTTGCGTCGAGCTGCAGGACGGACTCGGGGTCCCAGCCGAACTCTCGGGCTATTCGCCAGGCGTCCCTTCGGAGTTTTTTTCCGGCCCCTCCTGTTTCGTGCGCCAGATTTGCTCCTGCAGCCAGGTGAACACGGCCTTGAGCTCCCGAAGGTCGACGGCCTCGCGGATGGGCTTGTACCTGTCTTGGCCAAGGAGCGCGCCAAAGACTTTGTCCATGAACTGGAGGGTCTGCTTTCCGTCCATCCCATCCATGTTCTTGGTCACGAGAGTGAGTAATTCGGGCGGCACCTTCTCGATGGCGATATCCTCGCCTGCGAGGGTGAACTCGAGGGGATCCGTCAGTGCGTCGCGCAGTTCTTGGTCCGGCTCAAACTTGGGCATCTATTTTTGTCTCCTGTTGCGGGCGCGGTTACGGTTACGGCAGATCAGCTTCCTTGCCGAAGACCAGCACATCGTTGACCTTGTAGTCTTCGTTCTCGAGCCGCCCGTCCTCGGCGACCTCATCCGCGGTCACGGGGTGGCCCATGATCGAAAAGCCGTAGACGCTCTGGTTCTCGAGCGAAAACGAGGTGTTGAAGCTGGCGAGGATGGTGGCCGCGGGCAGAATGATCCATTCCGCTTCGTCGGTACTTGCGAGCCCCTCGTCGATCGGCTTCAGAATGCATACCTTCGCGTCCTTGCGGAGATCCTTGCCGACGCGGGCCTGCAAGTGCAGGGCGCTCGACAGCGTACCTGTCTCAAGGACACCGCCAGCAATCCTCTGCAGCTGGGCGTAGGTGGCTTCGCCGATGGAGCCGGTGACCTCGCAGGACACGCCGGTGATGACACGGCTGCGACCAATCGTGCCTGTCCGGTCGACCGTCGTCTCCTGCGCCGACTCCGAGTAGTTCAGGCTCGCCCCGCCGACGGTATCGCCGATCGGGGTTCCGTCGTACTCGATCTGCACGGGTCCAAGGTTCTTTAGTGGCATTGGTCTCTCTCCTATGTGGGTCTACGGACCTGGAGTGTCAGGTTCGCGCTGAATTCAAAACGGCCTCGTGGGTCGAAGCCGATCCATTGCGGGCCATTCAGTTGCGGGGTGCCATGCAATCGCCATCCGTTTCCCAAGGGGAAACCGGTCGCATTCGCGGCGGCATCGAATATTCGCCACGCTTCCGTGCGCGCGCTTTGGTAGGTGGGTCCACGGGTGAGGAATTGGAGCCGCACTTGACGCTCCTTGGGCAAGTAGGCGTTTTGCGGCGCCGGACCCTCGAGGACAGCCGTGCAAAGGTCCGCGGCAGTCTCGGGCCAAGGGCCTGCGAAGATGTTCGCGCCAATCGTGAGGGGTGGCGTCGTGCGGCCGGCAAGCCATGTCACATATTCCTTGATCACCAGCCCAGCTCCTTCATGCGCTGCTGGTATTCCGTTCCCATGACCACGAAGTACCGCTCCGCGTTCGTGAAGAGGGGGGTCTCGAGGAACTTCCGCCCGGAACCGCTGCTGGTGTACTGACGCACGGGGTGGCTGCCATCAGCCCGCACGCCCTCGTGCTGATACGCGGCGTAGGGGCTATTGAAGCCGATGACCGCGACCAGCATTTCGAGTGTCAACTGGTTGGGCGTAATGGCGCCGGCCAGGCTCTCAATGACGGGAGTAGCGTCGGGCGCGGTGTGGCCCAGGTCTTTACTGGTGGCCTTCAGATCGCCGTCCACATGGACGGAGCCCGAGCCCCGGAGCGTTCCCTCCATATAGGGCACTTGGGGCACCTCATTGATGGAATCGTCCAACAACGCCAGGGCGGCCACCTCGAGGGCGTGCTTGGCGGCCGTGCGGGTGTCCTTGGTGAAGCGATCGAGGTTGTCGCCCATATCGCCGGTGATCGTCATGCTCATGCGACGAACACCTCGTAGTGTCTGTCGCTGAAATCCCCGACGCGATGTACTGACAGGATCGGGTGATCCCTTCCATCGAATCGATAGGTGTCTTTGGGGTCCGGCCGTTCAAATAGCAGCAGCTTCGCCTCGCTGACTACCTCCTTGCCGCTGGCATCGCGCACGACGCGCGTGCGGAATTGGATGCGGGTCTTGACGGTCGCCTCAACAGGCGGCAGAGGCTCGCCCCACTGGTCGGAACCTTGGTGGCGAACCCAGACGGCACTATCTGTGAGATATGGGCGAATCATCCCGCCAGTAAGGGGAAATGGGACAGTTGAGGGCAACAAAGGAAAAGCCCCAGCAAGCCGAAGCTGCCGGGGCTCCCAAGGGTGATTCGGGGGATAGGGGGGATCTAGTCTTTCATGGCCTCGCGGAGTTCTCCATGCGCCTGGTCGCGCATCTGCACAACGCTTTCCAGCTCACGCTCGTATTCGGGGGTCCATGCGTCCCCACCGCGTTCATCGCGTAGATGCACCAGCATGCGCTCAACAGAGCGGTAGTCATCGAGAAACAGCTCCAGCGCGACGGCGTCCATCTTGCGCACCTCGTCAAGCCGTGAGCGGATCGACTGCCAGAATTCGCGCAGCGTCTTAAGGTGTGTCGGGATCGCCTCGCGGGGAAGTGGCTTTACCTCAACCATCGCGTGTGTTCTCCTGTGCTCAATTCCTCCTTCGAGCTTATCATGTACGCGCTGAGGATGCTACCCCGCTCGGAAGAATAGATTACGGCGAAGTGCGGGTCCGCCTTGGGGCCTTGCTTTTCGACAGGAATCACATGATCCGTGGGCACAATGAACGCCGCCAGGTTGCCGCCTCGGCGCTGGTATACCGCCACTGAGGCCTCGCTGCTCGTCACTGCACGCTTGATGGCTCGCTGGTAGTCCTCTGCCGTAGTGCCTGGCGCGAGCTGCCTTTCCTCGCTGACCCGCTTGCTCAGGTGATCCGTCAAGGACCTTTCGGTGATGAATCCGGATGTGGTCGCCTTCGCCTGGATGCGGGAAAGGTCGCCTTGGGTGAGTTCGGCGCCTGCGGTGAGGTCGCGGATCACCTGGTCGGCCTCGTGCATACTGATCTTCTTTTCCTCACTCGTCGGTCGAAGGTCTTCCTTGACAATGCCCTCCCTGAACCGCTTGCGCCGCTCTGCCTTCATGGCCTTCGTTTCATCGTCCCATTCCCGGGGCTCTTTCTGTAGCTTCCCGCCGGCGCGCACACGCTGGTAGTCGTCGAAGTCATGGATCCGCCCTTCGTCATTGCTGATGCGGCGGAGCGCGTCAAGCTCTTCCTCGCTGCGGCCTGTCGGGATAAATATACTTACCACATGTCCACAATTCGGGTGATACGGGGGGTGTTCCTCGAGGGCCGGGAATCCGTCGTGCTCGCCGCCATCGGCGAATACCTTCCCTTGGAAAAGCTGGCAGACCTCGCACGCGCCGTCGTGCACGCTGACACGAAACAGCTTCTGGCCGAGCTCGCGGCCGCGCTGCAGGTTCGCCAGGGTTACCGCGTCGCGGGTCATGGTGCGGGTCACCAGTTCGGCGTAGTAGTCGGGCTCGAATGAGCGGGTCCCTTTGGGCGTCTGGACGGTCACGCGCGTGCCTTCCTCGAGGGCCTCTTTCAGCGTGCGCTCGATGCGCATGGACACCCGGCGTCGCTCATCGCCGGTGATGAGGCCTTGGGCAATCTCTTCCTCGATGCGGGCGTTCTCGATCACGACCTGGCGCGTCTTCCGAATGGCCCGCTCGGCGTGCTCCTGCAGCGATGCGTTTGCCGCGGTCAGCTCCTTGACCATGGATTCGGCCATTCGTTGCACGGCGTCGCGGTGGATTGGGGTATCGATGCGGAAAGGCTTGCCGATACCCGCGCCCTGCTGGTGCATGGCATAGTCGCTGAGCCTGGCCCCATAGTCATAGGATTGCTCAATGGTGGCGCGTGCCGCGTCGCGTGCCTGGGCATTCAAGGCTCGAATCACGGTGCGGACTTCGTCCAGCTGGCCGCCCAGACGAAAGCGCGCGGCCGGGGTGATGGCTGCGTCCCTGAGCTGCCGCTCGATGCGCTTCTGCGCCGTCCGGTATGACTGAAGCATTTGTTGGACCCTACGCTCAAAGTTGGGGTCCATGCTGGGTTGTGCGTCACTCATCCCGGGTCAAAATACCCGCGTAGGCCCCGCTGTGCTTTATCTCGAACCCCTGCAGCCATTGGCGAGCACGGGGCGCGATCGGCAGTTTGCCGGCCTGGTCGTCAGTATAGGTCTCTTCGACGACACCTGCACGCCTCACGCCTTGCGCGATCAGTCCAGCCCTGGTATCCAGACCGCTTCCTTGCTGGAGCAGAAAGAGCGCTTGCTCGCACACGGCGCCGACCAGCTGCGGTTGAGGCACCCCCTCCAGGCTGAACTCGCCGCTCTGTTGCAGGTCATTGGCGGCCGTGGTCAGGGCGGGCTCGTTGGGCTCTTCACTGTCCCAATACTCCCCCGCACCCAAGCGTGACGCGAAGTAGTCGGTCGCTTCCTGGACGGTTACCTCGATCATGGCGGCCTCCTTTCAAGAAAAGCCGGGGCCAGCGTGTGCCAGCCCCGGCTAATTTACTCACCGTAGTCCACCAGCGCCTACGCGGTTGCGCAGCGTCGGATCTGCTTGACCTCGCCGATGGCGCCGCCGAAACGGCCCCAGCCCGCGGTCGTGTCGGCGTACGCGAGGATGTCCTCGGCCGCCAGGAGGGTCAGGTCTTGGCGGTAACCGCCCTTCAGCTTGCCCTTCGGGAGGATGACATAGTAGCTGCTCGAAGAATCGAGCATCATCGACCAGATCGGGGTGAAGTTGTAGACGAGCCCGCCCTGTGCGCCAGCAAAGCTCTGGCTCAACCAATTGAGCGCTCGCGTGATGCGTGCACGGAGTTGGATCGGCGCCAGCACGATGAAGTTGCTGTTGGCGGTGACATTGAGCCCGCTGTCCTTGAGGTCCAGCAGGATCTGCTCGGCCGCCTTGTTCATCGTGGCCGTGTCACGCTCGGGCAGGTAGGTGGCATCCGTGTTGGCCAGGTTGCTGTTGAGAGCGGCCTGCCAAGCGGTATTCTGACCCGAACCGACAGCGTCGATCAGGCTGTAGAACGACTTTGCACGGGCTTGGAAGAACTTGTTGCGAAATTGCATCGCATTGTCCTCCAGGTTCCAGTACTGGCCGTCCTCCAGCCAGGTTCGGTCCCATCCGAGGGCAGCGCCCACGCGGATGAACTCCACCCGCGCCTTCGCCCCCGACATCTTGTGCACCTTCGCCTTGCCGCCGATCGGCACTTCCTCGAAGGTCAGGCCGCTGGCGACATCGAGGATGTCGAAGCCGCTGGCGCTCGTGCCGGTGAAGTCCCGGATGTCGAATACCTCTTCGTACCCAAGGTCGTAGTTGGGCAGTTCGTGGTACTTCTCCAACACCTGGAGAATCTCGGGCGGGAAGTCGCCCTTGGTCGTGAAATGCCGCATGGCGGCCTTCAGCTTCTTGTCCTTGTCCGGCAAGGCCAGGAAGTGCTGGAAGGCACCAAGGACCTTGCGGGTGTGTTCGGGGTTGCTGAGGTCGACTTTCGACCAGTCCCCGACGATGTGTCCCTTCATAGGATCGTCTCCTTAGCCGCTGGGGCTGGTTAGTCGTCGGCCGGTTGGGTGAGCATGCCGTCGAAGTGGATGAGCACGGTTGCGTCGCCGTCGGCCGCAGCCTCGAGCGCCCGGCCTACCAGGATGGTGCCGGTACCGCCAGCATCAGAAACGCGCTGCTCGGTGGGGTCGGCATACACCGATTCACCGACAGCGATCGCGCGCCCGGTGCCGGTCTGCTTCGGCACCAATACTTTCGGGCAGAAGTAAACAAGGGCGACGGTCTCGCCGATGGCGGCATCTTGTACCACGATGCCGATCGTGTCCTCGATGGGTGCGATGGCGCCGGCTGGGGCATTGGCTCCCGCGACAATTTCCATCGAGTGGAAGAAATTCGACCGCAGCTGAAATGCCGTGGCCGCTTGCTGTGCCGGAGTGGCCATTAGTTGCTCTCCTTGATTTGCCTGCGCAGATCGTGGATGCGCTTGGCGTCGCGGTTGTTGATGGAGCCCTTGGCCTCAAGCTGAGCCAGCTCGGCCGAGAGCTCCGGCTTCGTCGGGGCTGCCGCAAGCTTCCGCTCGGCGCGCGTTGGGCGCTTCGGCGGATCCTGCGCGGGCGGTTCGGGCGGAGGCGCTCCCCCTGCATCGGGGGGCGTGTTGGTCTTCGGGTCGGTGTCGGGCATGAGGGTGTTCTCCTTCGTTACGCCGGAATGAAATCGTTGTTTTCCGGCACGCTGAGGTCGTTCGAGTCGCCGCCGGCCTTGCCGTTGCTGTCATCCGGGGGCGTGCCCTTCGAGTCGTCGCTGTTCGAGGCATCGTCCTTGATGCCCATCAGCTCGCGGTATTCCTTGAACTCCTTGAGCTCGGCGTCCAGGTGGCGGTTCAGGGCGCCTTTGAGGGCACCCTCGTCTTCCGCGTCGGTCTCGAAGGTGTTGAGACGGCGCTCGACGAACTTGCGCTGCTCGTCGGTCAGTTCGCGCTCCTTGGCGATCCCATCCAGCACGCTGGAGGTCTTGGAGAGCACGCTTTCCTTCTTCAGCGCATCGAGCTCTTCCCGTTGCTTGTCGAGCTTTCCGCCCAACCGCTCCTGGATGGCCCGCTTCGCCTCGCGTTCGGTCTTCGTGGCCGCCTCGACGGACTCCGTGAGCGCAGCTTGGACGGCGGTGTCCGCGGTCAGAGCATCCCGCTCGAACACATCGGACGGGCTGTAGCCTCCATCCTTGAGGGCCTGCTTAATTTCCTCCAGCGTCATGGCTGAATCCTTTCCCTGGACGAAGGCCTGAACCGTCGCCAGTAGTGTTGCCCCAGGGAAGCCAGGCGTCTCCTGTGTGGAGTCAGCCAGGGCAATCCCCGTGATTTCCTCGACATCGATGGCGGTAGCCTTGCCGTCGACGCCGTCACGAAATTCCACCAACGCCTCGATGCTTGCGACATCAAGGGTGGCGTCCCGGAAGTCCGGGTATATCCACACGGCTGCCACCTGCGTGAGCACGCCGTCGATATGCTGTGCGGCCTTGCCGACCACTTCGCCAATGGCCTTGCGATCGAAGTCCTGGCTGTGGCCGTGGTAAATCCATGTGCCAATGCGAAGCTTTTCGCCGATCTTCACGATCACATCGCGCAAGTACCGGATGACGATGTTGCCGACCCCCAGCATGTTGCCCTGCACCTCGCCCTCGTGCGCGATCGTGTATGCCCGGAGCTCGGGCCGCGGGTCTTCCTTACGGATGCGCTCAAGCTGGGCGCCGTCTACCATGGCCAACAGCTCACCGGCGGCCATGTGGTGAAGCATCGCGGTTACCCGGCTACGCGGCATGGCTGTGTCCCCCCAGCATCTTGAGCATGCGCTCGCCTTGGTCCGCATCGCGGGCCGCCAAGCGCTCCAACTCCGCCGTCGCATCGATGCCAGGCACATGGGACAAGAAGGTCTCATGGCTGATGGCGCGTGACTCGAACAGGGGCAGCCAGACGGAATAAAGCTCGGCCAGCTTCTTGGATGTGGACGGGGCTATCTGACACCCGATGATGTCCGTCCGGTAGTTGTTCTGGAACTCCTTGTTGGCCATTGCCAGGACTTTCGAGAACAGCTCTTCGTACAGCCCGATCCAGATGTGCCGCTCTTTTTCGGTGGAGGCAGTCACCAGCTCCATGAGGTTGTCGGCCGTGGCCCGGTTGGACATCAGCTCGGGAAGCCCAAGGAAGTGCACCGGGATGCCGGTGGCCCCACTGATCGCCTTCGCGTTCGCCTGAAGCTCCTGGTGTATGGATTCAAACGCGCGTGCGTCCGGGCCGACGAGGGAGAAATCGGCTGATGCCACGAGGAACCTACCAATACGCCATCCCATGTTGCGCAACTTGTCGTAGAGCGCCTCCCCCTGCTTGCTGTCGGCCACTTTGAAGTACGGGGTAGGCGCGGCAAACAGATGGTTGATCTCCCGCCAGTCCTTGAGCGCCTTGTCGAGCGCCTCGATCTCTGCCAGGACATGCGCCACTTTGCTGGGCGTCTCATTGACTCGCTGCGTGCGGCCGTAGAAGCGCTTGTACGCGAATTCATGTGGCTCGAGGGCGCGCTCATTGCCTTGGCCATTGGGCTTGTAGGTCACCCGGGAGTAGCTGGCGTAATCGTCGGGAGCCGTGTGCACATGGTATTTGTGCTGCGTCCACGGCATGAATCGCGCATCGACTTGCCCGGCCTTCTTGTCAGCCCAAAGGCGCACGAGGAATTTACCCTCGATTTCCGCCTCTTTTGCCCAGTCCTGCGGCACTTCCTCGTCGAGGTTGTTCCGGTCGATGAAGGCCTGAATGAACTCCAGTTCGCGTTTGCCCGCGTCGCTGTCGCCTTCGACACCCTGAATGGCAGGCTTGATGCCGTCGCCGATTATGAACGATGCACGCAGCTCCACCAAGGCGTGTGCCAGGTGATTGCCCCAGTCCGCCTCGCCGCTGTACTTGCGGTCCAGCTCGCGGGTCTTGGCCTCGTAGCTGGGGTACGGGTTCGACGCAGACTTCCGGCCACGCGCGCTTTGCTCGGCCAGAATGTCGATGGTGTGCTGCATCTCGACGACCTTGCGCTCGAGCTGCTGCGTCTTCTTGCGGCGTGTGAACAACATGGCGACATTACGGGGAAGTGGGACAGCGCGTGGCAACTACTCGGGGGAGACATCCAGCCCGCCGCCAACGAATATATCCTCTCGCTGGCTCAGGTGCGTGTACAGCGCATACCGGACGGCATCGAGGGCGTGGTCCATGAACTTGACCGGCTCATCCATTGGGTTACCGTCCTTATCGACCGCCCACTTGTAGGTGGCCAGCTCCTTGTTGAGGTTCGTGTTACCGGGCCGTGTGTAGATCTGCTGGCTCTTCAGGAAGTCGATGCCGGCACGCACGCTGCCCTGGCCTTTCGACGCAGGCAGGGCCCAGTAGCCCGCGTTGGCGAGGGTCTGCACCCGGTCGGGCTCGGCAGCATCGCAGTAGATGGGCGCCGTCTTGGGTACGCCCAGGGCTGGCAGCATCTGCACCAGGTCTTCGGTCGTCAGGCCCGTCTCGTAGCATTCCTCGGTGAGGTAGACGCCGTTGTCGGCAATGTCCGCCCGAATCAGGGCCATGGGGTTGTTGAAGCCAAAGTCGAGCCCGTAGATCGATTCGATGAGGTTGGCGGGGGGTTCGGCGTTCGGCCAGATACCGTAGATGAGGCCGGTCAGGATGCCCCACTCGCCATCGGCATACACAGCCCCAAGCTGAGGGTCACGCTCCTTGAGAGCCTCCAACTCGGCCCCATACTCATCGTCGCAGAAGTTGTTGTCCCGGTATGTCGTGACCAAGGTCCGGGTGTTGGCCGCGGGCGCGTCGAAGAAGCGTGGCTTCAGCCAGTGCGTCACGCTGACTGGGTTGAAGGTGAGCACGATCTGCTTGGAGTGGGCGTAGCGGCCGCGCATGCGCAGGTTGATTTGCTCGTAGTCGGCCCGCTGAAACTCCGTCGCTTCTTCCATCCAGGCGCTGGTCATGCCGACGATGCTCTTCAACTTCTCGGGGTCATCCATACCCATGCACCGGAGCACGCTTCCGTTCGGCAGGAAGGTCAAGGTCATTTCAGTCTTGTTTTCCTGCCACAACGCGGGTTGGTCGAATTGGCGGATGACCTCGCGGAACTGAGCCCACACCGAGGTGCGCAGCGTCCGGCCGACCTTTCGGAAGGCGATAATGTGATGTCCAGGCTCCCGCACCGCGCGCACGACTTTCTTTTGCGCTGTGAAGAAAGACTTACCCGAACCGGCGCCGCCCATGAGCACGAGGTTTCGATGGTGATCGCGATGCAGCGGGTAGAAGACCGGGTTGGAGACCGTCGGCAGGTTCCGCAGGTCAATCGTTATCGGCATCGTCGTCGAGGTCGTCGGGCGTGAGGATCTTGCAGGTCAGCTCGTGCTCGTGGCGGTCCGGCTTGTCCCAGCCCAGCAGTTTGGCGAGGCGCTCGAGGGCTTGCACGGGCGGGTGGAGACGGAACTCGATGATGGGGTTGCCGTCTCCGTCCAGGCGTTGCTTCACGGCAGCCACGGCGTGTGGGTGCACGGTCTTGAGCTTCGCGAAGTCAAAGCGCCCCTGGTCGTCGAAGTAATCCCCGACACGGGCCCGCGCGATGTCGGTCAGGATTTGGGTTGCCTCATCGAACGCCATGATCGACTGGCGCTTCTTGTCGGCCATGCCTGCCTCAATCGCAGCCTGCACGGCGGGTTTTTTAAGGTTCTCGGGCCCCGAATACCGCGCGGTGCGAGGCGAGTACCCGGCCGCCAACGCTGCCCGGCCTGCGTTGAAGTCGACCAGGTATTCCTCGACGAATCGCTGCTGTTTGTGCGTGAGCTTCATGCTGTGAGTATGGGGCAGTGGGACAGCTCGTGTCAGTCGTCAGGGTCAGACGGGAATCCTCGATCGCCAGGGTCCCATCGGGTTCCCGCGCCGCCATCCGTCCAGGAGGGCGAAAGCTCGTATTGCTCGTCGTGTATTTCCTCGCTGACGATCTCGAGCGACATGAGGAATATGTCCGCTGGAATCCTGCCTGCCTTTTGAAACCGCCGCAGCTCCGCGCAGATGGGGCCGATCATCTTTTCGCGACACGCACCGAAGTTCTTCCGCACCCTTTCGATGGAGCCTGCGCGAAGCCCGGTAGAGCCGCGCCCCTCGCCTGGCCGATCCTTCGCCTTCGTTGGACGCTTACGCCTCGGTTCCCGCTTGGTCATGTACTACTCCGATCGTTCGTCCTGTGAATCCTACCACGCCTTACTGTGCTTTGCTTTGCCGGACTCGAATCCATGGATGGCCACGCAGACCGCATCACTTTCGTGGCTGCTGAGAGGTCGACGCCATTTCTCTTGGGCGAGAGCAATGGCGGCTTGCTTCAGGTCATCGCGACCGCGCACCCCGGGCAGAACCTTTGATTGCCATGTCGATGGTTGGACGGTGTCGAGTTTCACGCCGAACTGTCGTGCCGCCCGCTTGATCTCGCCAGCCACCTCACTGAGCTTGCGAAACGAGTCCACATTGCGTTTGCTGCCTGGGCCGGTTCGAACAGCCAGGTAGATCCCTTCGAGGTAGACCACGGCGCCGACATTCTTGGCCCGCCTCATCAGAGCCATCAGGCGCGCGTCGTAGTCCTCGATGATTCGCCCCCGGTAGTCCGTGCGCTCGATGGTGCCTACGGCCCGAACCGCGCCGCGATCGAGAGCCGCATACGCCACACGGTGCACATCCGCGTCGATGCCGATTATGAATTTGGATTCCCGCAATTCGCCTTCCTCATGGCGGCTTTGGTAGCCGCTTTCCGTGCTTGTGCAGCCAGCGCTTACAACGCTCGGCGATGTACGCCCCAGGCTTCTTCAGCGGGCCAAGGTCTTTCGCTTTCCGGACCCCTTCGTCGTCGCAGTCCTCGGCGTACTTGAGCGCTTCCTCGAGCTCGCCAAACCCTTCGTGCTCGGCCATCAGCATGGCCGTTTCGGCCCACCATCGGTGGTACTCTGGCGGGTCACGACTCACCTCGATGAGGCGATCGGTCACGGCATCGATGCCAGCAGCCCCCCCAGCAGAATCGAGAAACGCCGACACGACCGACCCGACCGAGACGGGATCTCGACACGCCGACCCCGACCGAGAACGCACACGCGACGACGGCCGCGGCTTTGGCCGGGCTTCGGCCTCGGTATCGGCCTCGGCCTTGGCAAAGGCCAAGGCTTCGGTATCGGCTAAGGCATCGGTTAAGGCAGGGCGCTTTTGTGCGCTCGTGTGCGCTCGCGTGCGCTCATGGCTTACGGTCTTGCGCTCAGGTGCGCTTTCTGGAGCCTTCTTTACCCCGTTTTGCGACGGTTTTTTGCCTGCGACACGGTCCTCGAGTGGCCCATCGTCTTCGTTGAGGTGTGGAAAGCGCTCGAGTAGCGCCTTCTTCTCAGCGCCCGCAATCCGGGTCAGACTCGGCAGGGTGCCATCAGCAAACACATCCCCCTTTCGCGCCAGGGCGACATGGACGCTGTGCTCACAATGCTGCGGCCAGTGATGCACGACGACACGGTGATCCTCGTTTTCATCCAGCCATCCGGTTTCTACAAGTGCCTCGACCAGCTCGTGAGGGCATCCTTCCCACTCGATAGCAAACGCGATATCCTCGTCGCTGAAGCGCCCAATATCGCCCTTCCTAGCCTCTCTGGCCGTGAAGTCCCAGATGGACTGCAGGAGGCCTTTGCATTGCCACAAAGGCATCTGTAGGCGTCTCTGCAGGCGCTTGAACTTGATTAGGGTTTCCGTGCCTGTTTTCACTGCGTCCCCCTCTACCTAAAACTTTGCTTCTTCGGCCAATGTATTCTCGGCCTCTTCGCCGCCGGCGTAGTGTCGTGCGCGGATGTGCCATTCATCAGGCTTGGAGGGCGACATGCCCTTGGCCTTGAGTGCTTTGCGCACCGTCTCTACAGCCCCTTCTTGTGACACATCGAACGCCACACAGCGGACTTCGTCGCAGTCCAGCCAGGCTACCCACATTTCCGAAGGCGGAGCGTGAATACACTGGCGCTTCTTTCGCTTCTTAGGCATTCAGCTGTCCCTCCACGGCTTTATCTGCGGCACCTTGACCGTCAGCCTTCTTTCTCGCCTCGCGCCTCATCCTGCGTCGATACATGGATTCGGCCTCAGCTTCGGCCCTGCTCATACCCGCACAGTACTCAAGGATTGCCGCATCCTCTTCGAACGCCTCGCGATGCTCCTCTATCGTCCAAAACTTAGACACTCAATACCCCTCGATTGCCTTGTCTACAAGATGAGAGTGAACATCGAAGAGCCCCAGCCGACCCGTGATAGGAAATGGGCGCACGAACGGCTGCGGGTTCGCCAGGCGAATGTGCCACTGGCCGGGCATTTCCCACGGACTCCCGACATCGACCTCGTCGCAGCCAATTACCAACACGCATCCGACGGCCAGCCCCGGCATTACTTCGCTGGGCAGTCCCGGCCAGCGCTTGGTGTAGAAATCGAGAGCCGGACCATCCACTACCTTGCTCGCGCAAATCACCAAAGGCCCTCGGTGCCTCATCTGCCAAGTGCGGTTCTCGACATTCTTGCCGTAACGCACAATCAGCGTTGCCCAAGGCTCTCGAACGGACAGAGCCTTCATTTCACCGGCCCCAGGCAAGGCAAAGCCACATTCGCGATATTCACCTTGAAATTGGCCGAGTCGTAAAGCGCGTCAACAAGATCCATTTCCAGCGCCACCTGCTTACGCATTGCCGACTCGAAATCCACCGCGCAATGCTTCGATAGCGAAACATTGCTAACGCGGCTCCACTCGTCACTGTATTGGTTCCAGCAATAAAAGCTACCCACATCACCACCCTCGAACCCGGCTGAGAAGACACCGAACTCCGGGGTGATCTTCGGAGACCGCTCCAACGGCCAGTAGAAACACCAATGGTCCGCGACGCCCGCCAATTCACTACGGTCATCAACCTTTTGCAGAGGGCTTGGGGAAAAATCCGGCCGCGCACCGCCGCTCATCCGCACAAAACTCATCATCCCTCCGTGCCCTCCGTGCCTCTGTGGTTCAATGTTCCTCTCCCCGAAGGTGCGCCAACTCATCCTTCCATCGCCACTGACGCACACGACACCCTCCGCCCGGGTGACGCGCTGAGTCCGGTGTGAATACGAACACCGCGATCTCGCGCGGGTTGCTCGACTGCTTCACCGCGGCCCGGCCGTTCGCGTCCACAGGCGGCAAGAATTGAGGCCTCGGGGCGCACAAACGAATCTGCGCCGCGTGCTGCTCCGCCAGCGTCCACCATTTCGTCGAGGGCGCCACCAGCCCCACCAGGACAACCGTACACCGGCGTTCACTCGCCGCGCGGATGCAGGCCTCTACCCAGGGCAGGAAATTGCCGAAGCCCGGGTTGCAGAAGTGCGTCATGGAGTAAATCCACTCGCATGACAGCGCATCCTCGTGCCCTTCCGAGCCGGGCCCATACCACACCGCGCACAAGGCGTTTTCTTTCGTAGCCGCCGCATCAATATGGAATTCGAACTCCTGATCGAGAACCTCGAAAAGGTCCGGCGGCGTGCGCCACTCCTGCCGTGCTGCCCGCTCAGTCGTGACCATGGGTATTCTCCGGGCCTTGCGGGTGGCACCCAACTAGCCGATTCAGCTTGTTCGCAGCACGCCATGTGGCCACCATCGACCGATAGGTCTTGCCCACGAACGGACCGCCCTTTGAACGGATTCGGAAAGCTCCGGGCCGAATCCTCTCAGCCCGGAATGGGCCCCAAAGCTTGGAAAGCTTCAGGAATTCGTGCAGTTCCTTGCTCATTTTCAAAACAGCCACCCTTGTCCCGCGAGGACTTCGCGGTTCTTTCTACGGGTTTGGACATGGTGATCCGCGTCGTGCCCAAGGTGGCATCGCTGGCACAGGTGCACCAGGTTCGCCTCTTCCAAGGGCAGGGCCGGGCCGCCTTCGTCCATCCCGTCGTTGTTGTCCAGGTTGTGGTCCAGATGCGCCACCGTCAGCACCACCCGGATCATCTTTCCGTGATGCCCCACGCGCAGTTGTTTGTTCAGGATCCCGCATTTCTCGCACTGGTCACTCGACCGCTCTCGGATGCGCTCCCGAATCTCCCCCCAGTTCGCCGGATACTTCGAGTAGTCACACGGCATCGTTCGGTTCCTCTGGCGGTTCGGGCATCTCCATCCAGTGTGTGGGGAGGCGGTCTGTAAGTTCCTCGCCATCGACAAACCAAGAAAGCACATCGTCTGGGTTGCCATCAGGCACAGACGCTGGGGCGCGGTAGACAGCCTCAAATACACCGTCGTCCGGATGGTAGGCGAGGCAATAGAAAGGGAGGCTTTCGTAGTATCCAGCCTCTTGAATGTACGGCCCAACAGTGCTCCACGGTTTCCAAGGGTCACTGGGAAGTAGCTTGTCCACGCAGTCAGGGATGCTCGCGACGGCGCGTCCGAATCCTGCCCATACTGACATGCCGGTGAATGTGTCGAGCGCGGCGGCTTGCGCCAGCATCGTCTGCAACTCACTTCGTGTCATCGTCACGCCCTCCCCCCTCATAGGCTCCTACAAGCCAGATGGACCCGAAAATGGCCAGCATTATCAGCCCACCAAGCAAGGGCCAATAGCCACCACGCTCGACACCAGCCAATACGCCCAGGACGGTCAATAACCCCAGCCAAGGTGTCCCGGGGTGTCCCTTCGCGCCTTTGCGAATTCGGCGGATCATCCACCCAACTCCTTCTTGCAGTCTTCCCAAGCCTGGTTCAGCTCGGCCATCGCCTCGTGAGACCCGCCCCGATCCGGGTGCAGGATGGCTGCCTTTCGGCGGTAGTGCCCTTGGAGCCCCATAAGGGTTGTGACGCCCTCTGGCGGGTCTAGCACTTCCCGCCAAGGCCGCTGCGTGATCATCGGCGGCGGCAGCTGCGCGAATCCGCTGAAAGCTCGGTCCATGATCTCGGCCCCGCCATAGCGCTCGATCGCCCGGATGCAGTCGATCGTCTTGCCGATGGCGCGCATGTTCTCCCAGGTATTCCGGTACTTGTCCACGGCGATGCAGCGGGTCTCACCGGTCTTGGTCAGCCAGTACACCGCTACCCCTGGGTCCGCAGGCTCCCCGGCATCCGCGCGAGGCTCGCCATCGTTCCGAAGACGCAAGTTACTGCTGATGATGATGCGGTGCCTGGGCACGCCAAGCTTACGCAGCTCATCGAGCATTTCATCCCTGGCTTGCCCGCGCGAGGCCTTGAATCGAGACCACTCGCGCTTCGATGCGCAGGTCCGTGGAACACCCGCTGGCCAGTCCAAGGGGTATGCGTTTCGCTCGTGAAAATCACTGTTCATCGGGATCTCCCGCAATTACCCATGCGACAAGGCAGGCTAGAGCTGCAAAGCCCAGCCAGGCCTCTATCGGGGGGTAGGTAATCAACACTCGTGCCCGCCGCGGCCAGGGACCAGGTAATCACGCCAGTGGACCCACCCGTTTCGCGTCAAGAATCCCCACGAGCGCCGGCGCGGGCCCATGAGAACAAGCGTGCATGCCGGGGTGTCGCCCAGGATGACGCGGTGACTCCATTCCGCTGGCCTGTAGAGCAAGCTGCCTGGCCGGCGCCACTTCACGCCCTCGCGGGTTTCCTCGTGGTAGCCGCCAAATAGAATCAGCGTCCAGAATCCCCACGGATGGTCGTGCAGGCAGCGGTCTTCGTCCCCCCGCACGAACACATGGAGCTTGAGGCGCCAGCCAAACAGCTTCAGGACGGTGAACCGCACCAGGTAGGGCTCACCCTCCGGAGTGCAAATGACGCGGTGCGCGTCGTAGTCGTAGTCGGTTTCCATCAATCCCCCCCCTGCAATCCCTGCCGTCAGGCCGTGACAGCCTCAGCCTCTACCCCGGCGTCGTCGCCCGCTTCCTCATCCTCCGCGGCCGCATCTTCGGCCTGGGCTTCCGGGTACCCTTCGTCCCATTCCTCGAGAGTGGCCTGGCCGGGGTGTTCGTCGGGGTTCTCGGCCTCAGCCTTCGCGCCATCGGCCGGGGTGTCCATCGGAATCTCGTACTGGCAGGCGCGCAGCGTCAGCCCATTGCCCTGCAGACTGAAGATGTTCTGCCTGTTCTCGGGGCTGTTCAGGGCGCTCACGGCAATCTTGAGCATCTTGCCCGGCTCGAACATCACCTTCTCGAGGTTCCCCCGAATCTCCACAAGGCCGGCCGGGGTTTCGAAGTAGGTCTCGGCGATATTGCAGACGCGCTCCGCGATATCCTCGAGCGCCTCGCCGTCCAGGGGCGCGGCCGTGACCTCCGGCGCGTCTTGAAAGAAGAGGCCCTCCTCATTGAGCAACTTCTTGACGGCATCGATAAACTTGGTCTTGGTGTCCATGTTGGCTACTCCTTTTCTCTAAGTTGTGTGCGTTCGTTGGTTAGACTGTCTCTCAAGTGCTTCTTAGCGTCCTTGATCCCCATGGCACAAAGGACGGCAAGTAGTGATAACGACAAGCCCAGCAGGTACAAGGGCACAAAAGCCTCTCGTCGCAGAATCGTGTACCACGGTTTCAGCCGGGTCTCATGCCAGGAAGGCCATTGCCACCAATGCACTTTGCGCTTATCCATGGCCTTTGACCTCAGCCTTGGCGAGGGCGGCACGAACAGCAGCAGCCATCCTCAATAGGTCGTTTTGGATTTCAGGATATGGATCGTCCGGAAGTGCCACATCGAGCATCTTGGCGATCAGTTCCAGCCTATCGGGCGGCACGATCTGACACGCCACGAGCAGGTCTTTTGATGCGGAGAGAAGCCGCCCGTTTGCCACAGGGTCCCCGCAATACACACCTTCCCCGGATCCATCTTGATACCAAGGTTCGTGAATTGTCGCGATGATGACCCAATCATCATCTATTTCGACCCCGACTGTGGGCGGACTGGGGCTAAGCCCCACGGACCGATCGCCTTGATCCCCCGGTTCATACCCCCAGTTTCCAGGCGTGAGATCCATCACTGCACCGACTCCCCTTCCGCCATGACCGTGACGCCGGGGCCTGGGCGCGCCGATTCGTCGACATAGGTCATCACCAGCTGGAGGTCCAGCTCTTGCGCCGCCTGGGCGAGGGCCGCGCGGTCGTTCTTACCCATCGATTCGGCACCGTCGACCAGGACGAAGCCACTGCGGGGGTTCAGGGCGGCCGCGATGACCACGCCGACGCGGATTTGCTCAGAGGTACCGAGCTGGTGCACAGGCACGCCGTGGATTGTCACGGTCTCCCCATCGATGCCGAGGCCGTCCACAGGCAGTTCGGTGGACTCCAGCAAGGCTTTGGGGATGTCGTCGCGAAACATTTCGACCAGCTTCTTGAACAGATCCGAGCGGCGCTTCGCGTCGGCATACTGGGCAGCTGCGGCGTCGTGCGCGTCCTGAAGCTTCCGGGCCTCAAGCTGCTTGCGCGCCTTGTCGAGCTCCGCCTGGAGGCTGTCCAGGTCAACCTCGGGCGATTCGCCGGCCAACTCCTTGTCGAGCACGGCCAGGTCTGTCTTGCGGGCCTCGTGGTTGTTGCATTGCCGATCGATGGCCTCGAGCTGCGCGATCTTCCCCCGGTTTTCCTCCAAGCGGCTGCGCTGCTCTGACAGGAGGGCTTCCAAGCGCGTAATCTCCGCCTGTGCGGCCTCACACTCCTGCTGGCAGTCGGTGATTGCCTCGGACACCTCGCTGGGGTCTGGCAGCTCTTCCGCCTCCTGGGCGATTTGAGCGGCCAAGGCGTCGCGGCGCTCGCGCAGGGTGGCGCGGTTGTCCTGCTTGCCCTTGGCGGTCCAGTAGGCCTGGTTCAACTCTTCGGCCAAGGCTGCGAGGGACTCGGCCGACTGCTTCGGCGCCGCCGTCTCGGGCGAGGGGGTCAGCTCGAGCCTGTTCTCGGCCTCTTCGACCCGCTTGTTCTGCTGTGTCCGGTACTCGTACACCAGACGCTCAAGGGCCTCACACACAATGAAGGCGTGCTGCTCGAAGTTGACAAGGTCCATGTTGACCTCGCCCAGGGCGCCCGTGTATTCCTCGCCCAGGCTTTCGACGGCGGCCCAGACCTGCTCGTGATTGAGACTCATGGGAATGGCCTCGAGCAATTGGTCACGCTGGCGCCGAAGCCGTTCGGTCTTGCCTTTGGCCTCGCCACCGCCCAGGCGAACCCATGCGATGGGCTGGAAAGCCGCGGGGCCGCAAATGGCGTTGAGGAAGCTCTGCGCCTTGTCAATCGGGTGGCCGTTCGAGTCGGTCACCATGACGGTCTGCTTGCCGTTGCGGGGCACGATGCGCTTGATCGTGGCTTCCGTCAGGGTCAGCTCCAGCTCGGCCTTGTCAGCGCCCAGGCGCACCATGCTGGGGTCCATACCCCGCAAGGCCGCCTCGATGCTCTCAAGGATGGTCGTCTTGCCCTGGCCGGAATCCCCGCGGATCTCGTGAATTTCGCCGTCGAAGTCGATGCTGACCTCGCGGATCTTCTTCACATTGTGCGCCCGCAGTTGCAGTACCCGGACGCGGTCGTGTTTGCCGTTCGTCGTGCTCATGCCGCTACCCCCCTGGGCATCAGCCCGTTGCTTTCGAGCATCTTCACGATGGCGATCGCCCGGGCCCCCTCGGTGAGACCTGGCGCCTGCTGGATCTCGATGATCTGCTCGGTCAGGTCGCTGTGACGGTCGAAGGTGCCCCAGGTGTCATTGGCCGTCTGGCGAAGGTAGAGGTCGCGCTGTACCGAGACATCGTCCGCGCAGTAGTCGAGGATGAGATCGTACTCCCCCGCCTCGTAGGCCTCAGCCACCCGGGATCCGTCCATAGGCTCGCCGTTCCAGTGCACTTCCTGCTTGGCGCTCCGAATGTCGTGGGCTTGGCAGACGGCCGAAAGCTTCACAAACCCAAGACCGTTCGGGCATGGTGTGCGCAACATGGTGTCCCACACGCGGCCACGCCACTTGCCGTCCGTGTACCGTGGGAAATGCTTCGGCGGGCAGATGTCGTGCCGGCGGAACCTGTTCAACAGGATCGCCAGGTCGAATCCAGCGATGTTGTGCCCACACCAGATGGTCTCCTGGCTGGCTTGGTTGTCCCAGGCATCGGCCAGGAGCGCCAATTGCTCCGCCTCGGGGCGATTCATCATGTCCGCCTGGTAGGCATCACCATCGGCTTCCCAGCAAACGCAGAGCGGTTCCGCGAGCAGGACATTGACGCTGGTCTTGGCCAACGCCTCCGCGGCTCGCTCTTCGCGCGCGGCCTCGGTGTGCCAGGCCATCTTGACCTCTTTGCGTGTGTTGCTGGCGGGCTTCTTCTCGATCGCTTCCTCGCGGATCTGCTCCATCGCCGCGGGGTTGGTCGTCCGGTAGGTCTCGATGTCGAATACGATCAGTCGTGCCTTACTCTGCATTGTTCGAGTCTCCCCCTGTCTCGGGCTGTGCCGCGGGCGGTTCCGCCACGAGGCTGTCCATGAACGCTTTGCCGTCGTCGGTCGTCCAGTACTGCACACCGAACTGCTCAGACTCGGGCAGGATGATGGTGGCCTGCGCTTTGTCCGCCCAGGCCTTATCCAGTGTCTGCAGGTGCGTGTCCGACAACTTGCCCAAGGCCTTCACGGCGTCCAGGAAGCCAGCTGCGGACTTCTTACTCACGGACACGGACAGGTCAGCGCCGTTGCGGCCGATGAGGTCAATGAATGCCCCACCGTCGGTCACGCGCGCCTGGATGACCAGCACGCGGGCGGTCTTGGTCTCGCGCGAGCCGAAGTTGCCGCGCGCCGGGAACGCCGAGCGCACTTCCGCGCCGGGGTCGAGCGTCTTGAGCAGCGCGGCCACCAGGGCGGGGTTCGTGCCGGCGCGCAGCCGGATTCGCTGCAGGGCGCCACCCACGACGGCCTCCACCTCGATGCCCTCGATATGGTCGAGGATTCCGTCGATCGCCTGTGGCGCGACTTGGGGCGCTTCCTGGGCGGCCGGCGCGGGCTCGGGTGGCTTGGATGGTTTCGCGGGTGGCGGCTTGGAGTCCCCACCCTTGTTGCTGAGGATGTCTGCCAGATTTGCCATGATTTGCTCCTTTGGGATAAGCTCCCAGTTGTTCAGTTCGTTGTCTACGAGGGCTTGCGCGGATTACCGGTCCCGCAGGCCCTCACTTATTTGATGGTCATTTGACCCTCGTGCAGGCGATTACCCGCCTCCGCCAGGTCGCGCTTCACGGTCTGCAGGTCGTTCTCCATGCGATCGAGTTGCGCCTGCATATCGTTGAGCCGTTCGAACAGCGTCTTCATGGCCGATCCGTCGCTCGCGGGAAGTGACTCAGCACTCATGCCTGATCCCTCCCGATTTCGTCGCGCATGTCGAGTTCTGCCAGCAGGCCGACGACGGTGCCGGAAAGCCGCTCGAGCAAGTGCTGGACACACTCCAGGCTGTCGCAGGCATAGAGGGCGGAGTCTTCGAAGATCTCCCGCGCCTCATCCCGCGTGACGGACGCAAAGCCCTCCAGGCGGCTCCCCGCGTGTGTAACGGGGAGCCGCCAACCGCTGGCCCCAATGGCCGGGTGGCGGCCAGAGTGGGGAGGACCAGCGGTCCGGGCGACAGCCGGCGCGACGGGCACCGCGCCGGCGGCGGAGGGTTGTGTGGTCTTGGTGGCCATGATCAGCGCCCTCCCACAACGGCAGCGCCGGGCTGCCCGGGGGAGAGTTGGCGCACTTGCACTGCGCTCGATAATGGGCGGTCGTCGGCAAGACCCTGGAGGATCTCGGTCACGCGCGCCTTCGATGAACTGAAATCGGCGCGCAGGTTTGCCGTCACGGTCGTGACATTGCCCTGGAACAAGTCGCACTGGTGCAAGATGGCCAGGCGCGCAGTGGCAAAGCGCTCCTTCATTTGGTCGATCTCGCCTTGCTTGCGCTCCAACGCCTCCTGTGAGGTGCGCATATATTCGGAGAGCTGCTTCTGGTGATCCGCCTCCAAGTCTTCCAGGGCCCGCATGTAGCCCTCGATCGTCTGATTGGCCTCGATGTTTCCTTGGGTGCATTGGGCAAGCCGCGCATCGAGTCCCTCGGAGTGCAGCTTCCAGTTGATCACCTCCGCGCACGCATCGTCGAGCTGCGATCGCCTGGCCAACCAGCACAGGTCGAGCAGCTCATCCCACCATGTCAATAGCGTCTCCATGTCGCCTCCTTCTGCCAGCCCCAGCTGGCGGTTACATCTTGAGGGGGCCGCCTTCCAAGCCGCCGCCCTGCGTTCCGTAGTCCGGGCACCGCCAGTCCTCGGCAGTGTCCCGCAGTCGAATGAGCCCAGCCACCAACTCGGTGATGGCGAGGTCCAATTGCCGCAATTCTTCGTCGGTGAAGTAGGTCCCGGCCCCCGTGTCCGGGTCCATGGCATCCGCGATGGTCTCCACGAGCGCGGCCTGCTTCTTGAGGGTCACCGCCTGCTGCTGCAGGAAATTCCTGCCAGCCGCATGCCTCGTCTCAGGCAGGGGGAACAGCACATACCCCGACTTCGCCGCCAGGCTGGCCAGCAGGAGCGGGTCGCCCGTGAGCCTCGTCAACAGGGGCACCAGCTTCGCCGAAAGCGGCCGCTCGTCGCGGATCATCTCGTACAGGCTCGACACCGGCATCTGAACCTGCTCGGCCAGGTACTCCACCTTGACCCGGCTTCGCCCCAGGCTGGGCTTGAGCATCAAGGCCGTGGCGTCCGCGATGGACATCGCCTCGAGGTCATAGCCGTCCGTAGGCTTGGCCGTTGGTTTATGATTTCCCATGCTTCATGCTCCCCTGCATGTTCGAGTGCGCCCCAGTTTCATCGTTATTGACGCCGCAAGCGGTTCACCGCCTCGCGTGCTTGCCGTTCCTCGGCCTCCATGAAATCGTCCAGCCATTCCTGCTTGATCCGGTATTCCTTGCCAAACTGCCGCGCCTTCAGCTCGCCCGAGTGAATCCAGCCGTACACCGTGGTCGGGTGAACCTGCATGCGCTCCGCCACCTGCAAAACCGTCATGGCGCCCTGCTGAGGCTGTGCCCGGGCCAGCGCTTGCTCGATGCGCCGGAGGGATTCCTCGATCGCCTCAAGGCGCTCGGCGGTGGCCCCGTCTTGGGCCTGCGTGACCAGGGCCGCCAAGCCCTCGCCAAGCCGTTCCGCCGTGTGTCCGTTCGTGCCCATCGCCTCACCCCTTCGTTGGGTACACGCTACCCGCGGCCGCCACCTCGTGACCTTTGCCCGGCATTTGCTTTCAATTTGCTTTCTGTGTGCTGGCGAGCCCCGAGACCTCGACGCCAAGCAGATCTTCGTATGTGCACTCGAGGGCGCCCGCAATGTAGGGAAGCAGGTTAAGGCGAGGCTCGTTTCTGCCTTCGAGCCATCGCCGAATAGACTGGTCCTGAATCGTCGCGCCGCAGTCATACATGGCCGCGGAGAGGTGGGCGGGCTGCCAGCCCTTGGCCTCCATGAGACGGGAAAGGTTTTGCGTAAACACTCAGAAGCACCTCCTTGATACGCCGAGGATACCTCAGATGACTGAACATGTCAACACTTTTGATTCACTATGTTCTCACAGTGTCGTATCGCCCAATAAGACATTGATTTACAGCCGGGTGCGCGCTACCCTTGGCGGCATGAATAAGAAGCATTCTTGGGATGAGCGGAGAGAAGCGCTTGATACGCTCAAGAAGGCCGGATGGTCTTTACGCGAGATCGCAAAGGAAATCGGTGTAAAAGAGCGTAGTCTAGCGACTGCAATCAAGCGGAAGTCCAACCGCGGAAATGTGGTCCCGGAGCTCGACCGCTGGCTAGAGGATCAGGGGCATTTAGGTACAGGATGGGACTTCATCGAGAACCCAGAGGACTGGATTAATCGGCATGCCTTCGTGGATCTCGCCGCGATAGCAGCCCAAAATCGTGAGGTCGAGGCCGCCCAGGCTTGCATGGCATATGACGGCCAGCTCAAATCGCTATTCGAGCAATTCGAGAGACTTCACGGCCAACTCACGGCCATCGAGAGCCGCAAGAAGGCAAGTAAGGCGCCAGCGAAAAGCGGTGAGGCCGGAGGCTGACCTCGAGGCGTAGGGGATGAGTGGAGTGGGGTACGACACAAACATCTACACCGAGCCGGCCACCGGAAGACAGTGGACGCGGAACTACACAAACAAGGCCGAGGTCGCTCAGTCGATGTTGGGCGGCGCCGCCATACCTCTGATGTTTGGCCTTTCCTTCGGGCTCTTTGGCTTGCTTTTCTGTCCCATCCTGCTGATCTTTGGAGTATTGCTGGTTCTGGTATCGCCTGTCGTGGCTATTTGCATGCCGGTGCTCGGGGTTTTTCACCGTTCGGGTGCATGCCCGTGGTGCCGCCATATCACGAAGGCGCCTTCGGACGCGACGAACGCCAGCTGCCAAAGCTGCAATGGTCCGATTCAGGTATCCCCAGGCGTCTTCATGAGGATGCTCGACTACAGGGAACTCGATTCAGAGAGCAAGCCAACACCGCCACCGCCTTGGCTGGTGCCAAACAAATGACCGCCGGAACCCGCAGCTACAGGAAGTGCCCATGTACCGGATGAAAGGAGAGTTCCTTTTGCCGTGCCCGTTGTGCGCGAACATCGGCGTGGCGGTGACCGCTCCGCCCATGCGTTGCGGCACCCGGTTCATGGTCTATTGCGGCCTGTGCTCCGCCTATGTCGAGCGCGCGGTCATCGGGCATGTGAACAAGACCAAGCTTAGGCGGTGTGCCGTGAACGCATGGAATCACCGCGCCCACATCGGCAAACGAAAGAACGCCTCCGGGCTCATCGCCTGCCCGCTATGCGGCCGGTTGGATGCCCAAATCAAGCGCGAGGTACGCATCGAGTGCCGCTGCCAATTCGCGATCGACCCCGTACCCATCGGCCTCTGGAACACCATCGAGCCCGACGAGCTCACAGCAAAATGGAATCGCCGCGAGGGCCACATCGACCGCATATTGAGGTACGGCGTGACGCCGTCCCGTAGAAATTGAACGCCAATCAGCAGGAGGGGAACTCACCATGAAGCATGTAGCCAAAATCGCAGCGCTGGTCCTGATCGCATGGGTCTCGACGGGATGCTCACTCCTGGGCCTCGGGGTCTCGACTATCACCCTGGTCAATGACACCGAGTACGCCATCCCGTTTGTCGGCGCGGCCGGCACGCGTAGCCTGGAGGGGATTTCAACATTCCCAGGCCTTCTGACCAACTACACATACGAGCCCATCGAACCAGGCGCCTCGTTCGACTTCTTCGTCCTGTTTGACGACATCTGGGCCTTCCTGGTGTTCGTCGACCTCCAGGGGGCCACTGGGTACACCACTCCCTTGAGCCTGGTCGACTTCGTGACGGCTGCTGACCGGCACCCTGGCCGCTTCGTCGATGTTGTTGCCGATTCCGGCGGGCTCCTTCGCCGCGGCGATCATCTCGAGATTCGCATTTTTGAGCTGGCCGAAGGCGGCTTCGATTTCGAGTCTACCATCACCCCGGGATCCCGGTTCCCGTGACAACACGAGTGACAACAGAATCTGCACTGAACTGCATTGAACCGCACCAAACCGCAATTGCGCAAGGTTCGTAACCCCAATAAACCCAACAAACTGCATTGAACTGCACCAGAACGGAAAATAACGAGTCTATGGTTCAGAAAGGTTGGCCATGAGCCGCATCACGGCGACGGGTATCGTCGAGAAGAAGCGTGCCGGGGAACGGATCGCCGTTCTCACCGCGTACGACTATCCCAGTGCGCTGCTGGCGGATGCCGCCGGTGTCGACGCGATCCTCGTGGGCGATTCCTGCGCCACGACGGTCATGGGCCTGACCCACACTCTCAACATTTCCATGGATGCCATGGTGCATCACACCGCGATGGTGTCGCGCGCGGCGACGCATGCGCTCGTTGTGGCCGATTTGCCCTTCCTGTCCTACCAGGTGAGCGTGGCGGAGGCCGTGCGCAATGCCGGGCGCCTCGTCACCGAGGGCGGGGCGCAGGCCGTGAAACTCGAGGGCGGCGTCGAACGGTGGGGCGCGCAGCTCAAGGCCATCCTCGATGCCGGTATCCCCGTCATGGGCCATCTGGGCCTGACCCCGCAATCCGTCCATCAGTTGGGCGGGTACGGCGTGCAGGCCGCGGATGAGTATTCCGCAGGCCGCCTCCGCCAAGAGGCGATGGCGCTGGAGAAAGCCGGGTGCTTCTCGATTGTCCTCGAAAAGATCCCCGCAGCCCTGGCCGCCGAAGTCTCCAAAGACCTCAATGTCCCCACGATCGGCATCGGGGCCGGCCCGGATTGCGACGGGCAGGTGATGGTGATGCACGACATTCTCGGCATCGGCATCCGCGCCCGGCATGTGAAGGTCTACGCCGACGCCAAGGCCCTCATGGCCAAGGCCTTCGAGGAATATGTCCAAGAGGTGCGCAGCGGCGCGTTCCCAGGCCCGGACCGGGGGTACTGATGGAAGTCATCACCGAACCCAGGGCCATGCAGGCATGGTCGCGCGCGCGCCGGTGCGAAGGACACGCCATCGGCTTGGTGCCAACCATGGGCGCCTTGCACGCCGGGCATGTCAGCCTCATGGAAGCAGCCACCAAGGACAACGGCGCCACCATCGCCTCCATCTTCGTCAATCCCGCCCAGTTCGCCCCGAACGAGGATTTCGACGCTTACCCCCGCACATGGGAGGGCGATCTCGAGGCCTGTGAGAAGGCAGGCATCGGAGCCATCTACGCCCCGCGTGACAAGGATCTTTACCCTGAGGGCTACACCTCCTACATCACCGTCGAGGCGCTGGATAAGGTGCTCTGCAGCCGGTCGCGTCCACACTTTTTTCGTGGTGTGGCGACGGTTGTGGCAAAATTATTCAATGCCTGCGAGCCGGATCGTGCCTACTTCGGTGAAAAGGATGGTCAACAGCTGGCGGTTATCCGAAGAATGACGCGTGATCTCGACTTTGGCATTGATATCATTGGGATTCCCACGGTACGGGAACCCGACGGTCTGGCGATGAGTTCGCGTAATCGATACTTGACTGATGCGCAGCGCGAGATCGCCTTGGGGCTCTCCCGGGGACTCGAGAAGGGGCGGGCGCTTCTCGCAGCGGGCGAGCGCGATGCCAAGGTCATTATCGAGGCGGTGCGGAGTGAAGTAATGGGTGTGGATAGGATAGATTACATCGAGATGGTCGATGCGAACGAGATGACCCCGCTGCCCGAGGCAGCGGGCGAAGTGATGCTGGCCGTGGCCGCCTGGGTGGGCGAGGCGCGGCTGATCGATAATATCCGTCACCGGGTGTAAGCGGGGCGGGTCATACGGACCGTTCGGTAGGGCCAAGTGGTGGCCAGATCGGGCACAATACTTCCGATGGGGACCGGGCAAGTAACCGCCCCCATCACATCGACATACGGGCATCGCCCGGGCAAACCAAGGGCGCGCGACCCCCATGGCGGGGGCGGGCAGCTGAAAGGAAGTTGACGATGCAGTTACACATGTTGAAGGGCAAGGTACACCGCGCGACGATAACGGATGCGGACCTCAACTACCCCGGCAGCCTCACGCTGGACCCGATCCTGCGTGAAGCGGCGGGCATGCTGGTCCACGAACGCGTGCAGGTGCTCAATTGCAACACAGGCGATCGCTTCGAGACCTACATCATCGATGGCGAGCCAGGCAGCGGGGATTTCTGCCTCAACGGCGCCGCCGCGCGCATGGGACAGAAGGGCGACATTTGCATTGCGCTAACCTATGTGTGGTTGACTGAGGCCGAAGCGAAGGAATGGAAGCCCAAGCTGGTCTATGTGGACGAGCACAACCGCATCACGCATGTGGGGCACGAGATCGAGCGTGCCGCCGAGGGCCTGTTCGTCTGACCCAACCACATTTCCGGGAGAATTCACGACATGCTGATTCGGGGGGGACTGCTGTCTCTGCTATTCGTGTTCGCCGTTGCCGCCATGGCGCAACCGGTGGTCATCGCCCATCGCGGTGCGCCGGGCTATGTGCCGGAGCACACCAACGCCTCGTACGCCGTGGCCTATGCCATGGGGGCGGACTACATCGAGCAAGACCTGGTGATGAGCAAGGACGGGGTGCTGCTGTGCCTGCACGACCGCGAGCTGGACGAGGTGACGAATGTCGCGGAGGCCTTTCCCGAGCGCGCCCGCGAGGATGGCAAGTTCTACGCGGTGGACTTCACGCTCGAGGAAATTAAATCCCTGCGGGTAACCGAGCGCTTTCCTGGGCGTTTTCCCCAGGGCAAGGGGCACTTCGTGGTGATTACCCTGGCGGAATCGATCGAGTTGGTGCAGGGACTCAACGAAGTCACGGGAAAAGACATTGGAATCTACCCCGAGATTAAGTTTGTGGCGTGGCACGCCGAGCAAGGACACGACATGGAGACCGAGCTGCTCCGCGTCCTTTCCGAGTACGGCTACGAAGGGCCGGACGCCAATGTTTTCGTGCAATGCTTCGAGCACGAGCCGCTCAAGCGCATGCGCGAAGAACTCGGCTCCACCCTGCCGCAGGTGCAACTCATCGCCGATCGCCGCGATTTCCACGCCATGGTCGCGGATGAAGGGCTGGACGCCATTGCCGAGTACGCCAATGGAATCGGCCCGTCCAAGAATTTCATTCTGCGCGACCCGTCCCTCGTGGCCCGCGCGCACGAGCGCGGCCTCGTCCTGCACCCCTACACCGTCCGCGCCGACGATGTCCCCGGCGCCTTCGCGGATCACGCCGCGGAGGTCAAGGCCCTGTTCGTCGAGCACGGCATCGACGGCGTCTTCACCGATCAGCCCGACCAGACGATTGCTGTGCTGAAGGAAGAGGGGTTGCGGTAGGGGAGCGAACGCGGTAGTGCCTATCCCCTTCGGTTTCATCCACAGATGGCGCAGATGCCGCAGATAGACCGAGAGCGCCGCCGGGAATCTCTCTGCGATGTGGCGTGGTCTTTTCAGCGCATTCGTGTGATGCCCAAACCCTTATGTGGGGTGGTCTCCTGACCGCGCCACTCCGGCGACCGCAGGTCTCCAAGTTGTTTGGTCAAGTTGCCAGCGGGTGAGGGAGACCTTCGGTCGCCGGAGTGACCGGGTCGGGAGACCCGGCCAAATCGAGGACTCGGACACATCGTTTGGGAGGGCGAGCGTCCTCGCGAGCCGCAGGCCGCCTCACGGGCTCCACTCCTTACGCCAACAACTCGTGCACCACATTTCCATGCACATCGGTGAGGCGGAAATCGCGGCCCTGGAAGCGGTAGGTGAGCCGCTCGTGGTTGATGCCGAGGCAATGCAGGATTGTCGCTTGCAGGTCGTGCACATGGATCGGGCGCTCGGCGATGCGGTAGCCGAAGTCGTCCGTCGCGCCGACGACCGCGCCGCGTTTGATGCCGCCGCCGGCCATCCACATGCTGAAGCAGTGCGGGTTGTGGTCGCGGCCAAGGTAGGTCGAGCCGTTGCGCTCCTCGTTCATCGGCGTGCGGCCGAACTCACCACTCCAGATGACGAGGGTGTCGTCCAGCAGGCCGCGGCGCTTGAGGTCGGCCAGCAAGGCCGCGATGGGCTTGTCCGTTTCCTTGCACTTGCGCGGAAGGGCCTGCAACAGGTCCGTGTCCGGCCCGGTGCCGTGCGTGTCCCAGCCCCAGTCGAACAACTGCACGAAGCGCGTGCCCTGCTCGACCAGGCGCCGGGCCAGCAGGCAGTTGTTGGCGAAGGAGGCCGCGCCCGGTTGCGCGCCGTACGCCGCGAGCGTCGCGGGGTCCTCGCGGCTGATGTCCATCACCTCGGGCACGGAAATCTGCATGCGGAAGGCCAACTCATACTGCTGAATGCGCGTGAGCGTCTCCGGATCGCCGTGCTGCTCGAGGCTCAGGTGGTTGAGGTCGTTCAAGGCATCGAGACTGCGGCGGCGCCCTTCGCGGTCCATGCCGTTCGGGTCGGATACGAACAGGACGGGGTCGCCCTCGCTGCGGCATTGCACGCCCTGATGCACGCTGGGAAGGAAGCCGCTGCCCCACACGCTCTTGCCGGACGACGGCGTCTTGCCGCCCGAGATGAGCACCACGAAGCCCGGCAGGTTCTCGTTCTCAACGCCGAGGCCGTAGGTCACCCAGGAGCCCATCGACGGCCGCCCGAGACGGGCAAAGCCGGTGTGGAGGAGCAATTTCGCCGGGGCATGGTTGAATTCGTCCGTGTACATGGAGCGAATGATGGTGACATCGTCGACAAGTTCGGAGAAATGGGGGAGAAGGTCCGACACCCACGCGCCGCTCTGGCCACGCCGGCGGAATTCATGCGGGGAGGCCAGCAGATTCGGGTGGCCCTTGATGAAGGCGAAGCGCTCCTTCTCGATCATCTCATCGGGGCAGGGCTTGCCGTCCCACTTCTTCAATTCGGGCTTGTAGTCGAGCAGGTCCATCGGTGGCGGGCCGCCGGCCATGTGGAGGTAGATGACGCGCTTGGCCGTCGGGGCAAAGTGCGGCTCCGATGCCGCGGAGGACGGGCAGGTGGCCGCTGCCGATGCGGAGTTCTGCATCAGCAGGGACAGGGCCGCCGCGCCAAAGCCGGAGGCCGCGCTTCCCAGAAAATGCCGCCGCGTGACGCCGTGGTAGTGATCGCGGATGGGGTCGGTGCCGTTGAATTCCATGGCGCTAGCCTTTCGTGAGCGTTTCGTCGAGGTTGAGCAGCACATTGCACACGACCGTCCATGCGGCGAATTCCGCCGCGTCGGCCCCATCGGGCAGGGGGCCGAGCGGGTCGGTGGCCATGGCGAGGGCTTCCTCCGCCGCTTCGCCGTAGTGCGCCTGCTCGGAGCGCACGAGGTTCTCGATGCGTGCGCGTTCCTGCTCTGACGGCGCGCGCGCGGTGACCAACTGGAAAGCAAACCCGATTCGATCGTCCAAGTCCGTGCCGCCCTCGGCGAGTACGCGCCGGGCCATCGCCTGTGCCGCCTCAATGTAGACCGGATCGTTCAGCATGGTGAGGGCTTGGAGCGGCGTGTTGGTGCGAATCCGACGAATCTCACAGACTTCGCGCGAAGAAGCATCGAAAGCGAGGAAGGAAGGATACGGCGCCGTGCGTCGCCAATAGGTGTAGATACCGCGGCGGTGGCGGTCCTCGCCCTCGCTGGTTTCCCACTGCTCGCTGCTGTACACAATCTGCCAGATACCGTCGGGCTGATAGGGCATGACACTGGGGCCGTACATCTTGTCGCTCAGGAGACCCGCGGCCACGAGGGCCTGGTCGCGCAGGATTTCCGCCTCGAGCCGAAAGCGCGGACCGCGCGCCAGCAGCCGATTGAACGGGTCCTGCTCTTGCAGCTGCGGCGTGAAGGAGGCGTCCTGCCGGTAGGTGGCGGAGAGTACAATCGTGCGTGCCAATTCCTTGAGGCTCCAGTCCTTGTCCATGAATTCAACCGCGAGCCAGTCGAGCAACTCGGGGTGGCTCGGCAATTCGCCCTGTGTGCCGAATTCCTCCGAGGTCTCGACGATGCCGGTGCCGAAAAACTGTTCCCACCAGCGGTTGGCCGTCACGCGGGCCGTCAGGGGGTTGTCGCGGCTCACGAGCCAGTCGGCAAGGCCCAGGCGGTTGCGCGGGGCGTCCTCAGGAAAGGCGTGCAGGGCCGCCGGCGTGCCCGGCTCGACCTCGTCGCCAAGGTCGAGGAAATTGCCGCGGAATTGCACGCGCGTCACGCGCCGATCCTCGCCCTCCAGCTCACGCATGATCGGGGTCGTGGGGATTGCGGCGCGAAGCTCATTCTGCTCTTCGATAATGCGCTGAAGTTCGGCCCGTTGCGGGGCCGCCGCGCCAGTGTCTTCCGCGAAGCGCTCGAGAACCATGCGGCGTTGCTCGTCCGTTCGCTCGTCCACTGGCGTCGTCAGCGCGGCAATCAGCGAGTCGTCGATGACATTGTCCGCCACGCGGAAAAAGAACCCGCCGGTGCTGCCGCCATTGGAGACTTTGGCCAAAAGGTGATTCACCCCCGGTCGCAGGGTAAGCTCGACGCGGTCCTGGTCCGCCGCGGGCCGCCGCAGCACATAGTGGTCATGGACCACCTCGTCATTCAGGCGTACCTTGAGGGCGTCGTCGCTGCCGAAGTAAAACGCGGCTGCCTGCTCGGACTCGACAGTGATGGTGCGGTAGTAGAGGTAAGCGGAGTTTTCCTCGTCAAAGACATGCACCGTGCCGTCTGCCAAGTCCGGTTGGTGCTCAAAACGATTGTAATCGGCGTAGACCCGCTCCAGATCCACCTGGCGCTCGGCTTCCAGGTCGCTCTCATGCAGCGAGCGCACATTCTCACCCTCAATGGGGCCCATCACATACCAGTCGCCCAGCGTGAGCGTCGCGTCCGACTCGGCGAGCAACGCCCGTTCCCACACCGCCATCCGGCGGGCGTTCTGCGTCGTGACCGTTTCCTCGAACGCTTCCCGAGCGGCATCGTGGCGCTTGGCGAGCAAGGCTTCCGCCTCCTGTTGCGCCTGTGTCGGCGTGCGAAGCGTCGGCGCCTCGTCCGTGCGGTCCGCGTCGGCCGTCTGATTGAAAAAGGCGAAGGCCTCGAAGTATTCGTCCAAGGTAATCGGGTCGTACTTGTGCGTGTGGCACTGCGCGCAGCCCATCGTCACGCCCATCCACACCTCGAAGGTCGTGTTGACGCGGTCGACCACGGCCGCGTTTCGGAATTCCTCGTCGTCCGTGCCGCCTTCGTCGTTCGTCATGGTGTTTCGGTGAAACGCCGTGGCGATGAGTTGCTTCATGCTCGGCTCGGGAAGCAAATCCCCCGCGAGCTGTTCACGCGTGAACTGGTCGAACGGCATGTTGTCGTTCAGCGACTGGATCACCCAGTCCCGAAACCGCCAGATCGTGCGCGGGTCGTCCTTCTCATAGCCACGCGTATCCGCATAGCGGGCGAGGTCAAGCCAGAGGCGCGCCCAGCGCTCGCCGTAGCGCGGCGAGGCGAGCAGCTCATCCACCACGCGCTCGTAGGCATCCGGGCGGTCATCCGCCACGAATGCCGCGACTGCCTCCGGGCTCGGTGGCAGTCCGATGAGGTCCAGGTATACCCGTCGCAGAAGCGTGGCCTTGTCCGCCTCGGGAGACGGATCTAAACCCTCCGCATCCAACCGCGCGAGGATGAAATGGTCAATGCCGTTGCGTGGCCATGCCGGGTCCGACACCACCGGCAATTCCGGCCGCTCCGGGGGCTGATAGGACCAATGCAGCGAGTACTCCGCCCCCTGCTCGATCCAACGGCGGAGAATGTCGATTTCCTCGGCCGACAGCGACTTGCCCGTCTCCGGCGGCGGCATGATGTCCGCCTGCGACTCGGTCGTGATGCGATACAGAACTTCGCTGGCATCCGGGTCGCCCGGCACCACGGGGAACTCACCCGAGCGGGATTGCGTCGTTGCCCCCTCGAAGGTATCCAACCGCAGCCGGGCCTGACGCGTTTCCTCATCCGGCCCATGGCAGGCATAGCAGTTGTTGGAAAGAATCTGGCGGACTTCGCGATTAAAATCGACCGGATCGGCCAAGGCGATGGGCGAGAGTACCAGAATGGAAATCGTTGCAAGTGCTCGTATCATAATGCTCTAAGCTTGCCTGTTCGGGTGTTGCCTGTCAAGTTTTCCGGGGCGCAGCACGGACGAACACGGACTGGCACGGACACACTCGCGATGCTGTATTTTCCTTCGAGACGCGATGGAAAGGCTCGGACATCCCCCTAAATCCCCCTTCAAAGGGGGACTTTTTCGGGTCGTACCTGGTGCGTGTAGTTTTTGGTGTTCGTTCGTCGCGGCTGATCCACGGTGGGCTATTGGTGAATGTCACGGGTGTACAGGTGAGCCTGCACAAGTCCCCCTTCGAAGGGGGTGCCGCGTAGCGGCGGGGGATGTCAGGCCTTGGGCGTGCACTTCGGGGTATGCCTCTACTTTAATATCCGTGTAAGTCCGTGTTCGTCCGCATCTTCCCCTTGACTGGCCCGATCGTGTATCCTTTCCGACTTGGAATAATTTCCTTTTGGTCCCTTTTTGAGGAGTTTAATGGCGTGTTGACCTACTACACCGCGGGCGAATCGCATGGCCGCGGCAGTTTTTGTTTCGTCGATCACTTCCCCGCCGGGCTCGCTATCGAGCCGGAGGACATCAATTTCTGGCTCGCGGAGCGGCAGAAGGGCTATGGCCGCGGAGGCCGTCAGCGCATTGAGCGCGATGAGGTGGATGTCCTGAGCGGCATTCGCGGCGGCGTGACGATGGGCAGCCCGATTCTCATGGCGGTGTGGAACCGCGATTACAAGAACTGGGAAGAGGCCATGCACCCGTGGAATCCGCCGAGCGGACCGCGGGCCGAGCGGGTTGTCGAGCCGCGTCCGGGTCACGCGGACCTTATGGGAGCGCTTAAGTACGAGACGGACGATTGCCGCAACATCTTGGAGCGGGCGAGTGCGCGTGAGACGGCGGGCCGTGTGGCGGCCGGGGCGCTGTGCCGCAAGCTGTTGGCCGAGTTTAATGTCGGCGTGGCGGCGCATGTGGTTCAGATTGGGCCCGTCGAGGCCGATTCCGACGCGGTGCCGAGTCCGGAAATCCACGAGCGCTCGATGGCCAACGATGTGCGCTGTTGCGACCCCGAGGCGGCCAAAAGAATGCGCGAGGTCATCACCGACGCCAAGAAGCGCAAGGACAGCCTGGGGGGCGTGGTCGAGGCGCGGGCTTGGGGCCTGCCGCCGGGCTTGGGCTCGCATGTGCAGTGGGATCGCAAGCTGGATGCCCGCATCGCCCGGTTGATGGTGTCGATTCAGGCTGTGAAGGGCGTCGAGATCGGTATTGGTTTCCGTGGAGCCGGCCGATTCGGCAGCGAGTTCCACGATGAAATCATCCGCACCGAGGAAACGCGCGCGGGCAGCCACTACACGCACCCGTCGAATCACGCCGGTGGCACCGAGGGCGGCATGAGCACGGGCGAGGAAGTCGTCGTGCGGGTGATGAAGAAGCCGATTTCGACCTTGATGCAGCCTTTGCGCAGCGTCAATCTCGACACGAAGGAAGATGCACTGGCGGTGCTCGAGCGCAGCGACACCTGCGCGGTACCGGCCCTGGCGATCATCGTGGAGGCAACGCTGTGCATCGCCTTGGCGGAGGTCTTTCTCGAGAAATTCGGCAGCGACACGGTAGCCGAGATGAAGCGGAACTACGCCGGTTACCTCGAAGTGATTGCGCAGCGATAGTGGATGGTCTTCATGTCCTGGAAGTGCCCACGCCGTTCCCGATAGGGCCGGTGAACTGCTACCTCCTCAAGGGGGAGCGAGTCATCCTGTTTGATTGCGGGCCGCGCACGGACGAGGGCTGGGATGCCCTGCTGGCCGGTTTGAAGGCCCATGGCCTCGTGCCGGGCGATGTCGATGCGGTCATCATCACGCACGGGCACCTCGACCATGTCGGCAACCTCGCGCGATTCATGGCGGCGTCGAATGCGGTGACCTACGCGCACCCCATCGCCGTGACTCGCCTCCTGCGCCACGAGGACGACGCCGAGGAAGCCAAGCGCTTCGTCTTTGAAATCATGATCGAACTCGGCGCACCGGAGCCCATTTCACGGGAAGTGGCCGAGCGCCGGGACAGCATCCGTTCATTTTCCGAGGTGGTGGCGGTCAATCATTCCATCGAGGATTCCTCCGAGGTGCTCGGCCTGCGCGCGCTGCATGTGCCGGGGCATTCGCCATCGGATACGCTTTTTGTGGATGAGGCCCTGGGCGTTGCGATCGGTGGGGACCATGTCCTCACGGTGACCAACCCGAATCCCCTCATCCGTCGGCCCGAACCGGGGCAGCAGCGGGAGAAAAGCCTGGTCGAGTATCAGCGCTCCCTGCGGCGCACGCGGGAGTTGGGCCTGAACCGCCTGTGGCCGGGGCATGGTGGCGTCATCGCGAACCCGACGGCCGCGATCGACGGCATCCTCACACGCCACGAGCGCCGGTGCCGTCGCCTGCAGGAAGCACTCACGGAATTCGGGCCGTCCACCCCGTTTGACTTGGTGCAACGGCTCCACCCGCGGCTGGATGTATATTTTACGGATCTGGGCCTCTCGTCCGTGCTGGGGCACCTGGAGGTGCTCGAAGAGCGCGGCGAAGTGCTTCTTGAGCCCCGGAATGGCGTGATCGAGGCCCGTCTGGCGGGATAATCGGAACGAATCGGGTGCGCATGCCGTTCCCATAGGGTAACGGGTTAACGGCGTTTTGCCCGATCCACGCCGGGTCTGGCACTATTCCGTGTGCATTCCATCCAAAACCGGGCCCATTTCAGCCCAACGAGAGCGAGAGCCATGACAGACCGGGTAGCCATTTTCGACACGACCCTGCGGGACGGCGAGCAGTCCCCCGGGGCCAGCATGAACGAAAACGAAAAGATTCAAATGGCCCACCAGCTCGAACGCCTCGGGGTGGATGTCATCGAGGCGGGCTTTCCGATCGCCTCGCAGCAGGAGTTCGAGGGCGTACGGCGCGTGGCGCAGTCGGTTAAGCGGCCACAAGTGGCCGCGTTGGCGCGCGCGACGCAGGGCGACATTGAGCGGGCCGCACAGGCCATTGAGGTGGCCGAGCATCCCCTGTTGCATACCTTCATCGCCACCTCCGACCTGCACATGGAGCACAAGCTCAAGATGACCCGCCCGCAGGTATTGGAGCAGGTCGGCGTGGCCGTCACCTTGGCCAAGAGCCTGGTCGGCCGCGTGGAGTTCTCCGCCGAGGATGCCACTCGCAGCGATCTGGACTTCCTGGTCGAAGTAACCACGGCGGCCATCGCGGCCGGGGCGGATGTGATCAACCTGCCGGACACCGTCGGCTACACCACGCCGGACGAGATCGAGCATATGTTCCGCTATGTGATCGAGAACTCGCCCGGCTCGGACCGCGTCGTCTTCTCCAGTCACAACCACAACGACTTGGGCCTGGCTGTTGCCAACGCATTGGCGGCCGTGCGCGGTGGCGCCCGCCAGATCGAGTGCACCGTCAACGGCATCGGCGAGCGCGCGGGCAACACCTCCCTGGAGGAGGTCGTGATGGCCATGCGCACGCGCCAGGACCGCTATCCCTTCGACACCGGGATTGTGGGCGAGGAGATCATGAACTCCAGCCGGCTGTTGCAAAACATCACCGGACTGGTTGTGCCGTACAACAAGCCGGTCGTTGGCCGCAACGCCTTCGCGCACGAGTCCGGCATTCATCAGCACGGCATGATCGCCAACCGCATGACCTACGAGATCATGACGCCTGAATCGGTTGGCCGCGCGAAGAGCGAGTATGTCCTGGGCAAGCACTCTGGCCGCGCCGGGTTGTCCAAGCGGAGTTCGGAGTTGGGCTTTGATCTGAGCCCGGACGAATTGGCGCGTTTGTACGATTCTTTCATCGAATTGGCCGAGAAAAAGAAGGAAGTCTACGAGGACGACCTGCGCGTCTTGTTGGCCCTCATGCGCAACGAGAGCTTTGAGACCTACCACTTGATGAAGGTCTACACCTCCGGCACCGAGCCGGCCATGGGCATGGTGCAGGTCGGCCACGGCGAGGATGTCCTCACCGAGACCGCGACGGGCGATGGCCCCGTGCACGCGGCCTGCCAGGCCCTGGAGCGCATCACCGGCGTCAGTGGGGTGTTGGAGACCTTCTCCATTCGCGCGGCGACCCCCGGCAAGGACGCCCTCGGCGAGGCGCATGTGAATGTGAACATCGAGGGCAACATCTACTACGGCAGCGGCGCCAGCACCGATATCATCGAGGCGGCCGTCGGGGCGTACCTTCACGCGCTGAACAAGTACCTCGCCACCAAGATCGAGCCGATCCCAGCGAAGTAGGGGCGGACCCAGCCCGCACGGGCATGGCGCGGCGCACAAGACTATCGGGTTCAAGAGAAACGGCCCCGGGGGAACGAATCCCCCGGGGCCGATTTGCGTATGCGTGGTGGTGTCGGGCCTAGCCGACGGCGGCGTTCCCCGTCTCACCCGTGCGAATGCGGATGCATTCCTCGAGTGCGACGATGAAGATCTTGCCGTCGCCAATCTGGCCGGTCTTCGCCCCCTTGATGATGGCGTCGACCGTGGGCTTCACGAACTCCTCGTTCACGGCCAACTCGATGCGCACCTTGTGGAGGAGGTTCACCTCGATGTCGGCGCCGCGGTAGGACTCGTGGAATCCGCCCTGCTGGCCGCAGCCCATCGCGTTGGTCACGGACATCTTGGTGATGTCCTTCTCGAAGAGCGCCTGCTTCACGGAGCTAAGCTTCTCCGGTTGGATGTATGCAATCACAAGTTTCATGGGTTACTCCCTTCGTACCGTCGTTGCGTCAGGTTCGGTTCGTTGCGGCGTGCATTAGCGGACGCTGAAGATCTGGAAGCCACCGTAGGCTTCCATGCCGTGCTCGTCCACATCCAGGCCGCGCAACTCTTCGCCTTCGCTGACGCGGATGCCGATGGTGAACTTCAGGGCCACCCACAGGATCATCGCACAGATGAAGGCGAACGCGCCGTAGGCGAGGACGCCAATGGCCTGTACAACGATGCCGGAGTACGCTGCCTCTTCGAAGGTCTCCGCTGCACCGAAGATACCGACGGCCAGCGTGCCCCAGATGCCGCAGGTAAGGTGGACCGAGATCGCACCCACGGGGTCGTCCAGCTTGACGCGGTCAAGCCCAAGCACTGAGAACACCACGATGACACCGGCAATGGCGCCGACCACCACGGCCCAGAGCGGGCTGATGACATCGGCACCGGCCGTGATGCCCACGAGACCGGCAAGCGCGCCGTTGAGGCACATCGAGAGGTCCGGCTTGCGCTGGACGATCCAGGTGGTGGTCATGGCGGCCATGACGCCTGCCGCAGCGGCAAGCGCCGTCGTCACGAACACGAGGGAGACGAGGTCGGGGTCACCGCTAAGCACGGAACCGCCGTTGAAGCCGAACCAGCCGAGCCACAGGAGGAACACACCGATGGTGGCCAGGGGCATGCTGTGACCTTCAATGGCGCGGATGCCACCGGCGGTGTACTTGCCCAGGCGCGGGCCAAGGACAATGATGCCCGCCAGGGCCGCCCATCCACCCACGCTGTGCACGAGGGTCGAGCCGGCGAAGTCGTAGAAGCCCATCGCATCCAACCAACCTTCGCCCCACTTCCACGAACCGGCGATGGGATACACGATGGCGACATAGATCACCGAGAAGATCAGGAACGCGGGCAGCTTGATGCGTTCCGCCACCGAACCGGAGACGATCGTCGCGGCGGTCGCGGCGAACATAGCCTGGAAGATGAAGTCGGTGTAGTAGGTGTAGTTACCATCGTAGTACGCCACCGTCTGACCGTCGTCACCTGGGTTCAAGCCGAACTCTGGGAAGCCAAAGAACCCGTCGATGAAGTTGAACTCACCGGGGTACATCAGATTAAACCCGCACAAGGCGTAGGTCAGGATGCCGATCGAGATGATCGCCGTGTTCTTGAACAGGATGTTCACCGTGTTCTTCGCGCGCGTCAGGCCAGCCTCGAGGCATGCGAAGCCAAGGTGCATGGCGAAGACCAGGAAGGTCGCCACCAGCATCCAGGTGTTGTTGGCCGTAAACAGCGCCAGTTCCGCTGTCGACGGGTCGTCCTGGGCGAATGCGGCGGGAGCTGCCAGCAGCCCCAGCCCCAGCACGGCCGTAGCCATCAGGAGAGATTGTTTGCTCATACCTCGTTCCCTCATTGTCAGGTTCCTTGGGTTGTGAACGCGCAGAAGCGCATTCGTTCATTGGGTGTGCGTGCTGCAGCCGGTGCACGGTTGGCTACGAGCCAGTGGAAATGCAATCGCTGTGCCGATCTCTGAATTTTCTCCTCATTTGTGCATCAATGCGTTTGGTTGTAAGGGTTTACGGTGTGAACCCCACATGAGTGAGACCACAATTCGTGAATGGTATTGCCTACCATCGTGTAGGTTCGCTGGGTTCGTGGGTACCAACGGGTAGGGGATAAGAGACCGGATGGTCACTCTACTCGTCCATGCCATGGCGAAAATGACGGCTCTCGATGCCGTACTTTTTGACCCGCAGCCCCATCAGCCGTTCCGTAATGCCCAAGCTGTGCGCAGCCTTCGCTTGATTGCCGTGCGACGCGCGCAGGGCCTCTTCGATGAGGGCCCGCTCCACGCTCTCCAGCGTGGTTTGCAAGGAGTCCTCGCCCATGGGGTGCTCGTCGTCGCTCGGGGCCCCCCCGGCGATGGCCGGGGGCAGGTGGCGCTCCTCGATGTTCTTGCCGTTCGCCATGACCAGCGCATGCGCGACGCTCTGCTCCAGTTCGTGCACATTGCCCGGCCAGTGATAGGCGATCAGGCGGCTGATCGCCGCATCGGACATGCGTGGTACTGGGATGCCCACCGCCCGCGCGTGGGCGGCGAGGCAATGGTGCACGAGGTCCAATATCTCGCTCTTTCGCTCGCGCAACGGGGGGACACGCACGAGAAAGACCCGCAGGTGGTCGTAGAGTTCCGGGTGCAGCAGCTCATCATGGATGGCCGATTCCGGCGTGCGGATGCTCGCGGCAACCAGCCGTACGCCCTTGGTTTCGTCGCCCCCGTGCTGCGCGCGTTGGGCATCCAAGGCGCGGGCGAGGCGGGCTTGCGTGGCGAGTGAGAAGTCGCATACCTCGTTGAGGTACAGCGTGCCGCCCTCCGCCTCGACGAGATACCCCTGGTCGGTGTCGGGGTGTTTTCCGCTGCCGAACAGGGCCCGCTCGATGAACTCTTCCGTCAGTTCGGGCCGGCTTACGAAGACAAAGGGCGCACGCGCGCGCGCGCTGAGGGCGTGCACGCCCTGGGCGACGAGTTCCTTGCGTGTACCGCGCTCGCCGATGATGAAGACACTGGCTCCCCCGGTGGCGACGCTCTCAATGGTGTCTCGAAGGCACGCGATGGCCTTTGGAAACGCGCGGTCAGGGGAGGGCGTCGGGTCGAATGTATGCTTGGACACTGCCATCCTGCTCTCCGGCATGGGAGAGAGCAACCGGTGTGCCATCGCGCATTCACGGGGCGGGCCAGATGGGCTAAGCCGTTTCCGGGCAAGGCGTAAAGCAAGCGGCGGGCCCCGAGAGGCCCGCCGCAAATAATTCGATTTGGGAGTTTGATTCCTACCGGCTCGTTACCAAGGCGTAGGTTCTGAAGGGCTAAACATACCGGCCGGTACGAAACTGCCGCGGATCGATCTCGTGCCGTTGCACGCGCAATCCCATCACCCGCTCGGTAATGCCCAGCGCTTTCGCCGCCTTGGCCTTGTTGCCCCGGGCGTTCTTCAGGGCCTCGGCGATCATCTCGCGTTCGACCCGCAACATCGCCCCGTCGAGCGTCTCGTCGTTCACCGTGCCCGTCGCCTCGGCCGTTTGCAGCGTGGGGGGGAGATGATGGCCGTGGAGAACATCGTCGTTGCTCATCAGCACGGCCCGCTCCACGCAATTTTCCAGCTCGCGCACATTGCCCGGCCAGTGGTAGCTCATCATCATGTCGATGGCGGGGGTTGAGATCCGCCGCACATTCTTGTTGTTAAGCTGGCTGTACTTCTCCACGAAAAAGTTGGCGAGGTCCAGAATGTCCGCCCGGCCTCGCTCGCGCAACGGCGGAATGTGGATGGGGAAGACATTGAGCCGGTAGAACAAGTCCTGCCGGAAGCTGTTGTCCTGGATGCCCATCTCGAGGTCCCGGTTCGTGGCCGCGATCACGCGCACATTGACCTTGAGCGTCTCCGTGCCGCCGACGCGCTCGAATTCCCTCTCCTGCAGCACGCGCAAGAGGCGCACCTGCATTTGCGGGGCGAGATCGCCGATCTCGTCGAGGAAGATGGTGCCGTTGTCCGCCAGCTCGAATCGGCCCTTGCGCTGCTGGACGGCGCCGGTAAACGCGCCCTTTTCATGGCCGAACAGCTCACTTTCGATGACCGACTCCGGCAGGGCCGCGCAGTTCACCTTAATATATGGCTTGTTGGCCCGCATCGAGTTGTAGTGGATGGCGCTGGCGACCAGCTCCTTGCCCACGCCGCTCTCGCCGCGAATCAGCACCGTGCTTTCGCTCTTGCAGACCTGCTCGATCAGGTCGTACACCTGCTGCATGCTGTTCGAGTTGCCGATCATGTTCGTCGGGTGAAAACGCTCCTTCAATTCGCGCGTCAGCCGCTCGTTCTGCTCCTTGAGCCGCTCCTGCTCCTCCTGCGTCGTCACCCGAAGGGCCACCGCCTGGGCGATCATCGATGCGATGACCTGCAACAGGCGCAGGTCCTCCTCAAGCGAGGTGTCGCTGTCCTCGAACAGGCGGTCCGCGCTCAGCGCCCCGACCGTTTCCGCGCCAATCTTGATGGGCACGCAGATGTAGGCCACATTCTTCGGGTCGATGTTTTTTCGCGCGCGGGTGCGGTCCAGGAACAGGGGTTCATCGGATATGCGTGGAATGGCCACCGGGCGGCCCGTCGACACCACCTGCCCCATGATGCCCTCGCCCATGCGGTAGCGGCCGCGCTCCTGCTGGTTCTTCGTGAGGCCCTGGGCCGCCTCGATGTACAGCTCGCCCGTCTTCCGGTTAAGGAGCGTGAGGGTTCCGCGCACCATGCCGGTATTGGCGGCGATGGACTTGAGGATGGCGTGGGCCTCGTCGCGCAGATCGGCGCTGCGCTCCAAAAGCTGGTAGATTTCGAACAGGAGGGCCAGTTCGCCAACCTCTTGGCGGACCTGCGGCCCCCGCGACCGCGTATTCGTGCTCATGCGCCCCTCACTTTCCTGACAGTACCCGTTGGTAGTTTTTTGCCCTAAGTAGTACGAGATTGTAGGAAATTTCACCCCGCTCTTGCAATATTCCTGCGCTACCCGTATCAGCCCTGCCAAAACCCGTGAGACTTGTCCCTCCATTCCCGGGCCGGAGTCCGATTTGTGGGTTAGCGGTTTGGCGCGAGCGTGAGTGCTTCTCGACTTGGCACAGGCAACGGGCAACCATGTGGTGCGGGCCAGGTACTGGTTGCGCCGAAGGCGCACCGATAATAGCCCCGGGCAACGCTCCGCAGCTCGTAGAGCGAAGGAGGGGCCGCCCGGGGTCGAGGCGCCCCCAAAACTCCGCGTCCTGAAGGGACGCGAGCAGGTGATGGCCAGCGTCCCTCCAGGACGCTTGAGCTAAGGTGTGCGCCGATACCGGGGGCTGCCCCTCCTTCGCGTTGCACGCTACGGAGGGTTGCCGCCCGGCTACTACCGGTGCCGCTTCGCGGCAGCCAATAGTGCGAGACCAACTTACTTGACGCTGCCCCGCCATTCCCGGGCCAGCGGCAGATGTATGAGTCTGGCCGTATCTGGGAGCGAAACAATCCCTCCCGCTCAAGGCCAGGTCCTCCCGGATTTTGACACGGATTTCCGATATTACACGGATGGAGAACGGCAGACCTGCCGGGTGTCTGGCAAAAATCCGTGTCCCTTCTTCCCGTCCGTGTCGCGGCTTTGGGCCTGCATCAAATGTGTGGGTCTGGCCGAATCTGGGAGCGAAACAATCCCTCCCGCTCAAGGCCAAGTCCTCCCGGATATTGACACGGATTTCCGAGATTACACGGATGGAGAACGGCAGACCTGCCGGGTGTCTCGCAAAAATCCGTGCAATCCATGAAATCCGTGTCCCTTCTTCCCGTCCGGCTCACCATTCCCGGGCGGGTTGACCCCCAATGCCCCCGTCTCTACCATACATCCTTCGGAACTGGCCCGCCCCGTGGAGGCATGCCCTGATGACGCAATTGACTGGCAACAAGCGAACGGACTCCGGTTCGAGGGTGATTCAGGCGCCCCGTGAGGCCATCTATCAGGCGTATCTGGACCCCGAGGCCGTGATGGCATGGCGCCCGCCGGAAGGCATGCGGGCCCGGGTCTTCGCGTTTGATGCCCGCGTGGGTGGAAAGTACCGAATGGCCTTTGAGTACACAGCGCCAGCACATGCGGGCCTGGGGAAGACCTCCGAGAATCTGGACTGCTTCGAGGGGGAGTTCGTCGAACTCGTGCCGAATGAGCGAATTGTCGAGCGGGTCGTGTTCGAATCCGATGACCCCGCCTTCGCGGGAGAGATGACGGTGATCACCACGCTTGCCGAGGTACCCGGTGGTACGGAGGTCACCATTCGTTGCGAGAATGTGCCGCATGGCATCTCGGCGAGCGATCACGAGGCCGGTTTGAAATCGACACTGCAGAATCTCGCCGCGTTCACGGAGTGAGGCGGCATCAACGGGGATAGCGTGGGGAGGGGATGATGCTTGCACGGGTGCAATCCATGGGGGTGCTCGGCATCGACGGCTACGCGCTCGGTGTCGAGGTGGACAACCGGCCGGGAGAGTACGCCTTCCGCATCGTGGGACTTCCGGACGCCGCGATCAAGGAGGCGGAGGTCCGCGTAGGTTCCGCCGTCCGCAACTCCGGCTTTCACAACCCGCGTGGCGTCACGGCCGTCAATCTCGCCCCAGCCGATGTGCGCAAGGAGGGCAGCGCGCTCGATCTGCCCATCGCCATGGGCATGCTCGCCGCCAGCGGCCAGCACCGGGGCGAGCGCTTCCAGGAGTATGCCGTCGTGGGGGAACTCGCGCTTGACGGCACCGTGCGTCCCATCAAGGGCGCCCTATCCATGGCCATCGCCGCACGAGAGCTGGGCTACAAGGGTATCGTGCTGCCTCCGCACAATGCCGCCGAGGCCGGCGTCGTGCCCGGCATCGAGGCCATCCCCGTCAAGCATCTCAACGAGGCGGCAGGATTTCTCGCCGGACTCGAAGAGGTCGCCTCGCACGACACCGATGTCGACGCGCTTTTTACCGAGGCCAATCGAAATCTGCCCGACCTTGCCGAGGTGCGCGGGCAGGAGCATGTGAAGCGTGCCCTGACCGTTGCCGCCGCGGGCGGACACAACATGCTCATGATCGGCCCGCCCGGCACGGGAAAGACCATGCTCGCCTCGCGCCTGCCCGGCATTCTGCCTCGCATGGATTTCGAGGAGGCGCTCGAGACCTCGCGCATCTACGGGGTCTCGAATGTCGCCAACGGACGCAGCGGCCTCATCGCCTCGCGCCCCTTTCGCGCGCCGCACCACACCGCCACGACGGTCTCGATCGCCGGCGGCGGCGCGGGCCAGCAACCCATGCCAGGTGAGGTCAGCCTCGCGCACAACGGCGTGCTCTTTCTTGATGAGCTGCCCGAGTTCAACCGCGCGGCGCTCGAGGTGTTGCGCCAGCCGCTCGAGGAAGGGCTTGTCCACATTCGGCGGACCATGTACTCCGTCACCTACCCGAGCCGCTTCATGCTCGTCGCCGCAATGAACCCGAGCCCCAGCGGCGGCTACCCCGACGACCCCTCGGGCCAATACCGCTGCACGCCGGGCGAAATGCAACGCTACCGCAACCGCATTTCCGGCCCTCTGCTCGATCGCATCGACATCCATGTCGAAGTGCCCGCGTTGTCGTTCGAGGAACTCACCGACGAACGCCCGAGCGGCCCCACCAGCGCGGAGGTGGCGGCCGTCGTGCAGGCATGCCGGGACACCCAAGTGAAACGCTACAAGGGGAGGTTCCGCTGCAACGCCCATCTCGACTCGAAGGCCACGCGCGCCCATTGCCAGGTGGACGACGCCGCCAAGGCCCTGCTCGAGCAGGCGATGACCCGCATGGGCCTCAGCGCCCGCGCCTACGACAAGATCCTGCGCGTCGCCCGCACCATCGCCGACCTCGACCACGCCGGCCCGATTACGGATGTCCATGTCGGCGAGGCGATTCAATACCGCTCGCTGGACCGGGAGTATGAGCCGACATGAACCGCCGTTGGACCGAGATCTCCAAGGATGCCCTTTTCTGGCCGCGTATGGCCGCAGCGGCGGTGGATGGCGGTATCTGCTTCCTGGTCATGGGCCTTGCAACGGTATTGGCGTTCGTGCTGGCAGATAGTGTGTATTTCTTGCCCTTGCTGCTGGCGTTGAGCGCGTTTGGCCTAATTTTTCCAATGCTGTACTTCGCTCTGTTCGAATCCTCGCAGGCGCAAGCCACTCCCGGAAAGCGTATTGCCGGGATCGTTGTCGAAACAGTCAACAGTGAGCGAGTTACGCTTCTCGCGGCGATTGCGCGCAGTGCGCTGAAGTTGCTGATTCTGGGCATGCTGGCTGGCCCGATTTCATGGCTCTTGGCTTTAGTGGCCACCGTGCTGATGTTTGCAACACTGCAAGATGTGGAAGCCGCTCGCGATTGGGCGGAAATGTTCGTCACTTGTGCGAGTATCACGATTGCTGGAACCCTGATCGTCGCCCAATCAGGTTGGACGGAAAAGCGCCAATCCTTCCATGATGTTCTCGTTGGACACCGGGTGGTGAGGAGTCGTCTGCCGAACGGCGGAACCGTTTGAATTTGTGTGAACTTTTCGATAGCGCTATCGAGCCCCGGCGCGATACACTTTCGCCATGAACACACTCCGCCCCCTGATTACTGCCGTCTTTGCATTGACTCTCGCATGGCCTGCGGCCGCATCCGATTACGATGGCCGATTCCTTTCCACCGTGCGGATTCACCTCGACGCCCTCATCGATCACGGACGCGATCATTACGGCCGCCATCACTCGCCGATGTTCGCAGCGGACCTATCGCTCGACACCCTCGCGCTGCCCGCAGAGCGACCGCCGACGCCCCCGGGCGTGACGGACTACGAATTCAAGCGCTATTCCTACGGCGGCTCGAATCTGTACTGGGACATCCTCACCTTGCGCAGCATGTACCTCGCCTCCGAAATCACGGGCGACGATTCCTACGCCCAGGCCGCCACCGACTGCCTCCACTTCTTCACTCAGTACGCCCAGAGTCCCTACACCAACCTCTTCGCCTGGGGCCAGCACGCCTTCTGGGACTTTCGACAGGAGCATGAAGCCATCGACGATCCCAACGAGCGTTGGCGCTGGTTCGGCGAGATTCGCCACGAGTTCGAGTCCTTCACGCCCCCGCTCGACCTCATTTGGCCCTTTGCGCCGCAGGCCGTTCTCAACTTTGCCGAGGGCATCCACGATTGGCACATCCACGACTACGACACCTTCGTGTTCGACCGCCACGCGCCGATGTACCACCCGATCACGCCCGGCGCCCTTCTCACGCCCGACATGAAGCGGCCCGGACCGCCACCCCCGAGCTGGTGGGAGAGCGCCAAGGCCCTCGTGCGCACTCCGCGGGAACCACGCTCGGATCACCCGCAAGCATGGCAACGGCATTCCGGCTTGTACATGGTTACCTTCGCATTCGCGCACAACAAGACGGGCGCGGAGAAATATGCGGACTGGATTCTCGGCCTTTCGGATTTGTACTGGAACATGCGCGACCCCGAGACGAATCGCGTCTACACCTGCCTGAGCATCGACGATGCGACGGGCGAGGTGATCCCCGAGGTGCGGCAGACCGAGCGCGGCATCCTCGATGAGCAGGCCTATTGGAAACTGATGGCCTCGCTGCAGATGCTGGACCACCCGGTCGGCGATACCCTGCGCGAGCGCGGCCTCGCCTACATGCACTCGTGGCGCGAGGGCCGAGGCCCCGATTCCGGCCGATGGCTGTGGACATCGAGCAGTCCCCAAGGCTCGATTCAAGGGCAGGCGTTTGCCTTGGCCTACAAAGTCAGCGGCGACGAGGCCTTCCGCGACTGGCTCATCGAGTGGGCCGAAACCGCCATGAATCACCGCCCGCATGCGCAAGACGACGGCAAGTGGGACCTCTTCCCCGAGCGCTACGGTAAGATGATCATCGCCCTGATTCAGTTGCGCGAAATCACCGGTGACTGGGCCTACATCGAGCAGGCCGCACAAGTCGCCGATGAGGGGATTGCGCTACTGCAACACGAATCGGGCCTCTTTCATGCGGTCACGCATGTCGAGCGCGAGAACGGCGAGTGGACCCGCACCGAGCCCTACCCCTACTACAACAACCACACCGGCGCGCAGACATTCCTGTACGCGCTCATGCAATTGCACATCCTCGAGGCGCAATTGCCCTTCCGCATCGAGCACAATTACTGAGAGGTTGACTAGGCGGCGCTACACCGTCAGGAGCAGCACATCCTCGTCGCCGTCTTCGTCATCCACATGGATTCCGATGCGTTTAAAACCGAGATCGGCGGCGAGTGCCTGCGAGGCCGTGTTTTCCGGTGCTATCGTCAGGATGAAGGACTCGACGCCGTGATGACTGGTCGCCCATTGCATCATGGCGAGCGAGGCCTCACGGGCGAAGCCCCGGCGGCGATACGGTGGAAAAACGGTGAAGCCGAATTCCACGGCGCCCGGCTGCCATTCCTGGATGTACTCCGCGTCCGGCGCGGTGTGAAAGCCGATGTGTCCCGCCATCTCGCCGGTCTCGCGCAGTGCCATGGCCCGCAACAGCCATGGCTGCAAATCCGGGTCCTTCTCGAGCTGGTGAAGGCGATAGGCAAGAATGGCGGGCGTCTCCGGCCAGTCCCCCGGCAATTCCAGGCCGATCTCCCGGCTCGCGCGAATGCGATCGCCCTCCAGCGAAGCGCGCAGGAAGGCCGGTGTCATTGGAACCAGGTCCAACCGTGCGGAAGAGATGATGCTGTTCAAGTAGACCTTACTCGCCCGCTTTCACCCAGGCCTCGTTGAAGTGCACATACTTGATGCTGCGCGCTTCCTCGCGGGGGCGGTCGTTGTGGTGGTAGCTGTAGGTCAGGTGGAACGAACCGTCAGGGCCCTCCACGATCGCGGGGTAGTGGCTGCGCGTCGTCTCGGATTCCTCCCGGTCATCGTGCTCGACCCGTCGCACCCAGGGCCAGGTCGCGCCTTCATCCTCGGAAATGGCGATGGCCAGGCTGTGGCGTCCGCGCTCGGTGTCGTTATACGCCAACACCCACTTGCCCTCCGCGGTGGTGAGGATATCGCAGCCGGTGCCGGGGTTGAACAACTCGGCATAGCGCACGGGGCTCCAGGTATCGCCACGGTCGGTGGACTCACTCACATGCAGGCGCTTCGGCGGCGGACCGTTGTCACGCATATAGGCGACGAGGGTGCCGTCGGCCTTCTGAGCAATGGCCGGCTGAATGTTGCCGAAGCCAAAAATCGGCTCGCTGAAGGTCCAGTTTTTGCCCCAATCATCGGTGATTGCCATGAGGGAGAAGCTGAAACCGTCGGAATACAGGGGGAGAATCAGGCGATTGTCGTCGAGAATGACGGGCTTGTTCTGCGTCTGCCACCCGATGCGGCGCGAGAGGGGATAGCCCAACTCCCCGCTTTCGTATCCGCCCGAATCGCCCACGCCCGCATCGGCATAGGTACGGCCCGCGCGGATCATGTCCTCGCCCCGGGCGCGGCCGAGGGTTCGGTCCAACCATGCCTGCGTCAGATCCGGCGTGGCCCCGGGAACGGGCGGATGCCATGCGGCGTACTCGTGCGCCTTTTCCTCCACGATCCGCACGAAGGGGTCATCCGGTTGGATGCCGCGCTCGGTGATGGCGTGCTTGATGAGCAGGTTGTGTTGCGACTTCCACACCGGCGCGCCGGGACCATCGAAATCCTCGCTGATGGCATACATCACGAGCGAGCTGTCCCATTGGTTGGCAAGCACGGCATACCAGGTGAGCCATAGCTTGCCGCGGGTGTCCATGAAAAGCACGGGGTTGATGTCGGGAAAGCCCTTCGTCTCCGCCATGAGGAAAGGGGCGCTCCAGTCATCGGAGCCGGCGGACTTGCGCGCACCGAGGATGACGACATCGTCCGCCCAGCGCTCACCCGAGCCCTGGAACCAGCAGGTCAGGATATCCCCATTGGGCAGCACCACCACGGACGAGCCGTGCACATGTTGTCCCTGGTAGGGAAAGATGAGCGACTCGTGGTACATAGGCTCCTCGGCCTGCGCCGCGAAGTGAAAGAGTGCAACGCAGGTGAGAAGGCCTGCAACGGTGCGCGAGATTGGCGTGGTCATGGTGGATTCTCCTGGAATCGTGGGAGCATTGGCGTAAACGGCCAGCATAGTGTCTGCACGGCGGTGCCTGTCAAGTGGCGCGACCGAAATTGACATCCCATCGGTGGTGCGCCATGCTCACAAGAAGCATCTAGACAGGAGCTATTGCAATGAATCTTCATCGGGATGGAATCGCTTGGAAGTGGGCGGCGCTGTGCGGTGTCGCGGCCCTTTTTGCCGCGTCGGCATTGGCGCAATCGGTCAAATGGACCGTGCCAGATGACGCCGGCCCACCCACGCTTACCTATATGGGCCTTGTGCCCGGCTTGGACGGCTCGGAGCGCGTGCGCGAGGTTTTGGGCGAGCCGGAGTTCGAGAGCCGTTGGTACAACTGGAAAATGTACTACCCCGCCGAGGGTCGACCGGGCCTCTACGACATCGTGCACCTGCGCAGCGGCGATCCTGAGTCGCACCTCGCCAATGTCGAGCGGGCTTCCATCCCCGAGGGCTACGAGAGCGAGGCGGCCATCCGCGCGCGGCTTGGCGAGCCGGAGTACGAGCTTCGCATGATGACCTGGCGCCTGCTCGACTACAGCGAGCAGGGCATCCGCTTCACCGTGAATGCCGACGGCGAAACGACGGGCGTGGCGCAATTCGGCCATGGCTACCGGCGCGTGCCCGAGGGCGAGCGCAACCTGATGGACCTCACACATCTGCGCACGGGTCCGCAGCCTGCGCCGGAGGCCTCCGCGGATTTGAAAGGGTTGCGCGTGGGCGTGGCGGAGCGCGACATCAGCCCGCTGGACGATGACTGGCTCTACCACCGATTCGAGGTGATTGAGCCGTTGAAGGCCCGCATCGCGGTGTTCTCCACCGACGACCTGACCCTGGCCATTGTCGGCGCGGATACCTTTGGCCTGCGCAAGCCCGTGAACGATGCCGTGCGCGCGGCGGCCAAGGAGTTGGGCATTGATGAACTGATCCTGGGGTCATCGCATACGCATTCCAGCGGCGACACCTTGGGGGCCTACGGCCTGAACCCGACGCAATTCCATGAGCACATCATCGCGCAGATCGTCGATGGTCTCAAGGAGGCCCTTGGGAATCTGCAGCCGGTCGCCGAATTGCGAAGTGCGAACCGTGAATTGCCGATGGACGGCGCGCGCGTCATCGATCTCATCCGCAACGCCCGCAACCCCGGCCTGATGGACCCGACAATCGCGGTGATGCAGGCCATTGGCGAGGATGGAAACGCGATCATGACGCTCGTGCACTTCGCCTGCCATCCGGAGTCCATCAGCACCGGTCAGCGCACGATTACACCCGATTTTCCGGGTGTGCTGTGCGATCGCCTCGCGGAGAACGGCCATGGGCAACCGATCTTCCTCAACGGCGCACTCGGCGGCATGGTCAGTGGCGACAACCGCGAGCGTACGCTTGAGTCCATCCACGAAACCGGCGAACGCTTCGCCGAGATCGTCGAGGACCTGCTGACGGAAACTGTGCAGCCCGCTTCATTCGACTTTTACGCCCGCACCCGGCAGTTCGAGATCCCCGTCACCAATCCCGCTTGGGTCGAGCGGATGGGCGACGAGCATGAGCGGCAGATCGCCGGCGAAATTCGCCGACAGCGTTTTGTGACCGACATGACCTACTTCCGGATTGGTGAGGCGCAATTCATCACGCTTCCCGGCGAGCTTTTCCCCGAGATATCCTTCGAAATCCTCGAGAAGATGGATGGATATCCCCGGATTCTGGTCGGCCTTGGCAATGACATGCTGGCCTACCTCGTGCCCGCCTACGACTGGCGCTACGACGAGTACGAGGAGTCGGCCTCGCCGGGTCCGTCCGCCGGTTTGCAGGTGCGTGACACGGCGCTGCGCCTGCTGGCGGATACCCCCTGACGACGAACGCCTTTGACCAGCAACGAGGGAGAGATATTCATGGCGGGCATTTCGAGACGGCAGTGGCTGCAACGCGCAGCCGCGGGGACGGCCGCAGTGGTGGGCAGCCAATCGGCGAGAACCGGTGCAAGCGCGGCGAGCAAGCGCCCGAACATTGTGTTCATCATGTCGGACGACCACGCCTCGCACGCATTGAGCGCGTACACCGACCGGCTCATTACCACGCCCAACATTGACCGCATCGCTGCCGCTGGCATTCGGCTCGACAACTGCTTCTGCACGAACAGCATTTGCGCGCCGAGCCGAGCGGCGATCCTCACGGGGCAATACGGCCACATCAACGGCATTGATCGGAACGGCCAGGAGTTTAATCCGCCAAATGCAACCTATCCGGAGTTGTTGCAGCGGAATGGATATCGAACGGCGATGATCGGCAAGTGGCACCTCCAGAGCGATCCGGCGGGATTTGATCACTGGAGCGTGCTGCCGGGGCAGGGGCATTACTACAACCCCGACTTCATCACGCCGAACGGGCGTGAGCGCATTCACGGCTACGCGACGGACCTCATCACGGATCAATCGGTCGACTGGTTGCGCGCCCAGGCCAACAGCGATGCCCCGTTTTTGCTGTGCTGCCAGCACAAGGCCCCGCACCGGCATTGGAACGCCGGGCCCAATGAAATGGGCCTGTTCAAGGACCACACCTTCCCGGAGCCTCCGGACCTGCTGGATGATTACGCCACGCGAAGCGATGCCGCGCGCACGCAGGAAATGACCCTGCGCGACCATTTCTACCCCGCCAGCGACATGAAGCTCGGCGAGGAGCACGCCACCTCCGAGCGCGATCGCAACATGTGGCGCTCGGAGTGGGAGCGGATGGATGCCGAGCAGCAGGCGATGGTGGCCAAGGACCTTGAGGGGCGGCCCGAATACATTTTGGACCCGGACATCTCCGAGGATGAACGCGTGCGTCGCATCTACCAGATCTATATGCGCGATTACCTGCGCTGCATCGTGGCGGTGGACAAGGGCGTCGGCCGCATTCTGGATACCCTCGACGAGCTGGGCCTCGCGGACAACACGCTCATCGTCTACACCTCGGACCAGGGCTTCTATCTCGGCGACCACGGTTGGTACGACAAGCGCTTCATGTACGAGCAGTCCCTGCGGATGCCCTTCGTCGCGCGCTGGCCCGGCCGCATTCCCGCTGGCACGGCGAGCGATGCCATCTGCCTCAACATCGACTTTGCGCCCGCCTTCCTCGCCGCTGCCGGTGTGGAAAAACCGGGCTACATGCAGGGCGAGGACATGCTACCCGTGTTGCTTGGCGATGCCCCTGGCGACTGGCGAAACACGATGTACTACCACTATGTCGAGTTTCCCGCCGTGCATCAGGTCAACAAGCACTACGGGGTGCGCTCGGAACGCTACAAACTCATCTACTTTTACGAACTGGACCAGTGGGAGCTGTTCGATCTCGAGGAAGATCCCCGCGAATTGAATAATGTCTTCGGGCAGGCGGCGTACGAGACGGTTGCCGCTGACTTGCGCGACCATCTCATTCATTGGCGAGCGCATTACAAGGACACGGCCGGTCCGGATGTGCCGGCGTTCGCGTAAGGAGAACGGCGTTGAACAACGAGGAAGCCCGGGCGATTCTTGCCGAGGCCGTCCAGCGATTCAGTCAGCGTGACTTCGCTTCACTTCTACCGCTCGTCGAGTGTGGCCATGTTGAGCGCACGGAGGTTCGTGGGGCCAGTGGCGCAACCTATCAAGTGGAAATTCAGTTCATCTGGGACGACATTCCGGGAGAAACGATCAGGATTATCGGTGCCATAGATGACTTGGGTTGGAGGGCGTTCATCCCTCTGACGGAATCAGACCTTGTTCGGGCGCCGTAACGATTCAATGGAGTAACCTCGCATGCAGCGCGTCATTCCCCAACTACGCATGACGGACTGGGAGCGCTCCCGCGCGTTCTATGTCGATGGTCTTGGATTCACTGTCGATTGGACGCACCAGTTCGAGCCCGATTTTCCGGTATTTGCCCAACTCACCCGCGACGGCCTCACGCTCTTTCTCACCGAGCACACGGGCGACTGCGAACCCGGCGGCGCGGCCTACATCATTCTCGATGATGTTGATGCCTTCCACCAGGAAATTGTCGAAAATGGGATTCGGCCAACGGAGGCACCCGCGGACACGCCTTGGAACTCCCGCGAAATGCTCGTCACCGACCCGGATGGCAACCGCCTCCGCTTCGCGAATCCGAAGGCCGGTTAATCGCGTCCCGATTGTACAGGCGCCACAGAAGTCGCTCCATCGACCCGCATGGGCCAAGCAGGCCTGAAGGGCCTGGACATGACAGCCCATCGCGGCATGGCCGCAACCAACAGTGGGATGTGCCGGAGACACACCTAGAATCGGGGCATGTCCACCCGGATTTTGACACGGATTTCCGTGGATTACACGGATGGAGAAGGGCAGACCTGTCGGGTGTCAGGCAAAATCCGTGCAATCCTTGAAATCCGTGTCCCTTCTTCCCGTCCATGTCGCGGCTTTGCCATTGCGGCTGCATTCATTGCTCCAGGGGGAAGGGCGTGCCAGCCCAAGTCAGAGCCGCCGCAACCAAATCATCCCACCGGCGGCAAATCGATCCCAAAGCACGCGGATCCAACCAACAGCGCGGGCAGGCGCCATGTGGAGTGCGGGAGCTTGCAGTCTGTCGGACTTGGTTTGGCCCGTGCGGGTATTTTGGAAGGTGGCCGGTCGTTTCGTGCCGATT
>ERZ869909.133-NODE-133-length-112041-cov-24.068924_pt1 | contig 112041 bp, 105 predicted proteins | sample MGYA00520892_ERZ869909 | MGnify/ENA primary metagenome ERZ869909 (study PRJEB32215, sample SAMEA104723947) | bioreactor metagenome | biome: bioreactor; feature: anaerobic bioreactor; material: water | place: China | collected 2015-03-12 ... | reverse complement strand
AAAGAACAATTTGGCTGGATAGAAGTCATTTGCGGATCCATGTTTTCGGGTAAAACCGAAGAACTCATCCGCCGGCTGAAGCGTGCCCAGTTTGCCAAACAGCGGGTAGAAATTTTTAAACCCGCTATCGACAAGCGTTATGACGACGAAATGGTTGTCTCACACGACAGTAATGAAATTCGCTCCACACCCGTGCCGGCAGCTGCTAATATTCCTATTTTGGCAGACAACTGTGATGTGGTGGGTATAGATGAAGCTCAGTTTTTTGATGATGAAATCATAAAAGTTTGCAACGACCTTGCCAATCGCGGTGTGAGAGTGATTGTTGCCGGACTGGATATGGACTTTAAGGGAAACCCTTTTGGACCAATGCCCGCTCTTATGGCTACAGCCGAATATGTCACCAAAGTACACGCCGTTTGCACCCGCACCGGAAACCTGGCACAATACAGTTTTAGAAAAACCAACGACGATAACCTGGTAATGCTGGGCGAAACACAAGAATATGAACCCTTGAGCCGTGCGGCATATTATAAAGCCATGCTAAACGAAAAGGTTAAAAAACTAAAAGTCAACGACCCCGAAATTGTACCCACAAAAAAATCTTCCTGATTTATGCCAAAAGCTACAGAAACTACTCTCGAAATCAATCTTAGCGCTTTAACGCATAATTTCAGCTATATCAAATCCAGAATTAAGCCCGGTGTAAAATTGATGGGTGTTGTAAAAGCTTATGCTTATGGCAGTGACAGTTGTGTTATAGCCAAAAAACTAGAGCAACTAGGCATTGATTATCTAGCGGTGGCTTATGCTTCAGAGGGCGTGGCTTTGAGAGATGCAGGAATTACTTCCTCTATTCTGGTTTTGCACCCGCAGACGGTCAATTTTGAATCGGTTGTGGAGCGTTGTCTGGAGCCCAATATTTATTCACCGCTTATGTTGGAGCGTTTTATCGCTTTCGCGGAAAAAAATAAGTTGGCAGATTATCCCATTCACATAAAAATAAATTCCGGTATGAACCGTGTGGGCTTTACACCTGAAGAAGCTTTAAATATTCCCACAATTCTACAAAAAACCAAGGCGGTAAAAGTGAAGTCTATTTTCTCACATCTGGCTGCCAGTGAGGATGTTCAAAACAGGGCTTTTGCCGAAAAGCAATTAACTATTTTTGATAACACTTCAGAAGCTCTTATAAATTCTATTGGCTATCGACCATTGAGACACACCTTGAACACTTCCGGAATACTCAATTTTCCGGAAGCGCAGTATGATATGGTGCGCAGTGGCATTGGGCTGTATGGTTTTGGAAATGATGCCATAGAAAATAAAAACTTTCGCCCCATTGCCACTTTAAAAACCATTATTTCACAGATTCATCACATAAAAAAAGGAGAAAGCGTGGGGTATAATTTTGGATTTGTAGCCGAAAAAAATATCAAAACCGCCACACTGCCTTTGGGTCACGCTGATGGTATTAGCAGAAGTTACGGAAAAGGGAAAGGAGTTGTTTTTATCAACGGAAAAAAAGCACTCACAATTGGCAACATTTGCATGGACATGCTAATGGTTGACATAACAGACATTGACTGTGTAGAAGGCGATGAAGTAATTGTTTTTGGCGAAGAGCATACAGCAGAAGTATTTGCAGCAGGAATTAATTCCATTTCTTATGAAATTATCACGGCTATTTCACAAAGAGTGAAAAGGATTGTGATTGATTAAAAGAAATTAATTAACTTTATAGTTAACTAACTTAATACTTTACACTCATGTTTAAAGAATTTAAAGATTTCATCATGACCGGCAACGTCATTGACCTTGCTGTTGCTGTTATTCTTGCAGGAGCTGTTGGCCTTGTGGTCAACGGATTTGTTAATGATATTATGATGCCCATTGTGGGTCATTTCTCCGGTGGCATGGACTTTGCTGATTTACGAATTGTCCTTTCTGAGGCTGTGGTTGCTTCAGATGGAACTGTTTCCAAACCTGAAAATGCGATTAGATATGGTGCCTGGATAAATACGCTAATCAATTTGGTGATTGTTGGATTTGTTCTGTTTATGATTGTCAAAGCATATAACAGAGCCAGAAAACCAAAAGTGGAAGCGCCTGCTGCACCAAAAGGACCTTCTCAAGAGGAACTATTGGCGGAAATCAGGGATTTACTGAAGAAATAATACCGCTCACTACATATTCTAACTTAAAGCCGTCTGTGAAACCGGGCGGTTTTTTTTATTTAATTTTTAACCATTTTAAATGAGGTTCTTTTTAACTTTGCGAACCTGCTTAATAGCTGGTTTTATTTATCGATTTAGGATTTTAATTAACGAGACATCCGCCTTCGCGGATGATATTTATGAGAATAGCAGTAGTAGGTGCCACAGGAATGGTTGGCGAGGTAATGCTTCAGGTACTTGAAGAAAGAAATTTTCCAATTACAGAACTAATGTTAGTTGCTTCAGAAAAATCTGTTGGAAAAAAATTGATGTTCAAAGGAAAGGAATACACCGTTATCGGACTACAAACTGCCGTTGATTCAAAGCCCGATATCGCTTTATTCTCTGCCGGGGGAACAGCCTCACTTGAATGGGCGCCAAAATTTGCAGAAGCCGGCACAACTGTTATTGACAACTCCTCTGCCTGGCGTATGGATCCGGCTAAAAAGCTGGTCGTTCCTGAAATCAATGCCAATTCCCTTACGAAGTCAGATAAAATCATTGCTAACCCCAACTGCTCAACCATTCAATTGGTCATGGTTCTCAGTCCGTTACACAAAAAGTATGGTGTAAAACGCGTTGTGGTTTCCACATATCAGTCCATCACCGGAACAGGGGTAAAAGCCGTTCAGCAACTGGAAAACGAAATGAAAGGCGAGAAAGGGGAAATGGCTTATCACTACCCAATCCATCAAAATGCGATTCCGCAATGTGATGTTTTTGAAGAAAACGGATACACAAAGGAAGAAATGAAACTGGTGCGTGAGACCAAGAAAATTTTAAGCGATGATACTATTACCGTTACCGCTACGGCTATAAGGATTCCTGTTGTGGGTGGGCACAGTGAATCTGTCAACATAGAATTTGAAAAAGACTTTAGTATTTCTGAAATAAGAGCATTGCTTCACGATACACCCGGGCTTACCGTACAGGACAATCCGGATACAAACACCTACCCGATGCCCATTTACGCTAAAGGGAAAAATGATGTTTTTGTGGGAAGAATCAGAAAAGACGAGTCGCAACCCAACACGGTTAATATGTGGATTGTGAGTGATAACCTGAGAAAAGGTGCTGCAACCAACACGGTTCAGATTGCTGAGGCTTTGGTAGCGGTAGGCTTGGTATAAATATCATCTGGTACTTGGTTTTATTCTGCTGATTTTCTATCTTTAGATTATCCTTTTTTTCAAGCAAACCAAAAACCAACCAAAAATGAACTCTACTTTTACTAAAATCAACCGTTTTATTTTAGCGCTTCTTCTTATCCTCATTGGCGCAAACAAGTTTTTACAATTTATTCCTGCACCAAATATGCCCGATGACGCAGCTCAATTTATGGGCTCTTTAAAAGCAACCGGATATATTCTTCCTGTTTTGGGTGTTGTTGAAATTTGCATAGGCTTAATGCTTTTATTCAATAAATGGGTAGCATTCGCAGTGCTTGCGCTTGTCCCTGTATCTGTAAACATCTTGTTGTACCATGTATTTCTGGACATCCCACATATTGGGATTGCTGCTATAGTGGCCGTAATTAATTTTTTACTTATCTACAAGCTTTGGCCAAAATACAGGCCTTTATTTCACTAATTTTTACGTATTGTTTTATTAAGTTTGTAGCAAACAAAAGAATAATCATGAAAAAATCAATTTGTGTTGTTTTTTCTTTGGCCCTGCTATTGGGTTGCAAAGAAGAAAGTAAGAGAAAAACTATGGCTATAGAATATCCTGTAACTGAGCGTGGCAATACTGTCGACACTTATTTTGGAGCAGAAGTCGAAGACCCCTACAGGTGGTTGGAAGACGATATGTCTGAAGAAACTGCAGAGTGGGTAAAAGCTCAAAACGAAGTTACTTTTGGATATTTAGACCAAATTCCATACCGATCTGAAATAAATAAACGCTTGTCAAACCTTTGGAATTTTGAACGTGTTAGTGCTCCGTTTATAGAAGGTGATTATACATACTATTATAAAAATGATGGACTTCAAAACCACAGTGTAGTGTATCGTGAAAAAGATGGGAACGAGGAAATTTTTCTTGACCCCAACACTTTTTCTGATGACGGGACCACTTCTCTTGATGCTTTGAGTTTTTCAAAAAGTGGCAAACTGGCAGCTTATTCTATTTCTGAAGGCGGTAGCGACTGGCGAAAAGTAATCGTTATGGATGCTGAAACCAAAGAACAAATAGGAGATACACTTGTTGACTTGAAATTCACAGGAATTTCGTGGAAGGGTGAAGAAGGCTTTTTTTACTCAACTTATGAAAAGCCCGAAGGAAGTCAGCTATCTGCAATGACAGACCAACACAGGTTGTTTTACCACAAACTGGGAACAAAACAAAGCGAAGACAAAGTAATTTTTGGCGGAAAAGAAAATGAGATAGGAAGATACATCTGGAGTAATGTGTCTGAGGACGGAAAATACCTTTTCATTGCAAGAGCCGTTTCTACAAGCGGCAATGAACTTTATTTGATGGACCTTGAAAAGGGTGACAACAAGCCTGTTGCACTTATGACAGGTTTTGATTATTCCTCGGGTGTATTGGACAATCGGGGGTCAAAACTTTATATATCAACCAACTTTAATGCACCTAACGATAGAATTGTTACAGTAGATGCTTCCAATCCTTCTTCAGAAAACTGGACTGATTTAATACCCGAAAAAGAAGAAGTGCTAAACACTTCAACTGGTGGTGGTTTTATTTTTGCCAGATATATGGTAGATGCTGTATCAAAAGTAATGCAATATGATTATGAAGGAAATTTAATCCGGGAAATTGAATTGCCCGGAGTGGGAACTGCTTCCGGTTTTAGCGGTAAAAAAGATGCTGAAAAGGTGTATTACTCATTTTCAAATTACAACACCCCGTCAAGTATCTATTCATTTAATTTTGACACTTCAGAATCATCACTATACTGGGAGCCTAGCATAGACTTTAATCCAGATGACTATGAGTCAAATCAGGTGTTTTATACATCAAAAGACGGCACGCGCATCCCAATGATTATTACCCACAAAAAGGGACTTACGCTTGATGGTAAAAACCCAACTATTCTTTATGGTTATGGTGGATTTAACATTAGTGTTCCTCCATCATTTTCTATAGTAACTGCTGTTTGGCTCGAAATGGGAGGAGTTTATGCTGTCCCCAACATAAGAGGTGGCGGCGAATATGGAAGAGCCTGGCACGATGCGGGAACCCAAATGAACAAACAAAACGTATTTGACGACTTTATTGCCGCAGCAGAATATTTGATTGACAGAGGCTATACTTCAAGTGACTACCTTGCTGTGCGCGGTGTTTCTAACGGCGGCCTTTTGGTTGGAGCAGTGGTCAATCAACGTCCTGAACTATTCAGGGTGGGAATTCCACAGGTGGGAGTACTGGACATGCTGAGGTACCATACTTTTACAGCAGGCGCAGGCTGGGCTTATGACTATGGAACCTCTGAACAAAGCGAGGAAATGTTTCAATATCTTAAAGCCTATTCACCACTGCATAATATTGCTGAAGGTAAAGACTATCCGGCAATAATGGTCACTACAGCAGACCATGACGACCGCGTGGTTCCTGCACATTCATTTAAATATGCCGCAGAATTGCAGTCCAAAAACACAGGTGATGCTCCAAAACTAATTAGGATTGATGTGGGTGCCGGGCACGGTGCCGGAATGTCTATTTCTAAAACCATCGACTTACACACCGATATTTTTGGATTTATACTCTATAATATGGGCTTTGACGAGCTACCGCAGAAATAAACAAAATCTAAAGCCCTGCTAAAAATTAGCAGGGCTTTTTTATTGATAAGTAATTCTTTTTATTTTTTGATGAATTTAAGCTGAGCCCTTTTACCTTGATGATTCAGTTGTAGAAAATACATTCCCGGATTTAGATTTGAAACATCCAGATTATTGTCTCTTAAAATCTCTGATTGTACAATTCTTCCCATGACATCATAAACCTGAACATTGGCGCCTGCAAGGCTCCCTTTATAGGATAAGAATAAATTTCCAGTTGTGGGATTTGGGGAAAGTATTACGCTTTCCAATGTGAATTGTGGCGAATTTAAAACAGTTTGTCCTTCTATGACAAGGTGAGTTGTGTTGATTTCCGGATTTTCAATAATATCGATAATTCCTGAAGGCCACTTGATGGTCAACGTTTCTATTTCAGTATCCTGTCCAATTCCAAAGTGCGTATTCAGCGTGCTCATATATCTAAACCCTTCACCGCTTCTCACATCGCGAATTTGAGTTCCCAGTGCGCTGGTAATTTCGATGCGGGCTCCAATTCCATTGCGATTGCTTTCTACACCTTGAGTATTAATTACAATCCAATTATTATCATTCCCATTGTTGTAATAAATATTCCCTGCTCTAAAAGCGTCAAGAAACCCGTCGTTGTTTAAATCTGCTACCGAAGCGCCTGAAAACGGTACCGTGACAGGTGTAAAGGTAAAGTCGCCGTTGTTGATAAAAATACGGTTTGAGTTGCCCATAATGTCGAGATAACCGTCATTATTAAAATCATATGTGGCGTGTTCAATACTGGTTCCTGTAAAAATATCAAAACCAGAACCTGCTGTCACATCTGTAAAGGTTCCATCTCCGTTATTTCTCATCAACTTATGTCCGCCATCTGTAAAAGAACTTGCGCCAACTAAAAGATCCATATGTCCATCATTATCAAAGTCACCCACTGCTGCAGACCAGGTTTGTATGGGGTCTGCCAAACCTGCTTCCAGGGCTACATCAGTAAAAGTTCCATCGCCGTTGTTTCTAAACAATTGATTTGTTCTTCTCTCTAAACTTCCGCCACACTTGGCCATGAACATATCGGGCAAACCGTCGTTGTTATAGTCAAACCAAAGAGAACCATAATGCCCCCCTGTAGGGAAATCACCGATACCGCCTTGATTAAAGGTTAAGTTTCCTTCACCATCATTAATGTAATACACATTTGGGGCTACATCATGACAAACAAAAGCATCTAGATGTCCATCATTGTTAAGATCAACAAAGTTTGTTCTTTGAGAAAACACAAATTCTGGAAATGAAACCTCGTTGTATTCATTGCCTTCATCATTAGCAATCATAAAGCTTACAGCTGAGCCCCCTCCAAATAGCAAGTCATTGTATCCATTCCCTGTTAAATCACCTGCCGCTAGACTCCATGAAGGTAAACTAGCTACGGCAGGAACACTGAAGTTTTGTTCAGTAAAAGTGCCATCCTCATTTTGAAAAAAAATTTGAATATTTGTGCTACTCACTGAAACAATATCATCGAGATAGTCGCCATTCATATCAACAGCACAAATGCTGTATTGTCCTGTTGTCGCAATGTTGGTGGTTGTAAAGCTCACCTGAGCAATACAACAAATGCTAACCAACATTATGAAAAATGTAGTTATTTTTTTCATAGGATTGAATATTACGTTATACAAAAAAAGCAAGCTAAGGCTTACTTTTTAATAAATTTGATGGCATTTGTTTGGCCATTTATATTCAAATTAAGGAAATAGACTCCTGCGTTTAGTCTTGAAACATCCAGTGAGTTTCCTATAAGCTTTTCTGAAGCAATCAATCTTCCGTAAACATCATAAATAATAACATTTGAGCCGTCTAAATTACCGTTATGGCTAATAAAGAGTTTGTCTGTTACCGGAACCGGTGAAATTTTCACATTAGAAATTGAAAAGTCAGGATTACTCAAAGGATGTTGTCCTTCAATAATGTGGTGGGTAGTGTTTATATCCGGAAATTCAATCACATCAACAGTTCCTGAAGGCCATTTGATTATCAAAGATTCAATCTCTGTGTCTTGACCAATTCCAAAGTGAGTATTTAATGAGCTCATAAACCTGAATCCTTCTCCGCTTCTCACATCGCGAATTTGAGTTCCAAGCGCACTAGTAATTTCAACTCTTGCTCCAATTCCGTTACGGTTACTCTCTTCACCCTCGGTAGTAATTTTAATCCAGTTATTGTCGTTGCCATTGTTGTAGTGAATACTTCCGCCTGCGAAAGCATCAAGAAATCCATCGTTGTTCAAGTCTGCAATCGCAGCTCCTGAAAATGGAACTACATAAGGAGTAAATGTGAAATCACCATTGTTCAGATAAATAGTGTTTGAATTTCCCATTATATCCAGGTAGCCGTCATTATTAAAGTCATATGTAGCATGTTCTATACTTGTGCCACCAAAATTATCAAGACCCGACCCTGCAGTAATGTCAGTAAATGTGCCGTCACCATTGTTTCTCATCAACTTGTGAGATCCGTCAGAAAATGAGCTTGCTCCAACAAAAACATCCATGTATCCGTCATTATTAAAATCACCCCAGGCAGAAGACCAGGTTTGTAAAGGGTCTCTTAATCCAGACTCTACACTAACATCTGTAAAAGTGCCATCTCCATTATTTCTATGTAATTCATTATATTTAGCAGCTGCCCCTTGTCCTCCTCCGCTACATTTAGCGATAAATAAGTCTAAGTGTCCATCGTTATTATAATCTATCCAGATTGAACCATAATGCCCTCCGGTTGGGTGATCACCTAACCCGCCCTGATTAAATTCCAAGTTTCCTTCGCCATCATTGATGTAAAAAACGTTGGGTGCTATATCGTGACAAACGAAGGCATCAAGATTACCATCGTTGTTGATGTCTACAAAGTTTGATCTTTGTGAAAACACAAACTGGGGCCCGGAAACTTGAGTATATCCGGTTCCTTCATTATTGGCATACATAAATGTTACTCCTGAACCACCTCCATACAATAAATCATTGTATCCGTTTCCGGTAATATCGCCTGCTGCAAGGCTCCAGGATGGCAAATAGTTTGCCGCAGTAGTCGGAAAATTTTGTTCTGTAAAAGTCCCGTCTTCATTTTGGAAAAAGATTTGAATATTGGTTGAACTAACAGAGACAATGTCATCAAGATAATCGCCATTCATATCTACCGCACAAATATTGTACTGCCCTGAAGTGGCAATGGGTTGGGAAGTAAAACTAATTTGAGCTTCAGCGATGCTCTGAACAAGTACCGCAAATACAATTATAAAGGTAGTTTTTGTCATTGGGATAAGTTTTATTTTTTTGGGATTAGTTACAAGTTCCGTTTAATGAATTAATCCACTCAACAAGCAGGTCAACTGCTTCTTCGTGAATTAACCTCCTGCCTATTAATGGCATTTTTATAGCGTCTTCAGTAGTATTGATTCTGTGATACATTACTGAATTGTTAATGTCTCCAGGCACAACTATGTGAGTGGGGTCGTCATCAATCCAAAAACTGATATCTTCATCGGGTTCAACACAAACACCGAGATTTTCAGGATTTGATGATTCATTGAAAGCCAGTTTGATAGGTCTGTAATCACAGTGTCCGCCTGCTGTGTGACAATGTGCGCAATTGGAATCAAAATATGAACGCATTCTTAATTCAACGGGCTGTGTGGCGTCATTCCACTTTACGGTTGTTAAGATATCACCCGGATAATTGCTTTCAAGGTAACCCATTTCTTTCCACTTCTGCATTTGATTTTTTGGCCCATCGGCATAATTGAAAATCGAATTGATGTTTTGTGGCTTTGGCCCAATTGGAATAGCATCTCCAAAAGTTTTATGACACATCAGGCATTCTGCTTGAGATGGAATTCTATAGTTTACAGCCATTTGCTGTCCATTTTGTAGCCATTCTATTGGAACATTTCTTCCGTTCATATCATAATATGCTTCAGTTTGTTCATCATTCCAAATGTACTCGGCAAAAATCCATTCATTGGGCATTTTAATCATTAGCCTTGTTTCAAGTACTTTGGTTTGGTTTTCTGGAAGAACGTTATTGTAATAAAAATTCTTGATTAGTATTGTTCCCACGGGAAAATTAAATATTTCACCATCACTAACATAGTTGGATTGCTCTCCTGTGGGCATCCATACAAATCTTTTTTTGAGTGCATAATCTGTAAAAAGCGAAGTGATTAATTCATATGGCAAAACACCAAATACAGGGTTTAGGTCTTTTATATCTCCCTGATAAAAATTATACTCAGAAAGGGTACTGTAAGGCATTTGGCTTAAGTCAAAATTAACCGGAGAACTTTCAAGTACAGTCACAGTTACAATTTCGGTTGCACAATTTGAAAAGTCATCACAAATGGTATATTCAAAAGTATCTTCTCCCACAAACTCACCATTTGGAGTATATAGTACAAGGTCATCACTTGGGTCTCCGGGTGTGTTATTGGGATCCAGAACCAGAGCGGTACCGTGTGATGGGTTTGTTACACTCAAAATCCCACTGGTTGGAACATTTTCATCATTCTCCAAAACATCTATTTCAACTGTTTGATTCTGATAAACTTGCGCAGTAACGGGTGCTGCTATAATATTGATAGGGATATATTTATCATCATCTGAAGAACATGAAAAAAGCAAAGCACTAAGAATGATAATTGAAATGGGATATTTATACTTATTCATTTAAATGAAATTTATTAATGCAAAAAAGAGGACACAATATAACCGAAATTTATGAAAAAAATCCTAATATTTTTATTTTAAATGAGTTCTGCTAAATCTTTCCCCACAATTGAGCCAATAGCCACGCCCATACCTCCCATTCTAATTCCGCAAAAAACATTTTCTGAGAGTTGTTTTACAATTGGGTATTTGTTTGGACCAACGCCCATGGTTCCACTCCATCTTTTTTCAATTTCAAATGGTGTCATAGGCAAAATAACCTCACTTAGTAGCGCATTAAGGTGGGCTTGTATTGTTTCGGTTATGGTTTGGTCTATGGTTTCTTCTCCAGTAAAGTCTAAGTTTCTGCCACCTCCCACTAGAATTCTACCGTCGATGTTCCTGAAATAATTATAGCCTCTGTCCAAATGAAAGTTTCCTTTTATTTTTAATTTTTTGATGGGCTTGGTAATTATTACCTGAGCTCTGGCAGGTTTGATGTCTTCGTTTAAAATTTCATTCGCAAAGCCGTTTGTTGCTATTATTAGTTTATTTGATTTGAACTCAATATTATTGGCCAACTGAATGTTTACATAATTTTTTTGTTCGCTAAAATCGGCTACAGCTGCTCCGTTTAAAATTAGGATTTCCTTTTCAACAGATTTTTTGACAAGAGCTGTCATCATTTTTCCGGTATCAATCTGGCCCTCAAAAGGGGTGAAAATGCTTTGACTGTTGGTGTTTTGAAATCCGAAATCATGTTTTCTTATTTTAAAAACAGTGTCTGTAAAAACAGGCTTTAATATTTTGTTTATATAATTTAGCTGCTTTATACCATTTTCAAATAGCTTTTCATCTTCTGCCCGAAATAGTTCATACCCGCCATTAAGCTGAAAGTCTATGTTTTTATCACCTAAATTTTCTCTTAACAATTTAAGTCCATCAACTCTTTTAATTACCAACTTTAATACCTCTTCTTCTGGATGTGATTGAAGGTCGTCCAAGATTTCTGAAACACTGCCAAAACAGGCAAACCCGGCATTTTTTGTGCTTGCGCCACTGGGCAACATTCCCCTTTCAAGCACTAGGATTTTACTTTTTGGATATCTTTTTCTGAGATTTAAAGCGCAATTTAAACCCACAACACCGCTTCCAACAATGGTGAAATCCACGTTTGTAAACCAGGATTTTATTTCCCAATAGCTTAGCTGCATACAAAAAAAGCCCCTTTTCAGGGGCTGATAAATTATTACTCTTCTTCGGGTTCTTCCATTTCGAAAGACTCCATAAACTTGGTTGTATAATTTCCGGCAAGATAGTCAGGGTGGTCCATCAATTGTCTGTGAAACGGAATGGTTGTCTTGATTCCTTCAATCACAAACTCGTCAAGGGCTCGTTTCATTTTGTTGATGGCTTCTTCTCTTGTTTGGGCTGTTGTTATCAGCTTTGCAATCATAGAGTCATAGTTTGGAGGTATTGTATAACCGGCATAAACGTGGGTGTCAAGCCGCACGCCATGGCCTCCGGGAGCATGTAACACTGTTATCTTGCCCGGTGACGGCCTGAAATCGTTGTATGGATCTTCGGCGTTGATCCTGCATTCAATGGAGTGCAATTGTGGCGTGTAGTTTTTTCCCGAAATGGGTACTCCGGCGGCAACCAAAATTTGCTCGCGAATTAAATCATAATCAATCACCTGTTCTGTTATGGGATGTTCAACCTGAATTCGGGTGTTCATTTCCATAAAATAAAAGTTTCGGTTTTTGTCAACCAAAAATTCTACAGTTCCGGCTCCTTCATATTTAATATATTCTGCAGCTTTAACAGCGGCATCTCCCATCGCTTTTCTAAGCTTGGTAGTCATAAAAGGTGAGGGGGTTTCTTCTGTCAGTTTTTGATGGCGTCTCTGAACTGAACAATCCCTTTCTGAAAGGTGACAGGCTTTTCCTGTTGAATCGCCCACGATTTGAATTTCGATGTGTCTAGGCTCTTCAATAAGCTTTTCCATATACATGCCGTCGTTGCCAAAAGCGGCTCCGGCTTCTTGTCTGGCAGACTCCCATGCTGCTTTCAGATTTTCTTTTTTCCACACAGCGCGCATACCTTTTCCACCACCTCCGGCAGTTGCCTTTAGCATCACCGGATACCCCATCTTCTCGGCTGTTTTTTCAGCATCTTCATAGCTTTTTAGCAAACCATCTGAGCCGGGAATACAAGGAACACCTGCAGCAATCATAGTAGCTCTTGCTGAAGCTTTATCACCCATTTTATCAATCATTTCTGGTGAAGCACCAATAAATTTAATTCCGTGATCTTTGCAAATTGCTGAGAACTTTGAGTTTTCAGACAAAAATCCATAGCCGGGGTGAATGGCATCTGCATTGGTAATTTCTGCTGCTGCTATAATGCTTGACATTTTCAGATATGACTGATTGCTTGGTGGCGGGCCGATACAAACGGCTTCGTCTGCAAACTTTACGTGAAGGCTTTCGGCATCTGCAGTTGAATATACTGCAACTGTTTTTATGCCCATTTCTTTACAGGTTCTAATAACCCTTAAGGCAATTTCACCCCTGTTTGCAATTAATATCTTTTTAAACATAGTTTTTTTGTTATTGATGAATAACTTTAAATGTAATATGGTTTGTTTCTTAAACTATATCTTTTGTTAAGAAGGATCTACCAGGAACAAAGGTTGGTCAAATTCTACCGGAGATGAATCATCAACAAGTATTTTAACTATTTTACCTGATATATCACTTTCAATTTCATTGAAAAGCTTCATAGCCTCAATAACACAAAGTGGGTCACCGGCCTTGATAGTGCTTCCCACTTCCACAAATGTTGGCTTGTCGGGCGATGGTTTTCTATAAAAAGTGCCAATCATTGGTGATTTGATAGTGACATATTTTGAGTCTTCAGCTGCCGCGGTTTCTTGAGTTGAAGCGGCTGGAGTAACCGGCTGTGATGCCGGAGACGCCTGTTGCTGTACCGGCTGTTGAACGGGAATGTGCTGAACATAAGTGGTTTCGCCTCTCGATTCTTCTCCACCTGTTTTAATGGTGATTTTTATGTCACCCATTTCAAGCTTCACTTCGCTTGCGCCGGATTTGGCCACAAACTTAATTAGGTTTTGAATTTCTTTAATATCCATAATATTGATTTTAGTTTTGGTGTGTTTAACTATTATAAGCCCATTTTAAATATATTGATCCCCAGGTAAATCCGCCTCCAAAAGAAGCAAATACCAAGTTATCTCCCTTTTTGAGTTGTTTTTCATAATCGTTCAAAAGCAGTGGAAGTGTAGCTGATGTGGTATTCCCATATCGGTGAATATTCATCATCACCTTCCCTTCATCAAGTTTCATTCGTCTTGCAGTTGCATCAATGATGCGCTTATTTGCTTGATGTGGAACCAGCCAATTTACGGTTTCATTGGTAAGATTGTTTCTAAGCATAATTTTTTCGCTAACGTCAGCCATATTGGATACTGCAAACTTGAATACGGTTTGTCCATCCTGAAAAACATAATGCTGCTTATTGGCTACTGTTTCAGCTGAAGCAGGAAGCAAAGAGCCACCGGCCTCAATTTTTAGGGATTGCCTTCCAATGCCATCGGTTCTCAAATGTTCGTCTATAAGTCCTAAGCCTTCTTCGTTGGGCTCAAAAAGCACAGCACCTCCCCCATCACCAAAAATAATACAGGTTGTGCGATCTTCATAGTCGATGATCGAAGACATTTTATCTGCCCCCACAAGTAGTATTTTTTTATACCTTCCGGATTCTATGTAGCGGGCTGCAGTTGACATTCCAAAAAGAAAGCTTGAGCAAGCGGCAATCAAATCATAGGAAAACGCGTTAACTGCGCCAATTTCGGTGGCAACATAAGCAGAAGTAATGGCAACCGGCATGTCTGGGGTTGCTGTGGCCATTATAACCATATCAATTTCTGCAGGATCGAGGTTTCGCTTTTGTAGTAAATCTTTTGCTGCCTGAATGGCTAAAAATGACGTGCCTTTGTCTTTGTCTTTGAGGATTCTGCGTTCTTTAATCCCTGTTCTTGTAGTAATCCATTCGTCGTTTGTATCAACCATACTCTCGAGCATTTTGTTGGTCAACACAAAATCCGGAACGTAAGCTCCTACAGCGGTGATGGCTGCTGTGATTTTGCTCATATTAAAATTTTAAATTCATCAAAAATTGACAAAAACACGTATAAAAGATTGAAAAATACGAAAATTTCATCAAATCGGGTGCAAAATAAGTTGTTTTTGAAATATAGGAAAGTAAAAAAACAAAAAAACTCTCACATTCCAGTGAGAGTTAAATAGTTTTATTTGAAACTGAAGTTATGCTTCAACCTCTTCAGCTGCATCAATTACAATCTGACCTCTGTAATAGAGCCTTCCTTCATGCCAATGTGCTCTGTGGTACAAGTGGGCTTCTCCGGTTGTTGGGTCTGTTGCAATTTGGGGAGCTGTTGCTTTATAATGGGTTCTTCTTTTGTCTCTTCTGGTTTTCGAGATTTTTCTTTTAGGATGTGCCATGGCTCAGTTTATTTATCCGTTAATAGTTTTTTTAATTCGTCCCATCTGGGATCTGTTTCATTTTCTGAAGAAATTTCTTCAATATCTTTTGGCGTTAATTCTTTTAATTTTTCAAGTATTTCTGAATTTAAAGTTCCATCTGCAACTCCCGGGTGGACTCTTTTTGCCGGTAAGGACAAAACAACCAATTCATATATATATTGCTGTATATTCACTTCATAGGTTCCATGCGGCACAATTAACAAAGCATCATCTTCATTATTGAATTCGTCTCCAAAATTCACAACCAAATGATGGTTTCCTTGTATCTTCTGATTGTATGGCTCATTGCTTAAGTCACAGTTTACATTGACAAAACCGTCAACAGTAAAATGAAACTCCAGCGAATTTGACTTTTTTACCAATAAAGCATCAGCTGAAACTTCTGCTTTATTAAATTCATCATACTCAAAATGTAAAAAGAACGTATTGTCTATTTTAAAATCAAAATGATGTTCTCCTTGCTTCAATCCAACGAAAGGGATTGTAAACTCTTTCAATTGCTTCATTACATCAAACATTTCAACCTAAGTAGTTTTAACTTAAGCGGGTGCAAAGATAAAAAATTATTTCAATGCTATGCTAATTATGAACCCTTTTTTGTTGATAACTTTTTGGGCTGTATTTTAAGGGGGTTTTCAGCTATTTCTTCCTGTAATTTACGGTTTTTAAATATTTTAATCGCCTTAAATACTGCTTCTTTAAAAGAAGTAAAATCTGCAATATTTTTACCGGCAATATCATAGGCGGTCCCGTGATCCGGAGAAGTTCTCACCTTTGATAATCCTGCTGTGTAGTTTACGCCCTGCCCAAAAGAAAGGGTTTTAAAAGGAATTAGTCCCTGATCATGATAAGCGGCCACAATAGCGTCAAAGTTTTTATAATTACCCGATCCAAAAAAACTATCGGCCGCATAAGGGCCATAAACAAGCTTCCCTGATTGATTGATTTTTTCAAGTGTAGGCCTTAAAATTTTATCATCTTCTTCGCCAATTACACCATTGTCTCCGGTGTGTGGGTTGATTCCTAAAACGGCAATCTTTGGAACTGCTATGGCAAAATCATTTATGAGTGTATTGTAAATGATTTCTATTTTCTTTAATATCAATTTCTCAGTAATGTGCTTGGCAACATCTTTCACCGGAATATGATCGGTAAGCAAACCCACTTTTAGCCCATCAGTTATCATAAACATCATGCTTTCGCCACCGAGCTCCTTGGCAAGGAAATCAGTATGCCCGGGGAAAATAAAGTTTTCTGACTGAATGTTGTGCTTGTTAATGGGGGCCGTAACCAAAACGTGAATTTTATCGGTTTTTAACGCCTCAACTGCTGCCTGAAGTGATTTTACTGCCAGCTCTCCCATTTTGCTGGTTTCAGCTCCAAACTCAATATCGACTGACTCTTTCCAAACATTAAGCACATTAACCTTTCCGGGCACAAGTTGGTTGATATGATCAATTCCATGAAGATTGGTGCTGATTTCCAGTTCTTTCTTCACAAAGGACATTGATTTTACGGAAGCAAAAATCAAAGGCGTGCAAAAATCCAGCATTCTGGCGTCTTCAAATGTTTTTAAAACAATCTCCGGGCCAATTCCGTTAAGGTCGCCTATTGAAATGCCAACTATTATGTTTTCGTTTTTACTCATCGATTTTTGGGCAAGCTGCTCCAATTAGATTAAATTTGCAGTCTTGTACCAAGTGCAAAGTTAACTAAAATCATTTGAACATGTTTACGGGAATTATCGAAGAAATGGGGGTTGTTGAGCACCTAGAAAAAGAAGGTTCAAATCTCAATCTTTTTATTAAAAGCAAAATGACTCCTGAGCTTAAAATTGACCAAAGCGTGTCTCATAACGGGGTTTGTCTCACCGTTGTTGAAATAAAAGATAGTGTTTATAAAGTTTCTGCAATACAAGAAACACTGTACAAGAGCAATATTGGATTTCTTAAAGTGGGTGATAATGTAAACCTTGAGCGCGCCATGAAGCTGGGGGACAGGCTTGACGGACACTTGGTTCAAGGTCATGTGGATCAAACTGCTGTATGCACCGAAATTAAAGACAACAACGGGAGCTGGTATTTTACATTTACATATGACGAAAGCTATGGTAACATTACAATAGAAAAAGGCTCAATAACAGTAAATGGGGTGAGTCTTACAGTGGTAAACTCAAATAAAAACACATTTTCTGTTGCAATTATCCCTTATACTTACAACCACACAAACTTCAATAAAATTTTTGTGGGTGATTTAGTAAATCTCGAATTTGACCTTGTAGGAAAATACTTGAAAAGAATCTCTGGATTATAAGCTAGCCCTTTTCTTTCGGTAAAAAAAATACCCCGCGAGTACAAAACCAACAATAACCAAAATAACGATATGATCATCAATTGGCAATCCGGGGGTGTTAGTTCTTTCCGGCTGTGGTGGCGGTGGAGCCTTTTGTTGTCCATAAGCAACGCCCATCACCATAAAGTGAATTAGAAATATTAATATGTTGCTCACGATTTGGGGTCGCATATATATAGGGTTAATCTTAAGCTGTAAAAGATTTAAGGCTAAACGACAAACATAAAAATAAATTGTAACATCTGCGTTATGCAAAAATCAATTTCCCAAATTCAAACTTACAAAACTTAGCCTTTTTATTGTGAGGATGGTCAAATATAGATAAATAAAGCATATCTACAAAAAATGAATAAAAAGTGGTCCCACATGGGCTCGAACCATGGACCCCCTGATTATGAGTCAGGTGCTCTAACCAGCTGAGCTATGGGACCTTTTTTTTACAAAATTTTCAAACGAACGTTGCGACTCTTAATAGCCGCAGTAATTTATTAAGCCAGCAAATTTATAATTAGTTTACTAATGGCGCAAACTTTTTTAAACATTTGTAATCTCCTGACACAACTCTACCAAAACACCATTGGCTGATTTTGGGTGCAAAAACACCACCAACTTGTTGTCTGCGCCTTTCTTGGGGGTTTCGTTAAGCACAATAAACCCCTCTTTTTTAAGGCGATTTACTTCCTCAATAATGTCATCTACGTAAAATGCAATGTGATGGATTCCCTCTCCTTTCTTTTCTATGAATTTAGCGATAGGGCTTTCGGGCGAAGTGGCTTCAAGCAGTTCAATTTTACTTTCACCAATCTGAAAAAATGATGTCTTGACATACTCACTTTTAACTTCTTCAATTTTATAATGTTGTTTTCCCAATAGTGCAGCATAAGTCTTGTTTGCCTCTTCAAGGTTTTTTACAGCTATGCCAATATGCTCAATTTTATTCATAATTCAGTAATTTTCACCTTGTAAAAGTAAGATAATCTTTAAATATAGTACTTTTGCACTATGGAAAGTAACAGACAAAAAAAAATAGCAGGTGTGCTTCAAAACGACCTGGCCTCAATTCTTCAAAAAACAATGAAAGATGCCGGGCACCCGGGTATATTAATTTCAGTTTCCAAAGTCTCGGTTACGGTAGATTTGTCAATAGCAAAAGTGTACCTGAGTATCTTCCCGTCTGAACATGCTCAAAAACTGGTAGAAGAAATCAATCGTGTAAAGGGCAAAATAAAACATCAGGTTGCACAGTTAACTAAAAACCAGTTAAGGAAAATGCCTGATTTAACTTTTTACAATGACGACTCACTGGATTATATAGAAAAAATTGACAAAGCAGTAAAAGGAACCGAAAATCCCATCAAAAACCCCGATTTGTCCGAAAAAAGAAAAAAAGCTTAATTGTGAATTTTTCCCTGTACATTGCCAAAAGGTATTTAATTTCAAAAAGCAGCAACAATGCCATCAACATCATTACGGGCATTGCGGCTGTTGGGGTTGTTGTGGGGGCAATGTCATTGTTTATAGTGCTTTCAGGGTTTTCGGGATTGAAAGATTTTAGTTTGCAATTCAGTTCGGTGTTTGATTCAGATTTAAAGGTTTATCCTGAATCGGGGAAAACGTTTACTGTTTCTGCTGAACAGTTTGAGCAAATTTCAGGACTTACTGAAGTTCAATCCTTTTCAAAAATTATTGAGGAACGCGTGTTTTTAACCTTTAAAGGAAAAAACAGTATTGCTTTCATAAAGGGTGTTGGCGAAAACTACCAAAACGTAAATTATATAGACAGTACTATCATTGTGGGAGGTTGGTTTGAAACCACACACAATGCCATTGTGGGAATTGGTATTTCAAACACACTTAGCCTGGGTATTTATGATTATTCAGATTTACTGGAAATCTATGTCCCCAAGCCCGGAACAGGTCAGATTACAGACCCCACACAGGCTTTTAATAAAGAGCGGGTTTTGGTATCGGGTATCTATCACGTCAATGAAGAGCTTAACTCAAAATATGTGTTTGCACCTATCGAACTGGCAAGACAACTTTTGTCCTATGGTGATGAAGATGTAAGTTCCATCGAATTTAAACTCGCTCAAGGCGCAAAAGAAGAAGATGTAATTCAAAAAGTTGCAGACATTCTCGGTCAAGATCTGGATTTTAAAAACAGAATGCAGCAAAACGACGCCCTTTACAAAATGCTCAACACCGAAAACCTGGCAGTTTATCTCATCTTTACCCTGGTGTTGATAATTGCGCTTTTTAATGTGATTGCAAACATTATCATGGTCATTCTTGACAAAAAACACAACCTCAAAACGCTCTTAAACCTTGGGGCTACCATTAAGGAAATAAGGCGGGTATTTTACTTGCAAGGAGTATTGATGACAGTTACCGGAGGAATTGTAGGGGTTTTTCTTGGAGTTGTCATTGTCCTGTTACAACTTCAATTTAATCTAGTGATGATAACCGCAACCCTTCCCTATCCTGTTAAAATTGAGTTTTTTAATATTGCTTTGGTGTTTGTGACAATCTTATTGTTGGGGATAATTGCTTCTAAAATTGCCTCAAGCCGGGTGAGTGAAAACCTTCTCAAAAATTAAACAAACTGATAATCGCCAAATTCCTTTAATGCTTCGTCAAAAGAAGCAAACACTGAAGCCGCATCATCACTGGTGACCATTTTCATTCTCAGCTCCTTAAAGTTGGGTATGCCCTTAAAATAATTGGTATAGTGTCTTCTGGTTTCAAAAACACCTAATTTTTCCCCTTTCCAGTCAATTGACATTTGAAGATGCCTTCGTGCTGCATCCAAACGTTCTTCCATGGTTGGCGGGGCCAAATGTTCACCAGTTTTGAAAAAGTGCTTTACCTCCCTGAAAAACCAGGGATATCCAATGCTGGCCCTGCCAATCATCGCGCCGTCTAATCCATAGACATCGCGCATTTCCATAGCTCTTTCGGGGGTATCAACATCGCCGTTTCCAAATACCGGAATATGCATTCTGGGGTTGTTTTTTACTTCTGCAATTGGTGCCCAATTGGCATCGCCCTTATACATTTGTGCCCGTGTTCGACCGTGAATTGAAATGGCCTTGCAGCCTACATCCTGTAGACGTTCAGCTACTTCCACGATGCGTATGGAGTTTTCATCCCAGCCCAATCTGGTTTTAACGGTGATGGGAAGTTTTGTATGTTTGACCATAGCTTCCGTTAGCGAAACCATTAAGTCAATATCTTTAAGAATTCCGGCTCCGGCTCCTTTTGAAACCACTTTTTTAACCGGGCAACCAAAATTAATATCAATAATGTCTGGGCCTGAGGCCTCAACAATTTCAACGCTTCTGAGCATTGGCTCCAGTTCGGCGCCAAAAATCTGGATTCCCACAGGGCGTTCCTTTTCATAAATGTCCAGTTTCATGATGCTTTTGGCGGCATCACGAATAAGCCCTTCACTAGAGATAAATTCAGTAAACACTACATCTGCGCCTTGTTCTTTGCACAATGCTCGAAAAGGCGGGTCACTCACATCTTCCATAGGAGCTAAAAGCAATGGGAAATTACCAACATCTATATCGCCAATTTTAGCCATAAACTGAAATTTTGGTGCAAAGGTAGTTGATTTTGGAAAATTGCAATCTGGAAGTCTTGATTTATTGGTTGATGCGGGTGCGCTCTTCATTTCTGATTTGCCTGGTATTTTCCCTCAATGAGAAATTTCCGAAGTTATAAATAAACCCTAACTGAATGTAGCGGCTTTCAGTTATAGCAAAATAGCTGTTCCGCTGATTGAGGAAATCTGCCTGAAGTTTTCTGTTAGTGGTATCAAAGATATCATTGGCTGTTAATGAAAGTGATGCCCTGTTGTTCCAAAGGGTTTTTCTTAACCCAACCGAAACGGTTGTAAAGGGGTCCATCACATAAGTACCAAAAACGATTCCGGTTAAATGAGAAAACGTGAGGTCGCCAGTGAAAGTCCTGTCTTTTGAAAGTGTAAACACATTTGACATCTGAATAAACATCCCGTTTGTTTCAAGGGTTACTAATTCGTTATTGCTTTCGAGTGCCACAAAAGTGTTTTCCTCGTGAAAGATTGCCACATAGTTGCTATAATACCACCAGCTGTATAAACTCCCGGCAAATTGAAAATTTAACCCATACCCTCTTCTTTCAACCATATTTGTGGAAACAGACCTCAGAAACTGTTCGTCATTGTTTTGAAAACTCAATACTTCAATATCATTTTTTGTGACACGGTAATAAATTTCAAAACTATATGTACTTTCAACCAAATAATTGATACTTAACCTTTCTGTAATTGAAGGTACCAAGCCCGGGTTTCCTGAAGTAAAATTATTCTCATTTATAAAATATCTAAACGGATTCAACAAGTCATACCTGGGCCTTGAAATGTTTCTGTTGTAAGCCACGCCAACACTATGGTTTTCATTTGGTGTATAATTTAGAATAAAAGATGGGAACCATTCTAAGTAATCATTTACTGATTTTTCATTCATTGAAATAGAGTTGCCCTCGGTTTCTGTATATTCTCCTCTTAATCCGGCCCTCATTCGCCATTTAGTCCAATTTTTTGAAAGGCTAATATACCCAGATAATATGGTTTCATCATAAATAAAGTTATCTGTAAAATCAGGATTGGGCACAAGAGTGCTGTTGACCTCATTAAAGAAGTTCATAGCGCTTTCAGACTCTATTAGAGACCCTTTGGCGCCAGCGTCAAAACTCATCCCAAAAAGTTTGGAAGAAAAATCAATTTGGCCAAAATAAATGTTGATTTGTTGATATGAATCTGTTTTAAAGGCACTGGAGCTTAGTGAGTTTCCGTTTGGCAAAAAATACCCGGTGTTTAAATGCTGTTCCCTGTTGTGTTCAAAATTGGTATAGTGCATATTGACTTTTAGATTGGCACCTTTTTCATTAATTATTTGACTAAAGGTGGCATCAAGAGCGATGTTGTGTTTATCAATATTCAGTTGGCTGCTTGTGATGAAAAGAGAATCAATAGTTCTCGATGGATTTAAAATATTGGTGACTTCATTATTTGAATAGGTCGTGTTTGGGTCGAGAAAAATTGACGAGGTAAGGTTTAAACTGCTTTTTTCGCTTAAAGTAAAATCCAAGGATGTATTAATGTTATGAAGGTCGGTGCGGGTTACTCTTTCAAAATCTGTATCCCAGTAATTTGCAATGTTGTTCTGTGAGTCAAAAAAAGTGATCTCGCTCAGGTCATTTTTGTGTTCTTTTCTTTTATTCAGGCTATAGTCAAAAGCAATATTTACCCAATCATTTTTAAAAAAATGTGCGGTTCCCACCCTGTATTTTGGAAATATGGCCTGGGTAAGTCCTCCTGAAATATTTCCTTTATAACCCGGGATAATGTTTTTACTGGTTACGATATTCAACACCATTCCGCTATCGGCATCATATTTAGCCGATGGGTTTGTAATCACTTCGATGTTTTTAATATTGGCTCCTGAAAAACTTTCCAACAGGTTTCTAAGTTCATCAGCGCTAAGACTTACTTTTCTGTCGTTGATATAAACTGAAGCGGGTTGGTTTCTTATGGTAATGCTATTCTGCTGAATGATAACACCGGGAGTTTTGCTTAAAATTTCCCAACTGCTTCCCGAAGTAAGCGAAGTGTTTTCAACATTAAAAATCAATCGGTCAATTTCTCTTTGGATAGTGGGCTTCTCAATATTTAAGGTGACTTCATTCAGAAACTCTGATGTTTCAATGATAACAATGGATTCGACATTAATGTTGGTGTCAACATTTAAGTTTAGATAGAAGTCTTCAAAACCAATAGAACTGGCTTTCAAAATATATCCTCCCCTGTTTACATTTGCAAATTCAAAAAACCCTCTGTCATCGGTAGAAGTTCCTGTTACAAAAACAGAATCTATTTGCTTCAATAAAACAACATTGACAAACGAAACCGGTTTGGCATCCTGATTGGCTATAAACCCTTTCACCTGATACTGCTGTGCAAACAGGCTGCCCGCCGAAAATAAAAATAGAAATAGGGTTCTCAACATTTTTAATCATTCAATAATGTAAACGGCCGGGCTGGTTTGTTTGGGGCAGTAAACTACCGGTCGAAACTGATATTACAAAAATGTTAAAAAAATATTAATAAATCACGATTAATTGCAGATTTTTTTGTTAAAGTGTAAAATCTGGGTTATTGCCCATTTTTTGTAAGTGATGACGGGAAATAAATTATATTTGCAAATTCAAAAGATTGAGAGGCGGTTAAGTATGAAAAATATTAGAAATTTTTGCATCATTGCTCACATTGACCATGGGAAAAGCACTCTGGCAGACAGACTATTAGACGCCACCGGCTCTGTAACCTCAAGAGAGAAGCAGGACCAGCTGCTTGATAATATGGATTTGGAGCGTGAGCGTGGCATTACGATAAAAAGTCATGCCATTCAAATGGAATACACTTACAAAGGTGAAAAATATATTTTGAACCTTATCGATACTCCCGGCCACGTAGATTTTTCTTATGAAGTTTCCCGCTCAATTGCAGCCTGTGAAGGGGCACTGCTGATAGTTGATGCCGCACAAAGCATTCAGGCGCAAACCATTTCAAACCTTTATTTGGCTCTTGAAAACGATTTGGAAATCATTCCGGTTTTAAATAAAGTAGATCTTCCAAGCGCAAACCCTGAGGAAGTAACTGATGACATTGTTGATCTCTTGGGCTGTTCTCCCGAAGATGTGATTCCTGCCAGTGCAAAAACAGGAATCGGTATTGACGAAATTCTTGCTGCAATCATTGAGCGCATTCCGCCTCCAAAAGGGGACGAAAATGAACCGCTGCAGGCATTGATTTTTGATTCTGTTTACAATCCGTTTCGTGGGGTAGAAACCATTTTTAGGGTCATCAACGGAAGCATCAAAAAAGGTCAGAAAATTAAGTTTGTTGCCACAGGGAAGACCTATGATGCAGATGAAGTGGGAACCCTTAAATTAAAACAAGCCCCAAAACAAGAAATTAAAGCCGGTGATGTGGGCTACCTCATAACCGGAATTAAGGACGCTCGTGATGTGAAAGTGGGAGACACCATCACAGACGCCATAAACCCCACAACAAACCCTATTTCTGGTTTTGAAGATGTTAAACCAATGGTTTTTGCGGGTATCTATCCGGTAGATACCGAAGATTATGAAGAGCTGCGCTCCTCTATGGAAAAACTACAACTTAACGATGCTTCATTGGTGTTTGTTCCCGAAAGCTCAGCAGCCTTAGGTTTTGGTTTCCGTTGTGGGTTTTTAGGGATGTTACATCTGGAAATTATTCAGGAACGCCTAGAGCGTGAGTTTGATATGACAGTTATAACCACCGTTCCCAACGTGTCATATCATGCTTTTTCTACCAAACACCCCAATGATATTATTATCGTTAACAACCCTTCAGACCTTCCGGACCCTTCCAGTCTTGATCGTGTTGAAGAACCCTACATCAAAGCCACAATTATCACTAAAGCTGATTTTGTGGGTAATGTGATGTCGCTTTGTATCGAAAAAAGGGGGATGATTACCAATCAAACCTACTTAACCCCCGAGCGTGTCGAGCTCACTTTTGACATGCCGCTTGCTGAAATTGTATTTGACTTTTATGACCGCCTAAAAACTGTTTCTAAAGGCTATGCTTCTTTTGATTATTCGCCCATTGGGATGAGAAAATCTAAATTAGTGAGAGTTGACATCCTTTTAAATTCACAGCCGGTAGATGCACTTTCGTCGCTCATTCACGTGGACAACGCACACAACATCGGTAAAAAGATGTGTGAAAAACTCAAGGAGCTTATCCCAAGACAGCAGTTTGATATTCCTATTCAGGCAGCCATAGGCTCAAAAATTATTGCCCGGGAGACCATTAAAGCACTCCGAAAAGACGTAACCGCAAAATGTTATGGTGGTGATATTTCGCGTAAGCGAAAACTACTTGAAAAACAGAAAAAAGGAAAGAAGCGTATGCGACAGGTGGGTAATGTAGAAATCCCGCAACAGGCGTTTATGGCGGTGTTGAAGCTGAACGACTAATTACAGTTCACACCTTCATTTACCAACCCTTCACGATAAATATTATATTTTACGCCGGTATCCTCACCATTTACTGAGGCGTTGCCGTTGGATTCCTTGCACAATTCAAATGGTGGTGTAATCTCTGAGCTACAGGTGCGACAGTCAGGAGTATCATCACTTTTACAGGAAAAAACCAGTATGGAAAATATAGATAGAATAAAAAATACCTTTTTCATGAAGTTGTTATATGGCTTCAAAGATACCTAACGAAAATGAAACGCGTTTTCGTGTGCAGGAAAATTTGTTAAAAATCCCACAAATAAACTTTCCGTCATTCCGTTAAGTGATAAGCTTTTCTTATTTTGCATCACTTTAATTAGAATCATATGACTCTTTATACAGTAGAAGCAGGAAATTTTAAACTGGACGGCGGAGCCATGTTTGGGGTTGTCCCAAAATCTTTGTGGAGCAAAACCAATCCCGCCGATGCCAACAATATGATAGATATCGCGGCCCGATGTTTGTTAATTGAAGACGGCAACAGGCTCATCCTGATTGACAACGGTATGGGCGACAAGCAAAGCGAAAAGTTTTTTGGCTACTATTTCCCTTGGGGTGAACACAATCTTGACAATTCGTTAAAAAAACTGGGGTTTCATAGAGACGACATCACCGATGTTTTTCTCACCCACCTTCATTTTGATCACTGCGGCGGAAGCGTTCAATGGAACAAAGATCGCACTGGCTATGAGCCTGCTTTTAAAAATGCCAAGTTCTGGAGCAATGAAAATCATTGGCAATGGGCTACCAATCCCAATGCCCGGGAAAAAGCTTCGTTTTTAAAAGAAAATCTCCTTCCTATGCAGGAAAGTGGTCAGTTAAGTTTTATTCAACGCAGCGGAGATGCTTATCAAAAACAGTCTGAACTCAATTTCGGTATCTTTTTTGCTGATGGTCATACCGAAAAGCAAATGATCCCCATGATAAACTACAAAGGAAAAACACTGTGTTTTATGGCAGATTTAATGCCCACCGCCGGACACGTGCCTTTGGCATTTGTTATGGGATATGACACCCGACCTCTATTAACATTAGACGAAAAAGCAACATTTTTAAACAAAGCCGCAGACAATAATTATTACCTCTTTTTGGAGCATGACGCCCATCAGGAAATCATTACGGTAGAACACACCGAAAGAGGCGTAAGGCTCAAAGACCGATTTTCATTTAACGAAATTTTCAATTCATAAATATGCTTAAACTTTTTAAACCTTTCGCTTTAGCGGCCTCGCTAATTTTAATATATGGCTGCGGTTCATCTATATCCTCTCAGGCTCAGCCCATTCAGGTTTCTCAAAACATTCCTCAAAAAGTTGCTGAATTAACCGAAGATCAATTAAAAAATTGGTTTCATTTAGACCTGGTGAAAGACACCGTCCCCGGAATGAGTGTTCAACGAACTTATGATGAAATCATTAAAAACCGCAGGGGTCAAACCGTGATTGTGGGTGTAATTGACAGCGGAATCGACATTGAGCATGAAGACCTAAAAAATGTCATCTGGACCAATCCCGGTGAAATTCCCGGCAATGGTATAGACGATGACGGCAATGGCTACATAGACGATATACACGGCTGGAATTTTCTAGGAGACATAGTTGGTGAGCAAATGGAGTATGTGAGAATCATGCTCAGGCTTGCGCCGAAATATGAAAATGTTACAAAAAGTGATGTCAGTCCGGCCGATTTGGAGGAGCATGCTCTTTACCTAAAAGCACGTGAGGAATATTTAAAAGAAAAACAAGAGGCCTTGAGCACCAAGGTTCAATATGAGTCTATTTTTGAGATTGTGACAGCTGCTCACGAAAAAGTTTCAGAAAAACTAGAGAAAGAAGACTATTCCCTTGAAGATTTAAGTGCGCTTGAAGATGATATATCGTTTCAACGAGAGGTCTTCTTTTTGGAGCAGATGTTTTCGTTTAGTGACAACATCCCACAGGTTTTAAAAGAACTTGGTGATGGTATAAAATACTTTTCTTCTCGCCTCAATTATCACTTTAATGTCAATGAAGATTTCAGGGCAATCCTTGGCGATGACCCCTATGATATTACAGATGTTCCCATTGGCAACAACCAGGTGAGCGGGCCGGATCCTAAAAAAGAAGACGCCAAGCATGGCACCCACGTTTCAGGAATTATTGCAGCCCAACGCAACAATGGTATTGGCTTGAACGGTGTAGCCCAAAACGTTCAGATAATGGCCATTCGTGCAGTTCCTGACGGGGATGAATATGACAAAGACATCGCGCTGGCCATTCGCTATGCGGTGGATAATGGGGCCAAGGTGATTAACACCAGCTTTGGAAAAATGTACTCCCCAAATCCGGAGTGGGTGTATGATGCCATTAAATATGCCGCAGAAAATGATGTGCTCATCGTTAACGCCGCCGGGAATGACGGTTTTGACCTTGATGACGAAAACCTTACGGTTTACCCAAACGACCAAAGAGCGGTGAACCCCGGGCTATCTGATACCTTTTTGACAGTGGGTGCCCTGAATTATGTTTACGGTGAAGAGCTTGTTGCCTCATTTTCAAACTACGGAAAAAATCAGGTGGATGTGTTTGCGCCCGGCGTTCAAATCTGGTCGTCAACCCCAAACAACGAATATGAATTCCAGATGGGCACCTCCATGGCTGCCCCGGCAGTTGCCGGTGTTGCCGCTATGCTGCGTTCCTATTACCCGCAATTAACTGCCGCCCAGGTAAAGCAGATTATTATGGACAGCGGTTTGCCATCCAATCAAATGGTAGTTTTGGGCGGTGAAGAGGACAACAAAAGACCATTTTCTGAAATTTCAACTTCCGGAAAAATGGTGAACATGTACAATGCTTTTTTAATGGCTGAGAAGATGGTGAATCAATAGGCTTCGCTTGAAGTTTTAGAAAATCAATTAAACTCGTTTAATCCATAAAGGATTTCCTTGAGTTTAGTACCGTTGATTTCTACAGGTTTGTATGCTGTGTTAAATTTTTCAATTGTGATACTTATTCCCTCTTTTAGTCTTTTGTACTCAATGGGGGTTTTGCCGGCACATTGACCTTTTTCTTCATAACTATCAAGCATTATATAAAACTTTTCATAAAAGTTTGTTCCTTGGTTGATAAATGAGTTGTACTGATTGAGGAATTGTAATAATCGATCTGTTGGAAACTCTAAGTTTACCCGCATTCTTCTGGAGCGATTTTGTTGAGTGTTGTCTTTTAAAGCATCTCTTAATTCATTTAAGTAGCTGTCTAAGCCAGTCCTCAGTCCGTCCCAGTCGTCTCTTTGCCTGAATTCTTCGAGACCGCTTTGATATTTAATAGGTTGCGTAAAATCACTGAAAAGTTGCAAAATGTCACGTTTAATATTTTCATTTTGCTTTTGAAGAAATGCAGTTTCAAAAAATATGGTATTTAAGTCATTGTGAACGCTTAAGGTAAAATCTAAAATACATTCGATATCGCTTATTTGCTTGCTTTTTTCTTGTTTTGAATTTCCCGTTCCTGTAAAAACAGAGACAAGTGTGTAAGCAACTGATGTATATACATTGTTTCCCAAAACAGATGTTAAATCAAAACCTTGTCTTCGATCTTGAGCGTTTTGTATTTCAGTTTTAGCTCTAATAAATTCTGGAAAACTATTTGGATTTGAAATAGAGTTGATGTCATGGAAAGAACTCACTGCCGCAAAATGATGATCCAAAGCCAAAATTTTACCATACAACAACCTGATAACCTGAACTCCTTTAAGGTACCTTATTTTGCTAATATCTAAAAATTGAAGATTTGCGATTTCAGATACAGCACTATTTATTTCCCCTTTCTCAATTAATAAGTCAACCTTTTTCTCTATTGAAATAGGTTTCTTTAGCTCCTCATTTATTTGCAACTCCCTCATTAAAAAAACATTTATTTTGTTCTGATAAAAGGTGTTTACCTGACTTATTTCAAATATCATTTCATCAAAAATAACCATAGGGTCTTTATTAGCTGATGCTTTTTGAAAACCTATAGAGAGAAAGATAATGAGAAGAAAGGTTAACTTCATGTCTTGATTATTTTTTAGTGCTGTTTGTTAATGTCAAGATTATTATAACTTCATCGCCTATTATTTCCATAGGATAATTTCCGGATTTAACAGTATTATACTCTGGGTTTAATTTTTTTTCTATCAAAAGTTGTGAGTCTAAAACAAAATCGAGTTCCTGAAAAAACACCAAGCTGGATTTTAAATCTACATTATCAAAGGTATTTCCTGCAATGCTTCGCTGTTCATTTTCTGTTAATGTATTTTTTTCAACTCTCAGTTGTAATTGATTTTCGCCTGTTTTTATAAAGTTCATTTTTTCATTGTTATTTGTATTGGACTTATTGTCAATGCAAATGGGGCTTCCTCCTAGACAGCCCTTACCAATTCCCTGTGCTTGCACACTATTAGAAACTAAAAATGAAAGAATAAAAATTGAGAGATAAATAATAAATCGTATCATGGTGTTTGAATTAATGAGTTATACTTAGTAGACTATAAAACTATGCTATATGCTTAAACCAAGTTTATGGTTAAACCGTAAAAAGTGTTAAATCAATCAGCAGGTAATAGCTACAAACCTCTTTGAAGACAAAAAAAGAAATGATAATCTCCAAGAATAATTGGTTCAACTTGAAATCAAAGAAGGCAATAAAAGAATATGCTATTTCACTTTAAATCCCTTCAACAGCTCTTCCTCTTGGTCTAAAGACATGCCCCAGCTTTTTTGAGGATCAAGGTTCAATAAAAAATACTCAATTATAAGTCCTTCATCATTGAGCTTCTTGATGAGTGAAGCCCAGTCAAAAGCTTTTTCTTTATTGAGCTTATTGCCCATAAAAATAGACCAGGTAATAACCACATAACCATCAGCGTGGGGGTTGAGTTCTACTTCTTTCAGGTCTTTGGCTAACACATTATTCAAGAAATAGTCAATTGAAAATGAGCTTCCCGGATTAGAGTGAATGATTTCTGACAATTCATTAATAAATTTTTCAACATTGGCATTACACTCTTCTGCAGATTTTCTGTAATCTAAAAATTGGCCATCAGCATTAAAAAAATAAGCATCCGGAAAAGAGATTCGAGGTTCTTTGGTGTTGAGTAAAAATGCAAAAGAATTCAGGTCTTTTGTAACCCATAAAGCTTCACTATCTACTTGGTGTTTTTCAAGATATTCACTGGTAGTTTGAATTGTTTCAAACTTAGGGTCTTTAATGCCATAGGTTTTTTTATTGCGGCTTTACAGGCAATAAACAGAATAAGTATAGGAATTATAAAGAGAACGCGTTTTAGAATCATTCTATTCATGAATTTCACATTTTTGGTTAATCCAAATTTCAACTATTTTCCTGTATTCCTTTTTTTTGCTTTATAAACCCCATAAATGCCAAACAACAACAGTAAGATAAAAAGCATTTTTAAGCATGCTAAAACACTAAAACTTGCGGTTTCATCATTGTTATAAAAAAGCCCTCCCGAAAACCTTACAGATTCTACCGGTAAGGACTTAATCAAATAAACAATAAAATTGATAATGTTTAACAAGACAACAGTGCCAAATGACATTAAAAGTGATGAAATAATCACCTTTTCAATTTCCTTTTTCTTTAAATTGTAAATCATAATTTTGTCTTTAAATTCTTAAAACAAAAAAAGGCAGTACATCTTTACTCTTCATTAGTCGATAACAACTCCATTAGCCCAGAATAATGGGCGCTACCATAAAAAATAGCGATTTTGTTGTTTTTAGTTTTCATAACCTTCTCAGCAATATGCCGGTTTCTATAGTCTTGTGCAAATTCTTCCATAAAAGCTTTTGATAAATCACGACTTAAATATTCACAGTTGTGATTTTCTGATGGATATGGGGAATTCAAATCGCATTCTGATAACACAACTTCACCATACCGGTTTTCAAATTTAATAACTAGTGAATCTAGATAAACATCAATGTTTTTTGCATAAGCAACATCATAAAGTTTATCATTTGCAGGTTGGTTGACAAGCTCTACGCCTCTGGGAAGTTTATGCTTTCCCATAAACAGATTATTTATAGTGTCTAAATAGGTAGTAGCGTCAGTTCTCATAATTTTTCTAATTTTCTTTCGGTATGTTATTTCCTCTTGCTTTGAAAGATATTCGGGAATAATTATTGTTTCATAAAATATGCTGTATCCTTTATTTTGGAGCGAATCAGAAACCTGTTTTATTGAATTGTAGAACTCCCTCTTACCAATATGGTGCATCGGGATAAAAGCAATATGCTTATCTGCTCCTTCAATCATTTTAACTTCGGCTTGCGTTTCATAAATACCATACTTCTTAAGTGCATGATTTAATAACATTACTTTACAAGATGAATGTAAAAAACAAGTTACTAAGAGTTTTATTGATGTTTTAATAAAAGGCATCGTTTTAAATTTTAGGTTCATAAAACTAGCCCATGAAAAGAACATGGGCTAGATAATTTTTTAAGGAATTATTATATTTATTATTATTGGCAATAATATATCCATTGTTCCACCTCCAAAAAAACAATCAACCCAACATCCAAGTTGATACCATTTACAGTTACACCCACCGCTTTTTTGCAAATGAGGTGAATATGGTCCTGTGCCCGTTAATAGCTCGTTTAAATCTACAATAGAAGCTCTCCCTGTATCAACATTTTGTTTTAATATTTTTGCAAGTAAAACCCCATCATAATCCCCTTTGATAACTATTGAAGATATTTAGTTTCTTAAGTAATTTACACATCACTTGCCGCAACAGACAATGTAGATTTTGAAGTAGGGTATAAAAACCAACGGCAATTTATTTTGATAGTTGATTTACACTGCTTCAATAATTGGTTTTAGGCTTATTTGATTTAAGCTCCGTAAAGAACTTAATCCAACTCACTATAAAGGCAATTAATACCAACCAATTCAATAAACTTGGCTCTGAGAGCGAATGAAAAAAGTTGTCTTCAAACACCCTACTTAAAAAAATAGCGGTCATACAGATGGCGATGAATAGGTTTGATTTCATAATTTGCTTTCTATAAATTGTTTGACGATTTTTCGTTTTTCTTATTAAGTTTTGTTACCTTATAAAATGAGTAGGCGCTAAAAGCAACCCATAAAATAAAAAACATTTTTAATGTTGCATAAACACTATAGCTTACACTTTCCTCATTGATATAAAAAAACCCCCTGCTGAAAAGCCCACAGAGTCTATAGGCAGCGATTTGAATAAATGAATTAAAAAATTAATTATGTGCAAAATAACAATCGCAACAAACGATTTTAATAGTGATACTACTATCACTTGCTCTATTTCTTTCATCTTTAAATAATAAATTGCTTTCATGATTTTTTGTGCTTATTTCAGTATATCCAATCCGTTAATTACTAATACTGCACAATCATACCAACATCCCAGTTCATGCCATTTACACCCACAGCCTCCGGATTTATGTTGTACACCCGGGTCAAAGGGTCCGGTTCCGGATAAAAGTTCATTTAAGTCTATTGTAGATTTCATTCCTTGGTCTGCTCCCAACTTTACAGTTTTAGCAAGTGATACTCCACTATAGGACGTTTTAATTTGATCATTGGTCGCCTTTTCTTGAAGGTATCCCCAACTATCATGAAGCAACTCTCTTGCTTGATTAGAAATACCGGGATTTTCTGAATTTGGATAAAGCACCCTTAAAAACTCTTCAAAATTAGCAGGTTTTGCTTCTTGATAAATGGGTTTTAGTGCTTCTGTAAAAGAAACCATTACAGAGGCAGCTTTTTCACGAGCTTCTTCTTTGGTCATTTCCTGAGCACTTGACTCAAAAGAAACTCCACTAAATATAGCTGTTGCCACAAGGGCGATAAATATTTTTTTCATGATTAATTGTTTTTAAAGTTTGTACATTGTTTAATAAAGCATCAAAAAGGTAATGATTTATTTTGATGAGTTTATCTATAGTTTTATAATCTTTAGTGTTTAAGATTTGAGATAGATTAAAAAAAATCCCCATCAATAGAGATAGTAAACCCTAGTTTTTAAGAGTGCTTTTAAAAGTGCAATAAAAAATGGGGGGATTTCTTTTGGGTGTGTTAGAGTAAAAGCAACCAAAAATTGAGTAATGGACTCAATAATTTGGCATAAATTACTTTTGTGGTTTATATCTTATTTTTTGACTCATAAAATAAATAAATAATACTTCCTACAATTGGGAATAATAAGATAATCAATACCCATAAGGGCATAGTAGACCCTTGAAGATGATGATTCTTTATAACTTTTATTAGTGTATATACCATAAATAAAAAAATCAAAAGGATAAAAACAACTCCAATGATAAGTAGAGTAAGTTGAAAATTTTCCATATATAATTGTTTTTTAAAATTATTTTATTTTAAACGTAAAATTGATGTGTCAATAACAATCTGCAAAAAAATGTTTCCTCAGACACGAAACATATAAAAATTATAAATTATTCCTGCTTAATTTGAGACAATGCTTCTTCTAACATTTTTTTTGTAATAGACCCTCTCTTTGACCAAATCACATTATTGGTTTCATCAATAAGTATTGTTGTGGGTAAAATATTTATTTTAGTGCCATCTGTAAATTTATAATGTGCAATTGTGAAAGTAAAATCATTTTTTTCAACGAATCGTTTAATAATATCATTGTTTTCATTAGATACGGCAACTACACTTGCCCTTCCACTTTTTTCAAGCTCATCAAATATGGGCATTTCTTTGATACAAGGGGCACACCAAGTAGCCCAAAAGTTTATAAAAACTCCATTTTTATTTAAAGAATCCATTGAAATACGATTGTTGTTTAAATCGTAAACTTCTAAAGTAGAAATATTATCTGCCTTTACCATAGTCGATTTACGCTGGTTCGTAAACAACAGCAGTAAAAGTAGAATTGGCAACACTATACCTATAACAAGTCCTGAAATAAATTTTGACATCATTGTACATTTACATTTCCGAAAATAAAAATCACCACAATAATCAGTATTACTGATATCAGTATACCAATCAGAAAACCCTTTAGGAATTTTTTCATTTAATGTTTATTAAATGAATACAGTAAACATCTTACATTTTAATATTTACTGTATTCAATATTATACATTTAGTTTCGACGAAGATTAACCTTTAAGGAGCCATTTATAATTCTATATTCTCCTTCGATAGCAGTATATTTATCATTAATTTTTGTTGTTTCGCCTTTCACAAGTTCATTTAAACTTTTATCAAAACCACTAATGATAAGATAATCGTTACGACCTTCTTTACCCTTAACAATTTCCCCAGTTAACTCTTCTTTTGGTTCAAGAAGACTAAGAGAGCTTTTATTTTCTGTTTTCGGTGTATAACAATATTGTATCGTTACAACAATAATTGAGACAGATATACAAACTTGGTGTGACTGCTCTCTCCCATCTTTCAAAAAATCTTCTACGGTATTTAACTCATTGCTATATGATTCAAATGGCTCATAAAATTTTATGTTTTCAGCAAAAGAAACCCCACTAAACAAAATCGTTGCCACAAGGGCGATAAATAAATTTTTCATAATAAACTGTTTTTAAAATTAGTAAAATTATTTGAATTAAACCATCAAAATGTTTGCGCAGTTGTTTTTGATAGGGTAAAACTAAGGGAAGAATGCAAGTTCTTTTTACGGTAAAACCGTACTTAATGTTAAATAGCCGCTGTCTTTAGTTTTCAAGGGGGATGGAATTTGCTTTTTATTGCCTTATCCATAACAATAAATTGCTGTAAATCAAATTGGTTAAAATAAAGACTAGTATGACTTTTATGGCGGTCAAAAAGGGGTTTTGCTTAAAGACTTTTACAAAACTTCTCATAATATATATGCAAGAAGAAGCACAAAGTAAACCATTAAATACACCTGTTTTTCAGTGACTATTGAAATGAGAAATAAAATGGGAGAAAACACTAAAATAGCAAAAAAGAATACATAAATAATCGCTATGAGGCATTTTACAAACGAGGATTTATGATAAAACAGTTTGCTAAACAAGGTAAAAAACACAATAGATATTGCCCCATATCGATCTTCTTCATTGATAAAAATATTGGTTTTTAAATAGGGTTGAAGCAATATAAATAACGCTACAGTTAATGTCCCCACAATTAATAGAAACCGAAACGGATTTACTTACTGTTTTCTGTTTCCAGAGAGGTAGGCTTCTACGACAAGTTGTGGCTCTAATAAAAGTGTTTTGAGGGTACTTGTTACTTGTTTTAATATGTTTAAAATATTATCTGAGGCGTCCTATAAAAGGGCTTTAGTAGTGAGGGTTGATGGGAGTTGTTTTTGACCACAATTTGCACAATACTCCAATACTACTTTAGAACCACAATGGTTACATGTTATAAGCTTGGTATTTATAGCTTTGTTCTTAAAACATCAATTTTTATGCTTCTTTAACCAGATAACCTGAACCAACTTCCTATAAAGGTAACAAAATTTGAAAAATCAAAACCATAGCTCCATAAACTTATAGATATATTTTTAATTTCAAATTTGCGATTTTAAATCATTAAATATACTGTACTATAAGATATTATATTTGAAGTGCTATGTATAATTATACCCGGCACAATACTTCCATTTGCTTTTTTCTCATTTAAATATGCTGATATATATGCTATAACTGATGTAAAAAGAAATATTATTAAATGAACAATTAGATTTTGTGTAATAGTTATAAACAGTAAAACATGTATTGCCCCAAATATCAAAGATTGAATAATATTACCCGTATAAAAATTAGTGATGAAAATAAGCCTTTTTGCAATAAAACCCCTAAACAATATTTCTTCAGCTAAAGCCGTCTTAAATATTGCTACCATTAGTATTGTAAAAGCAGCTAAAGTCTTATTGTCAATTAATTTAATTTTTCCCGTTACACTTTCCGGATTTAAAAAAATCGTCATAAACTCTTCATTAATAAAGACTATTATCATAAATAAAATGGATAAAACCAATCCCGCCAATAAAGCAATTGCATTTGTTCTATTATTGGATTTTTTTATTCCAATATAATTTAAAAACCCTTTTGCTTTTTTAAATTTTAAAAAATAACCTAAAAAGGGTATAGAGGCAAACAGTAATAATTGAAGAATTACAGATGTGATTTCATGTATCATAATAATTTAGTTATTTAAAACAAAAAGCACTAAATATTAAATATATTTAGTGCTATTGTTTATAACATTTAACTCTCACTATCAAATGTTAAGGTTAATTTTGATTTACCGTCTGACTTATACTTAACAATACAAAACAATGTTGGTCTGTCATCTGAAAAAGCAGATCTTTGTATTAAAATATCATTTGGTACGTTTATACCTCTATCTCTTAATTTGTTTGAATCTAATATTGTGTTTTTAACGAACTCTTGCCTTTTATTAATAGGCAATGAATAAAGTTCTTTCAATAAGTTCTGAAAAGCATTTTTTGATGCAAAATCTTTTAAATAAATTAAAATGCTTTTAGACTCATTATAACTATTTTCATTATAATCCAAACCAGAATTGTAATTTTTAGAATCAGCAAACTTGCCAACCTCGCCTCCCCAAGAAACACAAACAACTACACCAACTGACAAACATAATGTGCCCACTGATGTTTTTGTAGAAGTTTGATTGTTTTGTGGTGAAATACCGTCAATAGGCAATCCAAATTTCAACCTTTCTGTTACATCAAAGTTAATGAAATCCATGTCTCTAGATGGTGAATTTTTATCCTCAAAGTCTCTTAAAGAAAGTCTAAGTTCAGGATGATTTTTACCGCCAGAACTAATAAAATTATTTATACTTGCAATCTCATCAGCTTGTGCCCTTTTAGAAGGTGCTGTGTAAATTTCACTTAATTCATTATTAACATCAATAAAATATTGCGTTGCAGATAGCTTTGCTAAAGCATCCAATTGATCATCAGTAGGTAAATATTGCTGTCCAAAAGAAACCCCACTAAATAAAATCGTTGCCACAAGGGCTAAAAATAAATTTTTCATAATACATTGTTTTAAAATTAATAAAATTGTTTGAATTAAATCATCAAAATGTTTGCGCATTTGTTTTTGATAGGGTAAAACTAAGGATGGGGTGCGGGGATTTTTTACGGTTTAACCGTACTTAATGTTAAATAGTTTGTGAGTTCGTGAGTCCTTGAGTTTGGAAGAAAGGAGTTGACTGAACATTAGTCTATTGTCTAATGTCTAAAATCTAATGTCTCCCTTACAACAACCCCATAAGCCGCACGGCTTTAAGTATGTCTTCGTCTGTGCCTTTGTCAATACCCAGGGCATCTTTAATGGTGGCTTTGCGTTTTTCTATGGCACTTTGGGAGAGGCGTATATGTTCAGGCAGGTTTTTGGTCTTTATACCTTGCGCGAGTAATTCGATGATTTTACGGTTTGTGGTGTCCAGCAGTTCTTCTTTGGAAAGCATGGTTTTTTTTGCCTTGCTCACGGTTTCTGAATAATAGTTTTCCCCTTGAATGAGTTTATGAAAAGCGTCGAGTAATTCTTCCCCGTCAATATCACTTTTCACCAAAAGTCCTTCAGGGTTGACCCGTTTTAATACATTGTATAATACTATGGCTTCTGTATGAGAGGTGATGATGGCAATTCTTGGGTTTAGGAAATGTTTGTGAACTAAAAGTGCTATATCCTCCCCGCTGAACAATTGTTCTTCTTCAAAAGGAGGAATGCTATAGTCAATAAAAACTAAATGAAATCGTTCTTTGTTTAAAGGGTTTGTAATCACTTGATATGCCTCTTTGCAGTTGTGGCAAGCAGTTACTTCAATCGGTTTTTCCAAATCATTAAAGGCAAGAATGCTCTTGTATCCGTCTATTTGTGTGGGATGATCATCAATAATAAGTAATTTTATCGCCATATCTTGAAGCTTCCTGATTGAAACGGTATATTCAAAGATATTAATATTTTGTTAAATACCTAAAACAGAACTTACAAAAAAGCGAGAGTTAAGCCATTTAAGTTAATCAAAAACGGCTTTTTTGGGGAGGGTCAAACACAGGGTTGTGCCTAGTTTTTTATGAGACTCTAATTTAAAATCTCCTTGTATCGCTGCCGCCCTTGCCTTCATGTTTTTTAAGCCTATCCCTTTTGAAGTTGTTTTTGCGTCCAATCCAAGGCCATCGTCAATTAACTCTATATTGATGTGGTCTTCCTTTTGGTACATTCTTACAATAACATTTTTGGCCTCAGCGTGTTTTTTAATATTATTGAGCCCCTCCTGTAAAATCCTGTAAATTTCTATTTTTATGTTTGTGGAAACTCTGGTCCAGTCTATAAGGTCATCTATGTGAATGCTAAAGTGTAAATCAGGGTGACTGCCGGTCTCTTGAAACAAACTGCTGATAACTTTAGCAAAGTTAATATGGTCTGAAAACACTTCTTCACTCAAATTGTGGGACATAGCCCTGATCTCTTTTTCCACTTCTTGCAAGTTTTTGATGTATGGTAAACATTTTTCTATGGTTTCGGGATCTTTCTTCTTGTTTAAAACAAATAAATTGAGTCTTATGCCTGATAGTTTTCCCAGAATACCATCGTGCAGTTCCCGCGAGAGGCGCTTTTTCTCAAGTTGCTTGCCCTGTTCAATTTTATGTTGTTCTTCCAACATCAAGGCATAGATTTTTTCTTTGCTCTCTAGCTCTTCTTGTTTTAACAACAATTCCCTGTTTTTAAGTTTTTTTGACCGGTATTTAAAGAGTAAAAAACCAAAGGAAATCAACAAAACACTAACCCCTGCTAAAGACCACAATTGATAAACAAGCCGTCCCGCACGGATTTCGGCAAGTAGTTTTTGTGTTTTTAGATTTTCGGTGTCAAAGGCAATGAGGGCAAATTTTTCTTGTTGTTTGCGTTCAAAATCAGTAATGCTGTCTTGCAAAGAAATATAAGTCTCATACCACCGGCTATTGTTTTGAGGGTCTGTTTTAGCTAGCAAGTGCAACGCCTGTAATTCATTATCCAGCACTTTGGCTTGTTTTGCTTGTTGGTATGCTGCATTGGCAAAATAAAGAGAGGAATCTAAATGATTTCGCTCCAAATAATATGTGGCAATTTGAATCTGGGTAGCCGCTTTTGCATACTGGTATCCCATACTGTCTTGTATGCGAAGTGCCTGATTGAAAAGGGGAATCACGTTTTTTTCTCCCAGTTTGTGTTGGGTAAAGGCTAGGTTTTGGAGTAAGTAAGAGTAATTAAGTGGGTATTGATACTCAAGTTCTTCAATTGCTAAAGCTTCGAGTAAATATCCCAGGGCATTTTCATAGCGTTCTTGTTTCATATTTAAAACCCCAAGATTGATAAAGGTTTGCGCTTTTAGTTGAGCCTTATAGGCTGACATATCTTCGATACTCTCAATATTTTCCAGCGCGAGTTTAAGATAAGTAAATGCTTTGTTGTAATTTTTAATTTGAGTCATCAAAACACCTAACATATTGTATGTTGAATAAAGATTATAAAAGTCATTATTCTCTAAAAATATATATAAAGCTTTAACCCCGTATTCTTCACTTTTTGAGTAGTCTTTAACGTCTTTGAAAACTGTTGAAATTTGAGACAATACAGCTGCAAGGCTTTTTGTGTCAGTATAGTTTTCATAAATCGATTTTGCTTTTATGTAATTTATAAAAGCACTATCCAAATTTTTAAATTGCAAATGATAATCCCCAAAATAATAATATCCTCGGGCAAGGGTTAAGGTGTCTTTAGACATTTTACCTAAATTATAGGCTTTAATTGCGCTCTTATAAAACCCCTGAAAATCATTGAGGTAATAATAGCGGTTTGCAATCTTAAAATAGTTTCTACGTGTTGTAGAATCGTTTTCCCTGTGTTTAAAAAAATCCTCTAACTGATGAATAGCCTCATATCTACTATCTAAAGAAAGTGTGTCCGCATACACCGCTTGAAACAAAGAATCCACCTTTGATGGCAAAGGCGGTTCTTTCGTGCTTTTATTTGATTTTCCGCAAGAAAGGATAAAAGCAATTAAAAATAAGATTAATAAGACATCTCTCACGGCATAAATGTAGTAAAGAAATTTTTGATAAAATTTAATCATTTGGTGGTTTATGAGTCCCTGTTCTATCAACAACAGTATCCTGTGTCTTCTCAAAGTATTTATGCTCAGATATCACTATGGTTTCAAAATTAATCTCGTTGAGATTTGTCTCCAGTTCATCAACTGTACAAGCGCTTAACAGGCATGTCATAATAATCACGGTAAATAATAATTTTGCTTTCATAATAGTTTTGTTTTGGTTTATAATATGTGCTTCAAAAAAGCGCGCTTAAAACACTTTATAAAACTATATGCATCGTGACTTTTGATTTTACGGGTTTTCCTCACTTATTGTTAATCCTTTTGAAATGAGCCAAAAGAAATTATCTTTACAAAAATTAAATTTTAACTCATGAAAGTCTTTTCGTTTGCACTTCTTTTTTTAACTGCCCTTTCCCTCTTTTCCCAACAATACCACAACCACTTAGGCCAGGTTGACCGTCCCCATTACTGGCAACAACACGTCGATTACAAAATGGAAATTGATGTTGATGTAAAAAAATATCAGTACAAAGGAAAACAAGAAATAGTCTATACAAACAATTCGCCGGACACGCTTTATCGAGTTTTTTACCATTTGCACTTTAATGCATTTCAGCCCGGCAGTGAGATGGATGTGCGCTCACGCACCATTGCCGACCCTGACCCGCGGGTGAAAGACCGCATCTACAACCTGAAGCCTGATGAGATGGGCTACATCAAGGTAAACACCCTGCTGCAAAACGGCCGTGCCGTAAATCACAAAACCGTGGGAACCATACTTGAGGTTGACTTACACACCCCCATACTTCCGGGTCAAAAAACAACATTCAATATGGATTTTGATGCTCAAGTGCCGGTGCAAATTCGCCGTAGCGGAAGAAACAACGAAGAAGGCGTGGCACTTTCCATGGCACAATGGTATCCAAAACTGGCAGAATATGATTTTGAGGGCTGGCATGCCGACCCCTACATCGGTCGCGAATTTCACGGGGTTTGGGGAAATTTTGATGTGAAAGTCACGATCGACAGTAAATACACTCTTGGGGGAACCGGTTATTTACAGAACCCCAACCAAATTGGTCACGGCTATCAGGATGACCCAACAAAGGAAGTCAAGCACAAAAAAGGAAGCAAGCTCACCTGGCATTTCATCGCGCCGGATGTGCACGACTTTACTTGGGCGGCTGATGACAATTACATACACGATCGCATTGAAGGTCCCAATGGAATCACTTTGCATTTTTTATACAAAAACAACCCTGACATCATCGAAAATTGGAAAAATTTGCAATCAAAAACGGTAGCTACTTTTGAATATTTAAACAAGCATATTGGCGATTATCCTTACCTGCAGTATTCAGTCATTCAGGGCGGTGACGGTGGCATGGAATATGGAATGTGTACACTCATCACCGGGGAAAGGAACTTTAACAGCCTTGTGGGGGTAACGGTGCACGAAGTGGTACACAGCTGGTTTCAGTTTGTGTTGGCTTTCAACGAGTCCAAACACGAGTGGATGGATGAAGGGTTTACTGTTTACGTCAGTGAAATGATTATGGATGAAATTATGGGTCGGGAGAGGCAGTTTCCCCACGAGCGTTCATACAGCAGCTACCTAAGTTTGGCAAACAGCGGAGATGAACAGCCACAAACCACACACGCAGACCGTTTTGAGTTCAACTGGACTTATGGGACGTCTGCTTATTCTAAAGGCGCTGTATTCTTGGCGCAGCTTGAATATGTTATCGGGAAAGAGAATGTGGCCAAAACCCTAAAGCGATTTTATGATGAGTTCAAGTTTACCCACCCAACACCCAATGACTTTATCAGAACAGCCGAAAAAGTTTCAGGGTTTCAACTGGGCTGGTATTTAACTGACTGGACCCAAACCACCAATACCATTGACTATGCCATAAAAAAGGTAGAGGAAAAAAACGGAAAAACGGTTGTTACGCTGGAGCGAAAAGGACTTATGCCCATGCCCATCGAGTTTTTTGTAATCTATGGAGAACAGGCTGAGTATTATTACATTCCGCTAAGAATGATGCGTGGTATCAAGGAAAATCCTTATCCCCATTTAAAGCGCACTGTACTTGAGGACTGGCCCTGGACAAACCCCACCTATACCTTTGAAATTGACGCGCCAAAATCCAGAATCACTGCGATGCTTATCGATGCAACCAGACTTATGGCCGATGTCAATTATGAAGATAATGTGTATGAATCCTCCCCCAGCCCCTCCGAAGGAGGGGAGTAAAGTCCTCCCCCTTTGGGGGAGTTAGAGGGGGATTCACTACCTTTACCTCATGAAATTCAGCTATTCAAAAGCAGAAAAACTCAAAAGCAGAAAACTCATCGAATCCATGTTTGTTGAAGGGAAATCGGTGGGGGTGTTTCCCTTGCGGTTGTTCTACCTTGAATTGCCAGAGACAGAACGTGTTCCATTTAAGACGGCCGTTTCGGTTTCTAAAAAAAACTTCAAAAGTGCCGTAAAACGGAACTTTATCAAGCGATTGCTCCGGGAAACCTACAGGCTCAATAAACCACAACTTCCTGAAGGTTCGTCAAAAAAATATGCGCTGTTGCTGCTGTATGTGGGAAAAGAAACCCCAAATTTCCACGACATGGAAAAAACCATGAAAGCTTTATTCAGCAAGTTTCTTCAACAAACTAAAAATTAGATTGGTACGTTAATTGTGTTCAGGGTTTGTCTAATCAATCCCGTCTTTTATGAAAACACTGTCCTTTTTTTTGTTCGGCCTGATACTGGCCTGTTCAAATACTTCCGAAAATTCTACTCACACCTCTGTTGAATATCTTGCAGATTATGACGCCGAAATGCTTGACCGTTCTTATGAAATTTCGGAAAAAACCATTTCTCAACCTGTTGAAGTGCAACAACAAAAAATTATCAAAACGGGAAATTTTAGGTTTGAATCCCGTGATCTTGAAAACACACACCGGCAAATTACCGCACTGGTGAACCGCTATCAAGGTTTTGTGTCAAGCGACCGTTCAGGAAAAGGATACAATGAAGACTTCAGAAGTATGACCATCAGGGTGCCTTCACAACATTTTCAAACCATGGTGGATTCCATTTCCCGAGGTGTAGCCTATTTTGATCAAAATGAAATTACCCAGCGTGATGTTACTGAGGAGTTTATTGACATAGAAGCGCGTTTAAAGGCAAAGCGCGAACTTGAAAATCGTTATCTCGAATTACTCAAACAAGCAAAAAATGTAAAGGAAATGCTGGAAATTGAACGCGAACTTTCCACAATCAGGGAAGAAATTGAAGCGCGTCAGGGCCGTTTAAATTACCTCCAAAATCAGGTTTCATACAGCACGCTCAATATTCACGTTTACAAACGCACCACAGACAGGGGCATTACTACCTCCTACGGTCAAAAAATGTGGAATGCCATAAAATCAGGTTGGAGCGGCATTTCGTTATTTTTCCTTGGCCTGCTCCACATTTGGCCGTTTTTTGTTATCTTGTTGCTCGTTGTTTTTGGGGTGAGAAAATACCTGAAAAGGAATAAGAAAATCTAAGAATAAAAGTATTTACGCTTTCGCGTAAGCAAATCAATTATAATGAAGAAGAGAATAATAATCCCCGTTTTTGCGGTTATCATCGCGCTGGGAACCTGGAGTTTTAAAAGTGATTTCTTTGAAATTGCCAAGCAAATTGAAATTTTCACCACACTCTACAAAGAGGTCAATATGAACTATGTTGATGAAACCGTTCCGGCCGAGTTGATGGAAAAAGCCATCAAGGGAATGCTTGAAACCCTTGACCCCTACACGGTTTACTACAACGAGCAGGATGTGGTTGAAGCAAGAATCAATCAAACCGGCTCAAATACCGGTATTGGAGCCGCTGTTCGTTCACAAAGCGACAAGCTGATAATCATCGAGCCCTGGAAAGACGGCCCCGCAGACAAGGCCGGACTCAAGGCCGGTGACGAAATCATAAAAATAGGCGATATCAACATTGCGGCTTTTAATGACAATGCCGATGAATTGTTGCGTGGCGCGCCCGGCTCCAACGTGGAAGTTACTTTCAAACGTCAGGGAAAAACCCAAACAGCCACCATCACCCGGGCTGCTTTGAATCAAAAAGCAGTGCCCTATTTCACCCTGATGGAAGGCAATGTGGGTTATATTGTGTTGAGCGCATTTAATCCCAGAACCACTACCGAAACCCGAGCTGCCCTTGTGGATTTAAAACGACAAGGCGCAACAAGCATTATACTCGACCTGAGGGGCAACCCGGGCGGTTTGATGAGGGAATCCATCAACATCGTAAACCTGTTTGTGCCTAAAGGCGAAATTATTACCACCACCCAGTCTGCGATTGAAAGATACAACCAGACCTATCGCACCTCTTTTGAACCGGTAGATACTGAAATCCCGCTTGTGGTTTTAATTAACGGAAGAAGCGCCTCCGCCAGTGAGATTGTTTCCGGAGCCATTCAGGATTTGGACAGGGGCGTGGTTGTGGGTGCCCGCAGCTTTGGAAAAGGATTGGTGCAACGTCCGCAGCGAATGTCATATGGTACCCAGGTTAAAATTACCATTTCAAAATACTATACGCCAAGCGGAAGATGCATCCAGGCCGAAGATTATTTTAACCGGGATGAATTTGGAGATCCCATTCGCGCTACACCGGAAACCTTTAATGCCTTTAAAACCCGTGGCGGAAGAACCGTTTATGACGGGGGAGGCATACTGCCCGATGTGGAAATGGAAACCGCCGTGTTCAGCCCCATCACGACTGCACTTTTAAAAGCAAACAGCATTTTTAACTATGCCACAGAATATTATTATAAAAACCGTCACACCGACTGGAAAAACTTCCAATTTACAGAGCGGGATTACAATGACTTTTTGAGCTATTTAAGCCGCACCAACTTCAAGTTTGAAACCGAAACCGAAAATATCTTAAAAAACGCCATTAAGAAAGCAGAGGAAGAAAACATCAAAAATGATATACAACGCAGCTATAACAGTCTTTTGCAGGATATCGGAAAGGCCAAAGACCGCGAACTTCAGGATAAAAAAGCTGAAATCATGTCGCTGTTGACCGATGAAATTGTAAAGCGTTATTTTTACCGTGAAGGCTTGTATGATTATCAGGTAGTGAACAATCCTGAAATCAAAGAAGCTGTTGCTATTCTTAAAGACCAGAGACGTTATCAAAATATTTTGAAGTAAAAAATGGACTCCTTCCTGCAATTTTTTGAAGAAATGCCCGTCTGGATGCGTTTGCTTTGGGTGGTTGGTGTTCTGGCTGTTTTTTGGATACTTGAAGGGTATTATGCACTAGTAAACATCAACTACAAAAAGTGGAAACATGCCGGTGTTAATTTTGCTTTCTTGTTTTTTACAATGTTAATAAATGTAGGATTTGGCGCGCTCACACTTGGGGTTTTTTACTGGATTGATACAACTCATTTTGGACTTTTGCACCTGGTGGACTGGCCGGACTGGGTCGAATTAATTTTAGCACTTCTGGTTTTGGATTTAATCGCTCAATATGGGGTCCATTATTTACTTCACAAAGTAAAATGGATGTGGCGTTTACACATCATACATCACAGCGACACCAAAGTGGATGTCACCACGGGTACCCGTCACCATCCGTTGGATTTTGTTATCAGGGAAACTTTTGCACTTTTTGCTGTTTTACTCATGGGCATGCCCCTTGCTTTTTATTTAATCTATCGCATTTTAAGTGTGTTTTTTACCTATTTCACTCATGCCAACATCAATCTGGGAAAAGTTGATAAATTCATCAGCTATGTGTTTGTAACGCCTAACATGCACAAGTTTCACCACCATTGGGAAATGCCCTGGACTGACACCAATTTTGGAAATATGTTTTCTTTTTGGGATCGCATGTTTGGAACTTTTGTTTATGACGACACCCAAAAAATTCGTTACGGCCTTGACCTTGTCGATGACAGTACCGATGAGGACATTGTTTACCAATTAAAAATTCCTTTTGATAAGCGAATAAAAACAAAACGGTAATTTACTCCCCTCCAAACCTAGCCTGCCGGCAGGCTAGGTTTGGAGGGGCCGGGTCACTGACGCTCTTTAGCTTTAGTGACGGAGCGGGAGGACTTCTCCATCCCTATATGCGGAATCCCGTCTTCCAGATAGCCTTCGCCCACTTCTTTATATCCGTGGGCATTGTAAAATTTTACCAGATATTGCTGCGCTGAAAGATGGATTTTTGAAGTGTTGAAATGCTCCTCAACTGCTTTGTTTGCCGCTTCCATTAATTGATGCCCAAAACCGTATTTCCGCTCGGTTTCTTTAATAACTACCCGACCTATGCTTGCTTTTTCAAAATAATCGCCCGGTCCAAAGAGTCTTGCATAGGCGACCATAACTTCGGCTTTATAAGCAAACAGGTGGAGTGCTTTTTCATCCTTCCCGTCGATATCCTGATAGACACAATCCTGTTCTACAACAAACACTTCGCTGCGCAGTTGGAGGATGTCATATAGCTCACGTGTTGTGAGTTCGGAAAATTTCTTTAGTATAAAGTCGAGCTTTGCCATTTTATGTAGTTCAAAGCTAAATTAGCGATTTTGAAAACAAAAAAGCTATCTTTATAATCAACAAATAACCAAAAATGAAAAAAACCATATCCCTTTCGATTTTTATCCTGCTGATTTTTGTGTCTTGTCAGGACAAATCAAAAAATTATTTTACTGAAGTTTCTCCCGAAATTGACACCATGCGTCAAATGATTAAGGACTATGAATCCGGCGACTGGGAAAGTTATATGTCACATTATACTGAAGACGCGAAAATTTATCACAACAGGGTGAACAGCAATCCAAGGACGATAGAGAGCGCTGTGGATGAGCACATCAATTTCATTTCTCAAATGAGCAGTTATGGCTATTCCACTACAGAAAATCAAACAGTGGAAATGATTATTGACAGTAAAGGAACTACCTGGGTGAGTTTTTGGGGTGTTTGGGTAGGAACTTTCGCTGAAAGCGGAAATAAAACAGAAATCATCGTGCACATTACCTCCCGTTTTGTGGATGGCAAAATCAACCAGGAACATATGTACTGGGATACAGCGCCTTTTGTTTTAGAGAGTATTTGGGTTGATAATAAAAGTGAAGAATCAGAATTTATTAATCCCTAATCCTGAACTATAATATCCTTACTCATTTCTTCTCTTTGATATTCAGGTTGAATGGTGATGTGGTTGATTCCATATTCGTGGAATAGAAGCTCTTCCAGTTCAACCAGCAAGGCGTCAAATTCTGAAATTTTTACATCTTCTGTAAATTCCAAATGGGCTTCCAGATGCACTTCGTCTTCATTGAGTTGCCAGATGTGGATGTGGTGAATGCTTTTTACTTTTGGCAATGTATTTACCTTTTGGGTGATGGTCTCGATATTCAATTCATCAGGCGTAAAAAGCATTAATACTTTCAGGCTTTTTACAAAAAGCGCATATCCCACATGAATTAAATACATAGCAATTATAAGGGTCAAAACGCTGTCCACCCACCAGACTTCATAATACTTCATCAACAATCCGCCAAACATTACAGCGATAGAGGAAAGCATATCTGTAAACAAATGCAGGTAAGCCGACCTCATATTCATATTTTTTTCCGCATCTTTTTTAATCAATAAAACACTAATACCATTGACCAAAATGGCCAGAAAGGCAAGCCAAATCACAATATCAGAAATAATGATTTGCGGATTAAAAAAACGTTCTATGGCTTCAATAACGAGAATTATTCCAACTATTATCAACGTTGAAGAATTCACAAATGCAGCTATAATTTCTGCCCTTTTATACCCGAATGTGCGTTTTGGGGATGCCTTTCGTTTTGCGAGTATATTGGCTATATAGCTTATTAATAAAGAGAGTACATCTGTAAAATTATGAAGTGCATCTGAAAGCAATGCCAGACTTCCAGAAATAATTCCACCTATTACCTGGGCAATGGTAATTAAAACGTTTAATAAAATGGAAATAAATAGATTTTTCCCTTTTACCTCAGATGATTTATGATGATGGTGGTGGTGTCCCATACGGGATTTTATTTACAGGAAATTTTATCAACCCTGCTTTGGTGTCTTCCTCCTTCAAACGGGGTATCTAAAAAGGTTTTTACCATTTCAAGTACCTGAGCTTTTGCAGTAAATCGTGCCGGTATTGAAAGTATGTTTGCGTTGTTGTGTTGTCTGGCTAGTTCAACAATCTCTTTATTCCAGCAAAGTGCAGCTCTTACCTTTTGGTATTTATTTGCAGTCATTGAAACACCGTTTGCACTTCCGCATAAAAGAATTCCAAAATCTACTTCTTTATTTTCAACAGCTTTTGCCACCGGGTGAACAAAATCAGGATAATCAACACTTGATTCGGCATCGGTACCATGGTTGATAACTTCTATTCCTCTTTCTTTTAGATAATTAACAATGGCATATTTGTATTCAGTGCCGGCGTGATCATTTCCTATTGCTATTTTCATTTTAGTGGTTTGTGGATGATTCTGTTCATACAAAAGTACAAAACCAAGCTTATTAACAACAATTATCAGCTGTGTTAATTTTAATTTACAATTACTTAATATTTAGGCTATTATTTTTTAATACTAATTGTTTATAAAATGTGTTGTAAAATCTATAAAAATTATTGGTGGATTCAATCTGTTTTCCAATATGCATTTTAAATTTTCTTAACCTAATTTTAACATTGTAATTTTTAGCAAACTTATGAGGTAGTTTAAATCAAATTTCAACAGGAAAACACACTTTTAGTTATTAAGGTTTACAGGTTAACTGAAGATGTTGACAACTGTTAATTGAAAACACTAAACTCCCTATTATCAATGAAATTTCAATGCAATAAGTTGTTTATAACAGGTTAAAATTTACTTATATCTTAATTTCAAAATAAAAATTAAAAAAAATATCAGACATATGAACAAACCATAATAATCATAATCTCTTTTTTAAAATTTAAATAAAAATAAAATGAATATTAATAGGTGTTGATAACTAAACTTTTTTTAAATCCTTGTTGTATTTTAAATCGTCTATTATTTCCAATACTTCATTTAAGTCATTTGGATGAACCATCAATCTTATTCCTCCCAGGGCATGGGAGTGGAACGGAAGTATATTAAGCATGGTTTCGTTTTGGAAGAAATGGGAGATTTCACGTTGTTCCAGTATGAGCCTTAATACTGCAAACTCATAGGAATAGGTAAACACAGCTGCCACAACATAATTATTCATACTAAAATTGCTATTTAAGAAAGCCATACTAATTTAAGAAAACTTTACAGTAAATACTGTATATTTAGACAATTATGACGTAATTTTAACATCCAAAAAATACATTGCATGTCTGCAAATAAAAAAAGAAAAAAATCAAGTAATAAGATACCCAATTTATCTGAAAGCATCTTAAAAATATTACTTTTAAATCCAACCAGTACTTTCAACTACAAACAAATTTCTGCTAAACTTGGTCTGGATGATGCAAGTAGTAGAAACCAGATAATTAAAAAACTGAAAGATCTTCAAGGAAAACAACAAATAGAAGAAATAGAAAGAGGAAAATACCGCATAAAAAAAGGAAATCAATACCACACAGGAAAGCTCGATATGACCACCAGAGGCCAGGGTTATGTAATTGTTGAAGGTTTTGAAGATGATGTTTTTGTAACAAGTAAAAACATCAATAAAGCATTACACGGCGATGAAGTGGAAGTGTATGTTTTTAAAAGAAGAAAAAACGCAACCCTTGAAGGCGAAATAACAGGAATAATAAAAAGAAACAAAACAGAATTTGTAGGAGTAATTGACATTCAGAAAAACTTCGCTTTTGTGGCAACATCTGATGTAAAAATGTATACAGATATTTTTGTTTCCAAAGACAAAATAGGAGAAGCCCAGCAAGGAGATAAAGTATTGGTGAGTATGGATGAATGGCCGGAAAAAGCCGATTCACCTTATGGAACTGTGATTAAAGTGCTTGGAAAACCTGGAGAGCACAATACTGAAATACATTCAATACTTGCACAATATGGATTGCCATATGATTTTCCACCGGAAGTAGAAGAATTTGCAGAAAAAATTGATACTAAAATCAATAATGAAGAAATAAAAAAACGCAGGGATATGCGTGATGTATTAACCTTTACGATAGATCCTGCAGATGCAAAAGATTTTGATGATGCCTTGAGTTTTCAGGTATTGGAAAATGGAAATTATGAAATAGGAATACATATTGCCGATGTTTCGCATTATGTAAAACCCGATACAATACTTGATGAAGAAGCTTATGAAAGGGCAACATCTGTGTATTTGGTTGATCGTGTGGTACCGATGCTTCCTGAAGTTTTATCAAACTTTGCCTGTTCCTTAAGGCCAAATGAAGAAAAATTCACCTTCTCGGCAGTTTTTGAAATCAATGAAAAAGCAGATATAAAAAAAGAGTGGTTTGGAAGAACGGTGACATTTAGTGACGCACGCTTTGCTTATGAAGAAGCACAACACATTATAGAAACCGGAAAGGGGGAAATACCGGCACATTTATCACTCACAGGAGAAACTTATCATGCCAAGGAAACCATTGTAGAAGCTATAAAAACGTTGAATAAACTCGCTAAAAGCATGCGCAGAAAACGTATGCAAAACGGGGCGATTTCATTTGATAAAGTAGAGGTAAAATTTAAGCTGGACAAAGAAAAAAATCCAACAGGTGTTTATTTTAAAGAAAGCAAAGAGGCCAACCACCTCATTGAAGAATTTATGTTGCTTGCCAATAAAAAAGTAGCTGAATTTATTGGAAAACAAAGTCCTAAAAAAACGTTTGTATATCGTGTCCACGATGAACCCAATGATGAAAAAATTGCAGCTCTTGAAGGAATTATCAAACGTTTTGGTTATAAACTAAATACTCGCGACAGAAAGTCAACAAACGACTCTTTAAATAAACTTTTAGAAGAAGTAAAAGGAAAGAAAGAACAAAACCTGATAGACACCCTGGCTATCAGAAGTATGAGCAAAGCTGAATACACCACACAAAATATTGGTCACTATGGTTTAGCCTTTGATTACTATTCTCACTTTACATCACCCATACGTCGCTATCCTGATGTGATGGTGCATCGTTTACTTCAAATGTATCTGGATGGCAAGCCTTCACAAAAAGAAGAGGTTTATGAAGAAAAATGCCGGCACTCCAGTGATATGGAAAACCTGGCCTCAAGTGCCGAGCGTGACAGCATCAAGTATATGCAGGTAAAATATATGCTTGACCATAAGGACCAGCAATTTCTTGGTGTAATTTCAGGTGTTACAGAATGGGGCATTTATGTTGAAATCATAGAAAACAAATGTGAGGGCATGGTAAGTCTTAGAGAACTTAGGGACGACCATTATACCTTTGATAGAAACGAATATGCCGTTATTGGCAGTAAAACAAAAAAAGTATATCAGCTGGGCGATGAAGTTTACGTTAAAGTAAAACATGCCGATTTGGTGAAAAAACAACTTGACTTCACTTTAATTGGCAGCAGGGAAGATGTAGAACGATAGGTTTTTATTTTTTTAATAAGAATAGCTACATTTGTTTTACAGACAAAGTCTATGATTGAAGATTTAATAGCCGCAATTCCTTTAGGGTTTTTTCTTGCATTTTTAATTGGGCCTGTATTTTTTATACTTCTTGAAACAGCTGCTGTTAAGGGAGTAAGGGCTGCAATTGCCTTAGACCTGGGAGTGATTTTTGCAGACATAGTATTTATTTTTATTGCCTATTTCAGTACAAGTCAATTACTGGAAAAAATAAAAGACGATCCTGCTTTATACATATTTGGAGGGGTAATACTAATTACTTATGGTATTATCTCGTTAATAAAAAACAAGAAAAACTATCAACTTCAGGAAGACCCCACAATTGTTATTATTAAAAAAAATAACTACATCGAGCTGTTTATAAAAGGATTTTTCCTCAATTTTATAAATATTGGTGTGTTAGGGTTTTGGTTGGGAATATTAATAGTTTTTGGCCCTCAACTTGAAATGAATACAGGCCGCATCACTTATTTCTTTGGTGCGATTTTAGTCACATATTTTGTGGTTGATATTTTTAAAATACTTGCTGCAAAAAAACTTAACAACAAACTCACCCCATATAGGATTTACCGGATCAAGAAGATTATAAGTATAATTATTATTGTGAGCGGTGGCTTCCTGTTAATTAAAGGCATTTTACCAAAACAAATTAACGGCACAATAGAATCTCAAATAGAAAGAAGAATTCCAACTATATAAAAAACTCCCTCATTTTTCAATGAAGGAGTTTTAATTCATTTTGAGGCATCGTCCGGATTCGAACCGGAGTAGACGGTTTTGCAGACCGGTGCCTAGCCCCTCGGCCACGATGCCCTATACTCGCCTGCGCGGGTATCTCGTTAATTGATTCCTCAATAAGAGTCAGCAAATGTAAAAAAATTTAAATTCAATTGCTATCTAAATATTGAATTTAGCGAATAGCTTTCATTACAACAACCACTTCAGCAACATTTCCACCAATGGGCGGGTTGACCTTTGAAACCTTTACCTTTACCTCATTGACCAATAAAAGCTCGCTAAATATTCTGTCTATAATTCGCTTTCCAACATGTTCAAGCAGTTTTGAGCGCACTGCCATTTCTTCTTTGACGATTTTGTTCAAGCGAACATAATCAACGGTATCCTTCAGTTCATCGGTTTTTGCGGCTTCAGCAAGGCTGGCCTTTACTTTTAGGTCAACCAGATATTCAGAGCCAATGCGACCTTCTTCTATCAGGCAACCGTGGAAGGCATATACTTTAATTTTTTTAAGACGGATGATTCCCAAATCAATTTATTTTAGTCCGCTGCAAAGATAAAACTTGCAACGGCTTTACATTCACATAAGCCCATAATTTTAATACCTTTGTACTTCAAATTTAAACTATGTCAACAGAAGTAAAATCACTCAATTTTATAGAGCATATTATCGAAGACGATTTAAAGGCCGGTTTCCCGAAAGACAAACTGCGTTTTCGTTTCCCACCTGAACCTAACGGTTATTTACACATTGGCCACGCTACATCCATTTGTTTGAATTTTGGATTAGGTTTAAAATATAATGCCCCTGTTAATCTAAGATTTGATGATACCAATCCCGCCAAAGAAGAGCAGGAATTTGTGGATGCCATTAAAAAAGATGTTGAATGGCTGGGTTTTGAGTGGGACAAAGAATGTTATGCGTCTGATTATTTTCAGGAGCTATATGACTGGGCAGTTTTATTAATTAAAGAAGGAAAAGCCTATGTGGACTCTCAGTCATCACAAGCTATGGCCGACCAAAAGGGAACACCCACCGAGCCCGGCAAAGAAAGCCCTTATAGAAATCGTTCAGTTGAAGAAAACCTGGCATTGTTTGAAAAAATGAAAAACGGTGAAGTGGGAGAAGGTGAACATGTATTGCGTGCTAAAATCAACATGGCTTCTACCAATATGTTGATGCGAGATCCGGTAATGTACCGGGTGCTTCACAAACATCATCATAGAACCGGGGACAACTGGAACATTTACCCCATGTATGACTGGGCCCATGGCGAAAGTGATTATGTAGAACAGGTCTCACACTCGCTTTGTACCCTGGAGTTTTTACCCCACAGGGAGCTTTATGATTGGTTTTTAGACCAAATCTATGATAGTACTTTAGTAAGGCCAAAACAACGCGAATTTGCCCGCAGAAACGTTAGTCACACTGTTGTGAGCAAGCGCAAGTTGCTTCGCTTGGTTCAAGAGGGCGTTGTTTCCGGTTGGGATGACCCCAGAATGCCCACAATTTCAGGAATGAGAAGAAGGGGTTATACCCCGGCTTCCATCAGAAACTTTGCAGACAGTATTGGTATAGCAAAACGGGATAACCTTGTGGATGTAGCACATCTAGAGTTTTGTGTGAGGGAAGATTTAAACAAAGTTGCCCCAAGAGTGATGGCTGTTTTGGACCCGGTGAAAGTTATCATTACAAACTATCCCGAAGGCAAAGAAGAATGGCTTGACGCCGAAAATAACCCGGAAGATGAAAATGCAGGAAACAGAAAGGTTCCCTTTTCGCGTGAGCTTTATATCGAAAGAGAAGACTTTAAAGAAGAAGCCAACAGAAAGTTTTTCAGACTTTCAATTGGCAAAGAAGTGCGTTTAAAAAATGCATACATCATTCAGGCAGAAAGTGTCATAAAAGATTCTGAAGGAAACATCACTGAAATTCACTGTACCTATGACCCCGAATCACGAAGCGGAAGTGGAACAGAAGCATCACAGCGCAAAGTAAAGGGAACATTACACTGGGTTTCAATCCAGCATGCAATTCCTGCAGAAATTCGAGTTTATGAACGCCTTTTTCTTGTAGAATCCCCGGACACCAACAAAGAAAAAGACTTTATGGAATACATAAACCCGGACTCTTTACAAATCACAACCGGATATCTGGAGCCTTCGTTAAAAGAAAGCAAGCCGGAAGAAATATTTCAGTTTCAGCGCATTGGCTATTTTGCTGTTGATAAGGAAAGTACTCCAAATAAACTTGTTTTTAATAAGACTGTGGGGCTCAGGGATTCTTGGGGCTCTAAATCTGATTAAGCCATCTTGTGAAATATTAAGAAAGTTTAAGACAATTCGGTATTTATTAACCGGTTATTAACAATTTTGTCTGTTTTAATTTGTAAATTAGAGGTATTAGAATTACTAACCTTTTAATTTATATTTATCATGGCAAATAACACAGGACAAACCCTTTTAGCATTATTAACCGGAGCAGCCATCGGCGCAGGAATTGGAATACTTTATGCTCCTGATAAAGGGATAAACACCAGAAAGAAAATTGAAAAAAGCGCTAAAAAAGCTCAAAAAGAACTTCAGGCGAAGCTCAATGAAACTAAGAACAACTTATCTTCTAAAGCAAATGCAGCAAAGTTAAGTTTTGAAGAAAAACTGGAAGAAACCTTATCCAATGCCAGCTACAAGGCTGACGATATCCTAAAGGCAATGGAAGAAAAGCTGGAAGCATTGAGAGCTCAAAATGCTAAGCTTCAGAAAAAGTAAAAATAGAACTAACCAAAATTCATTAACGTGTTTGAGAATCTAACTAACAGTGCAGAGGAGATACCGGACAATCTTGACTCATATATTCACAGTAAACTAGAGTATTACAAGTTGTACTTGTATAAAAAGATGACCAAGTCGATGGTGTCATTCTTCAGAATATTTTTTCTTGGCGGAGTGGCGATGTTGATGCTCTTTTTTGTCTCCTTTGCTGCTGCATATCTCATTGGAGAAGCAGTGGGAAATATAGGCCAAGGATTTTTAATTATTGCAGGCTTTTATATTTTAGTGTTCATTTTTGCATTGACATTCGGAAGAAAGTTTATTGAACGCAGGGTATTGAGAAGCACTTCAAAGTTATTCTTTAATGACTAAATAACAGAAACAGAATTATGATAATTTATTCATCTTTTGAGGAAATAGACCGTGAACTTGAAATCCATAAACTTCAAGCTGAAATTGACAAAGAGAAAATGAAGTTAAACGTTAAAGTGATTAAAAACTCACTTTCCCCCACCAATATTGGTGTTGAAGTAGCGTTAGCTTTGGTTCAAAAGTTATTGTACGGTAGAGCGTTACAGAGATTATTTAGAAGAAAATAAATTTAAAAGCCCCGAATTTTCGGGGCTTTTTTATTTGCTTTACTCAGAAGTGTTATTTTTTTTGGATTTAGAGTCGCTTTCCTTTTTGTTTTGAACTATCTTGTCCTTTTTCATTTGTTCGCCAATCATATTTGAGGCAGTAAAAGAAGCCACCATATTGTTGAGCATATCACTACCCGCCTGAGGCGAGTTGGGAAGTAAGATTAAATTTGAATTTGTCTCTTCACCCAAAGACTGTAGTGTGTCATAATGCTGGGTTACCACTATAAGTGCCGATGCTTCTTGTGAATTTATACCAACGTTATTTAACACATTTACACTTTCTTCAAGTCCGCGAGCAATTTCCCGTCGCTGATCTGCAATACCCTGTCCTTGAAGCCTTTTGCTTTCAGCTTCTGCACGGGCTTTGGCAACAATTTTTATGCGTTGAGCTTCTGCTTCAAATTCTGCAGCAGTTTTTTCACGTTCAGAGGCATTGATTCGGTTCATGGCGTTTTTAACTTGCTGGTCAGGGTCGATATCTGTGATTAATGTATTAATGATATCATAGCCATAACGTGTCATGGCCTCGTTGAGCTCTTTTTTAACGGCATTGGCAATATCATCTTTGCGTTCAAAAACATAATCCAGCCTCAGTTTAGGTACTTCAGCACGCACCACATCAAAAATGTAAGAAGTAATTTGGTCGTGTGGGTATTCAAGTTTATAGAAGGCGTTGTAAACATGCTCTTCAATCACTTTAAATTGAACAGAAACTTTTAGTTTTACAAAAACGTCGTCTTTGGTTTTGGTTTCCACAATGACATCTAGCTGCTGTACCCTAAGATTTACCCTTCCTGCAACCCTGTCAACTATCGGAATTTTCAGTTGCAACCCTGACTTTCTTATACTTGTATATCGACCAAAGCGTTCAACAACTGCTGATGTTTGTTGTTTCACAATAAAGAAAGTGCCAAATAATAATAGCACAAAAATGATAATACCGAAGATTAAAATTACATTTCCCATAGTTTAAATTTTTGAACCCTCAATTTACGAAAATTAAGTTTACATTTGGGCGACAAATAATTAAATAATTGAAAACCTCAGCCCTGTTCTGCATAGTTCTCCTTTTCTTTGGGACCAATGAACTATCTGCACAAAAAAACTTTAAAGAATACAACGTAATTGGCATCTCCGGTGGGCTGACAATGTTTGATATCAAGACCTCTGACTTTTCTACTACAAAGCGCGAAGGCTTTATGTTTGGGTTTCAGATGAGGGGAAATGTTTACAATAATTTTGATATGATTTATGGTATCTCTTTTTATGACACTCAAATTGGTATTGCTGCTCAAAGCAATGCCACAGCAGGTCAAAAAAGGGAATTAAACTACAGCCTTCAGTCTGCCCAGATTTCTGTATTATGGGGGTATAAGATCATCCGTCAACATCTAAGTATTGAAGCCGGTCCCGTTTTAAACGTTAGCGGTAAACTTACCCTTAAAGACACCCAATATGACGACTATATCATTGACGGGTATTCTGCTTTAAGTGCGGTGGATGTAGAAGATGTTTCAAGGATTAATTTTCACCTCGCAGGGGGATTAACAGCGGGCTTTAAAAACTTCAGGGTTTTTGGGCAGTATCAATATGGAGTAACAAATATGCTTAATAAACTAAATAAGCAAGACTTTGAAAAAAGCAATTTTAAGGGTCAAAACAGTTTGTTTGCCATTGGGATAACCGCCTACTTTTAACCCAACATTTTAACCGAGTTCTCTAGTCTTTTTATGGATTCGTCTTTGCCTAAAATTTCCATAATGGCAAAAACATCAGGGCCTTTCATTTCGCCTACAAGCGAAAGGCGTAAAGGCTGCATGATACTTCCAAACCCAATTCCGCTTTCAGTAATCCAGGCCTTTACACTATCTGATATGATTTCTTGCTTAAAATCAGAAACATTGTTTAACACAATGATAGCTGCGTGAATAATTTTATTTGTTTCAGCTTTCCAGCACTTTTTTGCAGCGGCCTCATCATACATTTCTGGTACATTAAAGAAAAAACTGCTTTGTTCCCATAGATCATTTATAAAAGAAGCACGCTCTTTAACGAGTCCAACAATAGTGAGTAGGTTCAAAGATGTTGTTACTCCTTTTGAATCAATTAGGTTTTTAAATTGATTTTCAATTTCACTTTCGGGTAATTGTTGAAAATAATGGTGCTGAAACCATTTGGTTTTTTCGGGGTCAAATTTAGCGCCACTTTTGTTTACGCGATCCAACTCAAATGACTCAATGAGTTCTTCCAAACTAAATATTTCCTGTTCTGTTCCGGGATTCCACCCCAGCAATGCCAGCATATTCACAACTGCCTCCGGAAGGTAACCATCTTCTCTATAGCCTGAAAAAATTTCGCCTTCAGCACTTTTCCATTCTAATGGAAAAACCGGAAAGCCCATTTTATCACCGTCCCGTTTGCTGAGTTTGCCCTTGCCAACAGGCTTCATTATAAGCGGCAAATGTGCAAATTGCGGAGCTTTCCAATCAAAAGCATCATAAAGCAACTGATGCAGCGCCAAGGAAGGCAGCCACTCTTCACCACGAATCACGTGTGAAATTCCCATTAAATGATCATCCACAACGTTGGCAAGATGGTAGGTTGGCATACCATCGCTTTTAAACAAAACTTTATCATCAAGTACATTGGTGTCGATTTCCATTTGCCCCCTGACGATGTCGTTTAAAACTAAAGTTTGATTCACAGGGGTTTTGAACCGGACAACATAAGGCTCCCCACTTTGAAGGCGACTAGTTAAAGCAGCTTCATTTAAAACAAGGGAATTGTCCAGCTTTTCCCTGTTGTGATGGTTATAGATAAATGTTTTTCCTTTGCTTTCGTGTTCTTTTCTGTGATTTTCCAAACTTTCATTTGTATCAAAAGCATAATAAGCATTTCCGGAAGCCACAAGCGAGTCAGCAAATTGTTTGTATAAATGTTTTCTTTCGCTTTGGCGGTATGGGCCACAACCTTTTTCTTTTTCAATACCTTCATCATATGGAATTCCGCACCAATTCAAGGCATCAACAATATATTGTTCAGCACCTTCCACATAGCGGGTTTGGTCAGTATCTTCAATTCTTAAGATAAAACTGCCGTTGTGTTTTTTTGCAAACAAATAATTAAAAAGCGCCGTGCGCACCCCACCAATGTGAAGTGGACCTGTTGGACTGGGCGCAAACCTCACCCTCACATGATTTTGGCCTGAATTTGCTATATCTTTATTACTCATAATATATACCTTGAATTGATTCAAAAAACAATCTAACAAAGATACGATTAATGGCACATTTTAAAAGGTTTCAGCATAATTTCCACTGAACTTGTATAGACACAATAAATAGCTGTTAAAGTTTGTTTAACTAAGTCTTAAGTATTGATTTATAAAATATAAAATGATTACTTTTATCGGTTAAGACAAAACAAACGCTTTTGAACCACTTTTTACAAATACAGGAAAAACTGGAGCAATTTATCAGGAAGTTTTATACAAATGAACTGATAAAAGGCACAATTTTGTTTTTTGCTATCGGTCTGTTGTATTTTATTGCCACTGTTTTGATTGAACACTTTTTGTGGCTCTCACAAGCCGGCAGAACAATTTTGTTCTGGTTGTTTATTGCCGTAGAAGTTATTCTGTTCGCAAGATTTATAGCCTTTCCTTTGGCGAAACTTTTCAAACTAAAAGAAGGAATTGATTTTTCGCAGGCATCAAAAATTATTGGCAATCATTTCCCTGAAGTCAATGATAAATTGCTAAACGTGCTTCAGTTAAAGGAAAACAAACAGCAGTCTGAACTTTTACTTGCCAGCATCGAGCAGAAATCCAGAGAACTACAACCAATTCCCTTTGTAAATGCCGTTGATTATAAAAATAACCTGAGGTATCTGAAGTATGCTGCAATACCCGTAGTCATTATATTATTGCTTGTTTTGACCGGAAACATTAATGTCATTTCGGGTAGTTATGAGCGCGTGGTAAATTATAAAACAGCCTATGAACCGCCCGCTCCTTTTAGTTTTTTTGTAGTAAATGAAAAACTGGAAGCTCTTGAAAACAGGCCATTCGTATTAAACGTAAAAGTCGCCGGAGATGTCATTCCCGAAACAGCATCCATAATTTTTAATAACGAAACCTATTTTCTGCAACAAACCGCAAAAGGCGAATTTCAATACACGTTTTCCCGTCCTGTTGAAGACATTATTTTCAGGCTTCAGGCCAATGAAGTCACCTCAAGACCTTACACAATAGATGTAATTAAAGTGCCAACACTTTTGTCTTTCGAAATGGAACTTCAATACCCAAGATACACCCAGAAAGCTAATGAGACCCTTAAAAGCACCGGTAATGCCACTGTTCCGGAAGGAACAAGAATCAATTGGAAACTCAACACACGCGAAACCAATAATGTAAAACTTAAAACATACGATTCCATTGTCAATTTTAAAAAGGAATCTCCACATTTTGTATATTCAAAACCTGTGTTTTCAAAGCTGGACTATACCATTTCTACTTCAAACGAACTCTTGGATGACTATGAAAACCTGAATTTTTCCATTAATGTAGTTAGAGATCAACATCCGGAAATTGTTGTGGATGCCAGACAAGACACACTCAACAGTCAAATCACTTATTTTTCAGGAAGGGTTTCAGATGATTATGGCCTTACCAAGCTCCGGCTCATTTATTATCCCACAGACGATGAGGAGAAAAAAACCATTGAACCGCTTTCAGTAAACAAGGGGACTTTTGATCAGTTTTTATATGTTTTCCCGGGTGAACTAGAATTGGAGCCGGGAAAAACCTATAGCTACTATTTTGAAGTGTTTGACAATGATGGCATAAATGGCCCGAAAAGTTCCAAATCAACAGTTTTTTCGTTCAGAAAGTTGACCAGGGAAGAATTGGAAAGACAACAACTGGAAGAACAAAGAGAAGCCATTCAAGGATTGAACAGTACACTCCAAAATATGGAGCAGCAGAAAAAATCGCTGGAAGAGCTTTCGCGCATGCAAAAAGAAAAAAGTGAACTCAACTGGAATGACAAACAAAAGGTAGAAGAGTTTTTAAAGCGCCAAAAGCTTCAGGAGGAAATGATGAAAAAGTTCTCGGAAAAAGCCAAGGAAAACCTTGAAAACTTTCAAAAGGAAAATGAAACAGACCCTCAAAAAGAAGAACTTTTGGATCGCTATGAAGAAAACCAACAGCGTTCAAAGGAAAATGAAGACTTGCTTGAAGAATTACAAAATCTAAAAGATAAAATTGAAGAGGAAGAACTTTTTGACAAACTAGAACAACTCAGCCAACAAAACAAAAAGCAACAACGCAACCTTGAACAACTACTGGAGTTAACCAAAAGGTATTATGTAGAAAAAAAGGCCCAAAAATTAGCAGAGGAACTCGAGAAATTGGCCGATAAACAAGAAGCGCTTTCCAAGTCGCCTAAGGAAGAGAACACCAAAGAAAAGCAAGAAGAGCTCAATAAGGAGTTTGAGGAGTATATGGAAGAGATGGAGCAATTGAGGGAGGACAATCAAGAACTCAAAAGCCCGATGGACCTTCCGGACAATAGCGCTCAGGAACAAGAAGTTCAACAGGACCAACAAGATGCTACTGACCAGTTGGAGCAACAACAACAAGAAGGAGCTAAAGAAAAGCAGCAACGTGCGGCAGATAAAATGCGTGAAATGAGCCAGCAAATGCAAATGCAAATGTCGGCTTCGGCCTCTCAGGGAGCCCAAGAAGACATGGATATGTTGCGACAGATTCTCGACAATCTTGTAATATACTCACACTCGCAAGAAGATTTGATGGAAAACTTCAGGGAAGCAAGATATGGCAATCCTCTTTTTGGAAGAAAACTTGTCAGACAAAGCGAGCTCAAGCAAAATTTCCAGCACGTTGACGATAGTCTTTTCGCTTTAGCATTAAGAAATCCAATGATTGGAACAGTTATAAACGATTTAATTGAAGAAGTGCATTACAATATGGATAAGTCCATGGAGGAGCTAGCCCAAAACCGCATCAGAAATGGGGTTGCTTCACAGCAGTACGCCTTTACCGGAGCAAATGATTTAGCTGTACTGTTAAGCAATGCACTTAATAATATGCAAATGCAAATGGCAGGTGCAGCCGGTCAAGGCCAGGGGCAAGGCAGAGGCTTTCAATTGCCTGATATTATTAAACAGCAGGAGAGTTTGATAGAGAAAATGGAACAAGGCACCAATCCTGGGGAAGAAGGTGATGATGGTGAAGAACAGGGGGAGGGTGAAGGACAAGGCGATGGTGAGGGCGAAGGAGACGGACAAACCGGCTCAGATGGCGATGGGAATGACGGAAAAAGCGGTGAAAATAACAAAGAAGGAGAAGGCAGCAAAGAAGGAGGAAATCTTGAGTCGGAAGAAATGAAAGGTTTGTTGTTTGAAATTTACAAGCAGCAGCAAATGCTTAGAATGCAACTTGAAGACAGGCTTAGACAGGAAGGATTACCAGCTGACGCAAGAGAATTGATGCGTCAAATGGAACAAGTGGAACAGGAACTCCTTGAACGCGGATTCAATCAGGCAACTTTGAGAAAGATGAACGAAATTAAGCACCAGTTAATGAAGTTAGAACAGGCTGCTTTTCAGCAAGGTGAAGACGAAAGAAGGCAAGGAAGAACGAATCGTGAAGATTACCAAAACACGTTAAACAGACAACTCGAAAATGCAAGAAACTATTTCAACAACGTTGAAATTTTAAACCGTCAACAACTTCCTTTTAGGCAAACCTATAAACAAAAAGTTCAGGAATATTTTAACACACCCAATGATTGAGTTTTTTTCTGAAACCGACTTTTCACTTGAAGAGCCTGAAATATTTTCAAAATGGATTAATACAGTTTTGAAATCTGAAGGGTTTACTGAGGGGGACATTTCCTATATTTTTTGTGATGATGATTACCTTCACAAAATCAATCTTGAATATCTCAGTCATGACACCTTAACCGATATTATCAGTTTTGATTATTCTGTTGGAAAACAGGTTCACGGTGAAATATATATTTCTATTGAACGTGTAAAAGAGAATGCATTAGAATTCAACGAGCCATTTGACAATGAATTAAAGCGAGTAATAATCCACGGAATTCTACATTTTATGGGTTACAAAGACAAAACCCCTGAAGAGGAGAAATTAATGCGGAAAAGGGAGAATGAAGCGATTGCAACATTTGGATGAATAACGGCATGTTGCTGATAATCAATGAAGTATATTTTAACAATCTGATATTCTGATATTTAGCTTATATTTGCGCCCGTTTTAGGAAAACAACAACGTTCCACGTGGAACAAATCTATATTTGATTTTTTTATGTTTGAAAAAGAGTATGACGTACTGGTTGTGGGAGGAGGGCATGCGGGCTCAGAGGCTGCTGCTGCTGCTGCTAATTTAGGTTCAAAAACCCTGTTGGTTACCATGAACCTTCAGAACATTGCCCAGATGTCCTGCAATCCTGCTATGGGCGGAATTGCCAAAGGACAAATTGTGCGTGAAATAGACGCTTTGGGTGGTTACAGCGGGATCGTTTCAGACAAAACAGCTATACAGTTTAAAATGCTCAACAAATCCAAAGGACCTGCAATGTGGAGTCCCAGGGTTCAAAGTGACAGAATGCGGTTTGCAGAAGAATGGCGATTGATGCTTGAACAAACCCCCAACCTTGATTTTTACCAAGAAATGGTATCTGGGCTTATTGTACAAAACAATAGAATTGTTGGAGTAAAAACATCTCTGGGAATTGAAATCAAAGCCAAAAGTGTAGTCCTTACCAACGGCACTTTTCTAAACGGATTAATCCACATAGGCGAAAAGCAATTTGGCGGCGGAAGAGCAGGTGAAAAAGCAGCAACTGGCATTACAGAAGATTTAGTAAAATTTGGTTTTGATGCCGGAAGAATGAAAACTGGTACACCTCCTAGGGTTGATGGCAGGTCACTTGACTTTTCCAAAATGGAAGAACAACCCGGCGATGATGTCCCCGATAAATTCTCTTACAGCAACATAACACAGCCTTTAAAAACGCAACGCTCTTGTTATATCAGTTACACAAGTCCGCAAGTGCACGATTTGTTGCGCGAAGGATTTGACAGATCGCCCATGTTTAACGGAAGAATAAAAAGCATTGGCCCCAGATACTGCCCTTCAATTGAAGACAAAATCAATCGGTTTGCAGATAAGGACAGGCACCAGCTTTTTGCCGAGCCCGAAGGTTGGAATACGGTTGAATTTTACATCAACGGATTCTCCACCTCATTGCCCGAGGAAGTGCAATACAAAGCCTTGCGCTCTGTTCCCGGATTTGAAAATGTCAAGTTTTTCCGTCCCGGTTATGCTATTGAATATGATTATTTTCCGCCAACTCAGTTAAAACATACTTTAGAAACCAAACTTGTTGAAGGCTTATATTTTGCAGGTCAAATAAACGGAACCACGGGTTATGAAGAAGCCGCTTCTCAGGGCTTAATGGCCGGAATTAATGCACACTTAAAAGTGCACGAAAAAGAACCGTTTATTCTTAAAAGAAATGAAGCTTATATAGGTGTTTTGGTTGATGATTTAATTACAAAAGGAACAGAAGAGCCCTACAGAATGTTTACCTCAAGGGCAGAATACAGGACACTATTGAGACAAGACAATGCCGACTTTAGGCTTACGCCAAAATCATTTGAAATTGGCTTAGCCAAAGAAGACCGAATGCGTAGAATGGAAGAGAAAGAAAAAAAATCGGCAGCATTTGTTTCGTTTTTTAAAGAAACCAGTTTTGCCCCGGAAGTAATTAACCCGATTCTTGAAGAGAAAGAATCAGCCCCGGTAAATCAGGCTGATAAAATGTTTAAAGTGTTTTCAAGGCCTAACATCACACTAGAGGATATGCGCAAAATTCCTGAAGTAGAGGCTTACATTCAGGAGAGCGATTTAGACAAAGAGATACTCGAGCAAGTGGAAATTCAGGTCAAGTATTCCGGATATATCGATAAAGAAAAGAACAACGCAGACAAGCTCAATCGCCTTGAAGGAATAAAAATTCCCGAGAATTTTGATTATACAAAATTGAAGTCTCTTTCCCATGAGGCCAGAGAGAAGTTGAGCAATATTCGCCCCGCTACTATTTCTCAAGCTTCCCGCATCAGCGGTGTTTCTCCAAATGATATTTCTGTCATGTTAGTCTATATGGGAAGGTAATGTTCCACGTGAAACATTTAATTATTTTAAATTGAAATCAACTGTAAATAGCTACATCAAAACAAAAGATTTTCTGCTATCCGGCGAGGAATTTACCTTAGTGGCAAATGAAGAAAAGGACTTGCTGAAGACAATTCCCGTTCCCGAGAATGTGTCAGATTACTATAAAAGCGAAAACTACATTTCCCATACTGACTCTAACAAATCATTTTTTGATAAGGCTTATCAACTTGTGAAAAAAGTTTCCCTGAGTCAAAAGGAGAGTTTGATAAAAAAGTTGAATAAAGGGGAAGGCTTACTTTTGGATATTGGATCGGGTACAGGTGATTTTTTGGTTTACGCAAAAAGCAAAAACTGGAATGTTCAAGGAGTTGAACCCGGAGAAAAGGCCAGGCAACTTTCCGAAAAAAAAGGAATAATTGTCAATGAATTTTTACAGGATGTTGAAGAAATGCAATTTGATGTCATCACGCTTTGGCATGTACTTGAACATGTCGAGGATTATGACGCTTATATTTTAGAAATCAAAAAAAGACTAAAACCCGGCGGAACTTTAATTGTTGCCGTGCCCAATTTTAAGTCTAATGATGCATTGCATTATAAAGAGCATTGGGCAGCTTTTGATGTGCCCAGACATTTGTGGCATTTTTCAAAAAATTCAATTGAACGAATTTTCACCCCTCATCATTTTAAACTCATTCAAACAAAACCCATGTGGTTTGACGCTTTTTATGTGAGCCTGCTTTCTGAAAAATACAAAACCGGAAAAGCAAACTGGATCAAAGCCATTTGGCATGGAACTCATTCAAATCTGTCCGGAATCTTCACCAAAGAGTATTCTTCACACATTTATATACTAAAAAAAGAGGAGTAACGTGGTTTTAGGCCCAAAATCACCTCCAAACTCTACAAAACAGGGTTTTGGTTGTCTCAATGGAAATCCTCGCTTAAATCGAAGAAAACAGAGCCAATTTTTATAAGCAAACCAAATAGCCGCGCTTGAATCGAATAAGAAATATTTATAATTAATTTTAGGCAGCTTTATGCAGCAAGCGGGTGAGTTGAATGGAGAGGTCGGTAAAAATGATTTTTGCATTTCCGTTTCGCTCTATATGATAAACGGCATCTTCCAATGCTGAGATAATTTCCAATACATTAGCTCCATGAACATAGGGAGCAAATTTTTCAAGCGCAAAGTTGGCATCCTTAAATCTCAAATAGACTAGAGAAGGAGTTTTGTAATTTAATAACAAGGCTTGGCGGAAGAAAGAAATGCAATAGTCCAAAAATTGTTTTTGAACTTCACGGCCTGTTCCCGCTATACTTTCGCTCCACGCCAACAAATCGTTGATTACTGTTTTGTTCCCTTTTGCCCTAAAGGCTGCCCTGATCCAGAAAATTACCCATTCTTCAAAGTGTGTGTCTTCACTACTGTTTTTATAAAGGTGCAATGCCTTGTTGTAATCGCCTGATGCTTGTCTGGCAAACTCCTTGGCGGTTTCATAAGCAGCCCCTTCTTTTTGTGCCAATCCATTGGCAATGATTTCTTCCGGCAATAACGGAAATCTTATCAATTGGCAACGCGACTTAATCGTGTCAATAATTTGCTCATCGTCTTCAGTAATTAATAAAAAAACTGTTTTTTCCGGCGGCTCTTCCAGCAGCTTTAATATTTTATTTGAACAGGAGATGTTCATTTTATCTGCCATCCAGACAATCATTACTTTATATCCACCTTCATAAGCTTTAAGCGAAAGCGATTTTACCATATCCTGAGCTTCATCCACACTAATTTGACCTTGCTTTTTCTCAATACCAATGTGATTGTACCATTCAAACAAACCGGCGTAGGGATTGGCCAGAACAAAGTTGCGCCAATCCTCTAAAAACATGCTTGATACAGGGTGTTTTTTTATTTTATCATTGGTGGAAACCGGAAACACAAAATGCAAATCAGGGTGTGATAGTTTATTGATTTTTAAGTTACAAGAAGTGTTGTTTTCAGTTTCTGATTGTGAAAATGCGCCACACAGAATGTTTCGGGCATATGCTAAAGCGAGCGGTAAAACACCTTGACCCACAAAAAGTTGTGCATGCGGAATCCTTCCGTTTTCAACTCCGGTTTTCAAATGGTTTTTAAGATGTTCTAGGCCTAAAACTTCAGAATAGTACATATGCAAATATAGGATATTTCAGGCCAAACGATTGCTCTCAATTCTTAGAAAAAAGTATCTTTGTCTCTAGAATATTTTATTTATGAAAACCCTGAATAGCTTCAATTTTAAAAAGAAAAAAGTACTCGTAAGAGTCGATTTTAACGTTCCACTAAACCAAAGCCTACAAGTGACGGACGACAGCCGAATCAGAGCTGCCAAACCCACAATTATTAAAATACTCGAAGACGGAGGAAGTTGCATATTAATGTCGCATTTTGGTCGTCCAAAAGAAAAGGAAGACGAATTTTCGTTAAAACATGTTGTCAATAAGGTTTCTGAAATTATTGGCGTAAAAGTTAAGTTTGCATCAGATTGTGTGGGCTCTGTTGCTGAGGAAGCGGTTTCAAAATTAATGCCCGGGGAAATACTTCTTCTGGAAAACCTGAGATTTCACAAAGAAGAAACCGAAGGCGACAAGCTGTTTGCCAAAAAGTTAGCAAGCCTTGGAGACTTTTATGTAAATGATGCCTTTGGTGCAGCCCACCGTGCTCATGCCTCAACCGCTGTTATTACAGAATTTTTCCCTGACAACAAAAGTTTTGGATTGCTTCTGGAGAAAGAAATCAACAGCCTGAACAAGGTAATGAGAGACAGTAAAAAGCCTGTAACCGCCATAATTGGTGGCGCAAAAGTGTCTTCAAAAATCACAATAATTGAAAATATTTTAGATAAAATCGACCACCTGATTATTGGTGGCGGAATGTCCTTCACCTTTGTAAAAGCCCTTGGCGGAAAAGTGGGAGATTCGTTGGTAGAAGAAGATAAACAAGAATTGGCACTTACCATACTTGAGGCGGCAAAAAATAAAAACGTTGAAATTCATTTACCCGTAGACGCGTTAATAGCCGACAGTTTTTCTGAAACTGCAGCAAAAGATGAATGTAGCATTGACAACATTCCCGACGGCTGGATGGGACTGGATACCGGCAAAAAAACCAACGCACTTTTTGCAGATGTAATAAAAAAATCAAACACCATTTTATGGAACGGACCTGTGGGTGTTTTTGAAATGAAATCATTTGCAAACGGTACAATCTCATTGGGTAATGCCATTGCTGATGCTACAAAAAAAGGAGCATTTTCATTAGTTGGTGGTGGCGATTCTGTTGCAGCGGTAAAGCAATTTGGGCTTGAGAAAAAAGTGAGTTATGTGTCAACCGGAGGAGGTGCTATGCTGGAGATGCTAGAGGGGAAATCGCTCCCCGGAATAGAAGCTATTTTGGATTAGGGCAATACCCTTTGAATGACTGCGTTTTAATCATTATTTTTTATTATTTTGCAACACCATTCTAACAAAAAACAATAATGAGTAAAATACTAACTCCCCTGATTTTTACTATGTTATTTTCTCTGGCCTATGCTCAGGAAGATAGTTATGACCCTCAACTAGAAGTAGCCGATTCACTGGAAGCCGAAGATATTGTTGAACAAGAACCACTTTCTTTACTTGACAGCATCCGCTCTATATTTAGGGTTCACCAGATAAGCTCAGAAATTGACAGTCTCTGGAAAAAGGAACTTTACAATTCAGAGTTGTTTGACGAAATGTATGCTTTTGTCACCGAGATAGACATTAACGAAGGCGAAACCGTTGAACTGGAAGAACTTACTACAGAAACACTTAAGCTTCGCCTCGCTTTGCTTGACGCTAAAACCCCTTTTGATGTGGCTTATTCCCCGGCTTTGGAAAACATCATTAAAAGCTATTTAAGCCGACGCAGAAATTCCCTTCAGCGCTTAATGAACTTAAGCAATTTTTATTTCCCCATGTTTGAGCAAGAGCTCGATAAGCATAACCTTCCGTTGGAGTTGAAATACCTGGCCATTGTAGAGTCTGCATTAAACCCCAGGGCGAGATCTAGAGTGGGGGCAACAGGATTGTGGCAGTTTATGTATCCTACAGGAAGAATGTATGGCATGGAAGTCACTTCCTATGTCGATGAACGCTCAGACCCTTTACGGGCAACAGAGTCTGCGGCTAAATATTTAGGAGCCCTTTACAACATGTTCAACAACTGGGACTTGGCGTTAGCATCATACAATGCCGGTCCGGGAAGAGTTTCAAACGCCATTCGCAGATCAGGAGGGGAAACCAATTATTGGAAAATGAGACATAATTTGCCGCGTGAAACAGCCGGCTATGTTCCTGCTTTTCTTGCAACTATGTACATTTTTGAATATGCAGAAGAGCACGGATTTAAATTGCCAAAAACAGGTTTGCCTTATTATGAAACTGATACCATTCACGTGAAACAAACCCTTAGGTTTGCAGACCTTTCAGAATTGCTTGACATACCAATTGAAGAATTGCAATTTTTGAATCCGTCTTATAAATTGGATATCATACCATACATTGAAGGAAAAAACTATTACCTGAGGCTCCCTCTTGATGTGCTTGGAACTTTTGTGAGCAATGAAGACTTAGTTTATGCCTATATAGATTCCAAAGCCGAAAAAAACAACAAGCCCACTCCGGAGTTTTATGCACAAGACCAGCAAATTACTTACAGGGTAAAAAGCGGCGACTTTCTTGGAAAAATTGCAAATCAATATGGGGTGACGGTAAATAATATAAAGACCTGGAACAACCTGAGAAGCAACAATCTAAGAATTGGCCAGCGATTGGTGATCTATCCCAGAGGGCAAAGAAATACATCAACAGCAGTTGCTCAAAATACATCCACCAACACGGGAACAAATGAATATGTAGTTAAACAAGGCGATACGCTTTGGAGCATTGCAAACAAACATCCCGGTGTAACTATTGAGAATTTAAAAAATTGGAACGGTATTAGCGGTACTACTTTAAGACCCGGAATGAAACTAAAGCTTTCAGGCGGGTAAAAAATCTTTAAAGTAATTTTTAAAATACAATGTTATGAAAAAGATATTCTTGCTGCTTTTGACATCATTTGTCCTTTTTTCTTGTAAAGAAAGCAGTAGTGACCGTCACGCAATGTTGCCCTCTTCTTCTGGAAACATCAATAACCTTCAAATTGTTATAGACAATGAGCTTTGGGAAGGCGAAGTGGGGGAAGTTATTAGAAGGCATTTTGCCGCTACCGTAGAAGGTCTGCCACAGGAAGAGCCTCTCTTCTCAATCAGCCAGTTGCCACTTCACGCCTTTGATGGGTTCACCCAAAGACACCGCATTTTTCTATATGTGAAAAAAGGAGAACAGCAGCAATTCAGAATTGCAGATGACTTTTATGCCAAGCCTCAAAACGGGTTTTTTATTAGCGGGCAAACCAATGAAGAAATCATTGAAGCCATTGAAGAAAACACATCAAAAATGATTGAAAGTTTTCGCAAAACTGAAATCAAAGAAAAACAACGAAGAATGTCGTTGTCACGATTCAATACTGCCCCAGTTAGGGAAAATCTCAAAGTTGATTTTATTATGCCCTCTGCCTACCGCATTGGAAAACTTACTGAGGATTTTGCGTGGTTGCGAAAAGACTTGCGTTCAGGCGATTTAAACCTGCTTATTTATGAAATGCCTCTAAACTATTTTGAAGAAGAATCCACCAGAATGCAGGACATTATTAGGATGCGTGATTCAATCGGCCTAACACATATACCCGGACCGGTGGAAAACAGCCATATGATTACCGAAATGGCTTTTACTCCATATCTTTTTGAGTCTGAAGTTGACGGAAAATTTGCCTATTTGACAAAGGGCACCTGGGAAGTCTATAATTTTTTTATGGCAGGCCCTTTTGAAAACTATATCATTAAAGATGAGAAAAACAATAGATATCTGGTTGTTGAAGGATTTACTTTTGCACCTTCGGTGGACAAGCGAGACCACCAGTTTGAGCTGGAAGCCATCATTCAATCGATAAGAATACAATAAAAAAATCCGCTAGTAATAGCGGATTTTTTGTTTTTATGATTGAAAAATTATTTTTCTAATTTGTCTTTTTCTTCTTCCTTTTTGTCTTCTTTGGAAGCGTCTTTAAATTCTTTGATTCCACTACCCAAGCCACGCATTAGCTCAGGAATTTTCTTTCCGCCAAAGAGCAGCAGCACAACAACAACAATCAGTACAATTTGCCAGGGGCCAATAGCTAATGGGAGAAATAGAGATGTCATAACACTTAAATTTAGAATGCAAAGTTAACAAGAAAAATCCAATGCACTGCTTTTTTAGGGATTTTCTTCCTTCCAATTATACGAAATGCCCGTCCTTTTTGTTTTATATTTGCTATTTAAGAATTTAGACAATGGCTGAAGAAAAAAAGAGAAAACGGATTGTCAAAAAGCTGCTTCACAAGTATAGGCTGGTCATTTTAAACGAAGACACTTTTGAGGAGAAGGTCTCATTCAAGCTGAATAGGCTCAACGTATTTGTTTTTTCTATGCTTTCGGCTATGTTTCTTGTTGGAATTACAACTGTAATCATTGCATTTACACCCTTAAGGGAATACATTCCCGGCTATTCATCAACTCAGCTTAAACAACAAGCTGTTGATTTGGCATACAGAACAGATTCCATGCAAAGGGTGCTTTACCTAAATGAACAGTTTCTCTCATCTATTAAGCAAGTACTTACCGGTGATATTCAAATGGAACAAGTCAATCGTGATTCGATTATGAACGCTGTGCGGCTTGATGTGGAAAGTATTAATCTAGCACCTTCCCGAAGGGATTCCCTGCTTCGTGAACGAGTGGCACAGGAAGATAAATACAACATTTTTGAGTCCTCTGCCAACATGATTACTAGCGTTCTCTTTCCCCCCGTAACCGGGCCCATATCTGAACCCTATGACGTAAAAAACAGGCATTATGCCGTTGATATTGTTGTAGCCGAAAACACCCCGGTAAAAGCAACTGCAGCGGGAACTGTTATTTTCGCCGAATGGACAGCACAAACCGGGTTTGTGATTATCATAGAGCATCCAAACAACCTCATCTCGGTTTATAAACACAATTCAAAACTTATAAAACAACAAGGTGATTTAGTAAGAGCCGGTGAAGTGATAGCCACAGCCGGATCAACGGGGGATTTATCGACGGGGCCGCACTTGCATTTTGAATTGTGGAGCAACGGTTATCCCGTTAACCCAACCAATTTTATAGATTTTAACTAAACAATTGCAGGCACTATGTCAATAAAATCATTTGCGGCCAAACTGTTTGCGAATTATATTCAAAGAAAAACCTATAAATGGGCTTCAAGGCCTGAGGAGGTTCAACTTCAAGCGTTTAATGAACTTATCCAAAAAGCAAAACACACTTCGTTTGGCAAAGACCACGATTTTCAAAACATCAATTCTTATAGTGATTTTCAGAAACGTGTTCCCATAAGGGATTATGAAGAATTAAGAAACTATGTTGACCGGGTGGTAGCCGGTGAAAAAGACATTTTATGGCCGGGTAAGCCCTTATATTTTGCCAAAACCTCCGGAACAACCTCGGGAGCAAAATACATTCCTTTAACCAAAGAATCAATGCCTTATCACATTGAAGCAGCCCGAAACGCCATTTTAATGTATATCGCCGAAACCGGAAATGCAAAATTTGTTGACGGGAAGATGATTTTCCTGCAAGGAAGCCCCGAAATGGAAGAAAAAAACGGCATCAAACTGGGCCGTCTATCCGGTATTGCAGCCCACTATGTCCCGGGATACCTACAAAGAAACCGCCTGCCAAGCTGGGATACCAACTGTATAGATGACTGGGAAACCAAAGTTGATGCTATTGTTGAAGAAACTTACAAGCAAAACATGAGCGTCATTAGCGGAATACCTTCGTGGGTGCAAATGTACTTTGAGAGGCTGCAGGAAAAAACAGGAAAGAAAATTGGAGACCTTTTTCCGGGTTTTAACCTTTTTATCTATGGCGGCGTCAACTATGAACCATACCGCGCAAAATTTGAAAACCTTATTGGAAGAAAAGTAGATAGTATTGAGCTTTTTCCGGCATCGGAAGGATTTTTTGCCTATCAGGACAAACAGGATGAAAAAGGCATGCTCCTTTTGCTTAATGCAGGAATATTCTATGAATTTATTAAAAGTGATGAGTTTTTTAGTGACAACCCAAAACGATTGACGATTGGCGAAGTTAAAAAAGGCGTGAATTATGTGATGATTATCTCAACCAATGCCGGTCTTTGGGCATACAATATAGGGGATACCATACAATTTACTTCATTAAAACCTTATCGCGTAATTGTTTCCGGAAGGATCAAGCATTTTATTTCTGCATTTGGTGAGCACGTCATTGCAAAAGAAGTTGAATCTGCACTAGAGGAAGCAGTGGCTGTTTTTGAGGAGGTTCGCATCAGTGAATTCACGGTTGCACCTCAAGTCACCCCACCCGATGGGGAATTGCCATTTCACGAGTGGTTTATTGAGTTTGAAAAAGCACCTGCAGATTTAAACGCTTTTGCGAAAAAAATGGATGAAGCCCTTCAAAATCAAAACAGCTATTATGATGACTTAATAAGAGGAAAAATACTTCAGAGGTTGAAAATTGTTCCCGTTAGAAAAGACACCTTCAATGATTATATGAAAACGCAAGGCAAGTTGGGCGGACAAAACAAACTGCCCCGATTGTCCAATGACAGGAAAATAGCAGAGATGCTTACCAAGCTTAATGACCAATAAATTCTATATTTGCAGCAATTTATGACCAGAATTACCACACATACAAGAACAAGAGCACAGGAAAGTTCAAACGCCATTGAGCGAATGTACATTACTATGCGCCACCTGTTTAACCGTGGGTTTTATAAACCCATGGGCGTGTCTGGTGAAACATTAAGAGAAGCCCTACTCACTTTAAGACCTGAAATTTACGGCTCAATAGCAGAAGATAAAATAGAATTACAGGGATTGTTGTATGTCATTGAACGACTTCCCAATGGCATTGAAGAGTGCAGGTATATCAACCTGACCAGTGATGAAGGTTATTCAAAATCACACTTTAAGGTAATTATTCCGCCAAAGCGGAGAAGAAATTGCTACCGCATTGATGAGGAGCAGATGAATATTGAAATTACAAGAGGTCGTTCTGAAATATATGATATTTTAACCCACCTCACTTTTCTGTATATCGAGTCTCACAAAATCGTAAAGCGTGTAGTGATTGATGATAATGGTGCTGTAACACGCGACTGGAAAAAACTGGAAGAAGCCGTAAAGAAAAACAACGATCTCTCTGAAAAGGAAAAAGAAGTAGCTGTTACTCACACCGCAAACATACTGGGGCGCACATTTGCTGAGGTAAATGCTATTTACCCAATATTTGCCACCAAGGAAAACCCAAATAGGTTTCTGAATATCATTTATTATCTGGGAAAAATTGCTATTCAGGAAATGGTGGAAGACAATAAGCGCGTGATTACCTTCAGCCCTGTATTGAGAGAGCGCTTGGGGCATCACATCCACGGTGAAATATGGGCAAGTAACATCAAAAAAATGATGCATTCCAAAGGGCTGTTGGAACGTCCAATTCATATTATCAGTGCAAATATGCATAGTGTTATGAATACACTCTTTGCTGCTCAGGCTTTGAAAAATGAGTTGAAGAAAGCAAGTCCGTTAGAAGTGTTTGAGCAATTGAGTAGAAATGAAAATGTTGTTTTGAGGGCAAAAGTTGAAAAGTTGGCCAAAGAATGTGGTATGCTTTTTATTGAAGACAGCAGCGGTACCAATATTGATGTGCAGATTTTTGACGCAACCCAAATCGATTGTTCGCATCTAATTACAAACGCTTTTGCAGGGAAAGCCAAAGAAGAAACACCTGTAATTATTGTGATGGACTATGCCTTTGGTGAACAGGCTTATGAAACTATGGAAGAACTGCTGAAGCCTTACAGATGTGAGCATAAAAAGACTCACTTTTTGAATGTAAAATCCATTTCAATTATGGGTAAAGCCGGGATACTTGAAGGGGGCAAAGGGGATATAATGATTCCCAATGCCCATCTGTTTGAAGGAACAGCAGACAATTACCCTTTTAAAAACAAATTAAAGAAATCACATTTTGAAGGCAACGGGATAAAAGTGAGTGAAGGCAGTATGATATCGGTATTGGGCACATCGCTTCAAAACAAAGATATTTTGAAATTTTTCCACGATTCTACTTGGAACGTTATAGGTCTTGAAATGGAAGGGGCACACTATCAAAAGGCCATACAGGCAGCATCAAAAATCAGGGGCAGCATTAGTTCTAAAGCAGAAGTGAGATATGCCTATTATGCCTCAGACAACCCGCTTGAAACAGGAAGCACACTGGCCTCCGGCGGACTGGGAATGACCGGCGTAAAGCCCACCTATTTAATTACAGAAAAAATTTTAGAACAAATAGTAAGCTAATCAGATAAATAATGAGCAACAAACCAGCATCCAATGAACACCCTGAAGAAATAGACTTAGGGTATCTTGTCAATAAAACAGGCGTTTTTTTTAAAAACCTCGTTAAGGTATTTTTTTTAATCCTTGCTTTTTTTCAAAAGTATATCATTATTGTTATAGTGCTAATTATAATAGGCTTTTCCTACGGATATTTTAAAGATAGAACATCATTTAAGATATATTCAAATGAGACGATTGTGATTCCTAATTTTGAAAGTGTGGATTACCTTTATGGAAAGGTTGAAGCATTAAATCAAAAAATATCACTCAAGGATACAGTTTTTTTAAAGAAAATTCTGGATACAAATTATCTAAAAATTAGAAAAATAGAGGTTGAGCCCATAGTGGATATATATAATTTTATTTCTAGGTCCAGGGAACACATAGACATCTTCAGAGTCCTATTTCAAAATCAGGATATGTCTGAATTTGTTGAAGATATGACCACAAGCAAATATTACAAATATCACAAGCTTGACTTTACAACAATAGGAGATGAAAGCTCGGAAAGAATAATCCAGGATATTTTAAATCATTTTAATTCTAATAGTCATTTTTTGGAATATCAAGAGGAAATACGTGCGAATACATCTTTAGAGATTGCTGAAAATGCTAGAATGATTGCTCAAGTAGACTCTGTTTTTAAAGCGGTTTCTTCGTTTCCTTCAAAAGAAAAAAGCAACCAGTCCTTTTTTATCAATGACAACAGCCAATTAAACGATTTACTTACATCAAAAAGAGAACTTTTAGAGGATAGGATGAAGTTGAAAATGCGATATATTGATGAGACAGATGTTATAAAGTTGGTAAGTGCAAATTACAATCTAAAACCAGATGGTATTGTTTTAAGTAATAAAGTAAAATACCCATTAGTGTTAATCTTTTTGTTCTCACTTGTTTTCTTTATAGGTTATGCTTATAAAAAATTAAAGGCAATAGTGGAGAGCAATTAATCCTCAAAAGAGGTAAGGATGATACCGTAATGAAGAAAAAAAATTTAATTGTGTTTGGCACCCGCCCCGAAGCCATTAAAATGGCTCCCTTGGTTAAAGCATTTGAGCAGGAAAATGATTTTGAAACCCGGGTTTGTATCACAGCACAACACCGGGATATGTTGGATCAGGTGCTTGATTTTTTTGAAATTAGTCCTGAATATGATCTCAATTTGATGCGCCCTAACCAAAACTTATACACACTAACGGCAACAATCATTGAAAGCTTGAAGCCGGTTCTTGAGGATTTTAAACCGGATTTCGTGTATGTTCATGGCGATACCACCACCACGATGGCCGCAGCACTTTCGGCCTTTTACAGTGGTGCAAAAATATGTCATGTGGAAGCAGGTTTGCGTACCTTTAAAAAAAGAAACCCCTTTCCCGAAGAAATGAATAGAAGCCTTGCGGGGCGGTTGACTGATTTTCATTTTGCGCCAACAGCAAGTTCAAAACAAAACCTGATTAAGGAAAACGTGGCGGACAAAGACATCGTTGTGACCGGGAATACAGTCATTGATGCGCTGCACTTCAGTGTTAAAAAACTGAAAGGCAAGAATTATACAGACAAAGAAATTCATGTTCTGGAAAATACCCTGGACTTTTCAAAAAAAATCATTTTAATTACCGGCCATCGTCGGGAGAACCACGGTCAAGGATTTATTGATATATGTAAAGCCTTAAAGGAAATAGCTGAAAGTCATCCGGAAACTTTGTTAGTGTATCCGGTGCATTTAAACCCCAACGTTCAAAAACCGGTTTATGATTTACTTGGAAATATTTCAAACATTAAATTGATTGACCCGTTGAGCTATCCGGCATTTGTATGGTTGATGGAAAAAAGTTATTTAATCATTACAGATAGTGGCGGAGTGCAGGAAGAAGCACCAAGTCTGGGTAAGCCTGTCCTGGTAATGCGCAACACCACTGAGCGACCGGAAGCCGTTGAGGCCGGCACAGTAATTCTTGTTGGAACAAACTCAAAAAAAATTGTGGAAGAAACTGAGCGATTACTGAAAGATAATATACATTATGAAACAATGACTAAAACGCATAACCCCTATGGAGATGGTAATGCGTGCAATAGGATTGTCGAATTCATAAAAAATCAATAAATTATGATTAATAATAAACCCGATGTTGTAATGGTAGGTTTGGGTTATATTGGCCTTCCCACAGCAGCATTAATTGCAGGGAAAGGACTCCAGATAACCGGCGTTGATGTGAGTAAAGAAGTGGTCAATACCATCAACAAGGGTGAGATTCATATTGTAGAACCCGATTTGGATGGTCTAGTGCATCATGTAGTCAAAAAAGGACGTCTCAAAGCATCTACCGTGCCTGTAGAAGCAGATGTGTTCTTGATAGCAGTTCCCACCCCTTTTAAAGAAAATTACCAGCCGGACTTGACTTACGTCGAAAGTGCAATCAGTGCAATTATGCCTTATTTAAAAGCGGGGGCACTGGTCATTATTGAGTCCACCAGCCCCGTTGGTACCACTGAAAAAATGCAGGAACTCATACATAAAAACCGCCCGGAGCTCAAGGGGAAATTTTATATGGCCTATTGTCCCGAGCGCGTTCTGCCCGGAAATATTATCTATGAACTGGAACACAACGACCGTGCTATTGGAGGTATTAATGAGGCCTCGACCCAAAAGGCTATCGCCTTCTATAAACACTTTGTAAAGGGAGAGCTGCACGCCACCAATGCAAGGACCGCAGAAATGTGTAAACTCGTGGAAAACGCTTCCAGAGATGGTCAGATTGCCTTTGCAAATGAACTTTCTATGATTTGTGACAAAGCCGGAATTAATGTATGGGAATTAATTAAACTTGCTAACAAGCATCCCCGGGTAAATATATTGCAACCCGGAACCGGTGTGGGCGGACACTGCATCGCCGTTGACCCTTGGTTTATCGTTTCAGAATTTCCCGGAGAAAGTAAATTAATGCGTGCGGCCCGTGAAATCAACAATTACAAAACCCAATGGGTCATTGAAAAAATAAAAAACAAAGCCCTGGCTTTTGAAATTGAAAACAAGCGCAAACCATTAATTGCTTGTTTGGGCTTGGCGTTTAAACCCAATATTGATGATTTACGAGAATCACCTGCAGTTAAAGTCGTGGAAGCTATGGAAAGAGAAGGGCTTCAACTTTTAAAAGTAGAGCCCAACCTGCATAACGGCCGTGCTCAAGGACTCACAGATTATAATGATGCCCTGCAAAAAGCAGACATTATTGTTTTCTTAGTAGCTCATAAAGAGTTTTTCAAATTGAAAACAGAAAAACCTGTTTTGGATTTTTGTGGAGTGTTTAAAGAAAGTTTAATTTGAGGATTTATAAACACATTAACAATAATAAGGATAACATTCTCGTAAAAGGTGTTGCCTCAACAATTATTAAATTGGCCGGGGCATTCTTCAGTTATGCACTTACATATTTAATAGCGATAAAATATGGTGCTGAAGGAAACGGTGTTTTTGCTATCTTTCTCACTTATACTTTGATACTAAGCACTTTTTTCTATATGGGGATGGATTTTTTTTTAATTAAAAAAGTTTCAGTTTTAGTAAATCAATCTCATTTTAAAGATGTAAAGAATTTATATTTAATAATATCAAAATCTTATATTTTACCTGTTTCAGTTTTTCTTTTAATAATTGGGTTTTTCCTTAAGGGGATTTTTGATCAGAAAATAATTTTTATTATTTCATTGGCAATTGTTTTAAATGTTTTTATAGACATTAACAGTGCAATTTTTAGGGGAATGAAAAAAGCAGAATGGTTCAGCTTTTTTTCTCAATGCTCAAAATACTTTTTTGCAGTTTTATTGTTTTTAATCCCTTTTTCAATTAACAATAAAGATGAAATTCTCTATCTATATTTAATAAGTTTATTACTAAATGCTTTACTGTCTTTTTTGATAATTACAAATATCTTTAATAAAAAAATTCCCCAAAGCAAGCCGTTATCAAACTATAAAATATCAATTTTTTCTATAATTAAAAGTTCAAAAGAGTTTTTTTTCTCCTCAATTATAATAATTTCACTTGTTTGGATGGATTTTATTTTAATTGATTATTTTTTGGATGAAAAACAAGCCGGGATTTATAGTGTTGCATTAAAATTAGCAACGCTTATCTCTTTTGGCTTTACTGCTTTTAATGCTTTTCTAGCGCCTAAAATTTCAGAGATATATAATCAAAACAATATCAAAAAACTGCAAAGAATTTTAACCCAAAACTTTATTTTAGTTTTTCCAATGATAATCTTTCCTTTTATAGGGATTCTTTTTTTTAGCAAAGACTTAATGTTACTATTTGGGTCTGAATTTGAATCAGGTTGGCTCGTCTTAATTTTACTCTCACTGGGGTATTTGATTAATGGGATTTTTGGCCCTGTTAGTTTATTACTTCAAATGACCGATTATCAAAAACTATTTCAAAATATTCTTATTATAACATTAGGGTTAAAATTAATACTTTCATTGATTTTAGTGAAAAGATGGGGATTGGAAGGCATAGCCCTAGCCAGTTTTATAGGTTTAGGGTTCTGGACCGTTATTGGAAGTTATTTTGTCTATAAAAAAATGGGAATATATTCTTGGTTTACACCAAATGAATTTAAGAGCATTTTTACACAAATCTTTAAATGAAAAAATTACTAATTAATAGTAAAACACTCTTTAGTATTTCATTAGGAATACTGCTTTTTGCATTTGTATTGTTTTACTTTTCAGACGGTTTAAGCAAAATTTCATACAGGAGTGGATCGGGGTTTTATAGATTTGGGCTTATTATTAAAGGTCTTTTTGAAATTGTCATTTTACTTTATGCAATTATAACCTTTAATAGAGCAAAAGCAAGTATTCTCTCCGCAATTGGAATTTTAACTGGAGTTTTTTTAATAGGACAATTTTTTCTTGGATTAAATTTTGAAGGAATTAATTTCCCTGAAAATTTCAACACATTATTTAAATACTTATTTACTTTTATTTTTTTTCTGTTAGTAATAGATATTCTTTCTTCAAAAAAATCAAAAAAAATATTACTTTTTGTTTATAAGTGGATTATTGGAATTAACTCTTTTTTTATTGTTCTTGGGTTTTTGACAAACAATAAATTTCTTACTACATATACCAGTATTTATAGGTTTGGATATGATGGTCTAATTTTTGCGCAAAATGAAGCTTCATTTATTTTTATATTTGCTTTAACTACAGTTTACTATAGGAGGTTTTACTTGGGGATTAAGGAATATTTCTTTTGGATAGTTTTATTGCCTTCTCTTCTTGTTGCTACAAAAGCAGTTTATTTATACCTTATATTGCTTTTATTATTTCATATTTTTCAAAAAGTTGCTTTAAAAAATATACTTATGTATGCTGGTGTGTTGATGCTCTCCGGCTACCTTGTTTTTAGCAGATTAATTAATGAAATCATAGAAAATTCGTGGGCTGTTTTTATGTATATGTATAATAGAGGAGGGCTCTGGAATGCCTTACTATCGGGAAGAAATGCTTTTATTGACGAAAAATTAGTGCCTTTGATTACTGAGATTTGGACTTTCCCTAATTTCCTTTTTGGAGGCCAGGATGTAACTGCTCATTATATAGAGATGGGATTTATTGACCTTTTTTTGTTTTTTGGATTGATAGGAAGTTTGCTATATCTTTTTGTTTATTATAAAATATTCAATTTAATTTCTTTCGCGATACGCTTTAAAATATTTTTTGGCTTAAGCTTGATGATTATTATAGCTACAGCGGGGCATTTTTTTGAAAGTGGAATAGTAGGTATTCATTTTATCTTTCTACTGTTAATAAGCAGGATGAAACCACAAACTATTGTAAGTACAGAAGTATCTCAAAATGCTAAATAAAAGAACCCTCTTAGTTTTTGGTGCAGCTTGCGCCTCTGTTGGTTATATATTTTCTATAGCATCAGGCTCCATAGGAATAATGATTTTTATATTTGCTTGGTTAATAAACTTTAAAAACCATGAATTTAATAACCTGTTTAGGAACAGAAGTTATAATTTACTTGCATCCTTCTTTATATTTTTATTGATTGGAGCGGCATATTCAGTTAATATTAATCAAGCTCATAGGGAGATAATTAGACATTTATCATTTGTGATAATCCCCTTTTTATTTGTTACGATTAAACCCTTTAACAGAAGGGAAATAAGGATTATTTTTAAAGTTTTTACTTATTCTCTCATGATTTTCTTTGCTATATGTTTATTAAATGCAATACATAGACAAATAGTTTTTTTTAATGAAGGGGGAATTTTTAATTGGTATTTTTTTTACCGGTATGATTTTCTGGAAATATTTTCACAACATCCCACATACATATCTATGTTTACTTTGCTTTCATTAAGCTTTTTAGTTTTCAGTGATAAAGCAAATGTTTTAATAAAAAGTAAACCTTTGAGTATTTTATTAATGTTAATTCATATTCTTGCCATTTTATTTTACGGAAGTAGAATAGCATACATTATATTTTTCGTCCTCGTTATTATTTACCTGATACAGATTTTTAGGTCAGGGAGATTCAGAGAGCTGATTATTTTGATTATGCTTTTTATGTCAATTCTTTATGCCGGCTGGAATGTTCCCATTATTAAGGAAAGGGTTTTATACACTTTAGGGGTAAAATATGATTATAAATTTAATGAGAAAGAGTTTATTAAAGAAAAGACTCCCGAAGAAAAAGGAAGGCTCTTAAAATGGCAGGATGCACTTGAATTAATAAAAGAAAAACCATTATTGGGTTATGGAACTGGCTCTTCAAGAGATGTTTTATTGGAAAAATATGAAGAAAAAGGACATACACTTTTCCTTGAAAACAGATTTAATGCCCACAATATGTATTTAGAACTTTTATTGATTGGCGGAATACCACTATTGTTAATTTATATTCTTATATTATTTTCCCTTTTTAAAGTTGCACTAAAGGAAAATGACAAAGTAATTTTTTCCTTTTTTATAATTATTTCTTTAACATCAATCACTGAAACTATTTTCTTTGCCCAAGGAATCATTTTCTTTGCTTTTTTTTACTGCCTTTTTTTAAATAAAATTGAAAATCAATGAAAAAACAACTTGCGATTTTCGGTCCTTATCCACCACCATTAGGGGGTATGTCTGTACATACTCAAAGATTGGAATATTTTTTAATTGAAGCCGGAATACCATATGTCATTTTTAATCACGGATTCTCTAAAAATTTAAATGTTATACCAACAAACAAGAATCCCCTTTTTTATATAAAAATTTTATTTACTAAAAAATTTAGCCTGTTTCACTTTCATCAAATATTTTTCTTTGAGTTTTTATTCTATTTACTCTTTTCTTCTGTTAATAGAACTCCATTTTTAATTACTTTACACAATGAAACACTTTTGAATTGTGGATCTTTTAAAAGAAACATAGCATTATTTTTAATCAAAAACACTAAAAGAATGCGGGTGGTTTCAGTATCTGAAAATTTAAATGAATTTTTGTTGGAAAGAAAAATTAATACTATTTTTTTGCCCGCTTATGTTCCGCCTAAAAAGATCTCCTTTATTGCCTTAAAAAAAGACAGCAGAATACATTTTGTGTTTAGTATGTGGAAATTTAATAAGAACACTGCAAATGGCTCCTACAACGTCCCTCTTGCCTTCAGTTTTTTAAAAAGGAATAAAGATAATTTTAAAATGATTTTCATGATTGGGGATGAAAAGGGTTCTGATGTACAATATTTAAATGAACTTTTGACCAAATATGAAATTAAAGGGTCAGTGTTAGTTTTATATGGCAAAAACTTAGTTGATTATGTACAAAACGGCAGTTTTCTTTTGCGCACCAATTCAGCTGACGGTTATGGAATTTCTTTACAGGAAGCTATGGATCTAGGCGTCCCTGCCATTGCCACAGATGTTTGTTCAAGACCTAAAGGAACAATACTATTCCGTGATAACGATATTGAAGATCTTACAAATAAAATTGATTACATTATACATGCCAATAAGGAAGAACTCCTTAAGAGCAAAGAAAAATTGACTTATCATCTTAAACTAATAGAGATATATAAAAGCAATTTGTAATCATAAGCTAATTATACACGCAATTGAATTAATTATGTAATAATGGTAAAAATAAACTTTGTTGGGGATATAGCATTATTTAAAGAATTTCAAAGAAGAAATGTGGATCCTATGCAGGATATATGCCTGCCAAAAAGTGATTTTAATATTGGAAATTTTGAATTTATTATACCGAATAAAAGAGAAAATTTTTTTTTTGATGTATCTGAAGAATATAAAGTTGACTATGATTTTTTTTCAAAGATGAAAATCGAGCGTTTTAACGCTTTGGGATTTGCTAATAATCATGCAATGGATTATGGCAGGGAAGGTATTGATGATGTAATAAGCATTTTGGAAAGCAAAAACATCAAACACTTTGGGATAGGCGAGCAGGCATACAATGTTTTAGAATTTACAGTTGATACTATTTCGTTTGCTGTTATTGGATGCGTAAAAAACGGAAGGTGGATTCAAGAAGGCGCCTTTAGCCCTAATTTATATAATAAAGACTTGGTGATCAATGAAATTGAAGCAGCAAAAAACAAGGTTGATCATGTTATTGTTTTTCCACACATAGGCAGTGAATTAGTTGACGTTCCATCACCGCAAGATATAGACACGTGTAGGAGCTTTATAGACGCAGGAGCAACTGCTGTAATTGGTCATCACCCGCATATTATACAAGGATTTGAGAATTATAAAAATAGAATAATTGCCTATAGCCTAGGTAGTTTTATTTATTTACCAGAGTATGAAGTGGGTTATTCTAAAAAACAAGGAAAAGAAAGAGAATTCTCCATTTGTTTAAACCTTTCTTTTAGTAAAGATGAACTTGTCGCCCAAAATTTTTATTATTATAAATTAGATCATCAGAAGCTCATCCCTATTCCATATAAAGAAGAAAATGGCTATTTTTCAAATCTTAATAAATGGGTGGGTCACCCTGATTTATATTACAAGAAAATAAAAAAGCAACTTATAAAAAGAGAGATAGTATCTTTTTTTCAGCGATTGAAAAAAGACCCTTTTAAGACAATTAAACATTATTGTTCTTACTTGGAATTTAAACATATTAAAATAATATTCAAAAATAAATAAATATTCTATTTTTCTATTGAAACCAAAATTATCAATGAGTTTAGAAGATAGACTATATCCTTTTTTAAAACTCTATAAAAGTTTGCCATATCCTGTTAAATTTTTAATGGGCAAAATATATAATCTGCTTCCGGTTAAATTAAAATTCGGAAAATTTTATTATTCCTATCTGAAGAGAATAACTAATTTTAATGAAGAAAAAGAACAGGTTTTATTAAGCAAACAAATAAAAATAGCTCTCAATAAAATAAACTATTATAAACATAGGGAATATAAAGATATAACTGAATTTCCAATTATTAAAAAAGAAACCATTTCAAATTCACACCAGGATTTTGTAAACCCGGAAAACCCAAATAGGATAAAAACAAATACAGGTGGATCAAGTGGAAACCCACTGGATTTTTACCTGGAAAAAGGGATTTCAAGACCAAAGGAAAAAGCTCATTTTGACTGGTATTGGAAACAATTTGGATATACACCCGGAGATAAAATTTTAATGATACGGGGAGAATCATTAGTTGGAGACAAAATAGTTGAATATCAAGCCCTTGAAAACAAGTTGGCCATTTCTTGTTACTTGCTAAATGAACACAATATAAATGAGACCATTTCAAAAATCAATATCTTCAATCCCAGATTTATACACGCTTATCCTTCTGCTTTAAAAAACTTTATAAGCTTAGTAAAAACAGCTTCGATTCCTTTAAAAACAAACATTCAAGCATCATTTTTAGGCTCTGAGGGGCTGTATGAAAATGACAGACAATTAATAGCCTCATTTTTTAAAACAAAGATTTGTCATTGGTATGGGCATTCTGAAAGATTAATTCATGCAGGCAATTGTCCATATACTGATGAATTTCACATTTTTCCTTTTTATGGATATGTAGAGCTTCTAGATGATGATGGGAAAATAATTGAAAAACCCTCCAAAAAGGGCAGAATCATAGCAACAGGGTTTGACAATTCCGTCATGCCTTTTATAAGATATGATACAGGAGATGAAGCTGAATATTCCGATTCACAAGTATGTGCGTGTGGCTTCAAAGGAAAAAGTTTTAAAACAATCTATGGCAGAAATCAGGATTATATTTATTTGAATGACAAAACCAAAGTGTCTTTAACTGCATTTATTTTTGGACAGCATTTTGAAGAGTTTTCTCTCATCAATGAAATTCAATTAGAGCAAAATGAGCTGGGAAAAATAGATATTAGGATTACCTTGAATAAAGATTCAGAATTAAACAAAGAAAAGTTTATTGCTAAATTGAAAAAATCTGTACAAAACAAAATTGAGATAAATTTGTATGTTGTTCCTTTCATTCTTAAAACACATAGAGGAAAACATGTATTTTTAATTCAGAATACTTCATTTTAGGTGATAAAAGTGATTTAAAAATTTAGCCCAAAGCATTCATTATATTTTAAATACAACTAAAACAGAGGTTTTAAAGGACAAAGAAATCTTAAATCATCTTGAAGTATTGATTGATATTTATCTCGAGAATTTAAAATAATTTCCTATAACCCAATGTTTTGAATAAGAATAGATATCACACAATTTTAATTTACGACTTAATAAATTTTTTAATACCCTTCCTTCCATCTATTGATACCATGACTAAGTAGAAGCCTGAAGCCAATTCAGAAACGTTGATTCTTGATTCTGTGGTCTCTATAAGCAGTTTGCCATCTGTGGAATATATTTTTAAGAAATTTATGGTTTCTTGGCTATTAACCGTTAAAATATCTTTTACCGGATTTGAATATACATCAAATTCAACTTTAGTAAATCCTTCGGCGTTTAAAGAACAATCTTCACTGTAATATGAATTTGGATTCCAAATAGGCGGTCCCATACACCAAAAATCAGAATTACCATCACAGTGCCTAGTGGCTGGATAATTGATATTATCTACCATAATACAACCTAAATTAGGGTTGAGACGCGTATCAATTAATGTAATTGAGTGCATATTGTTGTTTTTAATATTTATTGATGTAAGATTGTTATTATTTAGGTCCAAATAATGAACATTTGGGTTTTGACTGATATCAAAACTTTCCAATTGATTGTGCGCTGCAAAAACCCACGCTAATGCTAGACAATCACTTACATCTATATTTTCTAAATTATTATTATCGATTCGTAAATACCAAATATTCGTAGCATTACTTAAATTTATATCCACCAATTGATTATTAGTGGCTCCAAGAGATTCAAGATTATGGTTTTGACTTAAATCCAAACTAATTAATTGATTGCTATAACAAGACAAATTTTTTAAACTTGTATTGTTATTAAGTGATAAATTAGTAATAAAATTACTATTACAACCAAGACCTTCAAGATTAATGTTTTGACTTAAATCCAAATCGGTAATATTGTTATGGCTACAATTTAGGTTGAGCAGGTTTGTAAAGTATTCTATTCCTGATAAAGATACTATGTTTTGAGAAGAAACGTTCAAGCTTAAAGTTGCTTCAGCCTCGTTAACCTGTATTTCACCATCCCCATTGGTATCAATAACAGGATCGTGGTTTAGCAAGGCATTTTTAAAATTAGTATCCGGAATATTGACAATTTGGGCGTGGCTCAAAGCACAAATTAATAGTGCGTATATGATGTAAATATTTTTCATAAAATGACTATTTTGTAATTTTAAAGATAATAAATAATAGTTGTAATAATGCAATATGTACAAAGAAGGGCAGACTTTGTAAATAGGATTAAAATCAAAACCTTACTTTTGCACCAAAATTCGGCATAATGAAACAAGTAATCCAAAACTTTAAAACCGGGGAGTTATATGTAGATGAAGTACCTAAACCGTCTATTACAGACAGAATGGTGTTGGTAGAAAATAAATTTTCCCTAATAAGCGCAGGTACAGAAAGAGGTACTGTAAAAGTAGGAAAAGCAAGCCTTATAGGAAAAGCAAAACAACGCCCCGATCTTGTGGCACAAGTACTTCAGAACATAAAAAAAGAAGGAATAAAGGCTACTATGGAAAAAGTAAAGACCAAGCTGGATTCTTTAAAAGCCTTAGGCTATAGTACTGCAGGTGTGGTAGCAGCATCCTTGGACAGCAATAGTAAATTCAAGCCCGGTGACAGGGTAGCTTGTGCAGGACAGGACTATGCATCCCACGCTGAGGTGGTAAGTATACCTCAAAACCTGATTGCAAAAATCCCGGATAATGTCTCTTTTGAAGAAGCAAGCTTCACCACCCTTGGAGCCATTGCCTTACAGGGTGTTCGCCAGGCAGAACCTAGGTTAGGGGATAAGGTGTGTGTAATTGGCCTTGGGTTGCTTGGCCAACTTACCGTACAATTGCTGAAAGCTAACGGCTGTCAGGTGTTTGGAATTGACCTTTCCAAAGGCCTTGTGGATCTTTCAAAAGAAAGTGGTGCAGAACAAGCTTTATTGCGCAACGATTCCAATTTACTCACAGCTATAGACAACTTCACAAATGGTCATGGTTTTGACAGTGTAATTATAACCGCAGCTGCACCAACTAACGACCCCATTGAACTTTCGGCAGTAATAAGCAGAAAAAAGGGGAAGGTCATAGTGGTGGGTGCCGTGAAAATGGATGTGCCCAGAGATCCGGATTTTTATAGAAAAGAACTCGATTTAAGAATGTCATGTTCCTACGGTCCAGGGCGTTATGATGTAAGTTATGAAGAAGACGGACAAGACTATCCGTATGCCTATGTGAGATACACAGAGCAACGAAATATGGAAACCTTTCTCGACCTTGTTTCTTCTGGCGCAATTCAACTTAAAAACCTGATTACACATACATTTGATATTAATGAGGCAGAAAAAGCATATGATATCGTGTTAGGAAAAGTGGAAGAGCCACATATAGGGATTTTATTATCCTATCCTGATAGTGAAAATAAATCTGTCAGTATAGTAAACTTAAAAACAGAACCTTTAAAAGATATAAATATTGGTTTTATAGGTGCCGGAAGTTTTGCACAAAGTTATTTGATACCATATACAAAATCTGAAGGAGCTTCTTTGGATACAGTGGTGACCTCTAAAGGAATTACAGCCAAAAATGTAGCTCAAAAATTTAACTTTAACAATGCATCCTCTGATGCACAGGATATACTGGACAATAAGAAAATCAATACCATTTTTATTGCCACCCCTCATAATTCGCATGCTTCTTATGTTATTGAAGCAATTAAAGCAGGTAAGAATGTTTTTGTGGAAAAGCCATTGGCAATGAACTATGACGAACTGGAGGCGGTGAAAAAGACCTATGAGAATGGCAATTCCCGGCTTATGGTTGGGTTTAACAGAAGATTTTCCCCGGTTGCAGTAAAAATTAAAGAAGAATTTAAAAATAACGGCGAGCCCAAAGTTGTAAACATTCGGATTAATGCCGGGTTTATACCAAAAGATCACTGGACACAAAATGCTAATCTTGGTGGTGGGAGGATTATTGGCGAGATGTGTCATTTTATAGACTTAATGCAATATTTCACAGATGCAAAACCCATAAAAGTATATGCTGATTGCATAAAAACATCCAATGAAACTTTAACAGCTGAAGATAATATAAGTATTACGATTTCTTTTGAAGATGGTTCTATCGGAAACCTGTTGTATTTAGGAAACGGGGATAAATCGCTTCCCAAGGAATTGGTTGAAGTATTCTCTGGGGGTAAAGTCGGTAGAATTCATGACTTTAGAAAAGGTGAAATTCACAAAGGTAATAAAGTTACACAGCTAAAATTAGATGGGAAAGGACATAGGCAAGAAGTGCAATCATTTCTTACATCTCTAAAATCAAATATTAATTCGCCAATTTCTTTTGATTCCATTTACCTTACTACACTTACCACTTTTAAAATATTGGACTCATTAGCAACTGGCTTACCTCAGAAATTATAATTTCTTAAAAGTCAATAGAAATTTAAACAAGTGAATACTATTAAAAAAAGTTTCTTAAAACTAAAGGGTTTTTGCGAAAAAGAAAATTACAAAGGCTGGGATCCTTATGACGGTCTAAACAGCACTTTTTTTCAAGCAATACCTTTTCTGTCTAAAAGCCGTTTTTTCAGACTTGCATGGATACAGTTTTTTAAGAGAAGCCCACTAAATTTGAGGAAAATTACAGGAGTTAAAAAAGAGTATAACCCTAAAGGCTTAGGTCTTTTTTTAACAGGATATTGTAATCTTTATAAAAAGGAACCCAAGCCGGAATATTTAGAAAAAATCAATTTACTTTCAAGCCATTTAATGAAATTACAAACCGAGGGTTATTCAGGAGCTTGCTGGGGGTATAATTTTGATTGGCAGGCACGCGCTTTTTTCCAACCCAAAGGCACCCCCACCGTGGTAGCTACTACATTTATTGCTGAAGCATTGATTGAAGCTTATAAAATAACGCACAACAAATTATATCTTGAAACTGCCATCAGCTCTTCAAATTTTATTTTAAATGATTTAAACAGAACTTTTGATGATTATGGAAACTTTTCTTTTTCCTACTCCCCATTAGACAAAACACAGGTTTTTAACGCTTCTTTATTGGGGGCAAAGCTTTTGTGTTTAGTGTATGAATTTACAAAAGACGATAATTTATTGAAAGAAGCAAAAAAGGCCGTTAGCTATGCCTGTAAATTTCAGCAGGAAAACGGGGCCTGGGCTTATGGAACACTTCCTTACCATCAATGGGTGGACAATTTTCACACGGGTTATAACTTGGAATGTGTTTATTCTTATCAAAAAGTTTCAGGTGATACACAGTTTGAAGGGCATATTGACAAAGGCCTTTCTTATTACCTGAAGACTTTTTTTACAGAAGAAGGCATTTCAAAATACTACAACAATTCTATATATCCAATAGACATACATGCCCCGGCACAATTGATAGTTACATTAAGCAAGTTGGGGGTTCTAATTGAAAACAAAATATTAGCTGAAAAAGTTTTGCTTTGGACCATTGAAAACATGCAAGACAAAAGAGGTTTTTTCTATTATCAAAAAAACAGATTCTTCAATTCTAAAATTCCATACATGAGATGGGCACAAGCTTGGATGTTTTATTGCTTCACTTTTTATTTTATAAATACCAAACAAAAATAACCTTTTAAATCTCCCCAAATACCCCTACTTTTGCCGCCAAGTTTTTAAATGGCACTATGAGTCCCAAAATCAGTTTATTAAAAACCAATATTCACAACCTTTCCATGCAGGATACTCTGGCATTGGTGGAGCAGGCCATTGCAGAAAACAAACAACTGCACCATATGGTAGTGAATGCCGGTAAACTGGTCACCCTTCAAAAAGACGATGAGCTAAGAGAGAGTGTCAACAGTGCTGATATCATCAACGCAGACGGGCAGGCCGTGGTGTGGGCCTCAAAATTCCTTGGAGTGCCGTTAAAGGAGCGCGTAGCAGGCATTGACCTTATGGCACATCTGGTTGAACTGGCTCACAAAAAAAATTATAAAATATATCTGCTTGGGGCAAAAGAGGAGGTCGTTTCTAAGTTGGCTTCTATTTACTCAAATCAATATAGCCCGGAACTACTTGCCGGGTATCGCAATGGTTATTTTACAGAAGAAGAAGAGTGTGACATTGTAAATGACATTGTCAATTCAGGCGCCCAAATGTTATTTGTGGCGATTACCTCCCCAAAAAAAGAGAACTTTCTCCACAAACATAAATCCGCACTTTCCAAAGTCAATTTCATCATGGGCGTTGGCGGCAGCTTTGACGTCTTTGCCGGTAAAACCAAACGCGCTCCGCTCTGGATGCAAAAAATAGGTATGGAATGGTTCTACCGCTTTCTGCAAGAGCCTAAAAGAATGTGGAAAAGATACCTCGTGGGCAATACAAAATTCTTATTTTTGGTGCTTAAAGAAAAATTCAAAAAATAAAAATCATTTTCCGAATTTATATTTTAGACTTCTTTGTGCCCTTTGTGTAAAAACTTTGTGCTCTTTGTGGTTAAAAACAGTTAGCTAACTCTGTTGACTTTGATGATAATCGGAAATTTAAATAACGAGATACCCGCTTTCGCGGGTATATGGATATGAAAATAGCAGTAATAGGAACAGGCTATGTGGGCCTGGTAACAGGCACTTGCCTGGCAGAAACAGGAAACGAAGTGGTGTGTGTAGATATTGACGCAAACAAAGTGGAACGCATGAAAAACGGTGAGGTGCCCATCTATGAACCTCACCTCGATGTTCTTTTTGATCGCAACATCAAAGCAGGCAGGCTGAGTTTTACCACTTCGCTGGATGAAGGTCTCGCTCACGGCGAAATCATTTTTCTGGCACTACCCACCCCCGAAGATGAAGACGGCTCAGCTGACTTAAAATATGTTTTGGGCGTTGCCGATGAAATCGGAAAAAAAATAACTTCATACAAAGTCATCGTTGACAAAAGCACTGTTCCTGTTGGTACTTCAGATAAAGTAAAAGCAACGATTGCCAAACACGCCAAGAGTGAATTCGACGTGGTTTCCAATCCTGAATTTTTAAGGGAAGGCTTTGCGGTTGACGATTTTATGAAACCCGAGCGCATTGTTGTGGGTTCAAGTTCAGAGCGTGCGACGGCGTTGATGAAAAAACTATATGCACCATTTGTGCGTTCAGGAAATCCCATCATCATCATGGATGAAAAGTCTGCAGAGTTGACTAAATATGCATCCAATGCTTTTTTAGCAACCAAAATCACCTTTATGAACGAGATTGCCAATTATTGTGAACTCGTGGGTGCAGACGTTGATAAAGTGCGCATCGGGATGGGAACAGACTCTAGGATAGGCAAACGATTTCTTTTTCCGGGGATTGGTTATGGGGGCTCTTGTTTTCCAAAAGACGTGAAAGCGCTTTACAAATCCGGAAAAGATGAAAACCACGAATTCAAAATACTGAATTCCGTTTTAGAGGTCAACAAAAAGCAAAAAACAATACTGATTCCAAAAATTGAAAAGCATTTTAATAATAACCTGAAAGGAAAAAAAATAGCCCTTTGGGGACTGGCTTTTAAACCTGAAACAGATGATATCAGGGAAGCGCCGGCACTTGATGTGATTGACGCACTGCTACAAAAAGGAGCATCAGTCTCTGCTTATGATCCCGAAGCAATGAATAATGTTGAGCGAAAACTAGGCAACCAAATTGAATATGCAATATCTATGTATAAAGCACTTGAAGGCGCAGATGCTTTAGTCATTTGCACCGAATGGAGCATTTTTAGAACACCTGACTTTGAAAAAATAAAATCATTATTGAATAATAAGGTGATTTTTGACGGCAGGAATCTTTATGAAGTCAATGAAATTGTAGAGTTGGGCTTTGAATACTATTCAATTGGTCGTTCATGAAAAAACGAGTTTTAATTACTGGAGCCGCAGGCTTTTTAGGATCTCATTTGTGTGACAGATTCATCAAAGAAGGCTATCACGTTATCGGGATGGATAACCTCATCACCGGTGATTTAAAGAATATTGAACATCTTTTTAAGCTTCCGGAGTTTGAATTCTACCATCACGATGTGACCACCTTTGTTCACGTTCCCGGTAAATTAGACTACATACTGCATTTTGCTTCACCGGCCAGCCCCATCGATTATTTAAAAATTCCAATACAAACATTAAAAGTGGGCTCTTTGGGTACACATAATCTTTTAGGCTTAGCCAAAGAAAAAAAAGCAAGAATCCTCATCGCTTCAACTTCTGAAGTATATGGTGACCCCGAAGTTCACCCGCAAACCGAGGAATATTATGGCAATGTAAACACCATTGGGCCTCGCGGAGTATATGATGAAGCCAAAAGGTTTCAGGAGTCCATCACCATGGCATATCACCGGTATCACGGGCTGGAAACCCGTATCGCAAGAATTTTTAACACCTATGGTCCCAGAATGCGCTTAAATGACGGCAGGGTGATTCCGGCTTTTATTGGTCAGGCGCTACGTGGGGAAGATTTAACGGTTTTTGGCGATGGCAGTCAAACCCGTTCTTTTTGTTACGTGGATGATCAGGTAGAAGGCCTTTACAAACTATTGTTAAGTGATTTTTCAGACCCGGTAAACATAGGGAACCCCGATGAGATTACGATACTTGAATTTGCAGAAGAAATTATAAAATTGACGGGCACCAATCAAAAAATTGTTTATAAGCCCTTGCCCCAGGATGACCCAATGCAAAGACAGCCTGATATTTCAAGAGCAAAAAGCATACTAGGTTGGGAACCCAAAGTCTCCAGGGAAAAAGGGATGAAAATTACGTATGACTATTTTAAAGGGCTCTCCAAAGAAGAACTGGAAAAAAGTGAACACAAAGATTTTTCCAAACACATTAAAAAATGATGTTTTTTAAAAGAGGAAGATATTCAGGGTATTTAAGACCCATTTCATATGCCATTGACCTATTCATTATTCAGGTTATGGCCTATTATCTTTTCTTTAGCTTAAGCATCAACTTCAATTTCCTGTTTTTTACAACAGCGGTATGGATTTTTATGTCTCTCAAGTCTAATTTTTATGAGATTTACAGATATACTCAAGTGGTAAAAATTTTCTCCCTTATCGGAAAACAAATGGGCTTATTTGTTTTGGTGGTTTTTGCCTTTTTTGGGTTTTACAACCAGTTTAGTATTCATACCAATACGGTTTTTAAATATGTAATTTACACTTTTTTGTTAATTACAGCATCCAAGCTTACCATTTACTATTTGCTCAAAAAATACCGAACGGTCCTTGGTGGTAATTACAGGAACACGGTTATCATCGGGAAAAACAAAAAAACAGAACAACTCGAAAAGTTTTTTAAGGACAATCCTGAATATGGGTATCAGTTGCAAAAAGTATTTGACCTGAGAGGTGACGAAAAAGTAGAAATCGAGGATTGTTTTGAATTCATCCAAAAAAATGAAGTGGATGAAATTTACTCCTCTGTAGCCGAACTCACCAACAGGGAAATTCTCATGCTGATTGATTTTGCAGACAATAACCTGAAAATCCTGAAATTCCTTCCGGACAATAAGGAAATTTATACAAAAAAGCTTGAATTTGACTATTACGGGTATTTACCTATACTTTCGCTAAGAAAAATACCCATTCAGGAACCTTTTAACCTCTTTATTAAAAGAGTGTTTGATATATTTATTTCTCTTTTTGTTATTGTGGGAGTATTGTCCTGGCTCACTCCCATACTGGCCATTTTAATTAAACTGGACTCCAAAGGCCCTGTTTTCTTTAAACAAAAGCGAAACGGACTTGATTATGAAGAATTTTTCTGTTACAAATTTCGCTCAATGAAACCAAATCCCGTGGCAGACTTATACCAGGTTACCAAAGGAGATGAACGCATCACCAGAATAGGAAAGTTCCTAAGAAAAACAAGTATTGATGAACTCCCGCAATTTATTAATGTGTTAAAGGGAGATATGTCAGTTGTTGGTCCCCGCCCGCATATGGTTAGCCACACCCATATGTATGCAGAGCGCATAGATAAGTTTATGGTGCGTCACTTTATAAAGCCAGGAATTACCGGCCTGGCACAGGTAAGCGGTTATCGAGGCGAGGTTGAAACCGATGATGATATCATCAATCGTGTGCGACTCGATATTTTTTATCTCGAAAACTGGTCGCTGTTGCTGGATTTAAAAATTGTTTTCCAAACGGTTTATAACGCACTGAAAGGAGAAGATAAAGCTTATTAAAATGAAAACTAGCCCAATTGTTTCCGTTGTTACACCGGTTTATAATGCGGCTAATTTTCTGGAAGAAACAATCCAGTCTGTTTTAAATCAAACCTATCCTCACTGGGAGCTAATACTGATAGATGATTGCTCAAGTGATGGATCATTTGAAATAGCAAAAGCATACAGTACAGATGATTTCCGCATTAAATGCTTTCAACTTTCAGAAAATCAAGGAGCTGGAATTGCAAGAAACTTTGGGATTAAAGAAGCCAAAGGTACTTTTATTGCATTTCTCGATGCAGACGATCTTTGGTTTCCCGAAAAGCTTCAAAAGCAAGTGGACTTTATGATAAATAACAACTGCAACATCTGTTTTTCCAGTTATCAGTTAATGAATGAAGACGGGACCTTACAATCCAAAATCGTCGAGGCTTTAGACTTACTATCCTATAATAAGCTTTTAAAGTCAAATTATATTGGCAATCTCACCGGAATTTACAATACTGAAACATTGGGAAAAATCTATGCGCCGGTGATCAGAAAAAGGCAAGATTGGGCGTTGTGGCTCACAGCCCTTAAAATCGAAAAGGAAGCATTGGGAATCAAAGAGCCACTGGCTTATTACAGAGTGAGAAAAAATTCCATTTCTGAAAACAAGATGGGTTTACTAAAGTATAATTATGCTGTTTACAATAAAGTCTTGGGGTTTAGCACTCTAAAAAGCTTGTTCTTAATGGGGATGTTTTTATGGGAGCATTTTTTTGTCAAGTCCAAACAAATCAAACCAATTTCTGAAATAAATTAAATCGCATCTGAGGATCTTTTAACCAAGCTTCTTATAATTTGTGGCTTCCCCGAGGGCGAATTTTCTATAGAGCTAACTTTTTGAAAGTGGAGTTCCATGGAGTGATTGGTCAAACTATTTATTTTGTTTTCAATTTCAGGCAAACATTTCAAATTTGTCGCATTAGCTGAATCTGTAATATATTGAATCGTTAACACATTTGCCTGTGTTTGCACAATGGCATACTGATAAATTTCAGGATAAAATTCAAAAATTCCGGTAAAACTGTGAACGGTTAAAACCCTGCCATTAGGCGTTTTTAAAATGTCGGTTTCTCTTCCGGTGAGCTCTTTAAGCAAGGGATAATTATACCTTCTATGCTCAGGATATTCACTTTTGGGTAACAGGGTGCCCATGTCACCCAATTTATACCTGATAAGCGGCATGGCAAAATTAGTTAAGCAAGTGATAAGTATATGTCCATGTTCACCGGCCTGCAGCTTTTCGTTTTTGTCATTTACAATTTCAATAAAAACGTGTGGCGCCATGATGTAATAATAAGGCAAATCATTTTGGCAAGCAGCTAAAATGCCTTCAGCACAACCATATGTGTTGATGACTTTTGGCGTATCAAAAGCTTCATTAAAATGTGGATGATAGTGAGAAAACAATTTGTCGCCAAAAGAAATTAAGCTTTTAAAAGAGGTATGTAAGCCTTCTTTCTCAGCATATTTTGCTAGTTCATAAATTGCTGAAGGATAGCCGGCAATGTGTTTGGGTGATTTTTTTGAAACAGTTTTCAATGCACTTTTCATACTTTTTTCAGTCAAACTAAAAGCATTTAAATAGTGTACTCTAAAAAACACATCTTTCAATTTTTTTACAAATGTTCGCTGAGGCGAAATACCCAACTGTAACAGAGGTTCGCCGGGAGTAAACCCTCCCCATTTCCACCAATGGGTTTGCAAAGCCCTTAAGTAGGCTTTGTGTTCTTTGGTCATATATGTAAATGACTGAATTCCACTACTTCCGCTGCTAAAGTTTTTATCCAGTTTTTCAAGCTTCATTTTTTTGGAAATCAGGTTTTTACTTTCATTCCTGAGAATTTCTTTTGTTAAAACCGGAAAATGGCTCAGCCGGGTGTTTTCAGGTATGTTTAATTCAGCATAATAAGGCACGTGAGTTTTAGCATAATTAAGCATTTTTTGGAGACGTTCCTGTTGCAGTTTATGCAAGTCTTCTTCACTCATTTTATCATAAGATTCCCATACGTTTAAATATCGAGAATAATTTCCCGAAAAGAAAATAGAACCTAAAGGCAGTAAAACTTTATTTAAAAAATGGGTGTACATTAATTTGTGGAATACGCTAAAAAAATTAGTAGGACAAGTTACAAACAATTATTTTTGAAGTCGCAATCCACACTTTAAAAAATACATTATGAATATTTTGATTCTAGGCTCGGGAGGAAGGGAACACGCTTTTGCATTTCAGATTGCAAAAAGCTCATTTTGTGAAAAGTTGTTTGTGGCACCCGGTAATGCAGGGACCTCGCAAATTGCTGAAAATGTAGCTATTGGCGTAAATGATTTTGAGACAATTAAAAGTTTTGTCATCAAAAATAAGGTGGATATGGTGGTAGTGGGGCCGGAAGACCCGCTTGTAAATGGCATTGTGGATTATTTTATGTCTGAAGATGAACTAAAAAACACCATCATCATTGGCCCATCAAAGGAAGCGGCTCAACTTGAGGGCAGTAAAGAGTTTGCCAAAGAGTTTTTGATGGAGTTTAATATTCCAACTGCGGCTTACCAAAGCTTCACTAAAAATGAAATCATTCAGGGGTTACAATATATTGAAAGCACTTCCCCACCTTACGTTTTAAAAGCTGACGGACTCGCTGCCGGAAAGGGTGTGGTGATTTTAGATACTGCCGAAGAAGCCAAAGCCGAATTGAAGCGGATGCTGGTAGAAGAAAAATTTGGGGCAGCAAGCAAGACGGTTGTGATTGAGCAATTTTTAAAAGGAATTGAACTTTCTGTTTTTGTCCTTACCGATGGAAAAAATTACAAGATCTTGCCAACAGCCAAAGACTATAAGCGCATAGGCGAAGGCGATACCGGATTAAACACCGGGGGAATGGGAGCCGTTTCACCGGTGCCGTTTGCAGATGAGGTATTGATGCAAAAAATTGAAAACCGTATTGTAAAGCCAACCATTGAAGGCATCAGAAAAAGAAATATGAATTACAAGGGGTTTGTGTTTATCGGTTTGATTAAAGTGGAAGATGAGCCCTATGTGATTGAGTATAATGTCAGAATGGGTGACCCCGAAACCGAAGTCGTGCTCCCAAGAATAAAAAGCGACCTTGCTGAACTGCTGAAAGCAACTTATGAAGAAAATCTTGATAAAGTTACTCTTGAAATTGACTCAAGAGCTGCAACAACTGTGATGCTGGTTTCCGGAGGATATCCGGAAGGCTATGAAAAGGAAAAAGAGATTTCCGGAATTGATAAAACAGAAGACTCCATCATTTTTCATGCAGGAACTATTGAAAAAGAAGGTAAAATCCTTACAAACGGTGGAAGGGTAATCGCGATTACATCACTGGATGACAAATGGAAAAAAGCCATAAAAAAATCCTATCAAAATGCTGAATTAATCAACTTTGACAGGAAATATTTTAGAAAAGATATAGGATTTGATTTAGCCTAAGTAAGCATGTGAAGTTGAAGAATAATCTTCGGTGCCTGCTTCATCATACTTTTTAAGTTCTTTAAGCCAATAGATAAGGGCTGCAAAACCAATAATCACAAAAATCCAATTTAATCCGTTAGCAATAAACCAGTTGGTTAATTCAAGATCACGAACCCCATCCAACGGGTTTAATAAAATAGCTTCAGTTATTGATTCAATTCCCTCAAAAAATGCTTTGAAACTCATAAGTTCTTATATTTACGTATAAATAAAACAATCAATTTTTAATTGCAAATATACACAATCACTCTAATAAAATTATAATTGAGAAAGCAACAACTTTAGAATTTTAATAATTAAACTGAATTAAACGCTATGCTCACCGGCTTTTTTGGCAAATCAAAACCCGTAAACTATTTGATAGTTGCTGCTTTTATGGCAATTGTCTTTATAGCTTACAGTTTGAAATCCGGCCGGTTGTTTGTATCAATTACTGATTTTGTTATTCAGTTTGTTTTACTTATTTTGTTTTTATTTTCAATGCTTCTGGCAGATTTTATCACCAGAAAAAATGACTTGACAATAAAAAATACCTACGTGATTTTTTTCTATGCAACTTATTGCATGTTGTTTCCCGATACTGTATTAAAGCCCGATGTATTCATCGCTCATTTTTTTATATTGCTGGCCTTGCGGCGCATCATTAGCCTTAAAACCAAAAAAGACATCCAAAAGAAAATTCTTGACGCTGCTCTATGGATAGCCATAGCATCCTGTTTTGACTTTTGGGCTTTTGCATTTATAATAATACTTTATCTCAATATCATTTTTGAAGCCGGGGACAGTTATAAACACTACTTCATTCCTTTTGTGAGTTTTGGCGCGGTTATAATGTTGACCAATGTGTTTACCCTCTATTTTCAAAATGCGTTTTACCTTCCGCTCGATTGGGTGGGCAGCATTGGTTTTGATTTTTCATACTACAATACATTTTCGGTACTGCTTCCATTGTCGTTTTTAATTGCATTGGTTGTATGGATGACAGGCAGTTATTTTTCGAAAATCAATCAGCGCAGCAAGAAAAATATCAAATCTACACGACTTATCCTTCTGGGGTTACTAACGGCAATGCTTATCCCGGTTCTATCACTGCAAAAAAACGGCTCTGAATTGATATACTTGGCGTTTCCATTTGCCGTATTTACCTCAAATTTTGTTGAATTCCCCGACGAGAAGATGTTTAAAGAAATCCTGCTTTGGGTGTTCCTGTTAATGCCCTTTGCACTATTTTTTATGTGATGAACAACAGGTTGATTCACATAGAAAACCAATTAAAAAAACGCTGGCCCTACAGCTACAAATGGCTCAGGAAACAAAATGACCACTGGGATTCCTATACCAACTTTATATACAAAACAACTGACTGGGAGGAACTTATCCAGGCTATTGCACAACTGGTCCAAAAGGAAAAACTCAACAAAGAAGAAGCCTTTTATTATGCCATAAATCGTTGGTACAATTTCTGGAGTTCTGTAGCGGTTGAAGAAATATTCTGCTCACTCCCCGGCGTAATTCCGGCTGAAAATTCTAAAGACAAACTTGTGGACTTTTCCATCAATAACATTCCGTTTGACCATAAAACTTCTATTTTCCCGAAAGGCTTTGGAAAAGAGTTCGCTTACGCGAAAGCAAACAAAACCCAGCTAATGGAGTGGCTTTATACACAACAAAGCAGCCAGCAACGACATCATTTGGCCAACCGATTATTTGTAGTGGTTCATAATTCAAGCGGGAATCACTGGAAACTCAAGGCAGAAATTTCTCTGCTTTACAATGCCATTTCAGAATATGTTGCTAATTTTGACGCAAGTCAGTTGACTGAACTCAATTTTCCCAACAACAAAAAAGCCCTTTCAGACATCATCTGGGTTACCCAATGAATTACATAGGTTCAAAACATAAACTCAATCAATGGATACTTGAAAACATTAAACAAGTGGTAAAAAAGCCACTTGAGGAAGTTGTTTTCTGCGACCTTTTTGCCGGCACCGGGGCAGTAGGCAGAAATCTCAAGCCGCTTGTAAAACAAGTCATCGCCAATGACATTGAGTTTTACAGTTATGTTTTACTTCAAAATTATATTGGGAATCACAAACAGTTGGATTTTGAGAATTATATAAACCAATTGAACCGGCTTCCGGGCAAAAAGGGATTTGTTTATGAAAATTACTCAGAAGAAGGTGCTGCGGGAAGGCTTTATTTTTCAAAAGAAAACGGTCAAAAAATAGACGCTATGCGTGTTCAAATAGAACGCTGGAAGACTGATAAAACAATCCAAAATGAATTGTATTATTTTCTTTTGGCTTCCCTGATTGAAAGTGCCGATAAGGTTGCCAACACGGCTTCGGTTTATGGAGCTTACCTGAAGAAAATAAAAAAATCTGCCGCAAAAACCTTGATTCTTGAACCCGCTCAATTTGATGTCACGCCACAATCACACCCTGTTTTTCAGGAAGATGCCAATGCACTTATAAAAAAAATAAGCGGCGATGTGTTGTATCTAGATCCACCATACAATTCCCGCCAGTATGGCGCAAACTATCATCTTTTGAATACCATTGCAAAATATGATACCTTTGTGCCGCAAGGTAAAACCGGTTTACGCTCCTATGAAAAAAGCAATTATTGCAAAAAAGGTGTAGTCACAAAATCCTTTGAAGACCTGATTAAAAATGCACAATTTCAATATGTGTTTTTAAGTTACAATAACGAAGGTTTAATGACAGAAGAGGAAGTGAAAACCATAATGAAGCGCTATGGAAAATACACACTTAAAACAAAAAAGTACCAACGCTTCAAAGCTGATAAAACCGAAAACAGAAACCACACAGCAGATGCTACATTTGAGTATTTGCATATTTTAGCAAAAAGATAGATTATGTTCACAAACAAAGCAAACAAAATATTTCAAGAAGTCATCAGTAAATACCACGTCATCAATACAGTGGATCAGCCGTTTACAAATCCTTATGACAAAAACGCCCAGCTGATTGAACATTTGCTCTACAGAAAATGTTGGATTGATACCGTGCAGTGGCATTATGAAGACATCATTCGCGACCCCAATATCGACCCTGTTGCCGCTTTAAAGCTGAAACGTCAAATTGATGCTTCCAATCAGGACAGAACAGACACTGTCGAGTATATCGATAGTTATTTTTTGGACAAGCACAAAGACGTTGAAGTAAAGAGAAACGCAAAAATCAATACCGAAAGCCCTGCTTGGGGAATCGACAGGCTTTCTATCCTTGCATTGAAAATCTACCATATGGAAGAAGAGGCAAACCGGACAGATGCTTCACCTGAATACAGATTGAAATGCAAAGAAAAACTTGACGTGTTGCTGGAACAACGCATCGACTTGTCAACCGCCATCGATCAATTGCTGGAAGATATCGCTCAAGGCGAAAAATACATGAAGGTTTACAAACAAATGAAAATGTATAACGACGATGAGATGAATCCTGTGTTGCGGAGAAAGTAGATTTTAGACGTTAGATATGAGATATTAGACACCTAAAAAAATACTTTGAACCTTGAATTTTAAACCTTGAACCCAAAACCCACAAACATACTTGTCATCCGTCTCTCCGCTTTGGGCGATGTGGCGATGATTATTCCTGTATTGAGGGCGTTCACTGCAACTTATCCCCATGTAAAAATTACGGTGCTTTCAAAACCGTTTCACGAGCCGCTTTTTAAAGAATTTAAAAAAGTTCAGTTTTATCCGGCTGATGTAAAAGGCAAACACAAAGGGCTTAACGGCTTGTTCAGGTTATCCAAAGATTTTAAAAAACAAGGCATTACTGCAGTAGCCGATTTGCACAATGTGCTGCGCTCAAACGTAATGGGCGGCTACTTCAAGCTCAACAACATTCCTGTTGTGAAAATTGACAAAGGAAGGGCCGAAAAAAAAGCATTGACACGGTCAAAGAACAAAGATTTCAGGCCTTTGAAAACTGCGATTGAGCGCTATGCCGAAGTATTTGAAAAGCTGGGTTACCCCATCGATTTGTCAACCCACCAATTTCCATTAAGAAAGCAAATTCCCGGTAAAGTGATACCGCTTTTTGACAACACCTATAAAAAACATTTTGGTATCGCCCCTTTTGCGGCACATACGGGCAAAATGTATCCAATGGATTTGATGGATGAAGTTATTGCCGAATTAGATAAAGAAAAGCAGGTTCAAATCTTTCTCTTTGGCGGGGGAAAACAGGAAGAAACAGTGCTAAATGAGATTGCCCAAAAATACAATTCAGTGACAAATTTAGCGGGCACACTTTCGTTTGATCAGGAACTGGCAATGATTTCAAACCTCGATGCCATGCTGGCGATGGACAGTGGCAATGCACATCTGGCTGCAATATACAATGTGCCCACCATCACCATTTGGGGGGTTACTCATCCTAATGCCGGGTTTTACCCATTTAACCAGCCGATGGAAAACGCTTTATTGGCAGACCGGGAACTATTTCCATTGATTCCCACTTCAATTTATGGCAATACTTTTCCGAAAGGGTATGAAAACGCTATCAAGACGATTTCGCCACAGCACATTATTGACAAGTTAAAGAAAGTACTTAATTTAAACATCTAATACACCTCCTTTGAGGTGCTAAGAGGAAGATTAAACATCATCATAATCTACCTTTAGCACAGAGGTTGTGGGTTGTGCCTGGCAGGTTAAAATGAGTCCCTCAGCGACTTCACCATCTGTAAGAATTTGATTTTTGCGCATCGTGGCAGCTCCTTCTTTGATGCGGGCAATACAGGTGCTGCAAATGCCTCCCTGGCAGGAATATGGAGCATCAAGATTTTGCTCTAAAACAGCTTCAAGAACAGTTTTGCCTTGGGGCATGATAAATGAGGTTTCTTCATCATCCAGGACAACGGTAACCACTGTGGTGCCATTTTCAACGATATTTGCCGGGGCTGATTCAACAGATGTGGAAAACAATTCAAAAAGGATGTTTTCTTTATCTACACCACTTTCAACAAGCATTGTTTTTATTTCGTCAATCATTGCTTCAGGTCCACACAGAAAGAAAGTGTTAAATGCAAGATCTTTGTATTTATTCTTCAGAAAATAATTGGCTATCGCCTTGCTTATTCTGCCAAACTGATAACCTTCAAGTTCCTTTCGGCTAAAAACAAATTCAAGCATAAATCGCTGTGGATACTTTTGTTGCAAGTCCATCAACGTTTTCATAAAGATGGTGTCCTCAGGAGATTTGTTTCCGTAAACCAGTAAAAATTTACTTTCCGGTTCTTGTTCCAGAGCAGTTTTTATGATTGAAATTACCGGCGTGATGCCGCTGCCTGCTGCAAATGCCACATAATTTTTTTTGCTGCTCGTGTTAGGTTCAAAAATAAACTTGCCTTCCGGCGGAAGTACTAAAAGTGAATCTCCTTCCCTCAAATCCCTGTTTGCATAAACTGAAAATTCCCCTTTTTTAACCTCTTTAACCACTACACTGTATGCATTGCTCTGTGGTGTTGAACAAAGTGAATAAGCCCTTCTGATAGTTTTTCCATTAAGGGAAGCTTCAAGGGTTAAATATTGACCGGCCTTAAATTGAAAAGTATCTTTGAGTTGTTGAGGTATTTCAAAATGAATGGAAACTGCATCGGGGGTTTCTCTAAGGATTTTTTGTACAGTTAGCGGGTGTAATTTGGACATACTTTTTTTTGCAAAAATACAATCTTGATTGAGACTTCTCAAAGTATTAAAAAAACTTTAAAATTTCAATTGATAAAATAAGGCTCAGCCCACTAAAGGTTAAAAAATAATTGCACATTTTAAAATATTACAAAAAGAAACGTATTTTTACACCTCGCATAAAATTTTATATACTAAAACCTTACGATTTTAGTTAGTTATCATAAACAAACACCATTGAATTTGAAACCCATTTTTAAATTTTCAATTTTTCTTCTAGTCTTTATTTTGGTTGCCTCATCATGCTCCCGAAAAAAGAGCACTTTTATGACCAGAAGCTACCGAGCAATTAACGCAGAGTTTAATGCACTTTACAACGGTAACCTGGCTTTGGAACAAGGCCTAAAAAGCTTAAGTCAAAATGTAAAAGACGACTATTTTGACATACTTCCTGTTGAGTTGATTCAGGTTAAAGATGATATACAATTACCGGGTCAATCCAGAAATACTGACTTTGAAAGAGCAGAGGATAAAGCCGTCATTGCCGTTCAAAAGCATTCTATATATTTTGATGGCAAAGAACACAACCCTCAAATTGATGAGGCTTATATGTTACTTGGAAAAGCACGGTATTATGATTCAAGATTTATACCCGCTATTGAAGCGTTTAATTTTATACTTCACAGATACCCCACAAGCAATAGTGTTAATGCCGCTAAAATCTGGAGAGAAAAAACAAACATTCGCCTTCAAAATGAAGAGGTGGCACTAAGAAACCTTAAAGAGTTATTTGAAAAAGCAAACCTAAGGGATGATGACTTTGCCGATGCATCAGCAATGATGGCTCAAGCATATATAAATTTAGATTCGCTCGATAATGCTATTGTTCACATTAAAGATGCCGCAAAATATACTCGAGACAATGAGCAAAAGGGACGTTTACTTTTCATAAAAGCTCAAATTTATGACAGACTGAATCAAAAGGACAGTGCAAACATGGCTTTTGATGAAGTTATTGCCCTAAACAGACGTTCTCCCAGAATCTATATGATTCACGCAAAGATGGGGAAAATCAAAAACTTTGATTATGCTTCAGGTGATACTGAAGATATAAAAGAAAAATTTGAAAAATTAACCAGAGACCGGGAAAACAGACCATATTTGGATGTAATCTATCATCATAAAGGTGCATTTCTTGCCGAAATTGGCGAAACTAAAAAAGCTATAGTTTCATACAATAAAGCAATTAAAGAGTTTAGGCAAAACCAAAAGCTACAGGCTTTGAACTATTCTTCATTGGGCGACATTTATTTTGACCAAGCTGAGTACAGAACGGCAGGAAGTTATTATGACAGTACGTTACAAAGATTGGTTGAAAACACGAGGGATTACAGACAAATCAAAAGAAAGCGCGACAATCTTGAAGACGTAATTAAATATGAAGACCTTGCAATGAGAAATGACAGCATTCTCTCGCTTGTTGCTATGAGTGAAGGAGAACGATTGGCTTATTTTACTAATTATACAGCAAACCTGAGGCAAAAAGCCATAGAAGATTCACTGGCCAGTGTTAAACAAGAACAAGCATTCAAGAGCGATGAATTCTTCAGGGCAGGAAGAAGAGGTGGTCAAGAGGCAACTGGCGGCAAATTTTATTTCTACAATACAAGTGCTGTGGCTTTCGGAAGGCAAGAATTCAGAAGGCAATGGGGTGACAGAAGACTGGAAGACGACTGGCGCAGATCAAACAAAAGCACAGTTCTTGAATCTGATGAAATTGCATCCAGAGATAATCAAGAAGCAAAACCTGGTGTTGTAAGCGATCGCTTCAAACCTGAAACATATATTGCATTAATTCCAAGTGATCAGAAAGTGGTGGACAGTATCACAAGAGAAAGGGATATAGCATATTACCAGCTCGGTTTAATCTATAAAGAAAAATTCAGGGTCTATGAGTTGGCCATTGACAGATTGGAAAAGCTTCTCACTTATAAACCTGAAGAAAGACTTGAAATTCCATCAAAATATCACCTTTACAAGACATATGAAATTTTAGGAAATGCTTCTAAAATGCAACAGTACCGGAATGATATCGTGACCAATCACCCAGAGTCGCGTTATGCTGAAATTATCCTTAACCCAAACGCCATATTGGCAGCAGACGAATCTACTCCGGAATACAGATATGTTGAACTCTTCAGGCTTTTTGAGCAACAACAGTATGCAGAGGTAATTGAAAAATCAGACATATACATCAACCAGTTTTTTGGTGACGAAATGGTGCCCAAGTTTGAAATGCTAAAGGCCACTGCAATTGGAAGACAGGATGGTTTTGAAGCCTATAAGCAGGCCATAAATTTCATTTCTTTGAATTATACCAATACCCCCGAAGGCAGGAAAGCCAACAACATCTACCATGCACAACTTCCCAAGCTCGAGAAGTATGACTTTGAATCCAACAATGAATCAGACCGTTGGAAATTACTGTATGAGTTTAGCGCAAGTTCTAGAGAGGAAGCAGAAACGTTCAAAAAGAAATTAGATGAAGCTATTGTAGAGCTAGGCTTTGGTTACCTGGACACCTCAATTGATTATTACAACCCAAATATGATTTTTGTGGTTGTACATGGTCTTCTAAGCCGCGATGGAGCCAAAGGTTTTGCCGAAAGACTCAAGGAAAACAGAAAATACAGAGTTGCTCACCCCTATATAGAAATTTCTTCATCAAATTATGCAGTCGTTCAAGTGCATAAAAATTTGGATTTGTATAACGCCAAAATCAATTAAGTATGTTTACTGACAAAAAATCGAAAGCCCCAGCTATCATTGGAAACCAGCAAAACAGAATTACCGAAGGAACTAGCATTACCGGTGATATTGTTGCAAAATCCGGTATGCGGATTGACGGAACTGTTCAGGGAAATGTCAGAACACCTTCCAAGGTAGTACTTGGGGAAACAGGAGTAATTAAAGGAACCCTGGAGTGTGAAAATGCCGATATTGAAGGAAAGTTTTCAGGGCAGATGACAATTACAGGCACTTTGACACTAAGAGCAACTGCTCAGGTTGATGGAGACGTGGTTGTGGGTAAACTTGCCATAGAACCCGGAGCAGCCTTTAATGCAACTTGTGTGATGAAAGGATCAGCAATGCAGAAATTAGATAAAAAAGAGGAAACTAAGGAAGAAGCTACACCTCAAACTCAAATTTTTGAAAGACAAGAAAGAAACCCCGCTCAAAAAGCAGGGCAAAGCATTTAGCAGCTATGCTGTTTATTCCGGTATTGCATTTCAAATGATTGCAATCATTGGGATTGGCACTTTTGTGGGCAGCCTGCTCGATGAACATTTTGAGACTTCAAAACCTGTTTATACTGCAGGACTTTCGTTACTTTCAGTTTTAATTGCCATCTTTGTCGTCATCAGACAACTGATTTCAAATTCCAAAAAAGACAACGAATGAATCCAGATTTTAAAAAAAGGGAAAGCACTTTCTTGCTGTTTTTAGCTCTTTTTACTGCTTTGCTTTTTGCCACACACTGGTACATCACACATCATTTTTTTAGTCAAGTAGAGCTCATACTTCCGTTATACACCATCTACGGTTTTCACTTTTTTACAGTACTTGTTGTTTATACTATTGTCAATTTTAGGTATTCGTCAGGTAAAAGAGAAATCTTTTCAATCTTTTTGGGAGCTACCCTTTTTAAGATGATTTTATGCCTTGTTTTTTTGCTTCCGGTACTCCTCAGTCCCAATGAAAATGCCACTATGGAAGTGTTTAATTTCTTTATCCCCTACTTCCTTTTTCTGGCCTTTGAAATCGTTAATATTATCCGTTTCTTAAAAGACTAAGAAACCTTCATTTTATTGTTTGCCATTTCATTAAGTAGTACTATATTTGCACCGATTTTCAGGAACGCATTATTATCTTATTGAAAACAATGAAATTAAGCGCCATCAAGACACTTTTTTTAGGAATATTTTTAATTGCCTCATTCACCTCGTTTTCGCAGGAAGAGGAAACCCTTCAGGAGGAACTTCAGGAAAAACACGATTTTGACCCCAAAGCGTTAATAATGCACCACGTTAAAGATGCATACGGCTTTCACATTATCGATATAGGTGAAAAGCAATATTCCATTTCATTACCCATTATATTGTGGACAGATAACGGCTTGGTCACTTTTATGTCGTCAGCTTTTGACCATGATTATTATGGAAACGTAGTGGTTGAAAAAGACGGCATGCGTTTTGTGAACTACAAGGAAAAAATTTACCAACTCAATGCCGGTGAAACTGCTTTAGTCAAAGGCGAAGACGGCTATCCTACCAATGCTTCAAAGCCAATCCTTGATATTTCAATCACAAAAAACGTATTTATGATGTGGGTGTCAATGCTGGTTCTGTTCCTGATTTTTATTGGTGCTGCAAGAAAATATAAAAAATCTGAAAGCTTTGTTCCCAAAGGTATTGCCAGCTTTGTTGAGCCTTTGGTGCTTTTCGTTAGGGATGATATAGCAAGACCAATGATTGGCGAAAAGAAGTATGCACGCTATATGCCATACCTGTTGACTGTATTTTTCTTTATCTGGTTAAACAATGTTTTTGGTTTGATACCGATTATTAATGCTGCCAACCTTACGGGCAATATTGCATTCACCATGACAATGGCAGTATTTACATTCATTATCACCACCTTTAGTGGAAACAAGCACTATTGGAAGCACATTTTCTGGATGCCTGGAGTGCCTGTACCCATGAAAATATTCCTTGCTCCAATCGAATTAGTTGGGATTTTCACCAAGCCCATCTCGCTGATGATACGTTTATTTGCAAACATCACAGCAGGCCACATCATCGTTTTGTCATTAATGTCGTTGATTTTTATTTTTAAATCATTAGCTGTGGCACCGATTTCTGTAGCATTTTCACTTTTTATTATCGTCATTGAAATTGTTGTAACAGCAATTCAAGCATATATATTTACCATTTTGTCTGCCTTATACATTGGAATGGCAGTTGAAGAACACGAACATCATTAATTAATTTAAATTTTATAACTATGACTATTACAGGAATTGCAGCTATAGGAGCTGGTATTGCAGTTATCGGTGCCGGAATGGGTATCGGACGTATTGGTGGAGCGGCTATGGAAGCTATGGCTCGTCAACCCGAAATCCAAGGTAAGATTCAAACATCTGCACTAATTCTTGCAGCCTTCGTTGAAGCGGTTGCATTATTTGGTGTTGTTGTTGCCTTATTACAAGGTTAAGACTCAAAAAAACACAGAAGCAACGGTTGGTTGTTTCTGTGTTTTTAAAAAAATTTAAATGATTAAAAAGTATAAAAAATGGATTTAATAACTCCCGGATTTGGATTGGTATTTTGGACGGTCATCACTTTCCTGATACTTCTTTTTATATTAAAGAAATTTGCCTGGAAACCCATTCTTGGCGCCGTAAGCTCACGTGAAGAGTCCATCATCAACGCACTTGCAGCAGCAGAAGCCGCTCGTCGCGAAATGGAAAACCTTCAGGCAGACAATGAAAGAATCCTGCAGGAAGCACGCGCTGAACGTGAGGCAATGATGAAAGAAGCCCGCGAAATCAAAAACAAAATGATTGCTGACGCAAAAGAAGAGGCCAGAGCAAGTGCAGATGCTATGATTGCCCAGGCTCAGGAGGCTATTGCCAGCGAGAAAAAAGCTGCTATTGCCGAATTAAAAGGCCAGGTGGCATCACTCTCACTTGAGATTGCAGAAAAAGTTGTAAAACAGGAATTGGCTAACAAGGGACAACAAGAAAAACTTGTTGAAGAGATGTTGGGTAAAGCGACTTTAAACTAAACAACACATGAGCAGAGCAGCAGTAAGATATGCAAAGGCAGTTTTAGAGCTTTCAACTCAAAGAGGAACCCAAAAGGAGACTTTTGAGCAAATGAAAGGGGTGCTGAAAACACTTCAGGACAGTAAAGAATTGCGTTTAATGCTCAAAAGTCCGGTAGTAAAACAAGAGGATAAAAGAGCGGTTTTAAAAGAAGTTTTCAGCAACAGTACTGAAGATATTTTAAGCCTAATGGACATCCTTGTCGATAATAAACGCAGTAGCTTGATTGAGGCAATTGCCGAAAACTTTGTTTCAATTTACAACAGAAGCATTGGCGCAGTTGAGGCGTTGGTAATCACTGCAGTTCCTCTGGATTCAAACCTTGAGCAAAAAGTGTTTGAAAAATTAAAGGAATTAACAGGCGCAACCGATGTGAGCTTAATCAACAAAGTTGATCCTGACCTTATCGGCGGATTTGTTTTAAGAGTGGGCGATATGCAATATGACGCGAGTATTGCCAACAATTTTGAACAACTTAGAAAAAAATTTAAACAAGCATATAATTAAAAAAGTACGCCTTAGGCGGCTTTAACTTTATATTTTAATACAATGGCAGAAGTAAAACCGGCTGAAGTATCAGCAATCTTAAAGAAACAACTTTCAGGATTTGAAGCATCAGCTTCTCT